>Ga0207675_100001389_pt1 | contig 24286 bp, 19 predicted proteins | sample KBSSwiS42_FD_184305 | JGI IMG/M metagenome (GOLD analysis project Ga0207675, IMG submission 184305) | Switchgrass rhizosphere microbial communities from Kellogg Biological Station, Michigan, USA - KBS Switchgrass S4-2 (SPAdes) (version 2) | ecosystem: Host-associated > Plants > Roots >...
AGACCCGCGGAGAAATGGCCCGAGCCGCTGTCGGCGCAGGCGACGGCCATCAGCGCGACCGAGAGCAACGAAAGGACCGTGTGGCTTTCCATCCCGACAATTCCCTTCTCTGCGACTTCTCTTGCGTTTCCCCGGCGTTCGCCCGCTGTCCTCCGAAAGCCGCTGATCGAGACGGGCAACGCAGGCCGTAGCCTAGTCAAGGAGGAGTCGGGGGCTGAACGGGCGGGATGGCGATCGAAGTGCCGGTGTCGGGGATGAGGCCCTTGTTGCCATCCTGGAGGACGAAGCTGAAGGAGAAGCCCTGGGTTTGGGCGACGCCGTGGCAGCCCATGCAGCCGCCCATGTTGATGGCTTTCTTGGCGAAACTCATGTTCGGTGCGGTCGGCTGGAAGAACGTGTAGTTTTTCGGCACGCCGTTGCCCGCAAAATTCGCATTTGGCGCTTGTCCGGGAGGCTGCCCCTGGAATTGCTGCAAACCGCGGTTGGTCTCGATCACCAGATTGGCTAGGTAGAGCGGCTGGCCGGCGGCAGTCGAACGCTGTTCGGCGTTGGGGTCGCCGACGTCCATCGCCATGAACTGGGTGCCGATCAGGCGATAGTTTTTCCACACCGCGTTCGGCAGGTCGGCCTTCACCTGGACGTCGAGGGCCTGCGTCGTAGGTAACGGATACGGCTTGAGGCGCGCGACCGCCAGGCCGGCCGCGGTATTAGGGAATGGAACCTCGGTGTTGTGGGCAAATTTCGAATAGTTGACGTAGCTGTAGCCGGCGCCGTTGCCGATCGATTGGTGCTCCCAGGTTGCGAAGATATACGTTCCACCGGCCGCCTCCGGCGCGCCGCCGGGGGCGCCGGCATGGACTCTCTGAATGATGTGAAGGCCGATCAACCCGAATTGTTCGACGTCGTAGCACAGTCCGTTGGGCTGACTGGGTGAGTCCTTGTAATAGACGGCGTCGGTCAGATGGTAGGTGTTCGGATCGCCGTCGAGAAGCTTGGACGGCACCCATGCGGCTTTGAGCTGAATCGAGCCGAGGCCCGGCAGGCTTTTAATCGGATTCGAACCCGGATTCTGGTTCAGGCTCTGATAAGTGGCCGCGGTTTTCGCGGCACTGTAGTTCAGCACCGCTTGCGGGTTATTGCCCACGCTCGCGGCACCGGTGCGGACCGGAAGCTCGATGAGGTTATGCAACGCCTGATGGATCGCGGTGCTATAGGTGTTGAGACTGGTCACCACCGTCTGACCACCGACGATGATCGGCTGGGCAACGTAGGCGTAATAGTCGTAGTTGACCTTGACCTCGTAATAAAGGAAGTGATCCTGCGCCGGCGCGCCTTTGAAAACCCGCGGCCCGACCGGATAGCGTTGGGGATTGGGGCCTCCTGCAGTGTAGGGGACGGACGTCTGGCCGGGGACCTGGGGCGGGTAAAGGTTCTTTTCGCAGTAGTCGCGGGTCGGATTGGTCGTGCTGGTGAAACCGGCGCACAGGTCATCCGTGCTTTCCTGCGCAGGCGAGGCGACTTCGGCGGTTTCGTCACCTGTGTTTTCGGTGGTACCCGCGGTGGGGGATTTGCGGAGTCGAGCAAAAACGCGCGGTTGCTTTTTTACCCGCTCCAGTTTCACGGCATCGGCGCTCGCGCACATCTGGATCTCTCCGCCGGAGAATTCCGGCGCGTACTTCGGATCGAAGGTCAGCTGCTGCCACGCCCCCGGCAAGGCGGCCGGATTGAAAAGCTCCCGTTTTTCCTTGAAGGTCTCCCATACGGAGACGTCGGTGGGCTGAGCCGTTCGGAACGCCTTGCTGGTATCGGGAACGCCACGTACGAAGCCACTGGGGTAATTGCCCGCATCGCTCGAAGCCAGGGCGGGCCAGTTGAGGGCAGCAAACGAGCTCCACGCCCAGGCATCCCACGCCTGGCCCAAACACAGCGGCGACATAGTGCTCACGCAGTTCGTGGAAAGGTCGACCGTCGCGAACGTGGATGGCGGCGCCGTGCAGACCAAATTCGGTTGACCGACCGACGCAGCGCAAGGGGAAGCGCCCTCCGCAAGCTCGGGCGGCGTCGGCGCATCCGAGCCGTTGTTGCAGCCCCACAACAACAAGGCACCCGCAGCCAACACGATCGACGCTAGCCTGGCAGTTCTGGTCGTCAGGAAAAAAAGCGACATCGAGTCCTCCCCTCGGTATCTGATTCCGCTCCGGCGCGAGCGATACTGCCTGCAATGGGCAGCAACGTCCACTCGCCTGAGTTCGGGCTTTCGGCTGGACAGTGTAATGGGCCCTAGTTGGGTACCGGGTGGTCAGGCGTCAGCAGCCTCGAGACCGCCGTGATGATCTCGTCGCTCGGCTGCGCCCCCGGTGGCAAGGCGGCGCTCAACGAGACAGTTGCCGCCAGCGACGTTCCCGTCGTCGGATCGAAGGCCGTCGTCGTGTACATTCCCCAGTACGCGGCTCTCTGCACGATCCATGGAGGGTAGACGAGCGTCCCAAGCCCGAAATAAGCCTGCGGAGTATTGACGCCGAGTCCGACATTGACCGGCGACACGATCTCGCTTCTCATTGCAGGCGACAGCAGCGATCCGGTGCCAAACGACCGGTTCCACTTGCCGAGGTCGCAGATGTTCGACGTCACTGCGCTCCAGGAGACAAACGAGGGATTCCAGTAGGTCGAATCCCGGAAGTCTCCCTCCTGCAACGTGTGCAGCACGGGCAGCTGCGGCGCAGCGTCGAGCTGAAATCGCGTATCGCGCAATGCGAGAGGATCGAGAATCAGCTCCTGCAACAGGGCGGCGTACTTCTTGCCGCTGGCTTTCTCGAGTACCGCACCCAGCACGACGAAGTCCGTATGGGAATACTTCCAGTTGTACCCGGGATCGTCGAATTGCGGCTTCTGGTACGGAAGCACGCTGCGCGCGATGAGATCGTCCGCGGTCCAGACCCGGAGCGGGTTCGCCGTGACCTCTGCGATGAAGGCGTCCGTCGCAATGTAGTCACCGAAGCCGGCGCTCGACGCGGCCAGCATGCGAACCGTTGCACGGTCCGCATTGGGATAGTCCGGATACCACTTCGAAACGCGATCGGTCAGCGCAATCCGGACTGGATCCTGCTCGATCATGCGCAGCAGGACCGTCGACAGAAGCTGCCAACCGACGCCCCCGATCCGAAAATGCATGTCGGTCGTGGCGGGTACGCCGGTCGTCGACACGCCGAGCGCGGTGCGCACGAGCGGCTTGCCGTCCTGCTCCGCGCCGAAGATGATCGCGTTGAGCTTGTACTTCTCCTTGGTGCTGTCGAGGGTCGACGAGATCGCTGCCGACGTCGCGGGTGGCGCTGCGGACACGGGTGGGCATTGCGAGACAACCGCGTTGTCCGTGCACCCCTGCAGCGCACCGAAACACGCGGCCAACGCGAACTTCGAAATCATGGTTGCTCCCGAGTGCGCCATCCATGCCTCCCGCCGCGTATCACACCACACTTGCGCCTGGACCGGCATACCGCGCTTGTCCAGTGCCGCGCCCGGACGCCAGCCAGCCGCGTGCCGACATGGAAGAAGCGGCGCACATGCGGCAGATTGCCTCTGTATGCATTCCGGACGCACACCCCGGCCGCACGCACTTACGAGCTACGCGCTCGACGATGCCGATTTGCTGCGCTTCGGTTGCTTCGAGCTGCGCCCGCGAGAGCGGCGGCTGCTCGTCGACGGGAAGGAAGCCACTGTCGGTGCGCGCGCGTTCGACGTGCTGCTCGCGCTCATCGAGCATCGCGACCGGCTCTCGTTACGATGTCCGAGCTCCTCGACCCAGGCGGACACGCTGGCTGCCGGATGCTTCGCGGCGATGAAGCGCCCTGCCGCGTCGTGATCTGATCCCGGCATCGGGTCGTCACTACCTGCACAGCGCACGCAGGCGCGCTAGTTCAAACCACCTCGATCGTTTGCATCATCCCCATGTCTTCGTGGGCCAGCATGTGGCAATGCATGACGTACGCGCCTTTGAAATCGGTAAAGCGCGAACGGAACGTGACCGACCCCGGAATTGCCGGCGTGCCGCCCGGCAAGCCAATCGTGTCGGCCCAGTAGGGATCGATCGGCTTGCCGTTGATCTTGACCACCCAGCATGGATTGACGTGAATGTGAAACGGATGCTTGATGAAGTTCATGTTGAAGATCGTCCATTCCTCGACGCTGCCGAGTGCCACGATCTGCTTGCTGGCCCGGGCCGACTGGAAGGGGATGATCTCGGTGAGCTCGCCCACCGGGGCTGGATTGGGTGATGCGACCATGCTCGGATTGCCGACGCCGAGGACCGTGTTGGCAAACGTCGTATTGTCCTGCTGATAGATCCAGTCGCTCAGTTCGTCACCCGGATGGACGATATCGCTGGCCGGCGGAAGGGTGATCGGCAGCTTGACGGGAAGACTTTGAAAGCTGGCGTTGGGGTCCTGATTGAACACCGACCGAAACACGATCATCCGCTTCAGGCCGCCGGCAGCCGCCAGTTCCTGATCGGTGATCGGCGCCAGCACCGCGGGTACGGGCAGCGGGCCGAGCGGCAAGTTCATCGGGAGAGGATCGTCGATGACGACCACCTCGGCAAGAATGTCTTCCTTCAAGCCCGCACCGTTGATGAACGTCGGCGGCTTCGGCGCTTTCGTCACGTCGTCGCCGATCAGAAAATTCAACGTGCGCAGCTGGTAAGTTCCTGGCGCGCCAGCCTTGACCAGGACGCTGGCACGATTGGCCGGCGCAAGCACGACCGCTTCCAGCGTGAAGGATTCGGGGTCCGGCGTAATCGGTCCGACCGGCTTCAGCTGGCTGCGTGTATTGCCGTCGAGGCTGTAGATGTTGAGCGCGTGGCCGTCGAGGCTCAGGTTCAGGTACTTGAAAATGGCGGTGTTGACGAAATGCCAGTTTTGCACCTCGCCGGTACGCATGACAAGGCGCGGGCGCCGCACGCCATTGATCAAAAACGGCGGCTCGCCGGTGGGAACCGATGCGTTCGGCGCGGCGACCCCGCCGTTGTCGGCCACCTGGGAAAAGGATTCGAGCATGCCCGACGCGTCGGTGATGGGTGCCTGAAACACGAATACGCGTTCCTTCGCGGCGGCAATTTCAGGGACCTGATCGATCGCGCCCTTGATCAACAGCGCACCGGCCATCCCACTGCCTATCTGCATCGCGGTCGAGCCGTGCAGGTGCGGGTGATACCAGTACGCGCCCGGTGGATGGTCGGGCCGGATCGTGTACTGGTGCTGCCGCGTGTCTCCCGGCTTGACGCCGAACTCCGGGTCATCCATCACGAAATCGCCATAAACCAGCGGGTTCTGCGACACCAGGCCCGGGGTGACGTGGAGTCCATGCGTATGCAGATTCAGGCTGTTGGGATAGCGCAGGTGCTTGACCGCTCCGGTTCCGCTGGTCTTGTTCGGTGGAAGCCGATTGTCGACCAGGATCCGAAGCGTATCCCCGACGTTCACGCGCAGCGTCGGCGCAGGAATGCTGCCGAAAAAGCTGCGCAAGTTGACGTCCTTGCTGTCGAGCGTCGTTTTCAGATACGCGACCGTCATCGTCAATTCGAGCCGGCCGTTCACCGATGCAAACACTTGCGGCTCGACGAAAGTTTCGGTTGGCACCGGCGTGCCGGAATCGTCGCCGCCCAAGCAGCCGTAAAGCACGGGTGGCAACGCCACGCCGGAGGCAACAACCCAGCCAAGCCGTAGAAAATCACGCCGGGAGTAATCGTTCTTGTCGGTGTCCGCCATGTTCGCCTCCATTACGCCAAGGAAAAGAACGGCGTCGGCCGCCGCTGCATGCGCTCGGCCGTGCCGATCTGGCCGGTAGCATTGCTGCCCCATCCGATCAATGCGCGCGCGGTCAGCGCCGCGGCGTGGGTTTCGCCCGCGGCGATCGACCGTACTCGCTCGAGGCCGGGAACGCGCGCCGGCACGCCGCGGTCTGCGCTGTCGTTCAATCCCAGTTGGCCGTGGCTGTTCCAGCCCCACGCGTAGACGTTCCCGGATTCGGCGAGCGCAAGCGAGAAGTGCATGCCGGCGGCGACGGACTGTATGGCTTCCGGAAACGCGACCGTCATCGGCAAGGCCGCGTAAGCAAGGTCCGGACGTCCGAGTTGTCCATGGTGATTGCTGCCCCAGGTCAGCACCTTGCCCTCGGTCGTCACCGCCATGGTGTGGGTGGCGCCGGCGGCGATCGCTCGAACCTCGGCGCGCAGGCGCAAGGGCGCGGGCATCGCAACCGACTTGAGATGCCCCAGGCCGAGCTGGCCGGCGGCATTGTTGCCCCAACCGAACAAGGCTCCGTCCCGCGTGAGCGCCAGCATGTAGCCTTTGCCCAGTGCCAGCCCGCTTGCCGGTGGCAGCAACGGAACGGGTCCGGGCCCCGCGTTGATTTCACCGGTCGGCCTGCCCAGCGAACCTTCGCTGTTGAGCCCCCAGGTGTGCACGCCTCCGGCGGTGTCGATGGCGCCGAACAGAAACTCGCCCGCCACGACCGCACGCGCGCCCGCGAGATCCGCCAGCAACTGCGGCGTCGCCAGCGCAATCGCGTCATGCCGTCCGCCGATGCCCGCGACATTCGCGCCCCAGATGGCCACCTCGTTGCGCGCGGTGATCCCGAGGCTGACACCGTACCCCGCCGTAACCGCGACGAGCGGTTGCAGCAGGTTGACTTCCACCGCGTGGGTGTTCGCTTTGAAGGTGCTGCAATATCCGGGGGTATCCGGTGCAACCCTGCCGCTGCCGTCCCCGCCCCACCCGATGACCTTTCCATCGGCGAGCAATGCGAGCGTGTGGTCCCTTCCACAACAGAGCGACGTGACGATATAGGTATGCGCGGTCGATGTGTTCATGGCAAGCCTGTGGCGGTCGATCGACGCTGTGCGCGCCGAGGCGAATGATTGCGGGCGGAACCTCTTAAGGGCAATGAATCCGGCGCTGCGACGCACCGACCGGAGCAGCCTAGCAGATTTGCCCTGACCGACGGAAGCCCGGGCTGCTCCCGCGGCAGGCCGCGGGCAGGCGCGATCCTTGGCCTCTCTTGTAACGCATTCGATCTGAAAAAGGCCGCTGTTGGCGAAGACCAGCGTTCGCTAATATGCTAGCGGGCCATACCCATTCGGGAGCCCACATGCAGGACTGGTTTACGGCGTGGCTCGCACTGCCGGTCCCCGTGGTCTTCGCTAGCCTGTTCGCTTTCTATCTTGCGACAGCGAGTCTCCTGGTATGGCTGTCCTTCTGGTCGCCCCTTAAAAGCCACGTTCAGAGCTGCAAAGGCGTTGTTGCGCCGTTCTTTGGCTCGGTCGCAATCATCTTCGGCTTGCTGGTCGCCTTCCTGTCGAACGACATCTGGGACCGCAACAAGCAGGCCGAGCGAGTCATCCACGTCGAAAGCGATACCCTCGTCGCGCTTTACAGTCTCGGCATCGCCAGCGGCTCCGATACCAAGGCGTTGCGCGCGTCCATTCGCGGCTATGCCAGTGCCGTTGTCGAGGACGAGTGGCCGCGTCTGCAATCGCAGGAGAGGTCGGCAAAGACGGATGCCGCGCTCAACGCACTGCTGCGTGAGGCGGCGCTGCCCGGAACGTCGAAGGAAGGTTCGGTCCAGCGAACGATGCTGGACATGGTGCTGAAAATAAGAGCCGCTCACGAAGAACGGTTGGAGCTCAGCAACGATCGAACCGCCGTGACGAAATGGGCAGCCGTCTTGCTGCTGGCGCTGATCACTCAGCTGGCCATCGCCGCGGTGCACCTGGAAAGACCGCGGCCGCAGGCGGCCGCGCTGTTCATTTTCACACTGGGCGCCGTGTGCCTCCTCGGCATGCTCGCAATTCACGAGGCGCCCTACGAGCCTCCGGTCTTCGTTCCACCCGGCCCGATTCTCGACGTCTTGCGGCAGGTTCCGATGTGATGGCGCGTTTCATGCAGCACTAAGGGGGGCAGCCCGACCTCCGGCAGCGTCGGCCGGTTCGCCATTGCCTAATGCTTCGAACTTTTCCAGAACAGTCCCATGGCCCGACATGACATTCAGGTAGTCGATTCGCACACCGGAGGCGAGCCGACACGGGTCGTCATCGCCGGCGGTCCCGATCTCGGCCGCGGCAGTCTCGCGCTGCGGCGCGAGCGTTTCGTCGGCGAGTTCGACCGGTTCCGTTCGGCGATCGTCAACGAGCCGCGGGGTTCGAACGTGATCGTCGGTGCGATGCTCGTCGAGCCCGAGGATCGAACTTGCTCGGCGGGCGTCATCTTCTTCAACAACGTGGGCAGCATTGGCATGTGCGGCCACGGAACGATCGGGCTCGTCGCCACGCTCGCGCACCTCGGCAGGGTCGCGACTGGTACGCATCGCATCGAAACCCCCGTGGGGGTCGTCACGGCCCACCTCGCAAGCGACGGCGAAATCACGGTCGAGAACGTCCCCAGCTGGCGGGCGCACAAGGACGTGGTCGTGCACGTACCCGAACTGGGACCGATTACAGGCGACATCGCCTGGGGAGGCAATTGGTTCTTTCTCGTCGGGCAGCACGGGCAGGTGCTGGCCCTCGATCGAGTCGAGGAGCTGACCAACTACTGCTGGGCGTTGCGCAACGCCCTGAATGCCCAAGGGTATCCCGACGTGGATCACGTCGAGCTTTTCGCCGCCCCGGTCGCGGAGGATGCCAATTCGCGAAGCTTCGTGCTCTGCCCGGGCAAGGCTTATGACCGCTCGCCGTGCGGCACGGGAACGAGTGCCAAGCTCGCGTGCCTCGGTGCCGATGGCGAGCTGGCCGAAGGTGACCGTTGGGTGCAGGAAAGCATCATCGGCAGCAGGTTCCGTGCGAGCTTCCGCTGGCTGGACCGCGATCGCGGGCGCATCGCGCCCGCAATCACCGGTCGTGCGTTCGTGAATTCCGAAGCGACGCTGCTGCTCGATGACGACGATCCGTACTGCTGGGGCATCCGGTAATTGACAAAGCGCGTTGCCGTCATCGGCAGCGGTGTCGTCGGCCTTTGCGTGGCGCTGTACTGCCTGCGCCGCGGTTTCGCGGTCACGCTCGTCGAACGCGACCCGCCAGCGCGTGCGAGCTGCTTCGCGGTCCGGTCGCTCCACCATGTCGAGCTAGGCCGGACCGCTCCGCGACACGCGTCGTGTCATCGGGATCACAAGCCGCACGGACAGCCTCGTGTGGCCCGGCGCGAAGCTGCTCATGAAGGCAATCACCCGCAGGACTCCGGCCGTGCTCACCTCAGCGGAATTTCACGGCTCCATGCCATGACGGCGCTTTATCGCCGCGGTGTCGGTCGATGCCCAGGAGCGAAGAAGCGCCTTCGCCGCCGCGGGCCGCGCTGAACCAACGCAGACCGCGCCCGAGAATACCGTGACTTCCTGTATCTCCGGCGGCAGTGCCCCCACGACGTCGACCTCCGGCAGATTGATCAGCTCGCTCAACTGCTGAAACCCGAGCTCCACCTCGCCACGCGCCACCATCGTGCCCACCGGTACCCCGGGCGGCGCCTGCAACAGCCGCGGCGCCATGGCTTCGGCCACGCCCCACCGATCGAGCAAACGCTGCAGGTGACGACCACTCGGGCCCGTGGAATAGCCGACCTTCGCCGCCGCGAGCAGCGCATCGCGCACATCCCGTTCGCTTCCGTTGGGAGGACGTCGGGCTCCGGCGCGTACGGCGATGGCCACGCGCGAACGCGCTAGATCGGTTCGAGTGTCCGGGTCCAGAAAGCCCTGGTCTTCCAGTCTTCCGATCGACTCCGCCGCGAGCACGACGAAGTCGAACAGCTCGCCGGCCTCGACACGCCGCGCGGCATCCACCCCGCCGACCGACTCGACGACGACGCGTTCGCCGGTCGCATCCCGGTGGGCCTCCGCCAGCTCCGAAAGGATTTGCCGCATCGCCATCGAGGAGATGCCGGAAATGCACTCGGCCATCGCGCTAATCGATGTAGCGAAGCCCTGCCTTCTGCAGCGGCTCGCGCATGTTGTACATGTCGAGGCCAAGCACGCCTTCCGCTAAGCGCGCACGCTTGTGGCCTTCGTTGGCTTCGCGCGCGGCGGCCGCGTCGAGCGTCTTCTGCGCGACAGCAGCCGGCACCACCACCACGCCGTCGTCATCGGCCACGACCACGTCGCCGGGCATGACGAGCGCACCCGCGCACACGAGGGGAACGTTCACGGAACCGAGCGTGGCCTTGACCGTGCCTTTGGCGGAGATCGCCTTGCTCCACACCGGGAACTTCATTTCGGTCAGCACGCGCACGTCGCGCACGCCGGCATCGATGACGAGTCCCTGCGCGCCGCGCGCCTTGAAGCTGGTGGCGAGAAGGTCGCCGAAATAGCCGTCGCAGCAGTCGGCGGTGACGGCGGCGACGACGATGTCGCCGGGACGGATCTGCTCGGCTGCGACGTGCAGCATCCAGTTATCGCCGGGTTGCAGCAGCACCGTCACGGCGGTGCCGGACGCTTGCGCGCCCGCGTAGATCGGGCGCATGGGCGGCTTCATCAGGCCCACACGTCCCATCGCCTCGTGCACGGTCGCGCTCCCGAGCGCTCCCAGCTTCGCAGCAACGGCCGCGTCCGCGCGCCGGATGTTGCGATACACGACTCCGAGCTCGTACATGGTCAGCGTCCTTTCGCCTTGAGCGCCGCATCGAGGCGCGGATAAACGCGCCGCGCGTTGCCCTCGTAGATGAGCTGCCGCTGCGCCGGGTCGACGTGCGCAGCCTCGATGTAGCGCCTGGTGTCGTCGAAATAGTGGCCCGTCTCCGGATCGATGCCGCGCACCGCGCCGATCATCTCGCTCGCGAACAGGATGTTCTCGGCGGGGATCACGCGCGTCAAGAGGTCGATGCCCGGCTGGTGGTACACGCACGTGTCGAAGAAGACGTTGCGCAGCAGATGCTCCTGCAGCAGTGGCTTCTTCATATCCTGCGCGAGCCCGCGGAAGCGCCCCCAGTGGTATGGCACCGCGCCGCCGCCGTGCGGGATCACGAAGCGCAGCGTCGGAAAATCCTTGAACAGTTCCGACGTCAGGCACTGCATGAAGGCCGTCGTGTCGGCGTTGAGGTAGTGCGCACCGGTAGTGTGGAACGCCGGGTTGCAACTCGTGCTCACGTGGATCATCGCGGGGATGTCGAACTCGACCATCTTCTCGTAGATCGGGAACCAGTGGCGGTCGGACAGCGGCGGCGAGTTCCAGTGGCCGCCCGACGGGTCGGGGTTCAGGTTGATCGCCACGTTGCCGTACTGCTCGACGCATTTGACGAGCTCGGGGATGCACGTCGCGGGGTCGACGCCCGGGCTTTGCGGCAGCATCGCGGCCGGGACGAAGTGATTCGGAAAGAGTCTGCTCACGCGGTAGCAAAGCTCGTTGCAGATCGCGGCCCACGCGCTCGAGACCTCGAAGTCTCCGATGTGATGCGCCATGAAGCTCGCGCGCGGGCTGAAGATCGTGAGGTCGAGTCCGCGCTCGCGCATGAGACGCAGCTGGTTGTCCTCGATCGATTGGCGCAGCTCGTCGTCGGAGATGCGGAGCTCTGACGCGCGCGGCATCTCCGCCGGGTTCGTGATGCCGGCGATCTGCCGGTTGCGCCACGCTTCCAGCGCCTTCGGCGCGGTCGTGTAATGGCCATGGATGTCGATGATCATCGTGTCACGGGTCCTCGGGCGTGAATTGCAGGCGTCAAAGGGGGCGCAGGCAAAGTTGGCGGCGTCGTTGTCCTGGGCCTGGCTGGGGCTCGCACGCCAATATACTTTGGATAGGTGCCGGAGAGACAGAGCTGGCGGCTGCGCCCGTTGGTCGCCGCGGTCGCAGCCACCGCGTTGCCGTCGATCGCCACCAGCTTCCCGGGCGCTTCGGACGACGTCAGCTGGCGAGAAGCGTCCTGACCCGCGTTTGCAGCAACGGTACCAGCTGCTCTTCAAACCACGCGTTGCGCTTGAACCATGGCTGATTGCGCGGTGACGGATGCGGCAACGGAATGTATCGTGGACCGTACTCCCGCCAGGCATTGGCCGTTTCGGCCACCGACCGCTTGCGGCGGTCGCCCAGGAAATGGTGCTGCGCGTACTGACCGATGAGCAGTGTCAATTCAATCCGTGGCAGCTTGGCCAGCAGATGATCGAGCCACAGCGCAGCGCACTCACGGCGCGGCGGCCTGTCGCCGCCGTTTCCCCGGCCTGGGTAGCAGTAGCCCATGGGGATGATTGCAATGCGCGCCTCATCATAAAAGACTTCGTTGGCAACACCCATCCAGGCGCGGAGGCGTTCGCCGCTAGGGTCACTCCACGCAACGCCAGTCGTGTGCACGCGGAGGCCGGGCGCCTGCCCAACGACAAGGATGCGGGCCGTCTCCCCGGCGCGCAGCACCGGCCGCGGACCCAACGGCAGATGCGCTTCGCACGCGCGACAGGCACGCACGGCGGCCAACAACATCTCGAGTGTGCGATACCCTGCGTCGGGCATGGCGGCTTGTCAGATCATGACGAATATCCAAATATACTTGAAGCGGGGCTACATGCCGGAAGGACATGTCTGTTGGAGTAATCCATGGCATGAAAACGGAGACGCGCCTTTGCAAGTGCCAATCCCGGGCGATTGACTTGTCCGGATGACCTCCATACAGTTCATCGTCGTCGTCGAAGGAGCCGGTATGCCGAAGCAGATGCCCGGATTGACAGCAGCAGCGCGCGCCGGTCTGGTCGCGCTGGCGTTCATCGTTGCTGCGCCCGCGTCCGGCGCGGCGGACCCCAAGGCCCGTTACGGCGATACGATGGTGATCGGGATCACCGGCGATCCGGGCACGCTCAACGGCACGACGAGCTCCAACTTCGTCGAGAAGATCATTGCGAGCAACGTGTTCAGCATGCTGATCCGGCTCGACCGCAACTTCAAGCCGGTGCCCGATCTGGCCAAGTCGTGGACGATCTCGGACGACGGCCTCACCTACACGTTCAAGCTGAACGAAGGCGTGAAGTGGCACGACGGAAAGCCATTCAGCTCGGCCGACGTCAAGTACACGATCGACGAGGTGATCCTTCCGCTGCACACGCGCGCCGGCACGTACAAGTCGGTCATCGACAAGGTCGAGACGCCGGATGCCAACACGCTGATCATCCGGCTGAAGCAGCCGTTCGGACCGCTGATGAACGCGCTCGGCTACGACTTCCTGATCCTGCCCAAGCATCTGTACGAAGGCACCGACATCAAGGCGAATCCGTACAACGCCAAGCCGGTGGGCACCGGTCCGTTCAAGTTCGCGGAATGGAAGAAGGGCTCGTACGTCATCCTCGACAAGAACAAGGATTATTTTGTCAAGGGCATTCCGTACCTCGACCGGCTGGTCTTCCAGGAAATCCCGGACGCCGCGGCGCGCGTGCTGGCGCTCGAATCCGGCGACATCGACTACCTCGCCTATCAGGCACTGCCGTCGTCCTCCGTTCCGCGGCTCAAGACCAACGCGAAGCTCGTCACGTCGCTCGACGGTTTCGAGGCGCTCGCCTCGATCGAGATTCTCGCGTTCAACTTCGACAATCCGCAGCTCAAGGACGTGCGGGTGCGGCAGGCCATCGCCTATGCCATCGACAAGCAGGCGATCGCGGAGAAGGCCGACTACGGCATCGGCAAGGCGGCCACCGGGCCCATTTCGTCGTTGACCACCTGGGCCTACGAGCCCAACGTGAACAAGTATCCGTACAATCCGCAGCGCGCTGCGAAGCTGCTCGACGATGCCGGCTTCCCGGTCAAGCCCGACGGCTCCCGCATGACGCTGCGTCTCATCGCGGATGGCGGCGTCGAGCTCAATCGGAAGGCCTGCGAAATCGTGAAGGAGCAATTGCAGCAGGTGGGCATCAAGGTCGACCTGCAGCTGGTCGAGCGCAACGTGATGCTCGACCGCGTCTACGTCAAGCGCGATTTCGACATGCACGTGCACGGCTTCTCGACGGGTGCGGATCCGGCCATCGACGTGTCGCGGCTCTATGTGTCGACCAACATCCGTCCGGTGAGCTTCACCAACGGCTCGGGCTATCGTAATCCCAAGGTCGACGCTCTCTTCGAACAAGGCCAGAAGGCCTTCAAGCCCGAGGACCGCGCGAAAGCGTACCGCGAGGTCCAGAAGATCCTCACCGATGAGGTCCCCGCGATCTGGCTCGTCGAATACGGCATCGTCGGCGTGTGGAGCAAGAAGCTCCACGGGCTGCACGACTGGAGCGCGTATTCGTACTACCAGTTCTGGGACACCTGGTCCGACACCGGCAAAATGCAGTAGCGGGCCAGCGGATCAGCGGCCGATTGCTGCGTTGACGAGCGGCATCAATTCCGTCATCCCGGCAAGCCCGGAGCACGCGTCGACGCGGCGCTCGAGGATGGCGCCGCGGTCGCCGAGATACCCGGTGCACGCACGGGAGAAACGGGCCCACGCGCCAGCGTCGTCGAGGTTGCGGAACGGTTGATCGGCGCTCACCGGTGAGCCGTCCTTCAACGTCACGGTCACGCGCGCACGGCGGCGGCCGAACTCGCGGTTGGGTTGCACCCGGATCACTGAAATCCAGCGGCGGACTTCGGGATCGGCAAGCAGCGCGGCGGGCAGCGGCACCCGTTCGGCGTCATGACCCGCGAGCACCAGGGCGAGCGCATACGGCGCACTGAATTTCGCCTGGAATTCGTCGTGCGGATCCGGCTGGCCGACCAGCCACGCGGTCGGCGGCGAAGTCTCGACGAGCACCGAGGCGATGGCGCTCGCGCTGCGCGGTGGCGCCGAGAGGATGTGGCGCAGCCCCTCGAGCGGCTCGAAGCAGCCCAGGCAAAACGGGTATCGCTTGAAGATGTTGCGCAGGATTGCCCAGCGCTCGCCCAGGCCATCGACGAGGATCGCCGCGAGGTCGCCGCGGCTCGGGGCTTCGCCGGCAGCGTGTGTGCCGGGCTGCGCCAGCGCCGCGAGAAATCCCTTGTCGCCTTCGATCGAAAAACGCGCTGCCTGTAGCCCGAGCCGCGCGAGCTTGGCGGCCCTCACCCCGCGTTCCGCGGCCAGCCCCGGATGCAGGTGCTTGATCATGACGGCCTCATCGTTGATGCCTTCCCACAGCCCGCTGGCCGAAGTGGCCGCCATGCCGATCGCGTGCGCGGTCGCGTCCTCGTCGAGGTCGAATACGGTTGCGGCGGCCGCAACGGCGCCCACTGTGCCGCACGTCGCCGTCGCATGAAAGTAGTGGTAATGGCGATGACCCGCCGCAATGCTCAAGCGCACCGCCACCTCGTAACCCGCGGCGACCCCCGCCAGCAATCGCGCGCCCGGCGCATCGACTTCGGCCGCAGCCGCCATCGCGGCGGCCACGACTACGGATCCGGGATGCAGCGACGTGTCCTGGTGAACGTCGTCGATCTCATGAACGGCCGAAATGGCACCGGCGTACAAAGCCGCGGACTCCGCCGCAACGGCGCCGGAATGTGGGTTCGCTTCCCAACCGAGATATCGACGCAGCAGCTTGCCCGTATCGCTGCGCGCACCGTGCATCGCCGCATGCAGATGGTCGGCCACGCAAAGGCGCGCACGCGCCTCCACACTCGCGGGCAGCGCTGCGGATGCGGTTGTGCGGCAAAATGCGGCCCACTCGCGGGCAATCGTCATAGGCGGGTCCCTGGATTTCACGGATAGAGATGGCAGGCGACTTGATGGCCCGGCGCGACCTCGCGCCACCGCGGTTCGGTCGTCGCGCAAACGGCCATGGCGTGGGGGCATCGAGGATGAAAGTAGCAACCCGTCGGCAGATTCACCGGCGACGGCGGCTCCCCGACCATCAGGATCGGGATTCGCGCGCGTGCGGCGCCGGGGTCGGTCAACGGCACGGCGGAAACGAGCATCCGCGTATAGGGATGCAACGGCTCCGCGATCACCGATGCAACGGGCCCGATCTCGAACAGCCGGCCGAGGTACATGACGCCCACGCGGTCCGCGACCTTGCTGACGATCGCGAGATCGTGCGTGATCAGCAGGACCGCCAAGCCCATCTCCCGACGCAACGCCTGCAGCAGACCGAGAATCTGGGCGCGTGTGGACATGTCCAGCGAAGACACCGGCTCGTCGGCGACCAGTACCTGCGGCTCGGCGGCGAGCGCGCGCGCCAATACCACGCGCTGCCGCTGCCCTCCCGATAGCTCGTGCGGAAAGCGGTCGAGAAAATCGGCCGGCGGCGTGAGCCCCATCAGCTCGAGGAGGTGCGACGAGCGCGCCTCGGTTTCGGTCGCCGCGCAGATGCGATGATTGAGCAGCGGCTGCGCGAGCGCGTGCCGGATACGCTTGCGCGGATTGAGCGACGAGTAGGGATCCTGGAACACCATCTGCGCAAGCGGACGCCCGCCGGGTGTCGCGAGCCGGCGCGCCGGTTCGTGGCCACCGATGGTGATCCGCCCCGCATCCGGCTCATTGAGACCGACGACGAGACGACCGAGCGTGGATTTGCCGCTGCCACTCTCGCCGACCAGCGCGAAGATCTCGCCGCGCGCGATGTCGAGGGACACATCGTTGACTGCCTGCACGCGCGCGTGTCCGCCAAAGGCTCCGCCGCGCACCGGAAACGTCTTGCGCACGGCAGACACGCTGACCCCCGCCTGCTCCTGGTCCGCACGCGGCGCTGCTCGTTGCAGCGCAGGGTCACTCACCGCCGTTGCGGGACTGCCACCCAGCGCTCCCGGATGCCAGCAGCGCACAAAGCCTTCGGCGCGTGGCTCGGGCGGCGGCATTTCGATGCGGCAACGCTCGGTGGCGCGCGGGCAGCGGGGATGAAACCGGCATCCGGAAGGCGGATCGCCGAGATCGGGGACTTCGCCGCCGATCGTGCGCAATGCGGCTTCGCCACCGAGCGGAATCACGCACTCGATCAGGCCGCGCGTGTAGGGATGCTGCGGGTCGGCGAAGATCCGCTCGACACGGCCGTACTCGACCATCTGGCCCGCATACATCACGCATACGTGGTCGGCGAGCTCGGCGACGAGTCCGAAATCGTGCGTCACGAAGATCATGCCCGAGCCGGTGTGGCGCCGGATGCTCCGGATGAGATCGATGATCTGCGCTTGCACGGTCACATCGAGTGCCGTCGTCGGCTCGTCCAGGATGAGCAAACGCGGCCGGCGCGCCACGGCCATCGCGATCATCACACGCTGGCGCATGCCCCCCGAGAGCTGATGCGGATACGAATGGAGCACCCGCTGCGGATCGCCGATGCCGAGCTCGCGGAACAGATCCGTCACGCGGGCCGTGAGCGCTGGATCGCGCGCAAATTTGGTGTGCCCGACGGCCGCCTCGGCCACCTGCGCGCCGGCGGTCAGCAGCGGGTTGAGGTAGGTCATCGGGTCCTGGAAGACATAACCCACCGACTTCCCGCACAGCGCGCGCAGTGCGGGCCCGTCGAGCGTCGTCAGCTCGGTGCCGTCGAACGTGATGCTGCCGTCCCCTTGACGTCCAGGCGGCGGCAGCAATCCGAACAGCGAGCGCACGGTGACCGATTTGCCGCACCCCGATTCGCCGACCAGGCAGACGATTTCGCCGGCATTGACGTCGAGATCGACGCCTTCCACGGTGCGAATGCGTCCGCCCCCTTCCCGCGGAAACTCCACGCCGAGGTCGCGCACGGAGAGGAGTGTTGGCACGGCGCTCATCGCTCGTGCGCTCCGTGCCGCGGGTCGAGGATGTCGTTGAGTCCGTCGCCCAGCAGATTGAAGCCCAGCGTCGTGACGAGAATCGCCACGCCCGGAAATACGGCCATCCACCACCCCTGGTTCAGGAACGGTTGCGCCAGGTACAGGAGTTGGCCCCAGCTCACTTTGTCCGGATCGCCCAGGCCGAGAAAGCTCAGGCTCGCCTCGGTGAGGATCGCGGCGGCGATCTGCAGCGACGCGTTGACGATGACGGGTGGCAGCGCGTTCGGCAGGATCTCGCTGAAGATCAGCGCACGGCGCGACGCCCCCGCAAGCCGCGCGGCGGCGACGAAGTCCTGATCGCGCAACTTCAGGAATTCCGCGCGGATGATGCGTGCGGTGGAGGGCCAGCTCAGGATGGCGATCACGAGAACGATCTTGGTCAGCGACGCACCGAAGAGCGCCACCACCAGGATCGCCAGGAAGAACTGCGGCACGATCTGGAACGCTTCGGCGACGCGCATGAAGAACTCGTCGATTTTGCCGCCGGTGAAGCCCGCCAGTGAGCCGATGACAACGCCAAGGACCGCCGACACCGCCGCTGCGGCAACGCCCACCAGCAACGAAACGCGCGCACCGTTGGCCACGCGGGCAAGCATATCGCGGCCTAGGTCGTCGGTGCCGAACAGGCATTCGAGCCCGGGTGGGCAGAACGTGCGGGAGCCCATCGCCGATGGCGAGCCGGTCAGCCACGGGCCGACGATGCCGGCCAGCGCGACGACCACCACCACCGTCAGGCCCATGGTGGCTGCGTGGCTCTGCGTCAGTCGCAATCCGGTGCGGGCGCGCATGGTCGCTAGTCGTAACGGATGCGCGGATCGACGATCGCGTAGACGACGTCGGTAATGAGATTGACGAGCACGACCGCGACCGACACGATCAGGATGATCCCGATGATGAGCGGATAGTCGCGCGCGAGCACGCCGTCGTAGAGCAGGCGACCCATGCCAGGCCACGCGAAGACGACCTCGACCAGCACCGATCCGGAGAGCATCGTGCCGACGTTCATGCCGACGATGGTGATCACCGGCAGCAACGCATTGGGCAGGCCGTGACGCGCAAGGACGACCCGTTCGGGCAACCCCTTCGCGCGCGCCGTGGTCATGTAATCGAGGCGAAGCACCTGCAACATGCTCGACCGCGTCATCCGCGTGGATAGCGCGAGGAAGCGCATGCCGAGCGCGGTGGCAGGCAGCACGAGATGCCATGCCACATCGAGCGCGCGTCCGAATCCCTGCGCCGGCGCGCGCAGGTTGAACATGCCCTGGGTCGGGAACCATCCGAGCTTCAGCGCGAACGCGATGATGAGCAGCTGCCCCAGCCAGAAGACCGGGACCGACCAGCCAACCAGCGCGAGACCCGACATGAAGAGGTCGATGCCCGAATTGGGCCGTCGCGCCGCGACGATGCCGAGCAGCATACCGAGGCCGATGAAGAGCGCGAGCGACGGCCCCATCAGCAGCAGCGTCGCCGGAATGCGATCGGCGATCAATTCCAGCACCGGCGCACGATAGCGATAGGAAAATCCGAAGTCGCCGACCGCGATCTTTTTCAGGTACAGCACGTATTGCGTCGCCAGCGGACGATCGAGCCCGTACTCCGCCCGCAGCCGCGCGAGCTGCTCGCTGCTGATGTCGCCCTCGCCGGTGATGAAGGTCAGCGGATCGCCCGGCGCAAGGTGCACCATCACGAAGACGACGGTGACCAGCAGCCAGATCGTCGGCAGCCCGAACAGCAAGCGCCGGATGCCGAATTTCGACAGCGCGTTCAGTGCGAATCCCGTGCGTTGCTGTCGGCAAGTACCGCGTCGACCGCCGCTTCGAGGCGCGCCGCGGCCTCGCGTTGCCGAGCCACCAGCGCTTCGATGCGCGCAGCGTCGCCGGCGAGCGCGGCGAGCGCACCGCGAATCTGCGCGTCCACGTCGGCGGGCGCGGGCGATCCGTCGATGACCCTGCGATTCTCGACCGATTGCCTGGGGTCGACCGCTGACCTGATGGCGTCGGCCGTTACGCCGAGCGCGCGGCCCAGCACCTTGGTCGCGACCCGGTCGATGTCGGCTGCGGTGACGTCCTCCTGGCCGTGGCCGGCGTCGACCGCCTCGCGCACGAGGTGCGCGACCACCTGATGCGCGTCGCGCCACGAAATGCCGGCTTCCCGCGTCAGCATGGCCGCAAGATCGGTCGCCTGCGTCCAGCCCCTGCGCGCCGCTTCCGCAAGGCGCTCCGTCGCGACCGTCATCGTCGTCACCATGCCGGCGAGCAGCGCGACCATATCCTCGAATTCGTCGAGTGCGTCATAGAGCTGCCACGGGCCGAGCAGCGTGTCCTCGAGGCCGTCCGATTCCATTTTCATGAGCGTGAACACGCCGGCGAGCCGACCGATCGCGAGCGACCCCTGGCCGCGGATCCAGGCCGGCGCCCACGCGTTCTTCTTCTGCGGCATGATGCTGCTCGTGCTGCAATACGCATCGGCGAGCTCGATGAACCTGAATTCGCTCATGCTCCACAGGTACAGATCGCTGGCCACGCTCACCGCGTTGGAAATCCCGACCGCGATCACGCCGTGGGCATGCAGCAGCGTGTCGAGGTTGACCACCGCATCGCGCGTGTTGGTTTGCACCCCTTCGAAGCCGAGAAGGTCCGCCGTGCGGCGGCGCGAAATCGGAAAGGTCGAACCGGTCATGATCGCCGCGCCGGCGGGGCTGCCTCCGGCCTCGGTGTAGATCTGAAGCGCCCGCGACACATCGCGAGCGAACGGCGCTTCCCACGACAGCAGCGTGTGCGCGAGCGTCGTGGTCTGCGCCTGCTGGCCGATGCTGTACGCCGGCAGCAGCGTTTGAGCGTGGCGCGCGGCCACTGCGAGGAGGCCCGCGCGCAGCCGATTGACTTCCGCGAGAACCGCCGGCAGGCGGTGGCGCAGGTTGTAGCGCCATGCCACCGCATCGAGGTCGCCGGAGCTGCGTCCGAGGTTGATCCAGCCCGCGACGTTGGCGCCCAGCTTTTCGGTCAGGAACGCCTCGCCCGAATGCCGCCCGCCGCCCATCCGATCGCGGACCGCTTCGATGCCCTGCGCTTCCATCTCGCGCAATCCGGCGAGGATCGCGCGCGCGGCTTCCGGCGGGATCAATCCCGCGTCGGCCAGCGCGACGGCATGCGTTTTGTCGAACGCGTGGAACGCGTTGTAGCTGCGCCGCAAGTTCGCCAGCGGGCCGGGGTAGAAGCGCTTCGCGAGACGCGCGTCGACTTGGCCGGTCAGGCGCGCGCCGGGTTGACGGACGATGTCGGGCATTGCTTTGTTGCTCCTCGATGCGCGGATGACTCGCGCTTCGCCGGGCGGCGAAGGTCACCCGCGTGACGTGGATAATGCGGGATCACGCGCCGTTCATCAATCCTGCGAAGGGATCATCGTCATGCTGAAGCAGAAATCATCGGAATATCGCGGCTATCGCACGGCCGGCATCCGCCTCTCCGAAGAGCAGCTGCCGCAGCTCGCTCAACTATACGGTGCGCGCACGAAGCCGATGCTGCCCGCGGTCCACGCGTTCGACAAGGCACACACGGTGATGCTCGTCGAGGAAGGCCTGCTCGAACCGGCGGCAGGTGCGGCGATACTGCGCGGCCTGCGACAGCTGGAAAGCGAGGGCGTGGTCGAGACCCGCGCGCGCGTCGGCGGCGGCCTGCACTCCGGCGAGCAATACCTGATCCGGCTGCTCGGCGAGGATATCGGCGGCCGCTTCCATGTCGCGCGGAGCTCGGGTGACTTGAGCTCGGTGGCGATCAACACGCTGCAGCGTGAAAAGCTCCTCGCGCTGATGCGTGCCGTCAACCGTTTGCGGCGAGCGCTGATCGATCTCGCCCGCGGCCATACCGACACGGTCCTGCCGGGCTACAGCTTCGGCCAACATGCGCAGCCGATGACGCTCGCGCACCTCTGGCTGTCATGGGCGGCCAATCTCGCGCGCGACTTCGATCGGCTGCACGGCGCGTATCGAAGGATCAACGCAAGCCCCGCCGGCGCCGCCATCATGGTCGGCTCGGATTTTCCGGTGAATCGCGCGCGCACGGCCGCGCTGCTCGGGTTCGACTCGGTCCACGAAAACTGCGCCGACGCGATCCTCGAGCTCAATGCAGACGACAGCCTCGACATGCCCGCGGTGATCGCGATCCTCTATCACTCGATGGCCAAATGGGCCGACGACATCATCCAGTGGACGACCAGCGAATATGCGTTTGTCGACATTCCGGACCGCTACTGCGGCACGTCGTCGATCATGATGCAAAAAAAGAACGTGATCGGTCCGGCGGAGGTGAAAGGCGCGTCGGCGGAGGCGCTGGGCTGCTTCGTCACGTCGTACCACGCGCTGAAAGGCACTACCGGTCTGCCGATCACCGAGCGCTACTATGCGCTCGACATGTTGTGGCGCGTGGCCGACAACGCGGCACGCGACCTCGGCTGGTTCTGCGACCTGTTGCCGGCACTCGAGATTCGCAAGGAGCACATGCTCGCGCAGGCCTGGCGACATTGGGCCACGGCGACGGATCTTGCCGCCGCGCTCGTGCGCCAGCGCGATCTGCCGTGGCGGACCGCGCATCAAATCGTCGGCATTCTGATCCGGCTGTGCAACGAGCGCGGGCTCGGGCCGGCCGATGTCACGCCCGCGATGCTCGACGAAGCAGCCATTGCCTATCACGATGTGGCCGCAGGCCTCGATCAGCAGAGCATCCGCGCCGCGCTCGATCCGCGGCGATTCATCGCTGAACGCACGCTGCGCGGTGGCCCTGCCCCGCAGGAATCGCTGCGTCAGGCGCGCCTGTTCGAGGATGGCGTACTCTCGGATGAGAAGGTGGTCGCGGGCATCGACGCTCGCCTCGACGAGGCCGCCCGCAATCTCGAAACGGCGATCGACACTGTCATTGCGATGGCGCCCTGATTCTCGATGCTATCGCGCTAGTTGCCTGCGGCGACTTTTCGAGAGGCTTAACAGGCTGTTGAAAAGCCCCGACGGATCCATTCCAAAGCGAAGCGAGGAATCTGTTTTACGCAGATTTCTCGCTACGCTCGAAATTATGTCGGAAGTCGAACACCGCGTTACGCCTGACATATGCCGGCTTCTGGTCACCAGCGCCATCGGACCGACCGCTGTCCGCGGCGTCGCGGGACAGCCGCCATTGGGACGATTGCAGCCATTAACCCCACGTTCCAGCAGACGCGGAATATCGGGATGGCCGACGGACGACGTTTCGGGCAGATCACTCGTCTTTTCCGCTTCGGTGAGGCCGATTTCCCGGCCTTGACAAGCATCCACTAATTGGATTAACGTTTCATTCAATTAAATAAGGCCACCCAGCACAGGAAAATCGCCATGGCACCCCGCGCCTACGATCGCAGCCTCCGCGACGAAGCGATGGCCGAGACGCGCCAGCGGATCGTGGACGCCACGATTGCGCTGCACGCCGAGCAGGGCTCGAGCCGCACCACCTACGCGATGATCGCCGAGCGCGCCAATGTGGCGATCCCGACGGTATACAACTACTTTCCGACGCTGACCAATCTCTTCGGCGCCTGCATCGGCGACACGACCTCGCGCGCGCCGATCGTGGGTCCCAAGACGCTCGCTGGGACGAGCGATCCAGGGCAGCGGCTCGCGGCGCTCGTCCCTGCCCTGTTCGCGCGCCACCGGTTCCTCTCGCCCTGGCTCCGCTGGTCGCAGCACGAGGCGCATCTCATTCCCGAGCTCGGCGCCTTTCACGCCCAGTTTCACGAGCAACACCTGCAGCTCATCCGCGATGCCATTGCGCCCCGCGGCGGCGGGCGTGCGGCGGCTGCCACGGTGGGACTGGTCGAGGTACTCACCCGATATTCGTCCTGGGAGACGCTGACGCAGGATCACGGACTCTCGGACGATCAGGCCGCTGCCGCCGTGCTGGACGTGCTCCGGTCGATCATCACCGCCAGGCGCGAAAAGCCCGCGGGCGCGCGCAGGCATCGAGCAACCGCAACTCAACGAGGACGTTCATCGTGAGCCAAACTACCGTACCGAATCCGACCCGCGTCGACGAAATCGCCGACGGAATCTTTCGCCTCGCCACCGCCGTCGACCTGCCGGACGGTCCGGGCGCGTTCAGCTTCAACCAGTACCTGATCGACGACGACGAGCCGCTGCTGTTTCACACCGGGCCGCGCAAGCTCTTTCCGCTGGTGCGCCAGGGCGTTGAAAAGATCATGCCGCTCGCTCGCCTGCGCTACGTCGGCTTCTCGCACTTCGAAGCGGACGAGTGCGGCGCGCTCAACGACTTCCTCGCCGCGGCGCCGCGCGCCGAGCCGGTCTGCGGCGGAATCGCGGCCATGGTCTCGGTCAACGATTATGCCGACCGGCCACCGCGTGCGCTCGCGGACGGAGCCACGCTCAAGCTCGGGCGGCATGAGCTGCGCTGGTGCGACGCGCCGCATCTGCCGCATGGCTGGGAATGCGGGTTCATGATGGAAACGACGACCTCCACACTGCTCTGCGGAGACTTGTTCACCCAGGGCGGCAAGGATCACCCGGCGTTGATCATCGCCGATATCCTCGGTCCGAGCGAAGCGTTTCGT
>Ga0207675_100001390_pt1 | contig 24277 bp, 22 predicted proteins | sample KBSSwiS42_FD_184305 | JGI IMG/M metagenome (GOLD analysis project Ga0207675, IMG submission 184305) | Switchgrass rhizosphere microbial communities from Kellogg Biological Station, Michigan, USA - KBS Switchgrass S4-2 (SPAdes) (version 2) | ecosystem: Host-associated > Plants > Roots >...
GAGCTACGGCGAAGGCTGGATCACTCCTTTCCACCCCGACGACCGGCAGCGCGCGTGGGATGCCTGGCAGCGTGCGACGAAACACCGTGACATCTATTCGCTTGAATGCCGTTTGCGGCGCGCCGATGGCGTCTACCAGTGGTGGTTGATTCGTGGAGTCCCTCTGCTAGACGCGAATGGCGAGATCAGTAAATGGTTCGGCACGTGCACCGATATCGAACAAATCAAAGTCGCGGAACAGAGGCTCCAGGAATCAGAGGCGAAGTTTTCCGGGATCGTGTCGATTTCTGCCGATGCAATCATCTCCATCGACGAGGAGCAGCGAATCACCATCTTCAACGATGGAGCGGAGCAGGTCTTTGGCTACTCGAAGGCCGAGGCAGTCGGGACTCCGCTCGGCAATCTACTGCCCGAGCGCCTTCGCCAGATTCATCGCCAGCACGTTGAGCGGTTTGCGGCCGGACCTGTGACCGCCCGTCGGGTGGGAGATTGCCTCATCCCAATCGTGGGTCTACGCAAAAACGGCGACGAATTTCCGGCGGAGGCTGCGATCTCCAAGCTGCAGGTCGGCGACAAAACCATCCTCACCGTAGCGATGCGAGACATCACGGAACGCACGCGCTTCGAGAAAGAGCAGCAGCTGTTGACCGTAGCGGGAGCCGTGCTGGGCGCCTCGCTCGATTACGACCAGACGCTGGCGAACCTGGCTCGGCTCGTCGTTCAGAATTTCGCCGACTGGTGCCTGGTCGAGGTCATCGACGAACGTGAGCCGATCAGGCGGCGAAAGATTGCTGCCAGGGATCCGTCCAAGGCGGAGCTTTGCGCGACTCTCGAGCACCTGACGATCGATCGAGAGCGCCCTCATCTCCTTCGACCGGTGTTTGACACGAAACAGTCTCTCCTTATCGAATACGTCACCTCAAAGCATCTTGAATCCGCTGCCCAAGGGCCGGAGCGCCTGCAAGCACTGCGCGCCGTGAATCCCACATCGCTGATGGCGGTGCCGCTCCTGAGGCATGGACGGGTCCTGGGCATACTTGCGTTTGTCTCCTCCACGGCGTCTCGCCGATATGGACGGAGCGATCTTCCTCTGGCTGAGGCGCTGGCGGACCGGGCCGCCGTGGCGATCGAGAACGCACGTCTGTACGAGGCTTCGGTCCACGCCACCCGACTCCGTGATCAAGTGCTCGGCGTCGTCGCCCATGACCTCCGAAATCCGCTTTCCACGATCCTGACGCAGTTATGGGCGCTGCGGCGTCACAGCGCGGACCCCGAACGTCGATCTGTGAAGCCGGCGCAGGTGATCGAACGCGCGGCCAAGCGTATGGACCGTCTGATTCAAGATCTCCTGGATGTCGCCGTCATGGAGTCAGGGCAGCTGACCATCGAACGGGTGCGACTCTCTGCAAGTGGGTTGATTGTCGAGGCGGCAGATATGCAGAAGCCGCTCGCCTCTTCGTCATCTCTCGAGCTTCGGATCGAAGCGGAATCTGATCTTCCCGACGTCTGGGGTGATCGGGACCGCCTCCTTCAGGTGTTCGAGAACCTGATCGGCAACGCGATCAAGTTCACGAAGGCCGGCGGTCGTATCACGGTCGGCGCGGCCTCAACGGATCACGAGGTCATCTTCCGAGTTGCGGATACGGGCTCTGGCATGGCTCCCGAGGACCTGCCCCGCGTTTTTGACCGATTCTGGCAAGCGACACGCGCGAACCGTCAAGGCGCCGGGCTCGGCCTTCCCATCACCAAGGGCATCGTCGAGGCTCACGGCGGTCGAATCTGGGTCGAGAGCACGCCGAATCGCGGCACGACCTTCTCCTTTACCATTCCCGAGGCAACCCCAGAGCAGGGTCGACCGTCGGCGCCCAGCGGGTCCTCGCTTCGCGACGGTGACCGAGCCGCTTAAGCCGCGGCACTGGCGAAGAGAGCGCACTTAAACGAAGGCCAATCCGCGGCACTAGCGAGTGGGAGTCGCCGGCCCGTAGAAACGGTCGATTTCGGCACGCATTCCTGGCGGCACGCGGTCTTTCTTCCCGAGACGGGCGACCAGTTCCGCGTAGGTCTCGTCGGCGAGCTTGTACTCGCCGCGTCTGGTCGGCTCGCCGGTATCGTAGTCGGTGTTACGGAGATCGAGGCGGTTCGCCCGCGCGCTCTGCAGCAACACGCGATACCGTTCCCGCGCTGCCTCGAAACTCTCGGTGAACAGGCGTTCGGCCTCGGGCGACGGAGTCTTGAATGCGAGCGGCCGGAACGGCCCCACTTTCGGCAGCACGCGAACAACCCATACGAAGAATCGTGCGAACAGTCCGGGCCGCTTGTACGTTGTTCCGAACTCGCGTTCGTACTGCGCGCGCGTGTAGGTGTATATAAACGCACTTCGCTGGACATGCGGAACCAGCTTCTCTATCTCGTCTCGCTTCTTCTCCCACGCGACCTGCGTCATCTGCGGGATCGTCGTACTGACCGCGTACCGGAACGTGCCGACCGCGAGATCCTCGCTGGCGAACAGATCCTTCATCTCGAGGCCGTAGGTATCGCGAAACGCACGCTCGACGAGATCGGTAGCTACCTCGAAGCCGATGAAATCGTGGTATGCCTGCGGCAGAAAGGCGCCGCTCGCGACCTGTACGACGTCGAAGGCGAACTCCACCATGATGTGGCGCTTCGGATCCTCGATGTAGGTGACCTCGTCGCCATAGCGGGCGCGCAGCTTCGGATATTCGAGCGCCACGGCGCGATTGACGCCGAGCGGATGTCCGGTTGAATCCGCCACGTAGTGCGCCAGCGCTCCGAGTGCAAACGCGTACTCGTTCACACCCTGCGCATCGCGAAGCAGCTGTTCGACGAAATCACCTGAGCGTGTGTAATGCAACAGGTTGGTGAAGAAGTGGCTGCCGAACGGGTAATACCCCATATCGGGCATCACGGAGCCGCCGTATGCGTAGGCGCGGGCCTCGTTGATCGCATCGGCATCGACGCTGGGAAAGCGCGCCTTCAGCATCGGGACGATGGCGGCGTCCCAGGCCGAATCGACAAGCGATTCGTGCGCGAGAACGGAGTAGGGGAGCGCTGGGCGCGGCAAAAGCAGCGCCCCAACGAAAATCAACGCGAGGCTACAGCGCCGCGTGGTGAAAAGAGGCCTCCGAGTCAGCAGTAGCCGGCTGAGCACTCTGGGCCAGATGCAGTGCAATCAAGGCGCCGCGTGCGGCTTCGCCCTCGGCATGACACGAAAATCGAAGCAGCCGACGGCTGTCCCGAAGTGAAACAACAATCTCCCGCCGGGCGCGTTGCACGTCCGCGACTTCGCTCCATGCAACGCTGACATCCACCGTGCCGCGGAATTTGAGCCAGCCGCTGGTGAAGACCAGATGACCGTACTGGTCGACACGGCGCCGACCAAAACGAACCGGTGAGACGAAATGGCATTCGTCGCCGGGCGCAAGCGGATCGGGAGCCTTCACCCTCGGCAGCTCTCCGCGCCGAAGGCGGGCGGCGAGTTCGGTGGTGGCGGCATCGTCGGGAAGTAGTGAACCGTCCATGTCAACCCCAGTGTCACGGTCAGACGCCCAACCGTATGGCTTCTTGGCAGTTTCCAGCGGAAACGCGCTCGGTTCTTCCCGGTGAGCAAGAGTGTTGCCTCACGGTGCGAGCCGCCCCCGGCTACAATCGCGCGAGTGTTCGGCAGCGGCGTGCAGCGAATTTGGATCGGTCGGTTAACGGTTGAGCTGTTGACGATCGTGGTCGCGCTCGTGCTCGCGAGTGCGGCGATCCCCGCTTCATGGGTTGAATTCTGGTATTCGACATCTGCGTACCCGCGGATTGAACGGACCCTCACCCCGTTCTCCAATCTCGTCCCATTCGCCATTCTGGACGTGCTGCTCCTGATCGTGGTCCCGACCGTGGTGATCCGACTTGTCGTATCCGCTCGTGAGTCATGGCGCGCCCGCAATGTGCGTCCTCTCGGACGAACGGTCTTTCACCTCCTCGCCGCGACCGCGGCTCTGTACATCGCGTTTCTCACGCTTTGGGGGTTCAACTATCGACGGGTGCGAATGGCGGATCGCCTGGTGCTCGATCGTGCCGCACCAACCTCGGAGCAGGTGCTCGAGCTTGGCCTCAATGCCGTCTCGGAGATGAACCGGCTGTACGCGGCAGCACACGAGCGACTTGTCGCTGGCTCTGAGTGGCGCGACGCGCCGTTGCGCAACGCCTTTGCCGACGTCCAGCACGCGCTGGCTTCCGGTCCGCAGGTCGAACCGGGACGGCTGAAGCGCAGCATGCTCGGCCCGTACTTTCGCTGGGCTGGTGTGGACGGGATGGTCAACCCGTTCGGGCTTGAAGTCATTGCAAACCCGGATCTGCTGGCGTTCGAGCGGCCCTTCGTCGCTGCCCACGAGTGGTCGCACCTGGCGGGGTACGCCGACGAAGCGGAAGCAAATTTTGTCGGATGGCTGACCTGCGTACGGGCCTCACCTGCGCACCAGTACAGTGCCTGGTTCTTTCTGTATTGGCAGATTGCAGGCGAGGTCAACGCGGAGGAGCGCGGGCGCTTGAACATGGCGCTGGCCGACGGGCCGCGCCGCGATGTGAATGCGGTCATCACCCGTTTGCGTCGTGGTCAGATTCCGGCGCTGCAACGCGCCAGCTGGCAGGTCTACGACAAATACCTGAAAGCCAATCGCGTTGAAGCGGGCGTCCGCAGCTACGGCGAGGTAGTCACTCTTGTTCTTCGGGCTCGTTTCGCTCCCGAGTGGGTGCCGGTTCGGCGCGGCGAGGAGTAGGAGGCTTCGTCCTCTGGTTGTAGCGACGCTGCGCAGATTCGATATGAATCTGCCGCGCGCGCTCGCGCGCCAGTTCATCCGGTGTCAGCCGCCCCCGCTGCGTGTAGTGGTCCTTGTTCACCTTGTTCGGTTTGCTCATTGGGGCCCCCTAGATTTTGAAGCGCAACAACGCGCCCACACCGCCGACATCGGCGAGGAGGCTTTCATCCTCGATGAACCTGATGCGGGCGCTGTTCTTCTGCGCGTTCGCGACAAGCTCGTCCACCGGTCCAGCGACACGATCGGGTCTCGAGGCGATGAGCAGCTCTTCGACCTGCCTCATCTCGAGCGCGCGCAGCGTTGGTTCGATGCCCGCCACGCCTAGACCGCCTGCACGCCACGCATCGAGCATTCGCTGCACCTGCTCCGCGTCCGTTTTCGCATCTGCCCTGCGCAGCGCCGCCATGGTCTCGGCAAGCAACTCACGTTCGGGAAGTGCTTTGACATCGACATTCGCCATGTCGATCACTTTCTCCGCGAGGTGCTTCGGGAGCTGTTCCATCAAGAACGGTCTCGCCACCTCGTCACAGGCGATCACGATGTGATTCAGCCGCTCGGCGGCGACCACTCTGTCGAGCAAATCGACGACCTCTTTGAGGTGCTGCTTGTGAAAATTGTTCGTCCGACGCTGATAGCGCGCCTGTGACCAGCCGCCCATGCTGGTTCGACGCGTTTTCTCGCCCTGAACGCTTTCGCGACGCTTGGTTGCGCCGAGCGCGAACACGTAGAGGTCGGCCCTGTTGGTGTCCAGCAGGAGCGCGGCGTATCGCGGGTATTGATCGTTAACCCGCGCCAGCGGGTAGAGATGCGGCACGGCGCCAAGGTGCATCGACGGCTGCTCGATCGGAACCTCGAATCGAATTCCTTCGAAGAGGTCTCCGGTAGTTGACGCGAATATGGCGAGGCCCTGCGCAGACTTTGGAGACTGATTCGCGATGTACTCCGAGATGCGCTCGCCAGCTCGTTCGAAGCCTGCACGCAAGTGACCGGTCAGGAAGCGCGCCTGTTCGCCGAAACTGTTCCGAACGAACGTGTCCACATGGGTCCGCTGACCGTTTTGATCCGGACGCATGTCGAGATAAAGGCTGACGATCGCGCGGTCGGACGGCTCGATAGCGGTCAAACGGTCCAGCTGGTCGCGAAGCGGAGTTTCGAGCGCAGTCGTGCTTTTCGTAGCCATGCCCCTCCAGTTCGCAAGCTGTATGCCTGCGATTAGGGGGTTGGGGAAGCAGCACGACGCAGCCGATCCTGTATCGCCGTGCTGAGCGGACGATCGGTTGTGATATTGCGGACGAGGATCACATCGACGCCGAGCTCGTCGCCCTCACGCAACGCGGCGTATAGCCGCGATGCCACCGTCGGCGGGTCATTTTCGTTCCCCAGGTCGAGAAGCTGCACTCCCAACGCCCGCAACGGCTCGAGATCATCGCGAAAAGCGAGGATCGCCACCGACTGCCCGCGCTCGCGGCGAAGGCGCACGGTTTGTGCGATCGCGTCGATCGTCGATGCGCGGTCGCCTTCGAACAAGATGAGCGGTGTCGCCGGTGCATAGTGCTTCGGAAGCATTCCCGGAGCGGGCAACCCCGCGGTGCCAGGGTCAACCGGACGCGCGCGCAAGCGGACGTCGGGGATCACCGCGCGCAACGCTTCGGCATCGATCGCCCCAGGTCTGAGCACCATGGGCGGCTGACGCACCAGGTCTACAACCGTGGACTCCAGGCCGACGGTCGTCGGCCCTCCGTCGAGAATCATGTCGATGCGGTCGGCGAGATCGGCGAGCACGTGAGCCGCACGCGTCGGACTCGGCCTGGAGAACCGATTCGCGCTCGGTGCGGCAATCGGCAGCCGTGCGCAGCGGAGCAGCGCCTGTGCAATCGGATGTGACGGGACGCGAATGGCCACCGTCTCGAGTCCTGCAGTCACTTCATCGGGCACCCGCTCCGACCGCCGCAGCACCATCGTCAAGGGGCCAGGCCAGAAGCGAGCGGCGAGCTCTCGTGCGACGCGCGGGATTTCGACGACGAGCGGCTCGATGTCATCGATGGCCGTCACGTGGACGATCAACGGATCGTTTGCCGGTCTCTCCTTGGCTGCAAACACACGCTGCAGCGCGCGTCGATCGAGCGCATGCGCGCCGAGTCCATAGACCGTCTCGGTGGGCGAGGCGACAAGACAAAATGCGCGCAGGCACTCCGCCGCGCGAGCGATCGATTCCATCCCGGGATTTGTCGGATCGACTTGAAGTACCTCGGTCACCAGTTGGGTTATTCTCCCATCGATGCAGTTGGCGTTGCCCTTTGGATCATCCGACACCACAACACCGATTGCACCCCTCGCACCTGTTGCACCTCTCGCACCCCTTGCACCGATGTACTTCGTCAGACACCGTCGGGCGCGGCGGTATGTGCTCCGGGTCGATAGCGACGGCCGATTGCGCGTAACGATTCCGCGCGGTGGCTCACGTCGTGAGGCCGAGGCGTTCGTCCGACGAAACATCGATTGGGTAGCGAGACAACGAGCACGTACACGTCACGAACTCCGTCCGATTGAAAACGACAACGCACTGCGACAGCAGGCGAGGCGTGAACTCCCGACGCGGTTGCTCGAACTGGCGACACGCCATGGGCTTGCCGTCAGCCGCGTCAGTGTTCGTAATCAACGATCGCGGTGGGGTTCCTGCGGACGTGATGGCCACGTCTGCCTGAACTGGCGACTGGTGCTGATGCCGGCATGGGTCCGCGACTACGTCCTGGTCCACGAACTGATGCACCTCCGCCGGATGGACCATTCGCCGGCGTACTGGCGGCTGGTTGCCGAGGCATGCCCCAATTACCGCGCCGCTCGTGACTGGTTGCGGCGGCATGGCCCATCTTTGCGCTGAGTCAACGAAACCGCGTGCGTTCCCGAGCCATGCCGTGCAGCGCGGACGCACGTCCGGATGGCGCGCCAGCGCACACTCAAGACTTCCCCCGCTAGTAATCCTTCGTCCTACAGCATCTAAAGACCGGGCCAAATCCCGACGATAGTTGAAGTTAGGCACGGGTGCCCCTGGCGTGCGCGGAGCGGGCGTTTTCGGTCCTGCCTCTCTGGAAGGCCGCGGGTCACGCGACACATGTGCGCCTAACTGATTACACATCCATGCAGAATCAACGTCCGCGGCTGCTGGTCGTCGATGACGACCGCGCGATCCTCACACTGATTGGCACCATCGCCCTCGCTGAAGGGTTCGACGTCGCAACGACGGTCAGCGGCGAAGATGCGATGACGCAGTTGCGCCATCGCCCCGCGGACCTCGTGCTGCTCGACATGCGGATGCCGGGGGTGACCGGCCTCGACGTTCTGCGATCGATCCGCGACATCAGTCCGAAGTGCAGGGTCGTGCTGATGACCGGCTTCGGCACGATCGACGGCGCCGTGGAAGCCGTCAAGCTCGGCGCGCTTGATTACGTCACCAAGCCGTTCGACCTGCAGCGCCTTCGCCAACTCCTCGCGACGGTCCGTGAGGAGGCGGTGCAGCGCCGCGAGGTGCTGACGATGGAGGGCGACCTGGCGCAGCGGCTGGAGTTCTGCGGCATGGTCGGCCGCGGCCCCGCGATGCAGGAGGTGTTCGGCCTCATTCGACGGCTGGCGCCGCACGTACGTACTGTGCTCGTGAGCGGTGATACAGGCACAGGAAAAGAGCTCGTCGCACGGGCGCTCCACAAGCTCGGTCCCCGGAACGCGAAACGGTTTGTCACCGTGAACTGTTCTGCGGTCGTCGAGACGCTGTTTGAAAGCGAACTGTTCGGACACGTTCGCGGCGCGTTTACCGGCGCGACGGAGCACAAAGCAGGGCTCTTTGAAACCGCCGACGGCGGCACGCTCTTTCTCGACGAGATCGGCGAGCTGCCGCTGCCCGTTCAGGCGAAGCTGCTGCGCGTGCTCGAGGAGGGCGAGGTTCAGCGTGTTGGCTCGCTCGAACAGCGAAAGGTCGATGTGCGTCTGATCGCGGCGACCAACCGTAATCTGCTGGCCGAAGTTGCGGCCGGCCGATTCCGTAACGATCTCTATTACCGCCTCAACATCGTCGAAATCCGGCTGCCTAAGCTGAGCGAACGTCGCGAAGACATTCCGTACCTCACGGCAGCGTTCGTTCGCGCCTTCTCGCAGCGGTTCAACAAGCCGCTGGTCGGCCTCACACCCGGCGCGGAGCGGCTGCTGTCGGATGCGAATTGGGACGGCAACGTTCGTCAGCTCCGCAACGTGATCGAGCGTGCCTGCATCCTCGCCGAAGGAGACTTCGTCAGCGAGGCGGAGCTCGCAGGGAGCATGCAGGAACAACGTATTCCCGGCGCGTCCGTGATTACCGGTATCGGCGGTGCGCTACGCAGCGACGGCAGTCCGGCACCGCTCGTGGAAGTCGAACGCGAGCACATCATCAGGACCCTTCAGCAGGTCCGCGGCAACAAGGCGGTGGCGGCCCGGCTGCTCGGCATAAGCCGGCGGGCGTTCTACCGCCAACTGGAACGTCACGGACTGCACCAGCGCATTCCGATGGCGGTGCGTGCGAGCGAGCGCGCGTCGTAGTCGCGAAGGTAACGCTGGTGATCGAACTCGCCCCGCAGATCACTCCCGCGCCTCGGCGGAGCCGCATCCTCGTTGCGGACGACACCGAAAGCATTCGCGCGCTCTATCGAAAACTCCTGGCCAGGGATGGCCATGAAGTGATCGACGTCGCAGACGGCGAGGCAGCGCTGGCGGCGGTTTACGAAAATCATCCGGACGTGGTGCTGCTCGACATCACCATGCCGCAGCTCGACGGCCTCGAGGTCTGCCGCCGTCTCAAGTCGGACCCCGCGACCCGGTTCACGCCCGTCGTGCTCGTCACCGGCCTCAGCGATCTGCAGGATCGCATCAAAGGTATCGAAGCGGGTGCCGATGAATTCCTCTCCAAGCCCGTTCATCCGCTGGAACTGCGCGCGCGTGTCGGCTCTCTGACACGAATGAAGCACCTGCTCGATGCGCTCGATTCCGCGGAGGCGGCGTTCATGACGCTGGCGCTCACGATCGAAGCGCGTGATCCGACGACCAATGGTCACTGCGAACGCCTGGCGCGACATGCCGTCGCGCTCGGCAAGGCGCTCGGCCTCGGCCAGGAGGATTTGCAGGCGCTCAATCGCGGAGGATTTCTTCACGATGTCGGCAAGGTTGGCATCCCGGATGCGGTGTTGCTCAAACCGGGCCCGCTGACCCCTGAGGAGTTCGAGCTGATGAAGAGGCATCCCGACATCGGCGACTCGCTGTGCGCGCCACTGCAGTCACTGCGCGCCGTGCGGCCCATCGTTCGATTTCATCACGAACGACTGGACGGCAGCGGCTATCCGCTTGGACTTCGCGGCGACGAGGTCCCGCTGCTCGCCCAGATCGTCGGAATCGCTGACGTCTACGACGCCCTGACCTCTCATCGTCCATACCGTCGTGCGTTGTCGCGGGAAGAGGCGGCGTGTCACCTGCGCCACGACGCGGCCGCGGGAAAGTTTCTGTGCGCGCACGTCGAGACGTTCCTCAAGATCGTCGGGGTATCGCCAAGTCCCGCACATTAGGAGCGGTGGAATGACTCACACCACTGCCGGCCCTGTCCGCCTTCGACTGATTGATGCGGATGCCGACACCCGCGCGTTGATAGAGTCGCTGCTTCGCAATCACACGGGGCGTGAGTACATCGTTGAGTCCGCCCAGGATGCCTCCGGTGCATCCGCGTCTGATGAAGCAGAGCGGCGCGTCGCCATCGCGCTGCGGGAGAGCGAAGCGCAGCTGGCGGCGGTGCTCGCCGATCGCGAACGGCTCGAACGTCAGTTCTCTCAGGTACAGAAAATGGAGACCGTCGGACAACTTGCCGGCGGGATCGCGCACGATTTCAACAACATCCTCACGGCGATCGTCGGCTTCGGCACGCTGATCGCGGAGCAGGTATCGGGCAACGATGAAGCCGCGCGGAACGCCGCCGAGATTCTGGCGGCCGCCAACCGGGCGTCCGCGTTGACACGTCAGCTTCTCGCGTTCGGGCGGCGCCAGGTGCTGCACCCGACGCGGGTCGATCTCAACGACACCGTCCGCTCGCTTGCCGGAATGCTGCGGCAGCTGATTGGCGAGCACATCGATCTCCAGATCGTGTGCAAGGCAGACCTTCCGCCGATTCGTGCAGACTTGAGCCAGCTCGAATCGGCACTCGCGAACCTCGTCATCAATGCGCGGGATGCGATGCCACGCGGCGGGCGGCTCACGATCGAAACCACGGATGTCGTTCATGACGACGATTACTGCGTCGCCCATGTGGGCGTACGACCGGGACACTATGCGCGGTTGTCGGTAAGCGACACGGGCGTCGGCATGTCGCCGGACGTGCAGGCGCGCATCTTCGAGCCGTTCTTCACGACGAAAGAGCCGGGAAAGGGGACCGGCCTCGGCCTCGCGACCGTGTACGGCATCGTCAAACAGAGCGGCGGCAACATCTGGGTCTACAGCGAAGAAGGGATGGGCGCGACGTTCAAGATGTACCTGCCGATTGACGAGACGCAGGATGTGCCGACGGGACATCACGAACCCGTTCGCGGGCAATGGTCTCGGGGGGCGGAAACGGTGCTGCTCGTCGAGGACGCGCCGATGATCCGGCGGCTGGCGCGCGAAATCATGACGCGCGCCGGCTATACGGTCATTGAAGCGGGTGATGGTGAGCAGGCGGCGCAGCTCGCCTTACGGCTGCCGCGAATCGATGTACTGCTGACCGACGTCGTGATGCCCCGTCTCAACGGAATCGAACTAGCGGCGCAGCTGAGGAAGACACGCCTCGATCTCCGCGTGCTCTTCATGTCGGGGTACACGGACTACGCCATCGTCCGCAACGGCCTGCTGAGCGACAGTACCACCTACCTCCAGAAGCCGTTCACGCCGGAGGAACTGCTCCGCAAGCTGCGCAGTGTGATCGACAACTAGCCACCCCTGGTATGCATTTCGAGGTGCGGATCACGCCGCAGCCGGTCGAGCGGGATGAGCGGTGCGCGCGCGCCGCTTGCCAGACGATCTTCCGCGCCTCGATCGCGCCGCTGTCCCCACGTGGCGCGAAGGATTGCGCCGATCGCCTCTGGTGAGACGCCCGAACGAAGCGAACGTCTCAGATCGATGCCTTCAGTTGCGTAGAGGCACAGGTACCACATTCCGTCGGCTGTGAGGCGGCTGCGGTCGCAGTCAGCGCAGAAGGGCGCCGTCGTCGACGCAATGATGCCGAATGTCGTGCCGTCCGAGAGCTGATATCTCCGGGCAGGTGCCGACGACTCTTCATGGAGCGGCGTCGGAGTACCGTACCGTTCTGCAACGAGGTCGAGCATTTGCGTTCTCGAGACGACGCGGTCCATGGACCACTGCGTTGCACCGCCGACGTCCATGTATTCGATGAAGCGCACTTCCGCATGGTGCTCGCGGCCGAACTCGATCAGCTCAATGAGTTCATCGTCGTTCACGCCCCGGATGACGACGGTGTCGATCTTCAGTTCGCCAAAAACGGCCGCCGCCGTCGCAATCCCGTCCTTGACGCGATCGAGCTCGTCAAAGCGCGCAAGATCGCGGAACCGATCGTGGCGCAGCGTGTCGAGGCTGACGGTCAGGCGGTGAAGCCCGGCATCGCGAAGGCTGCGCGCATGGTCCGCCAGCAGGACGCCGTTGGTCGTCATTGCGAGGTCGCGGATCGCCGGCCGCTTCGCCAGGCGCTCCACAAGGACCGGCAGGTCGCGGCGCAGGAGCGGCTCGCCTCCGGTGAGGCGCACCTTATCGACGCCTTCAGCGAGGAAGACGTCGATGAGGGCTTCGATCTCCTCGAATTGCAGCACATCTTCGCGCGGCAACCACACGTAGTCCGGCTCCGGCATGCAATAGGCGCAGCGCAGGTTGCAGCGGTCGGTGACTGACACGCGAACGTTCCGCAGCGGACGGGCGTAAAGGTCCTGAATCACTGCAAAAGAGCCGTGGTGGATTCTCTCACGTGACCGACAGTCTCGTACGATCGTGCGGCAGGAACGGAAACGCTGTCCGTTGGCCCTCGAACCGGGCGTTCCAGATGCCTGGAACGCTGGCCCGGCACCGAGGGCACGAGCCGTCGGCCTGCAGTCCGTACTGCTGGATGAAGTAGCCGTAGCGGCTAATCACGCGTTCGCCACAGGACGCGCAATGCGTATGCTCGAGCGTGCCGACGTGTCCGGGCGCATTACCTGCGTAGACGTACCGGAGTCCTGCTCTCCGGGCGATATTGGCCGCGCGAACCAGCATCGCCGGTGTCGTGTTAGCCGGATCGGTCATCCGGTAATCCTGATGGAACGCCGTGACGTGCCACGGGATATCGGATGAAACGCTGGCGACAAATTCGGTCAATCTTGTCAGCTCCGCTTCGCTGTCGTTGAAGCCGGCGACGAGCAACGTCACGATTTCCACCCACACACCTTCGCCGCGCAGCCATTTGATCGTGTCGAGGATTGGCTGCAGGCGTCCGCCCAGCTCGCGGTAATGACGGTCGTCGAAGGTCTTGAGGTCAACCTTGTAGGCGTCGATGTGCGGTCGAAGATATTCGAGAACACGCGGCGTCCCGTTGCCGTTCGAGACGAACGCGGTCGCGAGTCCCACAGCTCGCGCTTCGCGAAAGATGTCGACGGCCCACTCCACAGTGATGAGCGGCTCGTTGTAGGTCGAGACCACGAGCTTCGCACCCTGACGGAGCGCATCGTGGACGAGCGACTGTGGCGTGGTGTCGTGTGGTGGAGCGCCGGCGTGCGGATCGCGAAGCGCCTGCGACGTCACCCAGTTCTGACAGTAGCTGCAATGCAGATCGCAGCCGAGCATGCCGAAGCTGTAGGCGAGGGCACCGGGGTATAGGTGAAAGAATGGTTTCTTCTCGACCGGGTCGCATTGCACGCCGCCAACGTATCCCCACGGCACGTGCAGCGTTCCACCCTTGTTGAACCGAACTTTGCAGACGCCCACCGCGCCGTCTGGAATACGGCACTGATGACCGCACGCGTGACATCGAACGGCGTGTTTCGCTGCGGTCGCGGAGGGCGTTTCAACCTGTGACGGCGGATCGACGATCTCGGGCGCAGCCGGGCGCGTGCGAGCCGACAACACGTCCTGAAGAGGAGTAGCCACGGGAGATCTCATCGTACGGCCTGGATGCCACAATGCCAACCATGTCCCCTCGACTCGGTTCGCCCGCTCAAGGTCAGGCCCTGCAATCGCGCACGGGTGATACGCGGGCCATTCCGCGGCCGGTCTGGTTTCTGGGGTTGACGAGCCTGTTCACGGATGCCGCGACCGAGATGATTTATCCATTACTCCCCGTCTATCTGTCTCGCGTCCTTGGCGCGTCGGCCGTCTCGCTCGGCATCATCGAGGGGGTCGCCGAAGGCGTCAACAGCCTGCTGAAGGTGATCTCCGGCTACTGGTCGGATCGCGCCCGCCGTCGTCGTCCGATCGTGATTGCCGGCTATACGTTGTCGTCGCTGGCGCGTCCGTTTATCGCGATCACCACGACGTGGCCGCAGGTGCTCCTCATCCGCGCGCTCGATCGCGTTGGCAAGGGAATCCGAGGTGCCCCGCGCGATGTGCTGCTCGCGCGTTTCGCGACACCGGCAACGCGTGGCCGTATTTACGGCTTTCATCGCGCGATGGATCACTCAGGCGCCATTGTGGGTCCGCTCGTCGCGACGGTGATCCTGTTGTTCGCGCCAGATCGTTATCGGCTGCTGTTCGCGCTGACAGCGATTCCCGGTGCGATCGCGGTCGCGCTCTTGTTTTTCGTCGACGAGGACGGTGCGCTGGAGCCCACGAATACGGGAACAGCGGCGGGAACCGGCGATCCTCGAACGACCACGAACCACCAACCACCAACCACCGACCGATTGCCGCCCCGCGTCATCGCGCTCCTCGGCGTCCTCCTCGTCTTCGGCCTCGGCAACTCCGCGGATGCGTTCCTGTTATTGCGTCTTTCGGACGCACTCGGCGGCGCGACGTACGTGCCGCTTCTCTGGGCCGCGATTCATGTCGTCAAGGCGTCGCTCTCGACCTGGGGAGGCGGACTCTCGGATCGCTTCGGCAGGAAGCAGCTGATCATCGCGGGTTGGATGGTCTATGCGCTCGTGTATTTCGGTTTCGCAATGTCGACGGGGGCGGCTGCATTTATCGCCTGGTTTCTGTTCTACGGCGTTCACTTTGCGTTCACCGAAGGGGCAGAGAAGGCGCTCATCGCCGACCTCACGCCGACGGCAGGTCGCGGTGCGGCATTCGGCTGGTATAACGCGGTAACAGGAATCGGCGCACTCCTTGCGAGCATTTTGTTCGGTGAACTATACGAACACTTCGGTGCGCCCGTCGCATTTATGACTGGAGCGGCGCTTGCAGGCGCAGCGGCTGTGTTGCTGCTGCTGATTCCCACCGATACAATCAAAGATTCCGATGCGTGAAATCCTGGTTACCAACGACGACGGTGTTCATTCAGAGGGCATCAAAGAACTTGCGGCGGCGCTCGCGCACCTTGGCAAGGTGACCGTTGTCGCGCCGATGCAGGAAGCGAGCGCAATCGGTCACGCGCTCACGCTTCGTCGGCCGCTCCGCATCGAGACGATCGGCGCCAACACGTTCGGCATCGACGGGACGCCGACCGACTGTGTCAACCTCGCGATTTCTCACGTCATCAAGCAGAAGCCCGATCTCATCGTCTCGGGGATCAACAAGGGATGGAATCTCGGTGACGATGTGACCTACTCGGGGACGGTATCGGGCGCGCTCGAAGGCGCACTGCTCGGGATACCGGCGATTGCCCTTTCGACGCAGAACTTCCATCGGCGGAACGAATTCGAATTCGGTCCGGCGGCGAGGGCGGCAGCGACCGTGGCCGAGCTCGTCCTCGAGCGTGGTATGCCGAAGTTCACCTTCCTCAACATCAACGTTCCGTTTGGGCCGAACAAGGGCTTTCGCGTGACCGTCCAGGCCAAGCGCAACCACGTGACCGTAGTGGACGAGCGGATCGATCCGCGCAAGCGGCCGTACTACTGGATTGAAGAAGGCGAGAACGAGTGGGAGCCGCACGACCGCTCGGACTACCAGGCGGTCCGCGACGGATATATTTCGATCACGCCGCTGCAGCCCGACATGACGGCGCACGACGCGCTGGCCTACCTGGAAGAGTTGCCGCTCGACGTCTCCTCGCCGGCGTTCATGAAACACCCCAAATAGGATCGGACCTACCCCCGTCGAGTACGCGGTTTAGTGCAATTGCCCGCTGCTTTCGCGGGAAATAACCTGTCGCCATCGTGCTACAGTGCGCGTCGCGTTTTTGGATCTCGCGCGGGCGTTGTCTTGCGCGTTGTCGCACTTCGGCACACATATCGTGAAGCTCGCGTTGATCCGCGAGTGACGCTCGGACAGGTGGAACATGGCTCGACAGGGCGACTCCAATCGGAAGGCCATCGCCATCGCAGAAGACATCACCGCGGCAATCACCAACGCTGATCGCGAGCGTGCCCACCTCGAGACCTTACATCTCGTAACGACACAGATGGCGGTAGCGGTGACACGTTGCAGCCGCGATTTCCGCTACCTCTGGGTGAACCAGGCGTATGCCGACTGGCTTCGGTGTCCGCTCGACCGCGTGGTCGGCCGCCCGATTTCGGACGTGCTGGGGCAGGCCGCATTCGAGGCGCTGTTGCCTCAATTCAATCGCGTGCTGACAGGTGAAAGTGTTCACTACGAACAGGAAACGGACTTTCGCGGCATCGGTACGAGGTGGGTTGTGGCGCATTACACGCCGACATTCGATCCCGACGATGCCGTAGACGGTTGGGTGGCGGTGGTGCTCGACATCACCGATCGGAAACGGGCCGAGGCGGCTGTCAAAGAGAGCGAAGCCCGCTTTCGAGCGCGCGAGGAGCTGCTGAAGATCTTTGTCAAGAATGTCCCGGCCGGCGTCGCGATGCTCGATCGCGAGATGCGCTATCTGCAGGTCAGCGATCGCTTCTGTACGGACTATGGAGTTGACAGGTCCGCCATCATCGGGCGTTCTCATTACGACGTCTTTCCGGATATCCCTGAGAGATGGAAAGAGGGTCACCGTCGCGCCTTATCCGGAGAAACAATTCGCGCTGAGGAGGACCGTTGGGAACGGGAACATGGCACCGTGTGGGTGCAGTGGGAGATTCGGCCGTGGAAGACTGTCGAGGGCGTTCAGGGCGGGATTCTGATCTTTGCCGTGGACATCAGCCGCCATAAGCGGATGGAAGCCGCGTTGCGCGACACCACCAGAAGACTGGTCGAATCACAGGAGCAGGAACGCACCCGGATTGGCAGAGAGCTCCACGACGACATCAGTCAGCGGTTGGCAATGTTGACTGTTGAGATCGACGACCTGAACGAGCATGTTCGGGCATCTGCGAATGAACGAAAACAGCGTCTCGCCAGGATTCGGCAGCGGCTCGTCGATGTGTCGAGCGGGGTCCAGTCACTTTCGCAACAGCTCTACTCTCCACACCTCGAGTTCATAGGTCTTGCTGCCGCGATGCGCGCTTTCTGTCGGGATTTTGCGGAGAGCCAAAAGGTCGAAATTCACTTCGAAGCCGACAAGATCAACCGCGCCCCGGGCCCGGACGTGTCGTTGTGCCTGCTTCGCGTCTTGCAGGAAGCGTTGCACAATGGCGCTAAGCATAGTCAGACGCGCCGCTTTGACGTGAGACTGGCATGCTCGAGCAATGAGCTCGACCTTCGGGTGTCAGACCACGGAGCAGGCTTCGATCTCGAGAGCGCGATGAAGTCCGGCGGTATCGGGCTAAGCAGCATGCTGGAACGCGTTCGTCTGATAAACGGCACGATTTCAATTGATTCCAGGCCGCTTCGTGGAACGACGATTCGCGTCCGTGCACCGTTGACACTCACAGCCAACTAGAACAGCGTCAACGTGCAGCGACGTCGATGGCGCGTCGTCCTGTCGGACGTGGCATCGATCTGATAGGCTTTACAGGTTGTCGGGGCGTGGCTCAGCCTGGTAGAGCACTCGGTTCGGGACCGAGGGGTCGCTGGTTCAAATCCAGTCGCCCCGACCAGAGATCAAAAAAATGGCCGGTTTTCCTTCGGGAAGATCGGCCTTTCGTCTTTATGGTCGTTGCCGGAAGTGGGCAGAAATGGGCCGCTCGTGGTCCTCGATGAACGGGTTTTGAGCAGGATCTCGCATAGCGCGCTTGTCCTGCTTTTTCAACCAACTTGTGGGGTCGGGTGTATGTGGCGGAATGCGTTGCCACGTTGCGTGAAGAATACCTGACCGCTGCCTACGTCACCATCAACTCCGGCCGCGTCCAGCGCTTCCGTCTTTCCGCTTGTCTCCGTTTTAGCTTGCACCGAGTCGCTTGTCTGCTTACAGTCAGTTTCGACATCCTCTCCGGGGCGCTCACAACGAGTCGTCCGCAACCCGGTCTGTATGCCATTCAGACCGGAACCGCCCCATGCGGCATCGTTGCGCACTCACGTAACTGTGTTGATTCAGAAAGCGAGCAGCGAACTTGCAGCTGACAAGAATTGGAATGCTGCTGATGGCGGCGTTGACGATCGCTGCGTGCGGCGGATTACCACCCTCACCGTCCGTGCCGTCGTCGCTGCCCGCACCAGGTGCATCGTCGCCGTCCAACCGGATCGATCCCGCCCCGCCACCAACCGGCCTGCGGCCTGCTATCGCGGGCGTCTCGCCGAATGTCGTAACCACAGCCGGAACGTGGGGCACGATTACAGGCTCGCAGTTTGAGCCCGGCGCGACCGTGACCATCGCAAACGTCGCAGTGTTCAGCACGGTTCGAGACAGCACCACGATCCAATTTTCCACAGGTGCACACGCCCCGGGTTCGGTCGACATCACCGTGAGCAATCCGGGCGGCCATACCGCAACATTGGCAAGCGGCTATACGTTCACCGCCCCCGATGCGTTCGACGCAGATGGCGACTGGATCGCTCACGCCGACGGCTCCAACCATTACCTCACCGATATGCGCTTCACCATCCAGAACAATGCGCTGATCAGCCTCTCGTGCGGCAGCGAAGCGGCACCTGTGACCACTCCAATCACCCTGACGGTTCAGAAAGGGGGCTTCTCATTCTCGGGCGTAGACGGGCTTTCGATGTCGGGAAAGCTCGACTCGATGACAACGTCAGAAGGACGGGTCAATGCGCCCGGCTGCGGTGACGGTCTTTGGTGGGCCGACAAGTCGGTCGGCTTTTGACGTCTGGTTGGCGTGGGTGGCCGGCGGATGCGTATTTACGCGAAGCGTTGAAGATTCGGGAAGGACAGCGTTTTTCTTGCACGTGGTAAAAATTTCCACCGTGCCAATTCCTCAGCCAACTGACCCGACGCCCATCACGTGCTGCGGGCGCGAAGTGCAAATCGTGTCGGCACGACCCGCCGTGACCTATTGGTACTGCATGCGGTGCGGCCAAATCGGTGGAACACGCGTTGGAGAATGTGTTGACACGCCTCGGCGCATTCAGGTACCTGCTCGCCGAATCGGTTAGTCTCGCTGAAGCCGCGAACGCTCTGCGCGACGAGTGTGAGGCGCTACGGGGCGCCACCTACAGCACAACGTATGGCTGGCGCACTCTCTCACTCTCTCAGATTGCGCTTGGCGAGCGGTCTATTGGCGAACCACATCATCGCAATCAGTTGGACGATCCACCATCGAGACAGGTAAAGGGTCGAACGACTTCAACCGGGCCCGCGTAAAAGCGATCCCGTCGTAATGACCAGCCGCTGAGAGCGCGGGCGCGCGCTCACCACATCTCGTTGCCGACCCTCCCCACACTCCATGCAATTCGATCGCGTCTTGCCCTCAACTCGTTGCAGCGGCATCGGATCGGTGCGTGTTGCCGATCTCGGTATGAGCGCCGCGATTTTTGCACGGGGACGTCCGGCGCACCGACGTTGTCAGAGACGCTGCCGCTCGCATGAACGGAAAGACGGAGGTGCATCGAGTAACGGAGGGGGTTAGATGGCGAAGACCAACAAGCCGAACATTCTGTTCATCATGAGCGACGACATCGGCTGGTTCAACATCAGTGCGTACAACCACGGCATCATGGGGTATCAGACGCCGAACATCGATCGCATTGGCAAAGAAGGCGCGATGTTCACCGATTTCTACGGCCAGCAAAGCTGCACGGCCGGCCGCGCCGCATTCATCACTGGTCAGGCGCCGATACGAACCGGCCTGACGAAAGTCGGCCTGCCCGGCGCAAAGGTAGGTCTGAGCGCTGACGATCCGACGATCGCGCAGTTCCTGAAAAATTTTGGCTACGCCACGGGGCAGTTCGGCAAGAACCATCTCGGCGATCGCAACGAGCATCTTCCGACCGTCCACGGATTCGACGAGTTCTTCGGCAACCTCTATCACCTCAACGCAGAAGAGGAGCCTGAAAACCAGGACTATCCCAAGAATCCGGAATTCCGCAAGAGGTTCGGGCCGCGCGGCGTGCTTCGCTGCAAAGCGACCGACAAGGACGACCCCACCGTTGACGACCAGTTCGGGAAAGTGGGCAAACAGACTATCGAGAACACAGGTCCGCTGAACAAGAAACGGATGGAGACGGTCGACGAGGAGTTCCTGGCATCGGCCATCGACTTCATGGAGCGCAAGACCAAGGAAGGGAAGCCGTGGTTCTGCTACTTCAACACGACCCGCATGCACGTCTTCACGCATCTCAAACCGTCGTCGGCGGGAAAGACGGGGCTCGGTCTCTATCCTGACGGAATGGTGGAGCTCGATGGATACGTCGGGCAGCTACTCAAAAAGCTCGAGGATCTCGGCGTAGCGGACAACACGATCGTGGCGTTTACGACGGACAACGGTGCGGAGGTTTGTACCTGGCCCGACGGCGGTTCGACACCGTTCCGCGGCGAGAAGGCCACGAATTGGGAGGGCGGCTGGCGAGTGCCGTTCCTGATGCGATGGCCCGGGGTGATCAAACCCGGTCGTGTCATCAACGACATCTGTTCGCTCCAGGACATGATTCCGACGTTCGCCGCCGCGGCTGGCGAACCCGATCTCGTCGAGAAGGTGAAGAAGGGTTACGAAGCCGAGGGCAGAACGTTCAAAGTCCATCTCGACGGCGTCAACCTGCTGCCGTTCCTCAAAGGCGAGCAGGAGAAGTCTCCTCGCGAGGGATTCCTCTACTGGAGCGATGACGGCGAGTTGCTCGCGATCCGGGTCGGCGACTGGAAGGCGCACTTCTTCGAGCAGCGCGGCGAAGGAATCGGCGTCTGGCGCGAAGCGTTCTCCGAGCTGCGGTTTCCAAAACTCTTCAACCTTCGCGCAGACCCGTTCGAGAGTGACACCTCGCTGCTGTATGACAAGTGGAACGCGGACCGGATGTTCATGCTAATTCCAGCACAGGTAATCGTTGCGAAGTGGCTGGAATCCTTCAAGCAATTCCCGATTCGTCAGAGGCCAGCGAGCTTCAACCTCGATTCGGTGATGCAGAGTCTGATGCCGCACTCGTAAGGAGAATCTCAATCGCTGACGGAAGCGAGGTAGGCCGTGATCGATCCATCAGGCCATTCACGCACGACCAGTAATGCGTGGTTGTCTTCGATGGAGATCATCGGCCACTCGCGCGTCGGCGTCTGCTGCTGCCGGGCAACCATCTGGCGAAGGTTCTTGAGCTGACGACGCAGCTCCGGATCGAGGTCGAACCACATGGATATTGATCCAGCTGTGTTAGGCGAAGCGACCCAGTATCACAGAAATCTGGCGCCGGAAGATAGGTGGGGGACATGGACGAGCTGTTGACCCGCTTCTGGTCAGACGTCGTCGGCCGATTTCATGGTCCCTTCTCCTTCCGCTTCGTGCTGCAGCCGTTGATGGCGCTGGTCTTTGCGGCGCGTGATGGCATCGTTGACGCGCGTCAAGGACGGCCCCCGTACTTCTGGACGATCTTCACCAGGCCACGAGAACGGTGGGAACTGTTGCGCGAAGGAGGGAAGGCCGTCGCGCGCGTGATCGCTCTTGGCGTCCTCATGGACGTCGTATACCAGGTGCTGATCTTCCATCGCATCTATGCGCCGCAACTGATTGTCATCGTTCTGGCGCTCGCGTTCTTGCCCTATGTGGTCTTTCGCGGTCCGATCAATCGGATTGCGAGGGCCTGGATGACGAGAAGAGTCCGCTCGTAAGTCAGAAGCGGAGGTGACGGATATGGCGACACAAGAGGCGACTCCCGTTTCCGCACCGCCTCGCCCGCCGGCGGAGAACATGGTCTGGATCCCGGGCGGAACGTTTCTCATGGGTTCCGATCGCCACTATCCGGAGGAAGCCCCCGCGCACAAGGTGAAGGTGGCCGGCTTCTGGATCGGCGCCTACGCCGTTACGAATGCGGAGTTCGCCCGCTTCGTCGATGCGACCGGCTACGTGACGGTTGCCGAACGCCCAGCTGACCCCGCCGACTACCCTGGGGCACAGCCGGAGCTGCTCGTGCCGGCATCCGTGGTCTTCAAGAAGACGCGCGGCCCTGTCGACCTGAGCAATCCATACAACTGGTGGACCTATGTCGCGGGCGCCGACTGGCGTCATCCTCGAGGCTACGACAGCAGCATCGACAATCTTCTCGATCACCCCGTCGTTCATGTGGCATTCGAGGATGCAGAGGCGTACACCAGATGGCGAGGACACGAACTGCCGACTGAAGCCGAATGGGAATTTGCGGCGCGCGGCGGGCTCGAGGCCGCGGAGTTCACTTGGGGCGACGAGTACACGCCGAGCGGCAGACCGATGGCCAACACCTGGCAGGGCGAGTTCCCATGGCAGAACCGCGTCGAGGATGGCCATGAGTGGACCGCGCCCGTGGGGTCATTTGCGCCGAACGGATACGGTCTCTACGACATGGCCGGCAACGTCTGGGAATGGACGACCGACTGGTTTCAGGACCATACCCAAAATATCAAGAGCGCCTGCTGCACGATCGACAATCCTCGTGGCGGCGAGCGGGACCGGAGCTGCGACCCGAGAACGCCGACCATCAAGATTCCTCGCAAGGTGATGAAGGGCGGCTCGTTCTTGTGCGCGCCCAACTACTGCCGCAGGTACCGGCCGGCAGCGCGCATGCCGCAGCCGATCGACACCTCCACGTGTCACCTTGGCTTCCGCTGCGTCGTGCGAAGCGCATCGGTCGGAGGGTGAACCGATCCTCGATGGAAGCCGCGCTCTCGGCCTTCGGGCATTCGGTCGCGCTGGCAGTGGAGGCGATCGCGATCGTCATCATCGCGTTCGGCGCCGTGGAGGCCGTCGCCAAGATCGCACGGACCATGCGGATGCCTCGCGCGACCGGCGTCGAGCGCCGAGCCGTGTGGCTCGACTTCGCGGGATGGCTGGTCGCGGCGCTCACGTTCCAACTCGCCGCCGACATCATCAGCACATCGTTTTCTCCGAGCTGGGATGAAGTGGGTCGACTTGGCGCCATCGCCGCGATTCGGATCTTTCTGAGTTACTTCCTCGACCGCGAAGTGGAGAACACACGCAGACTTCAGCACACCGTCGCGACAGATGCGCGGAGTCCTCGACCGATGCTGCGAGGCGTTCGCCCACAGGAGGGGTGACACGCATGGCAACGGCACCCAACAGACGAGTGACGTCGGAATCGCGGTCCGACGAGATTTCCGTCGAGCTCGCGGCGCGCCGCACAGGAATGTCGTTCCAACGCACGCGCATGAGCGCCGATCGAACGTTGATGTCGGTTATTCGGACATCGCTCTCGCTGATCGGCTTCGGGTTCACCATTTACCAGGTGTTCCAGAAGCTGCTCGAGGCGCAGGTGCTGAAAAGCAGCCAGGCGCCGCGGCACTTCGGTCAGGCACTTGTGTTTCTTGGCGTTGCGATGCTCGTCCTCGGGATCGGCTATCACATCGCCTTCATGATTGAGCTGCGCAGGAAACGCGAACAGCTGAAGCGTGATGGCCTCGTTCGCGCGGAAAGCGGGTTCCCGGCGTCGCTGACGCTGATCGTCGCAATCGTGCTGCTCGCTATCGGGATCCTGGCGGGCACGAGCATGACCCTTAGTGCAGGACCGTTCCGTTGAGAAGTCGTTTGGCGTGCGGCGTAGAATGGCACCGAGGCTATGTGCAGGAACATTCGAACGCTCTTCAATTTTGATCCGCCCGCGACTGACGAGGAGATTCGGGCGGCGTCGGTTCAGTTCGTCCGTAAGCTGTCCGGATTCACGCAGCCATCGAAGGCAAACGAGGCGGCCTTCAAGAGCGCTGTAGATGACGTTGCGGACGTTGCGCGACGATTGATCGATTCGCTGGTGACGACCGCGGCGCCGCGTGACAGGGAAGAGTGGGCGGCTCGCGCCAGGGCACGAGCCGCGGAACGTTTCGAAAAACACGCGGGCTAATGTCGATTCGCTAGTGGACGACG
>Ga0207675_100001392_pt1 | contig 24245 bp, 24 predicted proteins | sample KBSSwiS42_FD_184305 | JGI IMG/M metagenome (GOLD analysis project Ga0207675, IMG submission 184305) | Switchgrass rhizosphere microbial communities from Kellogg Biological Station, Michigan, USA - KBS Switchgrass S4-2 (SPAdes) (version 2) | ecosystem: Host-associated > Plants > Roots >...
GGTGCCGGATCAGCTCGTGCAGGTCCAGCGGGTATCGCCGAGGCGCCACGATGCCGTGGTCGAGCCGATCGAGGTCGAGCAGGTCGGTGAGCAGCGCGTTCATCCCCTTCGATCGTTCGACGAGCGTTCTGAGCATGTGCCGGCGGACGTCGTCGTCGAGCTCGTCACCGAGCCGTTCGAGCGTGCTCGCGGCCACGAGGATCGCCGTCAACGGCGCCTTCAGATCGTGCGAGAGCGTGTGGAGCAGCGTGTTCTTGAGCCGATCGAGCGAGATCAGGCGCTCCTCCTCGGCACGCCGCTTGGTGATGTCGAACATCATCCCCTGCAGGCAGATCGGGTGGCCGTCCAAATCACGCACCGCCGTCGCCTCGTCGTGGATCCACATCCAGGCGCCGTCGGCGCGGCGGATCCGGTAGTCGATCTCGAGGGGTTCGCCGCTCGCCACCGAGCGCGCCTCCTCGGCGTTCACGCGCGAGAGGTCGTCGGGGTGGGTGAACGACGCCTGCGGGTGCGGGTGCTCGAGCCACTCCTTCTGGGTGTACCCCAGAACGTGCTCGATCTGTGGCGAGACGTACAACCACGCGCCGTTCGGCCCGTTCTCGGCCAGGTAGACGACGCACGGGAGCCGCTCGACGAGGTTGCGGTACTTGGCCTCGGTCTCGGCGTGGTGCTCGATGAGGGCCTCGTAGCTGACGCCGACCTCTTGTCCATCGTGCGCGAGCCCGCGTTCCAGGAGCTCGGCCGCGCCCGGCCCAGCGGTCGTCGGATCCATCCCCTCTGCATCGGTGGGAGCGCGCTCCGGGTTGACCCGCGGGAGGCTTCTTTCATCACGCCGCCCGGGGTGCGGCGGTCAGCCGAGCCGATCCTCCAGGATCGTGACGATCCGGTCCTCGATCGCGGAGGCGGTCGACTTCGACATGCCGAAGGACAACACGGAGAACTCGACCCAATCGCCCGAGCGCGCCTTGACCCACCCCGAGAGTGCCGACACGTCGTCCAGCGTGCCGGTCTTCGCCCGGACGTCGACGCCGCGAAGCCGATGACGGAGGGTCCCCTGGCCGCCCGTCGCCAACGCCCGACGCAGATCCGGTCCCCACGGCTGATCCTCGGCGAACCACAGCAGGCGGACGATGCCCTCGGCCGTCACGCGGTTCGCGTACGAGAGGCCGGAGCTGTCGTTGAGCGTGAAGTCGGTCCCGTGATCGTTCGTCCACGCCTCGATCGCCGCGGCGCCCTTGGCGATCGTCCCGGGCACGCCGCGCGTCTCGACGCCGAGCCGCTTGCCGAGGGTCTCGGCGATGAAGTTGTCCGAGGGCCGGAGCATCTTGGTGAGGATCCGCTGCAAGGGCGGCGAGGTGACGGACGCGATGGTCTCGAGCCCGCCCGGCGGGCTCCCGCTTCCGGGCCTGCCCCGCACCGGGACGCCGAGCGCCTCGAGCTTGCGGGTGAGCATCTGCGCAGCTTCTCGCTCGGGGTCGTCCTCCGTGTTGCGTTCGAACACGAGCGCGGTCGGCCTGTTCACGGAGTCGCGCGCCTCGGCGTTCCAACCCGGCGCGTCCCAGTCGCGTCGGAAGTAACCCGTGCTACCGAACACGCGGCCACGCACCCGCTCGATCCCCGCGTCGGCCAGCCTGCGCGCGAGCGTGCCGATCGTCGCCCCGGTCACTCCGGGGTCGCCCTGCCCGAGGATCCACAGGTTGCGGACGGCTCCGGACGAGCCCCCCGACGAGGCGACGCTGGTCTGGATCGAGAAGTCGGCCCCGAGGGTCTCGTAGAGGGTCATCGCGAGCAGGAGCTTCTCGTTCGACGCCGGGATCCGGGGCGAGGAGGCCGCCCGCTCGTAGAGGAAGGCGTCGTCGTCACCCACGGCGACCGAGACCCGACGCGTCCCGATCGCATGGTCGATCTCGAGCATCCACGGTGGCTTGGAGACCTCGAAGGCAAGGACCGGGGATGTGCCCGTCGCGTTGAGGGCGTCCTGCGCCACCCACCGCACGCGGAGCCGCACCACGCCGGCGTCGTCGGACGTGAAGCAGGGAGACGCCAGCGCCTGCGACGCCGTGTCGAGCGTGAGCGATTCGATCAGCCTCCACCCCTGCTGCGTCCGGCGCTGCAACTCGACGACCTGGCCGGGCCGCTCCGGGGCGACCGACGTCGAGACATCGACGCACGAGCGGGCGCCCGTGGAGTCGGCGACGATCGCGGCGACCACCATCGCGCGAACGCGAACGAGCACCTGGTTGGTGGTCGAAGCGAGGCACGACGCATCCGCCTGGATGGTCGCGCCGTAGTGGCCCGTGTTCGGCTGCGTCTGCTCGAACGTGAACGATCCGTCCGCCGCCGTCGTCCCGGTCGCGACGTCCGTGACCCCGGCGGAGTCGGCCGGTTGCCACTGCAGGGTCACGTTCCGGCCGCCCAGGCATCCGGGGTCGGCCGCGATCGAACCCGAGACCGTGACCGCCTCGCCGTACGTCACGATCGAGGCCGACGCGGAGAGCGCGGCCGTCGCGGTCTCGGCGAGTGCCGAGGGGACGAGGAGCGTCGAGAGCAGGACGAGCTCGATGAGCCCGAGCCTGCGCAGTCGTCGGCCGAACGTGGAGCGTGCTCCGATCGCGGTTTCCCCCCTGCGTGCGAGCAGGGCATCGTGCCATCAGCCGTCGTCGTGGACAAGCACCTCGCTCCAGCGCACGGTCGAGGTCGGGTTCGGCTCGGATCGGGCCCGGGGTAGGAGATCCGCGAGGAGGCCTCGCCGCCGCCTCGATCCGGTCCCGGTGAGGGATGACAGGCACCCCCCGAGACGACAGACTGTGCGGATGACCCACGTGGAGTACCGGATCCGCCCTGAGCTCTCGGGCCCCGTGATGGTGTGTGCGTTCGGCGGCTGGAACGACGGCGGGGAAGCCGCGACGACGGCGGTCCGCACGCTCCGATCGCAGTGGGGGGCTCGCCGCTTCGCGGAGATCGATCCCGAGGAGTTCTACGACTTCCAGGTCCACCGTCCGACCGTTCGACTGGTCGAGGGGTCGACGCGGAGGATCGACTGGCCGGCCAGCCGCTTCTTCTCGGCGCGGATCAACGATCGCGACGCGATCGTCTTCCTCGGCGTGGAGCCGAACACGCGCTGGCGCACCTATGTAGAGACGATCCTGCAGGTCTGCGCCGACATGGACGTGTCCCTGCTCGTGACGCTCGGCGCCTTCCTCGCGGACGTGGCGCACACGCGGCCGGCGCCCGTGAACGCCGCGAGCGAGGACGAGGCCTGGCTGGCCAAGCCGGAGATCCTGCCGGCCCGGTACGAGGGGCCGACGGGGATCGTCGGCGTCCTGAACTCGGCCGCGTCGCGCGCCGGCCTGCCGGCCCTGTCGTTGTGGGCGGCCGCACCGCATTACCTGCCGCAGTCGAGGAACCCGAAGGTGGCCCTCGCACTCCTCGAGTCGCTTCGCGACCTGACCGGGCTCGAGATCGACACGGGGGAGATCGAGCTCGCCGCCCGGGTGTTCGAGCGGGAGGTCACCGAGGCGATCGAGGAGGACGGCAACCTCGCGGCCTACGTGCGCCGGCTCGAGGAGGCATCGGAGCTCACCGGCGACGATGACGATGACGGGACGGCCCTCCACGTCGCGAGCGGCGAGGACATCGCCGCCGAGCTCGAGCGCTTCCTGCGCGAGCACAACGGCTCGACCGAGGACTGACCGGCCACCGGATCGGGTGGAGCTTCGGCCGTTCGGCGCGACGGGTCTCGATGTTCCCGTGATCGGTCTCGGGACGTGGAACGTGTTCGATGTCTCCCCGCGACACGAGTCGGAGTCGGTCGCGGTGCTGCGGAGGCACCTCGACGGTGGGACGCGCCTCGTGGACACCTCCCCGATGTACGGACGCGCCGAGGCCGTGCTCGGCCGTGCGCTGGCGGCCGTAGGGGCCCGCACCGGGGTGGTGGTCGCGACGAAGATCTGGACGCCCTCGCCGGAGCAGGGTCGCCTTCAGCTCGAGGCGCAGCTCGGGGCGTTCGATGGCCGCGTGGACGTGGAACAGATCCACAACCTCGTGGCCTGGCGCGAGCACCTGGGGTGGTTGGAGGCCGAGCGCGACGCGGGGCGGATCGGGCTGCTCGGCGCCACGCACTACCGAGAGGACGCGTTCGACGAGCTGGTCGCCGTGATGCGGACGGGTCGCGTCCAGAGCATCCAGGTCCCGTACAACCCGGTGCAGCGCCGATGCGAGCGCGAGGTGTTGCCGCTCGCGGCCGACCTCGGGATCGGCGTTATCGCGATGCGGCCGTTCGCCGAGGGTTCCCTGCTTCGCCGTCCCCCCGACGATCTCTCCATACTGCCGGCGCTGGGCGTGGAGACGTGGGCGCAGGCGCTGCTCAGGTGGTGCCTGTCGGATCGACGGATCGCCGTCGCGATCCCCGCGACGTCGCGGGTCGAGCACGCCGCCTCGAACGTCGAGGCGGGCGATCCACCGTGGTTCGACGACGACCAGCGCGCGCTGGTCGAACGCTGGGCGACCGGTCCGTGACGATGCGCGCGACGGTGCTCGACGCCCCCGGGCGGCTCGAGGTTCGCGAGGTCCCGACGCCCGAACCCGCCGAGGGCCAGGTCCTCGTGGAGGTCGCCGCGTGCGCGGTGTGCCGGACCGACCTGCACATCATCGACGGCGAGCTCGATCGCCCGAAGCTCCCCCTGATCCTCGGGCATCAGGCGGTCGGCAGGATCGCTGGGGTCGGCGACGGCGTCGCCGATCGGCGGTCCGGCGACATCGTGGGCGTCCCCTGGCTCGGGTGGACGGACGGCACCTGCGCGTTCTGCACGAGCGGCCGCGAGAACCTCTGCCCGAACGGAAAGTTCACCGGCTACGACCTCGACGGCGGCGACGCCGAGTTCATCGTGGCCGACGCGGGGTTCTGCCTCGCGGTTCCGCCGGCGTTCGAGCCGGTCGCGGCGGCGCCGTTCCTGTGCGCCGGAGCGATCGGCTACCGCGCGATGCGGCTGGCCGGCGACGTCGAGCTGTTAGGCCTGTACGGGTTCGGCAACGCCGCCCGGCTCGTCACGCAGATCGCGCGCTTCGAGGGCCGAACGGTCTTCGCGTTCACGCGCCCCGGGGATGCCGAGACGCAACGGCTCGCCGTCGAACGCGGGTGTACGTGGGCGGGCGACTCCACCGAACCGCCCCCTCAACCGCTCGACGCGGCGATCGTGTTCGCTGCAGCCGGCGAGCTGGTCCCGCTCGCCCTGGCGGCCGTCGCGCCGGGCGGCTCGGTCGTCTGTGCCGAGATCCACATGTCCGACATCCCGTCGTTCCCCTACGGGCTGCTGTGGGGGGAGCGCGTCCTGCGGTCGGTGGCGAACCTCACCCGACGCGACGGCGAGCAGCTGCTCGAGCTCGCGGCGCGGATCCCGCTCGCGGCGACCACCCGAACGTTTTCGCTCGAGCGGGCGCCCGAGGCGTTCGAGGCGGCCCGCTCGGGCTCGGACGCGACGCCGGTGATCGTTCCGGGGTGAGCCGAGCGGAGCCGGTGCCGGTCACGCGGCTCACGCCGCGCTGACCGGCGCGGTTGCACGCCCGGCGGCTCTGAGGGCACGATGTCGAACCGGTGGCGGGGAGGTCGGATGCTGAAGGCGTACGTGCTCATCCAGACGGAGGCGGGAGGCGGGTCGAAGGTGCGGAGCGAGATCGGCTCGATCACCGGCGTCCGTCTGGCGCAATCGGTGACGGGGCCCTACGACCTCATCGTCCACGCCGAGGTGGCCGACATGGACGCCCTCGGTCAGATGCTGAGCGACATCCAGCTGATCCCCGGGCTGAACCGGACGCTCACCTGCATCGTCAAGGGGTAGGGCCGGCCCGAACGCGAGCGGACGCCGGGTGGAGGAGGCGGCGTCAGCTCGCGCGTCGGATCGCTTCGATCAGGTCCCACTTGCCCATGCGCGAGCGTCCGGGGATGTTCAGCTTCTTCGCCCGTTCGTAGAGCTGCGTCCGATTGCGGTCCTCCAGCGCGGTGCCGGCCCGGCCTTTGCGGGAGCGGCCTCGTGCGGCCTGTTGCCCGAGCGCCCTTCGCGTGCTCTTCGGCAGCTTCGCGATCGTGCGCTTGGAGCGGGCGGCGCGCTGGGCCTTGCTGATGTTGCGCTTGGCGGCCTGGGTCTGCTTTCGGGTAGCCATGTCGATCGCCTCCTCGCGATCCTTCCTCGTCGTGTCCTTCCCCGGGTAGCCGGCGAGGAAACGTCACGAGCTCGGCGCGGCAGGGGCCGGCGCGGGGACGCCTTCGATCGTTTCGCCGGACGCGAACGTCCGGCGCTCCCCTTCGGCGATCACCGTGACGCCGCCGACGCCGAGCGCGCGCCACGCGCCGTCGACGTGGAGCGCGGCCGTGCGTTCGCCGATGCCGAGCAGGACGACGTCGCTGCGTGGCGCGGCGCGCTCGGCGCCTTCCACCCAGCGGTGCCCGAAGGTCTCGAAGTGCGGTAGCACCGCGACGCGGGGGACGAGCCCGAGCGCCGGCAGGTAGCGACGACGGTCGTCCCCGGGCATCCGCTCCCGGACCAGGGTCCACTCGCCCAGCGCCATCGCACCGGCCGACGAGCCGGCGAGGGCCGCACCCGAGCGCCACGCCTCGAGGATCGCCTCCCACAGCGGGGTCCCCGCGAGGGTCTTTGGCACGAGCCCGGGGTCCCCGCCGACGAGGTAGAAGAAGCGTCCCTCGCGGGCGCGGGCAACGTTCGCCGCGTCCTTCGCGTCGGACCGGCGCGTCGCGGGGAGCTCCTCGATCTCAAGACCGAGGCTCGCGAACCACCGGACCGCATTCGCGACCGCCACCTGGGGGCGCTGGCGCCCAGCCGCGGTCGCGAGCACGAAAGCGGGACCCTTTCCCGCCGAACCGACCAACACCTCGTCCTGTGGCTCGTTCCCGGGGTGGAGCTCGTCACCGCCGACGAGCGCCAGCGGTCCCCACGTCGACATGTGAATCATCGTGCCACGGCGCGGGCGGCCTCCGGGTGGTCAATCGAGGAGCGCCAGCGCCTCTCCCATCGATCGGATCGAGCGCTCGGTGATGGGCGACAGGACGAGGATGATCTCGTCGGCACCCGTCTCCGCCAGCGCACGCACCCCTTCAGCTATGCGCTCCGGCGGGCCCTCGAGGGGCACGAGTCCCTCGTCGATCGGCCGCTCGCCGGCGTCGTGGTCGAGCACCACCAGCGCGCACGCGCTCCTGGAGATCTCGCCCTCGGGCCGACCCACCTCGCCGGCGAGCCGGGTGACACGATCGTTCAGGACCGCGAACCCCTCGGGCGTGTTGTCGTAGGCCGTGTACCACGTGTTCCAGGCATCCACGTGCGGGAGCGCGGCGCGAAGCATGCGATCGCCGGTGGACCCGATCATCATCGGGACGCGCCGGGCCGGCTTAGGGAGCAGCACGGCGTCCTCGACGCGCGCGAAGCGCCCCTCGAACGTCACGCGTTCGCCCGCGAGCAGACGTCGGATGACGGTGAACGCCTCCTCGAACCGCGACGCGCGTTCCTCGAACGGGACGCCGAACGCGCGGAACTCCGTCTCGTTCCAGCCGGCGCCGATCCCGAGGACGAACCGTCCCCGGCTCACCTCGTCGATCGACGCCGCCATCCGGGCGATGATCCCCGGAGGGTGGAAGGCGCCGCACGCCACCAGCGGGCCGAGCCGAACGTGTTCGGTGGACGCCGCGAGGGCCGCGAGGGTCGTCCATGCGTCCCACGGGCCGCGCTCCGGGCGAGCGTCGTTTCGGTAGAGCAGGTGGTCGCCGAGCCAGATCGACTCGAAGCCGACCTCCTCGGCCGCGCGCGCCATCGAGACGACCTCTGGCCAGCGCACGTCGCGCTCGACCTCGGGGAGCTGCACGCCCACGGACACCGCCCGGGCCACACGCGGAGTGTACGCGGGGCACCTCCCGTGGCTCGGCCTCTCCGGGTGAGGACTCAGCCCTTTCCCGCGAGCGCGTCGAGCGCGGCCTTCATCCGCTGGATCGGCCCCTTCAGGGCAAGCTCCTCGGCGAGCGCATCGAGGCCTTCGTCGTCGCGTTCACCCCTCCATCGGTCGACCGGCGCGACCGCGTTCACCGGCACAAGCCGTTGCATCGTCGCCACGTAGTCGGCGCTCTCCACCAGACGCGACCGGAGTGCCGGCTTGCCCTTGAGCGGGCCCGGCCTCGGCTCCGAAGAGCGGGCGTCCTCCAAGAGCTCGTCGAGCGACCCGTACGTCTGCACCAGCGCACGCGCAGTCTTCTCGCCGACCCCGCGGACCCCCGGCAGGGCGTCGCTCGCGTCACCGCGCAGGATCGCGAAGTCGAGGTATCGGGACGCGGGCACGCCGTACTTCTCGAGCACGCCCGCCTCGTCCAGGTCGAGCAGCTCGGAGACGCCGCGCAACGTGAACAGCAGCTTCACGCTCGGATCGCGCACGAGCTGAATCAGGTCGCGGTCGCCGCTCACGATCTCGATGCGATCGCCTTTCGGGGCGCTCGCGCAGATCGCGCCGATCGCGTCCTCGGCCTCCCAGCCGCGAGTCATCGCCTGAGACATGCCGGTGAGGTCGAGGACCTGACGCAGCATCGGGAACTGTTCGGGGAGGTCCTCGGGGTCCTCGGCCCGGTTGGCCTTGTAGCCCGCGAACATGTCCGTGCGAGCGACGGGCCGCCACTCGTGGTCGTAGACGTGCACGACCTCGCCCGGCCGCCGCGTGACGAGCAGACGCGTCGTCATGTCGAGGTACCCGTGCACGGCGCCGACCGGCCGTCCCCCGGGTGAGCGAAGCTCCTGCCCCCACGCGAAGAACGCCCGGTACATCAGGCTCGAGACGTCGAGGAGGAGTCTGTGGGTCACGTGACTATCCACGGCCGGGAGGTTGCGCGATCCTCATCTCCAACCCGGTACGCGCCCCGCTTGCTCGACCCATCCGTGCATCTGTGGTCCCTGCGCCTCCTCCAGGGTCTTCACCTTGACGTAGCGGGTCCGTTCGGTCGTTCCAAGCGGCGGCGGAGGATCGAATTCCGCGCCGCCGAAGAACACGACGTTCACGGAGACGTCGTAGGCCACCATCTCGATGATCCACCCGAGCTCTGGCAAACCGTAGTACGCATTCTTCCATTTGACGGCGTATCCAAGCCCGGAGATCGTCTCGCGGATCGAGTCGTCCAATCGTTCGACGATCGGATGGAGATCCGGCATCACCCGCCGCATCCAACCCTCGATCTCGGCGTGGCTCTCCGATGCCACGGGCGGCTTTCGTGTTGTGAGCGGCTTGCGCGCCTTCTCCATCGCACGTTCTCCTCTCCCAACCGTGGGTCGCCTAGCACAGCCTAGGCGACTCACGGGCCGGAGCCAGCGAGAGGTTTGGGTCGCGGGCATCTGGGTAGCGAGGCATGTCGGCCCCGGCAAGCCGGGGGGAAGGAGGTCGAGATGAGACGTCGAGCGCTCTTCTCGCTCGTCGCACTTGGGCTGGCGGTGGCATGGGCGCCACCGGCGCAGGCGGCGACGGATGCCCGCGTGACCGTGGACGACACGGCCGGGAGTTACCAGCTGGCGGGCGGCGGCACCGATGCCACGATGACCCGGTGCAGCGAGGGTCGTCGGCAGCAGAACGAGCCGACCGTGGCGGTCGACCCCTCGGACACCGACGTCGTCGTTGCCGGCGCGAACGACTACTGCGCCGGGATCGTGAACGGCGAGGTCTGGGCCGGCTATTACCGTTCGGTGGACGGCGGAGCCACGTGGGCGAACAGCCTGGTGCCCGGATACCCCCACGACACGTCGGACTTCGGGGAGGCCTCCCCGGTCCACGGGACGTGCGGCGCGGCGGGTGATCCCACGCAGGCCTTCGACGCCGACGGCAACCTCTTCTACGGGTTCATCTGCTTCAATCGGAGCAAGCCGATCAACGGCGGGGTGTACGTCGCCCGGTACTCGGATCACGGTGCCGAGTACGCCCAGACGGTCCTGGTGAAGCGGGGAACCCCCTCCGGCCAGTTCACGACCGGGCTGTTCCAGGACAAGATCAACCTGACCGTGGATCAGACCGGTGGTGGATCCTCGGGCAATGTGTACGTTGCCTGGTCGCAGTACACGGGGTTCGCCGGGAAGAACAACGCCGTGCTGTTCTCCCGTTCGACCGATCAGGGGGGTTCGTTCTCGAAGGCGACGAAGGTCACGCCCGTGGAGCACGGGACGGCGTCGTTCGCCGACCTCGCGGTGGGGCCGGACGGGACGGTGTACCTGACGTACCTGACGTATCCGTCGAGTTCGCGCCCGACGGCCGACGTCTGGCTGCTCACGTCGACGGACGGGGGGGTCTCCTTCGGCGACCCGATCAACGTCGCCTCGGTGGAGCTGTTCGACTCGAACCAGTTCGCGGGTTCGACCGGAACGGTGGACTGCGGCGACGGGCCGTTCGCCTGCGAGAGCGGGTTCACGTTCTCCAGGTTCTTCACGAACTCCGCCGTGGCGGCGGACGAGGACGGCGTCCACGTCGTCTGGGCCTCGGAGCTGCCCAGCGGTCAGAACAAGGTCTTCGTCCGGAGCTCGGCGGATGGTGGCGCGACCTGGGACGACGATCCCATCACCCTGGACGATCAGGAGGCAGGTCATCAGTGGTTCCCCGACGTGGCTTCGGCCGACGGGACGATCACGGTGACCTTCTACGACTCGCGGAGCGACCCCGCGTACGATCCGGATCGTCCGCCGGGCAACGACGCTGATGGGGTGAACTCCGGTGACGTCGTCAACGCCTTCGTGGCGCAGTCGACCGACGGCGTGTCGTGGACCGAGACGCAGGTGAGCGGCGCCGGGAGCAACTTTGGCTGGGAGACCAACGGATCCCGGCGTGTCGGGTTCTGGGGCGACTACCTGTACGTCTCCGCCGTCCGCGGTGCGGTCAACGTGGCGTGGACCGACTCTCGTGACCTCGTCCCGGGGGACGATCCGCGTGAGACGGGTGGGGACGACGACGAGGACGGGTTCGACGTCTTCCAGGACGGATGCGTCTACGAGCCCAACGACATCAACGCGCCCTCGTACACATCGCCGGCGCTCGGCGACCCCTGCCTCGATCAGGGGGGGCTGGACGAGAACATCTACGACGCGCGCGTGTAGCGAGCGTCGCGTACCAAGCGAGGGCGCCGGTCGTCGAGCGGCCGGCGCCCTCGTGCTCGTCCCGCCTACCGTTCCTTGCGTCGCCGCTCTTCCTCGCGCCACGCATCGACGTCCATCCGCTCCCAGGGGTCGTAATCCACCTCGAGGGCCTCCTGCGGTGGACGCTCGTCCTCTGGCACGTTGCGCAGGTTCACGCGGATCCGGTACCAGGCGGTGAAGCGCCCGCGCATCGGATCGACCATCACGTCGGCCGGTTGGAGCGCGGCGGCCACCTCGGGATGTCGCGTCTTCCATCGCTCGAGCCCCTGCATCGCCTCGGCCTCCGTCTGCGCGCGGGCGATCTCGATCAGCGGCGCCTTGGTCCGTCGCCGGCCGGTCGGGCCGGTCCGCTTCCCCGGCGCGGGCGGCGGAACGACGCCCTCCTTCTGCGGCGTGCCTCGCCGCCGCTTCGACGGCTGGACTCGGGCAGGCTCGCCCTCCTGCTTCGCGTACTGAGGTGGCCACGGCGCGTCGCCGAACCCCGCCGCCTCGTGCTGCGCCGCGAGCTCGAGGAGCGGCTCGAGGGAGCCGGGCGCGTCGTCGATGCCCTCGGTCGGGTCCCCGGTGTCGGCCAAGCGCGCCGACACCGTGTCGATCGTGAAGGCATCCGGATCGCACCCGGGGACCTCGTCCCATCGCAGCGGCGTCGAGACCCGAGCATCGGGCGTCGGACGGACCGAGTACTGGGACGCGACGGTGCGGTCCTTCGCGTTCTGGTTGTAGTCCAGGAACACGCCGTGACGCTCCTCCTTCCACCAGCGGCTCGTCGCCAGGTCCGGTGCGCGGCGTTCGACCTCCCGGGCGACCGCGAGCGCCGCCCGCCGCACCTCGGGGAACGTCCAGCGGCGTTCGACCCGCGCGTACACGTGCATCCCGCGTGACCCCGAGGTCTTCGGCCACCCTTCGAGACCGAAGTCCTCGAGCACCTCCTTCGTGACCATCGCGACGTCGCGGATCTGGGGCCACTCGATGCCCGGGACCGGGTCGAGGTCGACGCGCAGCTCGTCGGGATGCTCGAGGTCGTCCGCCCGCACCGGGTGAGGGTTCAGGTCGATGCATCCGAGGTTCACGATCCACACGAGCTGCGCGCCGTCGTGGACCACGATCTCCTCCGCGGTGCGGCCCGAGGGGAAGCTGAGCTCCACGGTCTCGATCCAATCGGGTCGCGATGCGGGGGCGCGCTTCTGGAAGAAGAACTCTCCCTCGGCGCCGTTCACGAACCGCTTCAACGCCATCGGGCGGCCGGCGATCCCGCGCAGCGCCCCATCCGCAACGGCGAGGTAGTAGCGGACCAGGTCGAGCTTCGTGTGCCCGGTCGTCGGAAAGAACACCTTGTCCGGGTTCGAGACGGTCACCTCGCGACCGGCGACCTCGAGGATCTCCTTGCGAGCGGGCATATCGACACGATAGGAGGGTCAGGGGGGCCCCGCGACCCGCGTCCGTCGAACCGGTATCCTGTGCGCGTGGACTTCTACCGTACGAGAGAGGGCAAGACGCTCCGGATCGGGGAGTCCGACGACGGGATGCTGAGCGTCGAGATCCTGAAGGATGGTGCCTGGACCGCCGCCCCGCTCGGCATGATCGGCCTGCGACTCTCCCCGGAGACGCGCCGGTTGAAGGCGTCGGAGATCAAGACACTTCCCAACTGAGCGACCCGCACCGAGGCCGCACCGCAAGGGTGTCGTTCGCCGAACGGCCGAACGCGCTCGTCTAGCATCCGACGATGCGCATCCTCCTGTGGCACGGGTGGCTCCTCGAGGGTTCGGGGTCCAACGTGGGAACCGCGCGCGTGGCCGAGCGCTACCGCGCGGCGGGTCACGACGTGCTGCTGTTGTGCCAGGAGCAGCATCCCGAGCGGTACCCGTGGATCGACGCGTTCGGAGCGGTCGACGCCGACGGGCCATCGAGGCTGACACAGCAGGACGTGCCGGGCGCGCCCGGGCGCTGCGTGGCGCTCCGACCCCAGATCGGCTCGATGATCCCTGTCTTCGTGGTCGACCGGTACGAGGGGTTCGACGAGGTCCGTCGGTTCGTCGAGCTCTCCGATGACGACCTCGGTTCCTACCTGCGGGCGAACGTCGATGCGTTGCGTTCGGCCGCCGCGTGGCACGGGACGGAGATCACGTTCACCGGTCACGCGATCCCGGGCGCGGCGATCGGCAGACGGGCGCTCGGCGCGGGTCGGTACGTGGCGAAGATCCACGGCAGCGACATCGAGTACGCGGTGCGGATCCAGGAGCGGTACCGCGAGCTCGCGCGCGAGGGGCTCGAGGCGGCGCGCGCCGTCGTTGGCCCGACCGCCGACGTGCTGGCGCGTTGCTCGGAGCTGGTCCCCGGGATCGAGGAGCTCGTCCGGATCGTCCCGCCGGGCGTCGAGGTCTCCGCGTTCCGCCCGCGACCGAGGCACGATGCGTTGCTCGAGGCGGCCGAGCTGCTCGACCGGGACCCGGACACGGCGCGGGGAAGGCCGTCGTCGATCGACGAGCAGGTGGAGCGCGCCCTCGACGATCGGAACGCCGGGGCGCTCGATGCACTCGCGGAGACCTACGACCAGGCCGTACCCGAGCCGGGTGCGGCGGCGCGGCTGAGACGGCTCGCCGGCACGAGCGGACCGATCGTCGGGTACCTCGGCAAGCTGATCCCACAGAAGGGGGTCGAGCTGATGCTCCAGGCGAACCGGGCGGCGGACCACGAGGCGCACACGCTGGTGGTCGGGTTCGGCTCGTACCGCGAGTGGCTCGCTGCGCTCGCGATCGCGCTCGAGCGCGGCGACGGCGAGGCGCTCGCGTGGCTGCGCGAGGTCCGCGAGATCCCCATCGAGGCCGGATCCCATCCCCGCCCGGGGGCGGGTGAGCGCGACGTCACGTTCACGGGCCGTCTCGATCACCGGTACGCCCCCGAGGCGCTCGCCGCGATGGACGTGATGGTGGTGCCGTCGATCCTGCCCGAGGCGTTCGGGATGGTGGCCGCCGAGGGCGCGGCCGCCGGCGCCCTCCCGCTGGTCGCCCGCCACTCGGGCCTCGGCGAGGTCGGTGCGGCGCTCGAGGCCGCCATCGGCCGTCCGGGTCTGCTCACGTTCGAGCCGGGCCGCGGGGCCGTAGCGAGGCTTGCGGCGGCCCTGGATCGGATTCTCGAGCTCCCCGCCGCGGAACGCGACGAGCTCCGCGCGAGCGTGAGCGCGTTCGTCGGCCGCGAGTGGACCTGGGACCGAACTGCGGCCGGGCTGCTCGCCGCCGCCGGCCTAGACTCCCCGGATCGCCGAGCGGACGCTGACCGAACATGAACTGAACCGCGCGCTGCTCGCGCGGCAGCTGTTGCTGGAACGCTCGGCGCTCTCGGTCCCGAAGGCGATCGAACGGATCGGCGGGCTGCAGGCCCAGTACGCGCCGTCCGCCTACGTCGGCCTGTGGTCACGCTTGCGCTCGTTCGAACGCCCCGCGCTCACGCGCGCGCTGGAACGACGTTCCGTGATCCAAGGCACGCTGCTACGGATGACGATCCACATGGTCTCGGCGGGCGACTATTGGCCGTTGGTCGAAGCCATCCGCCGGGCGCGCCGAGCATGGTGGCTCGGAGCGACCCGTCGCGGGACCGTCGAGAGGGAGGTCATCGCGGCGGCCGAGCGAACCCGAACGCTGCTCGCCGACGGTCCCCGTCCGCGCCGGGAGCTCATGCAGGCGCTCGGCGTCGACGGCACGACCTGGAACGGCATCGGCCTGTGGGTCGACCTGGTCCGCGTCCCGCCATCGGGGACGTGGGCCCGTCGCGCCGCGGACCTGTACGGGCTGGCCGAGGACTGGGTCGGCCCGCCGGCCGCGACCGAGGAACAGGGGGTCGACCTGCTGATCCGTCGGTACCTCGCCGGGTTCGGGCCCGCCTCGATCAGGGACCTCGCCAGCTGGTCCGGGCTCACGCCCGCCTCGCTCGGCGCGCCGCTTGATCGGATGGCGCTGCGTCGGTTCCGAGACCCCGACGGCGGGGAGCTCGTCGATCTGCCGCGGGCGCCGCTCCCCGACGCGTCGACGCCCGCGCCGGTCCGCTTCCTCCCGACTTGGGACGCGACCTTGCTCGTGCATGCGCGCCGGACGCAGATCCTGCCGGAGCGCTTTCGGCCGCGGATCTTCAGCACCAAGACCCCGCATTCGGTACCGACGTTCCTCGTCGACGGGCGGGTCGCCGGGACCTGGCGGGTGGAGCGCGGCGCGATCCGCGTGACCGCGTTCGAGCGCCTCCCACGGGAGACCCGGCGCGAGCTCGACGAGGAGGCGGAACACCTGATGGCGTTCCACTCGTAGCGCTACGCGGGCTCAGGCGAGCGCCGCGAGCGCGTTCGGGACCGTTGCCTCGGGCGTCACCGGCGACCAGGCGCCCGCGATCCGGCCCTGCTCGTCCACGAGGAACGACGAGCGGATGAGCCCGACGAAGGTCCTGCCGCCCCGAACCTTCTCGCCCCAGGCGCCCCATGCCTCCGCCGTCGCGTGGTCTGGGTCCGACAGCAACGGGAACCCGAGCTTGTACTTCTCGTCGAACGCGAGCTGCTTGTCCGGCAGGTCGGGTGAGATCCCGACGACCTCCGCGCCGATGCCGGCGAGGTCCTGCCGGTGATCCCGGAGGTCGCACGACTGGACGGTGCACCCGGGTGTGTCAGCCTCGGGGTAGAAGTAGACGAGGAGCTTCCTGCCTCGGTAGTCCTCGAGGCGGACGGCGGAACCGTGCTGGTCCAGGAGCTCGAAGGGCGGCGCCGGGTCGCCGGGCTGCAGCGTGGCCACGCTCCTACGGTACCGCGGTCCGATCCCTGCCCTCTATCTCCAGGCGCTGCGCCGTGAGCCGGCGCGTACGAGCAGCACCAGCACGACGGCCACTCCGATCGAAGCGAGCCAGTCGACGCCCGCCGTCTCCTTGAAGAAGGCGCCGGCGAGCCAGCCACCGAGCACGGCCCCGACCACGCCGAGGACGAGCGTTCCCAAGAGGCCGAGCGGGTCCCGGCCCGGCACCAGCAGCCGAGCGAGCAGACCTACGATCAGCCCAACGAGGATGTAGCCGAGGATCGAGCCGATGTCGGTGTCGAGGCGGAAGTTGTCGCCTCTCGCCGCGATCAGCGGAACGGTGACGAGCGCCGCCGCCATCCGTTCCGGTTCCCTGACGGGTCTCATGGTGTACCTCCCTTATCCAGGGTCACGTCTACCGGGGGGTGTACCCGCGGCGGTGGCCCTCCAACCGTCGAGATGAACCATGCTCGCTGCGTACGAGAGCGAGGCCGCGGGTACCACCGGAGCTCTGAACGACGGCCGCGTGGCGGCGCGTGCCAAGAGCAAGGAGGGACGTAGGTATGAGATGGCGGAGACTCCGGCGCCGGCCCGGCGGCGTGATCGACCGGCGCGGACAGGCTCCACCGGCGGGGTACGGCGGCCGAGGGCTCGGCGGGATCCCGATCCCGTTGGGTGGGGGGGTGGGCGCCGTCATCCTGGTCGTCGTCGTCGTGTTCGCGTTCCAGCTGTGCTCCGGTGGTGGGCTCGGGATCCCGGGCGCGCCCGATCTCGGGGGCGCCGACGATGCTCCGCGGGGAGGATCCGGTCCGAGCGGGGAGGGGACGCGAGCCGAGTTCGTGGATGCGGTGGTCGACGACATCCAGACGATGTGGGACGAGGACATCTTCCGCCCCGCCGGCAGGACCTACCGGGATACACAGGCCGTCCTGTTCACGGATCGGACCGACTCGGGCTGCGGCGTCGCGTCGGCCGCGACCGGTCCGTTCTATTGCCCCGCGGACGGTCTGGTGTACCTGGATCTGGGGTTCTTCCGCGAGCTCGATCAGAGGTTCCGCGCACCGGGTGACTTCGCGCAGGCCTACGTGATCGCGCACGAGATCGGGCACCACGTGCAGACGCTGCTCGGCACGAACGCGGCCGTGCAACGGGAGTCCAGGGACAATCCGTCCGAGCGTAACGAGCTCTCGGTCCGTCTCGAACTGCAGGCCGACTGCTACGCCGGCGTGTGGGCCGCGTCGGTCTACGCCCGGGACGTGCTGCAACCGGGCGACATCGAGGAGGCCCTGACGGCGGCGGCGGCGGTGGGCGATGACCGGATCCAGGAGCAGACCCAGGGCAGGATCGACCCCGAGACGTTCACCCACGGAACCTCCGAGCAGCGGGTCACCTGGTTCCGGACCGGCTTCGACTCGGGCGATCCGAACGCCTGCGACACGTTCGACGCCGACATCTGATGGCGCCATCGAGACGCTCCTTCGAGCGAGCGTATCGGCGTGGCCGCACGCCGTGGGATACCGGTGTCACGCCGCCGGAGATCGTGGAGCAGGCATCCGCGATGCAGCCCGGACGGGCGCTCGATCTGGGATGCGGCACCGGGACGACCGTGCTGTGGCTCGCCCAGCACGGGTGGACGGCGGTCGGCGTGGACCGTTCGGCGCTGGCGATCGAGTCGGCCCGGCGGAAGGCCGACTGGACGTCGGGTGCCATGTTCGTGGAGGGCGACGTGACGCGGCTCGACGACCTCCGGGTCGACGGGCCCTTCGATCTGCTCCTGGACGTCGGCTGCTTCCACGGCCTGCCGGCCAGGCGTCGAGGCGCCTACGTGCGCCAGGTGACCCGGGTCGCCGGTCCCGGCGCGAGGATGATGATCTTCGCGTTCGGTCCGAGCGTGCGGTGGCCGGGCTCGCCGAGGACGCGCGAGCCGGAGATCCGACGGCGGTTCGGGGAGGTTTTCGAGCTCGAACGCGTGATGCCCGGTCGTCGTCCACCCGGCGGTGCCTGGTTCTACCTCCGCCGGCGTTGAGGGCACCGACCGCAGGCACGGGGTCGACGTTCTCGGAACCGTCCGATAGCCTGCCCGGTCTCGCACACCGGGGGGAATCACCACGACGACATCTCGACGACGATCCACGGCGCCCGCGACCGCCTTCGCGACCGTCGTCCTGATCCTCGTGTTCGCCGCTCCGGCCTCGGCGAGCGGAGAGCCGGGGGATGCCGGCGTATCGGGGGCGACCGGGGCGACCATGCCGTTGGCTCCGGCGCCCCCCGTGGGGGCGCTCCCGGGCATCGACGTCTCGAACCATCAGGGCACGATCGATTGGTCGCTGGTCGCGGCCTTCGGCACGCGGTTCGCGTTCGCCAAGGCCACCGAGGGCCGGACCTTCGCGGATGCGATGTACGCGACCAACAGGGCGGGTGCTGCGCTGTCCGGCGTGGAGTTCGGGGCCTACCACTTCGCCCGGCCCGACGGCACCGCGAACGACGCGGTCATCGAGGCCGACCACTTCGTCGACGTCGCGCAACCCCAGCCCGGCGACCTCATCCCGATCCTCGACATCGAGAGCACCGGTGGGCTCACGCAGGCACAGGTCACCGAGTGGATCCTCGCGTGGCTCGGCCGCGTGACCGAGCGGCTCGGCGTGCGGCCGATGGTCTACACGAGCCCCAACGGATGGGAGAACAGGACCGGCGACACGACCGCGGTCGTCGACGCGGGCTACACGATGCTGTGGGTAGCGCACTGGGGCGTGATATCACCCACCGTCCCGGCCGGGAACTGGGGCGGCAACGGGTGGACGTTCTGGCAATACGGCAACTGCGGAGCCATCCCCGGGATCGACGGGTGCGTCGACGTGGACTGGTACGAGACCGGCTCGTTCGTTCCCGTGACGATCCCGGTGCCCGACGTCGTGCCGCCGTCCGCCACGATCGGGCTCCCCGCCGCGCCGGGCGAACCCATCTCGATCACGTTCAGCGAGATCGTGCACCGTGTGACGCCGGAGAACATGTTCGTGTGGATCCCGGGCACCGGTACCCGCCCCGACGTCGAGCTTTCCTGCCGGTCGGGCAAGGGACGCTCGGTCGACTGCGTCTCGGGCAACGTCCGTACGGCGCGCGTGCGACCGCTCGAAGCGCTCGTGCTGGGCGAGACCTACGAGGCCGTCGTGAACCCCCCGACCGCGCCGATGCTCGTGGTGGATCGGAGCGCGAACCCCGTCCCGACCGCCACCCAGGGGTTCGCGACGCCCACCGAGGTCGAGGACGACAGCCCCGCGATCTCTTACGTATGGCGCTCGGCCTCCAAGGCTCGCGCCAAGGGCGGTCGCTACGAGGTCGAGCACCGGGCCGGCGCGACCGCCTCGTTCGCGTTCGAGGGCGGAACGGTCACCTGGTACACGGCCGTGGGGCCCGACGGGGGCAAGGCCGCGGTCTCGATCGACGGCGTTCGGCGCGGCACCTTCGATGCCTATGCGGCGCGCGCCGACTTCGGTGTCGGGCGGACCTTCGACGGGCTGGGACCCGGTTCGCACACGATCACGATCCGGGTGCTCGGTCGAGCGCGTGCGAGCGCGACCGACACGCAGGTCGTCGTCGACGCGTTCCGCGCCGGCGGCAAGCTGGTCGCGAACCCCGACCTGCGGGCGACCTGGGGAACCGTCGGCCGGGGTGGGGCGTCGGGCGGGAGCCTCGGGTCGAGCGACCTCGCACGTTCGAGCGCCGAGGTCAGGTTCCGCGGGACCGGCATCGAGTGGTTCACGTATCGAGGGACCGACCAGGGGCGAGCCGAGGTCTCCATCGACGGCCGGCGGGTCCGAACGGTCGACAACTTCGCGCCGGGACCGATGTTCGACGTGTCGCGCTCGATCACCGGTCTGCCGGAAGGCGTCCACACGCTGCGGATCGTGGTGCTGGGGACCGCGCGACCCGCGGCCAAGGGCGCGCTGGTCTCGATCGACCGATTCGCGATCCTCTCGTAACGCCGATCCGTCAGGCGCCCGCGGCACGAGCGATGAGATCCGCCGCCTCGTCCGCATCGAGGACCTCGGTGTTCACGACGAGGTCGTAGTGCGTCGGGAGCTCGCGCTCGACCTCGTAGAAGGTCTTGAGGTATGCCGCGCGGGCCTCGTCCGAGCGCTTGAGCTCGGTGGCCGCCTTCGCCTGGTCGACGTGGCGAGCCTCGGCCAGCCGCCGCGTCCGGATCTCCGCCGGCGCCGTGATCAGCACCCGCACCAGGTCGTCCCGGCCCGCGAGCGCGAACGCCGCCGCGTGCGCGACGATCACCACATCCCCCTGCTCCGCGGTCTCGTGGATCGTCTCGCGGATCAACGCGCGTCGGTCGCGGCTCTGAGCCAGCTCGGTGGCGTCGTCGGGGACCCACATCGGCCCGCCGGGCGTCGCGCCGGCGGCGCCGCTCTGGCCGAGGCCCTCGAGCAGCCGCAGGATCACGCTCTTGCGACGCTCGGCGTCGGCGATCGCCGCTGGGTCGACGCCCTGTTTCTCGGCGGCCCTCGTGATGATCTCCTCGTCCACGTATCGGAAGCCGAGCCGCTCGGCGACGAGTGCGCCGATCCGCTCGCCCTCGGCGCCGGCCGCCCGCGAGATCGCGACGACCTTCGTTGCACGTTCCGCCATCTCCACCTCCCGCGCCGCCGAGCGGCGCCGTGGCTCCCGATCCCGTTGTCCGGATACGGTAGTGCCGATCGCATCAGAGGGACACGGAGCCGGGATGCGGGGTCGATCGGGCGACCGCTCGCGCTCCCGACCGAGGGTGGTTACCATCCTGGGGAACCGGCGCGAGGAGCGCCCGGCGTGAACCCTCAGGAGGGCACGATGTCGAGGACCGTCAAGGCCGCACTGCTCCAGACGGACTGGTCCGGCGACCAGGAGTCGATGATCGACAAGCACGAGGAGGCCGCTCGCGAGGCCTCGGCGCAGGGCGCCGAGGTCATCTGCTTCCAGGAACTGTTCTACGGGCCCTACTTCTGCCAGGTGCAGGACACCGAGTACTACGGCTACACCGAGCCGATCCCCGAGGGACCCACCACCAAGCGCTTCCAGAGCGTGGCGAGGGAGCTCGGGATGGTGATGGTGCTCCCGATGTACGAGTTCGTGCAGGCGGGGCAGTACTTCAACACCGCCGCCGTGATCGACGCCGACGGGACCTACCTCGGCAAGTACCGCAAGCAGCACATCCCGCAGGTCAAGGGGTTCTGGGAGAAGTTCTACTTCACGCCCGGCACCGAGGGGTACCCGGTGTTCGAGACGGCGGTCGGCAAGGTCGGCGTCTACATCTGCTACGACCGGCACTTCCCCGAGGGGTGGAGGATCCTTGGGCTGCACGGCGCCGAGATCGTGTTCAACCCGTCGGCCACCCATCGCGGGCTGAGCGAGTACATCTGGCGGCTCGAACAGCCGGCCGCCGCCGTCGCGAACATGTACTACGTCGGCGCCATCAACCGAGTAGGCATCGAGCCGCTCGGCGAGAACGACTTCTACGGGCAGAGCTACTTCGTCGATCCGGAGGGCCAGTTCGTGGGCGAGGTCGGCGACGCCTACAAGCCGGAACTCATCGTCCGGGAGCTCGACCTGGACAAGATCCGCGAGGTCCGCGACCGGTGGGCGTTCTACCGGGACCGCCGGCCCGACGCGTACGACCCGATCGTCGCTCGCTGACCGACGCCGAGGAAGGGAGTAGGGAGGGGCGCGATGGACATCGGTGTGGTGCTGCAGACCACCCCACCGAGCGCCCGCGTGGTCGACCTCGGCACCAAGGCGGAGACCTACGGGTTCACCCACGTGTGGACGTTCGACAGCCACATCCTGTGGGAGGAGCCGTTCCCGATCTACACGCAGATTCTCGCGAACACACGCAAGGTGACCGTCGGTTCGATGGTGACCAACCCGGCGACCCGCGACTGGACGGTGACGGCGAGCGTGTTCGCCACGCTGAACGAGATGTTCGGGAACCGGACGGTGATCGGGATCGGGCGCGGCGACTCGGCCGTGCGGGTCATCAACGGCAAGCCGACGACCCTCGCCACGTTGCGCGAGAGCGTCGACGTGATCCGCGAGCTCGTGAACGGTCGCACCGCCGATTATCGAGGCTCGAAGATCCGGTTCCCGTGGGCGTCCAGGAGCCGCGCGGAGGTCTGGGTCGCGGGCTACGGCCCGAAGGCGCTCAAGCTGATCGGCGAGGTCGGTGACGGGTTCATCCTGCAGCTCGCCGACCCACACATCACCGAGTGGACGATCGGCGCCGTGCGCGCGGCGGCCCAGGAGGCCGGGCGCGATCCGGACGACGTGATGATCTGCGTCGCCGCGCCGGCCTACGTCACGGACGACGTCGGGCACGCGCGCGATCAGTGCCGGTGGTTCGGTGGCATGGTCGGCAACCACGTCGCCGACATCGTCGCGCGCTACGGCGAGTCCTCCGCCGTCCCGACGGCGCTCACCGAATACATCAAAGGCCGAGAGGGCTACGACTACAACGAGCACGGGCAGGCGGGCAACGTCCACACCGAGTTCGTGCCGGACGAGATCATCGATCGCTTCTGCATCCTGGGGCCGGTCGAGGAGCACGTGCGGCGATTGGAGGAGCTGAAGGCGCTCGGCGTCCACCAGTTCGCCGTCTACCTGCAGCACGACGCGAAGGACGAGACCCTGCAGGCCTACGGCGAGAAGGTCATCCCGGCCATCGCCGACACGGTCCGCGCGAAGACTTGACGCGGTTCCGGCCGGTCTGGACGTTCGCGCTCGCGCTGGTCCTGGTGGCCGTCGCCTGGGAGCTCTACAAGGTCGCCGGTCCGCAGGACGGCGGAACCGTGTTTGGCTGGACGATCCTGCCCCGCGCGAACGACACGGCGATGCCCCACGTGTGGGAGATGATCTCGCGCTACGGGCAGCCCGAGAACCGCGCGTCCGACACGCCGATCCTGGTGGTCGTGCTACGGGGGGCATGGTTCACCTTCCGCATCGCGCTCGCCGGACTCGCGCTCGGCGCCGCGGTCGGGCTCGGGCTCGCCGTGCTCATGGCGCGGTACAAGGTCGTCGAACGGGGGCTCCTCCCGTACCTCGTCCTGTCGCAGACGGTGCCGCTGATCGCGCTCGCGCCGCTGGTCGTGAGCTGGGGAGGCAGGCTCCACCTCGGCGCGTTCGAGTGGCCGCGATGGCTCTCGGCGGCCGTGCTCGGCGCCTTCCTCGCCTTCTTCCCCGTCGCCGTCGGGACGTTGAAGGGTCTGACCTCGACGCCTCCCGCGTCCCTGGAGCTGATGGACTCGTACGCGGCCTCCTGGCGCCAGACGCTGTTCAAGCTCAGGTTCCCGGCCGCGCTGCCGTACATCGTTCCCGCCCTCAAGCTGGCCGCGACCGCGTCGGTGGTCGGCGTCGTCGTCGCCGAGATCTCCACCGGTCTGGCCGGCGGCATCGGCAGGCTGATCATCGAGTACGCGAGGGAGGCGACGAGCGATCCCGCGAAGGTGTTCACGGCCGTGTTCGGCGCGGCCGCACTCGGGCTCGTGCTGGCCGGGATCGTCTCGCTCGTCGACCTCGTGGGGATGCGCCACCGGCCTCGCGAGGCGACCGAATGAGCGGCGGAGCCGGCGACGGCCGGGGGGACGCGGTCGAGATCCGCGGCCTGACCAAGGTGTTCAACGCCGGACGACCGGACGCCGTCGAGGCCCTCGTCGACATCGATCTGATCATCGCGCCCGGCGAGTTCGTCTCCCTGATCGGCCCGTCGGGTTGCGGCAAGTCGACCCAGCTCCGCCTGATCGCCAACCTGACCGAACCCACGACGGGCGAGGTCCTGGTCAACGGCAAGCCGGCGCGGTCCGCTCGGTTGGATCAGGACTACGGGATGGCGTTCCAGCAGGCCGGTCTGTTCGAGTGGCGATCCGTGGCCAAGAACGTGGAGCTGCCCCTCGAGCTGAAGGGGTGGGACAAGGCGGGGCGACGCGCTCGCGCGATCGAGATGCTCGAGCTGGTCAAGCTGCCCGAGTTCGCGAACCACTTCCCGTGGCAGCTGTCCGGCGGCATGCAGCAGCGGGTGGCGATCGCCCGGGCGCTCGCCGCGCACCCGCCCCTCCTGCTGATGGACGAGCCGTTCGGTGCGCTGGACGAGATGACGCGCGAGCACATGCAGACCGAGCTCCTGCGGATCTGCGGCGAGACATCGACCACCGTGGTCTTCGTCACCCACTCGATCCCGGAGGCGGTCTTCCTCTCGACCCGGGTGGTCGTCATGTCGCCACGACCGGGCAGGATCACCGAGGTGATCGACGTCGACCTCGGCACGCGACGAGGTGTCGACACGCGCGAGACCGCC
>Ga0207675_100001394_pt1 | contig 24219 bp, 18 predicted proteins | sample KBSSwiS42_FD_184305 | JGI IMG/M metagenome (GOLD analysis project Ga0207675, IMG submission 184305) | Switchgrass rhizosphere microbial communities from Kellogg Biological Station, Michigan, USA - KBS Switchgrass S4-2 (SPAdes) (version 2) | ecosystem: Host-associated > Plants > Roots >...
GGCGGCGGCGAAGACGACCGGCGAGGTGCTCCTCCTCGACGCCGGCCTCCGGCTGCGCCGCGACTGAGCCTCGGTGCGCCGGGGCGGCCGTCGCGCCCGGCCGCACGCACGCGACAATCGCGCCCGTGCTCGCTCCGCTCGACGTCGTCCCGCCGGCGCGCTTCGGCCGCGCGATGCTCGCGCACTTTCCGCTCGAGCCCGGCGCGGTCTATCTCAACCACGGCACGGTCGGCGTCACGCCGCTCGCCGTCATGCGCGCGAGGAGCGCCATCCTCGACGAGATCGAGCGCCATCCGGCGCGCTTCATGATCCGCGAGCTGATGACGCTCGGCATGTCGGAGCCGCCGCCGTCGCCGCGCCTGCGCGCTGCCGCGGCGCGCGTCGGCGCGTTCCTCGGCGTCGACGGCGACGGCGTCGCGTTCGTCGACAACGCGACGAGCGCGATCAATGCGGTGGTGCGCTCGATCGAGCTCGCGCCCGGCGACGAGATCCTCGTCCACGACCAGGCCTACGGCGGGGTCGTGCGCGCGATCGCGTTCCTCGCGCGCGAGCGCGGCGCGACGATGACGCGCTGCGCTCTGCCGTTTCCGGCGCGCGCGCCGGAGGACTTCGTCGTTGCGGTCGAGCGCGCGATCACCCCGCGCACGCGCCTCGCGCTGCTCGACCACGTCGGCTCCGAGACTGCCCTCGTGATGCCGCTCGCGGCGATGGCGGCGGCGTGTCGCAGCCGCGGCGTCGCCGTGCTCGTCGACGGCGCCCACGCGCCGGGGGCGATCGACGTCGACATCGCGGCGCTCGGCGTCGACTGGTATGCCGCCAACCTGCACAAGTGGGCGTTCGCGCCGCGCAGCTGCGGCGTCCTCTGGGCGGCGCCCGAGCGGCGCGCAGGTCTCCATCCCGGCGTCATCTCGTGGGGCGTGACGAGCGGCGACTGGCTGCAGGAGTTCGACTGGACCGGGACGCGCGATCCGTCGCCGTGGCTCGCCGCGCCCGCGGCGCTCGACTTCATGCACGACGTCCTCGGGGTCGCGGCGATGCGGACGCACAACCACGACCTCGCGTGGCAGAGCGCGCAGCTGCTTTGCCGGCGCTGGCGGCTCGAGTGGACGACGCCCGAGTCGATGGTCGGCTGCATGGTCACGGTGCCGCTTCCCGAGCGGCTCGGCGCCGGCGACGCGGCGAACGCGCAGCGGCTTCGCGACGCGCTCTTCGAGCGCCATGCGATCGAGGTGCCGGTGATCGCACGCGGCGGCGCGCTCTGGACCCGCGTGTCGCTCCAGGTCTACAACGACGCCGCCGACGTCGAGCGTCTCGCCGATGCGGTCGACGCGCTCTGCTGAGGCCGGCGCATGAAGACGATCCCGCTCCGACGACGCCTCCTGATCCTCGGCGCGGCGGCGATCCTGCCGCTCGCCTTGATGTCCGGCGTCGCGCTGCAGGCGCTCATCGAACAACAGCAGCGCCAGGCCGAGCAGTCGACGCTCGACCTCGCGCGCGCGCTGGCGACCGCGGTCGACACCGAGCTGCGGCTGACGGTCTCGTCGCTGCAGTCGCTCGCGCTCACCGACCCGATCGGCTCGGCCAACGCCGCCGACCTGCAGCAGGCGGATCAATTCGCGCGTCGCGTCCTCGCGTCGCGGCCCGAGTGGATGGCGATCGTGCTCGCCGCGCCCGATGGCACGCAGCTGCTCAACACCGGTCGCGAGTACGGCGCGCAGCTGTCGGCGACCGCGGAGCCGGAAAGCCTCGCCGAGGTCGTGCGCACGCGCGCACCGGTCGTCGGCACGCTGCGGCGCGGCCTGCTCGGCAAGTTCGGCGTCCCGGTGCGCGTTCCGGTGCTGCAGGACGGCGAGGTGCGCTACGTGCTCTCGGCGGTCGTCCGCCCGGAGGCGATCCTGCGCGTCGTTCGCCAGCAGCGGATCCCCGACGACTGGATCGTCTCCGTCTTCGACAGTCGCAACTCGCGCGTCGCGCGCTCACGCGATCACGAGAGCCGCCTCGGCGAGCGGCCGGCGGCCACGCTCCTCGCGCTGATGGAGAAGACGCGCGGCAACGAAGCGATCGGCCAGACGTCGACGGTCGAGGGCGTGCGCGTGCAGACGGCGATCGCTCGCCTGCACTCGACCCACTGGACGGTCGCGATCGGCATACCGGCGGCGGTCCAGCAGATCGCGATGCTCGAGTCGCTCGTCGCGTACGGCGGCGGCATCCTGCTCTCGCTCGGCCTCGGCGGCATGGCGGCATGGCGGATCTCGCGAAGCATCGTCGAGCCGATCGGGCGGCTCCGCGATTCCGCGCTCGCGCTCGGCCGCGGCGAGGCGGTGCACGACGCGCACGCCGACGTCAGCGAAGTCGAAGCCGTCTCCGACGCGCTCGTCGGCGCGGCGGCGCAGCGGCTGCAGAGCGAGGCCGAGCGCGAGCGGCTGCTCGACGCCGAGCGCGACGCGCGCGCCGCCGCCGAACGTGCGCAGGCGCGGCTGCGCCAGCTCGTCAGCGCCGGGTCGCTCCTCTCGCGCTCGCTCGAGGAGCAGACCGCGCTCGCCGCGATCGGCTCGGTGATCGTGCCCGACATCGCCGACATCTGCCGGATCGACCTGCTCGACAAGGACGGCGTCCTGCAGAGGAAGCTCACGCGCCACGTCGACCCCGAGCGCGAAGCGGCGATGCGCGAATTCGTGAGCACGCACGTCTCGACCAGCGATTCGCCGGGATCGTTCGCGTGGGCGGTCGCGACCGGCAAGACGTTCCTCGCCAACCTCGAGCCGAGCGACGTCGAGCGGTTCACCGACCCCACCTTTCGCGGCTTCGTCGTCGACTTCGGCCTGCGCGCCGCGTGCGTCGTCCCGCTCGTCGCGCGCGGCCGCATGATCGGCGCGATGTGCGCGTTGCAGGCGGCGTCGGGCCGCCGCTTCAGCGAGGAGGACGGCGCCGGCATCGTCGAGCTCGCGCAGCACGCCGCGCTCGCGCTCGACAACGTCCGCCTCTTCGGCGAGTCGCGCGACGCGCTGCGCGACGCCGAGGTCGCCAACCGCGCCAAGGACGAGTTCCTCGCGATGCTCGGCCACGAGCTGCGCAACCCGCTCGCACCGATCGTCACCTCGCTCGAGGTGATGGCGCGCCGCGACGCGCCCGCCGACCACGAGCGGCAAGTGATCGAGCGCCAGGTCGCGCACCTCGCGCGCATGGTCGACGACCTGCTCGACGTCTCGCGGATCGCCTCGGGCAAGATCGAGCTGCGCCGCGAGCGCGTCGACGTCCGCGACGTCGTCACGCGCGCGTTCGAGCTGAGCGAGCCTGCCCTGCAGGGTCGCCGCCCGCCCGACGTGCGAGTTCCCGAAGCGCCGGTTTGGGTGAGCGCCGATCCGGTGCGGCTGACGCAAGTCGTCTGCAACCTGCTCAACAACGCCGCCAAGTTCTCGTTGCCCGAGCAGCCGATCGCGGTCGAGCTGCAGAGCACTGCCGACGAGGCGCGGCTCACCGTCGTCGACCACGGCGCCGGCATCGCGCCTGCGCTCCTGCCGCACGTCTTCGAGCGCTTCGTCCAGGGCGAGCAGCCGCTGCACCGGGCGAGCGGCGGCCTCGGCCTCGGCCTGGCGATCGCGAAGAACCTCGTCGAGCTGCACGGCGGCACGCTCGCCGCCGAAAGCGGCGGCGAGGGCCGCGGCGCGCGCTTCGCGGTGACGCTGCCGCTCGCCACCGCCGCGGCGGCAACGGGATCAGCGGCGCCGCACCGGTTGCAGGCGCACGGCCGTCACGCGCGCATCCTCGTCGTCGACGACAACGACGATGCCGCGCAGTCGCTTGCGCTGATCCTTCGCCTCGAGGGCAACGAGGTCGCCGTCGCCCGCGACGGCCATGAGGCGCTCGCGCTGCTCGACGAGTTCGTTCCGGAGGCTGCGGTGCTCGACATCGGGTTGCCGAAGATGAGCGGCTACGAGCTCGCAGAGGCGCTGCGGGCCGATGCGCGCACGCGTTCGATCGCGCTGATCGCGCTCACCGGCTACGGCCGCGGCGCCGACCGCCAGCGCGCGCTCCACTCGGGCTTCGACGAGCACCTCGTCAAGCCGGTCGAGCTCGACGCGCTCCTGACGACGCTGAACCGTCTGCTCGCGGATTCCGCCGCCGTCGCCGGCTGATCCGATTCAGCGAATCGAGCGCAGCAGCGGCGCGAGGTCGAAGCGTCCCGCGGGGTCGAGCAGCGGCGCCCAGAGATCGCCGACGGCGGCGACGCGGGCCGGCATGTTGCGCAGGTCGAAGTCGTCGATGCGCGCGCCGGCGGCGAGCTCGTCCCACGTCAGCGGCGCCGAGACGGTCGCGCGCGGCCGCGGCCGCGGCGAGTACGCCGACGCCAGCGTGCGTCCCCACGCGTTCTGGTTGTAGTCGACGAGGACGCGGCCCTCGGGACGCTTCGCGACCTTGTATTCGGCGGTGACGACGTCGGGGCGCAGCCCCGCGAGGTCGAACGCGAAGCGCTTGGCGAAGCGCCAGACGTCCTTCTGCGTCGGCCCGCGGACGATCGCGACGTAGACGTGCAGCCCCTTCGATCCGGTCGTCTTGACGATCGGCCGCATGCCGAGTCCTTCGAGGCCGGCGCGCACGAGCTGCGCCGTCTCGACGACGCCGGACCACGTCGCGCCGGGCACCGGGTCGAGGTCGAAGTGCAGGTAGTCGGGGCGGTCGACGTCGTCGCAACGCGCGTACCAGGGATTGAGGTCGATGCAGCCGAGGTTGACGACCCAGAGCAGCGACGCGAGGTCCTGGATCATCGGGAAGTCGATCACGTTGCCCGATGCGTGCGCGATCGCGCACGTCTCGATCCACTCCGGCCGCGGCGTCGGCGCGCGCTTCATGAAGAAGGGCTCGCCGTCGGCGCCGTCGGGATAGCGCTTCATCACCATCGCGCGGTCGGCGATGTGCGGCAGCAGCGCGTGGGCGACGTCGGCGTAGTACTGCAGCAGGTCGCGCTTGGCGATGCCGAGCGCGGGCCAGAAGGGCTTGTCGAGGTTGGTGAGGCGGACCTGGCGATCGCCGATCGCGACGACGGCCTCCTTTGCCGGGGGCATCTGGAAGCCGAAGGGTTGCAGCGTCGCGACGGCCTTCGCGCGGCCGCGCGTCGCCGCTGCGCGGGAGGTCGACGATCTCGCCGGCTTCGATGCCTGCGAAGGGTGGTGCTCGCGCGTCGCGGCACCTTGCTTGGGCTCGGCCATCGACCCTCCTCGGCGCTCGATCCGCCGCGGAGCAAGGATAGGCGAAGCCCGTCGGCGCAGGCGCACGGCGGCGCTGATGCGTTCCTGACGTCGGCGCTGCTACGCTCGTCGCATGGCCAACCCGCTCACCCCGGCAGAGCGAGCGCGCGCGGGGCGCGACCTGGTCGGGGTCGTCGTCGCGATCGCTGCGGGGACCGCGGTCTGCGCCGCGCTCGACGGCGTCATCTCGCTGACCAGCCAGGCGATGGTGTACCTCTTCGCCGTCGTCGCCGCGTCGTACGCGCTCGACCGCGTCGGTGCGATCGCGTCGGCCGTGGGCGCCGTCACCGCATTCAACTTCTTCTTCGTGCCGCCGCGCTACACGCTCGCGGTCGAGCACCGCGAGCATCTGATCGCGCTCGTCGCGATGCTCGCCGTCGCCTTGCTCGTCAGCACGCTCTCGGCGGCGCTGAAGCGCGAGACCGCGGCGGCACACGCGAGCGAGACGCGCGCGCGCCAACTGCGCGAGCTTGCCGCCGGGTTGCTCGCTGCCGAGCGCGAGAGCGACGTGCTTCGAATCGGTCGCGAAGCGCTGGCACGGCGGTTCACCGGACCGGTCTTTCTCGTCGGCGCACGCGACGGCGAGGTCGACGATCGCACTGCGATTCCCGACGACGTCGCACGGGGCTTGCGCTGCTGCGTCGGCGAGGCCGCGGTGCTCGGCCCCGGCACCGGCCGCTGGCCGGGGCTCGACGCTTGGTACGTGCCGCTCGGCCCGCGCGACAGCGTCGTCGGCGCTGCGTGCGTCGCACCGGCCGACGCCGCCGATGCAGTCGGCCGCGAGCACGCCGAGGCGATCGCCGCCTTGCTTGCGCAAGCGATCGGCCGGCTGCGCCTCGCCGAGGCGAACCTCGCGACGCGCGCCGCGCTGCAGCGCCAGCATCTGCAGAGCACGTTCCTCGCGGCGGTCTCGCATGACCTGCGCACCCCGCTCACCGCGATCGTCGCCGCGGCGTCGTCGCTGCAGCAGCAGCGCGCGCGGCTCCCGGTCGGCGAGCAGGACCGGCTGCTCGCTGCGATCGTCGCCGACGCGAGCCACCTGAGCGCCGTCACCGAGAACACGCTGCAGCTCGTCCGCCTCGCTGCCGGCGGCGAGGCGTTGCGCCTCGAGTGGCAAGCGGTCGAGGAGATCGTCGGCAGCGTCGTCGCGCGATTGCGCGCGCGTCCGGGCGGGGACAGGATCGGCGTGCGCATCGCGGCCGACCTGCCGCTGGTGCGCGGCGACGCGACGCTGCTCGGCCAGCTCGTCGGCAACCTGCTCGACAACGCGCTCAAGTACAGCGAAGGGCCGGTGCAGCTCGTCGCGTTGCGCGCCGGCAAGCGGCTGCTCGTCAGCGTCAAGGACCGCGGCGGCGGCGTCGGCGAGGCTGACCGGGCACGCGTGTTCGAGCCGTTCTACCGCGGCGGCCGCATCGGTGCGACGCGCGGCGCCGGGCTCGGTCTCGCGCTCTGCAAGGCGATCGCCGACGTCCACGGCGCGTCGCTCGTCGTCAGCGCCCGGCCTCGCGGAGGCACGCGCTTCACGCTCGCGCTACCGGTCGAGGCGCAGCCCGAGGCGGCGCTCGCGACATGAGCCTGGCGGTGCTCGTCGTCGAGGACGACCGCGAGATCCGCGACGTCCTGCGCGCGTCGCTCGCTGCCGAAGGGTTCGACGTTCTCACCGCGGTCTCGCTGAGCGAAGCGGCGGCGTTGCTCGACCACGCCCGCGTCGACGTCGTCGTCCTCGACCTCGGCCTTCCGGACGGCGACGGCGCCGAGCTGGTGCGCCGCATCCGGCGCACCAGCTCGTTGCCGGTCGTCATCGCGTCGGCGCGCCACCAGGAAGCCGAGAAGATCGCGCTGCTCGACGCCGGTGCCGACGACTTCCTGACCAAGCCGTTCGCGGTCGGCGAGCTGCTCGCGCGCATCCGCGTCGCGCTCCGCCACCGCGGCACCGCGGTGCAGCCGGCGATCACGCGCTACGACGCGGGCGGCCTCGTGATCGACCTCGACGCGCACCGCGTCGAACGCAACGGTGAAGCGCTGCATCTGACGCCGACCGAGTTCAACGTCGTGGCGTGCCTCGTCCGCGCCGACGGACGCGTCGTCACTCACCGCCAGCTGCTGGTCGACGTCTGGGGAGCGGAGCACATCGACGACGTCCACTACCTGCGCCTGTACATGGCGCAGCTGCGCGCGAAGCTCGAGGACGTCCCCTCGGAGCCGCGCCACCTCGTGACCGAGACCGGCGTCGGCTATCGCCTCGCGACCGAGTGACTTATGCGTTCCTGACGTGCCGCGGGCTACAAACGCTGCGGCACCAGGGAGGCAGATCTTGGCGACGGACAGCGCGCAGCGGCAAGGGCTCGGTGGACTGACGTTGGGCGCGCTCGGCGTCGTCTACGGCGACATCGGCACGAGCCCGCTCTACACGATGAAGGAGATCTTCTCTCCGGGCACCGGAATCCCGCTCGACGCCTGGCATCTGATCGGCGCGACCTCGACGGTGTTCTGGGCGCTGATGCTCGTCGTCACGCTGAAGTACGTCGTCCTCATCCTGCGCGCCGACAATCACGGCGAGGGCGGGATCATGGCGCTCACCGCGCTCGCGGTGCACGCCGCCGGCTCGACGGCGCGGCGCAAGACCGTGCTGCTCTCGATCGGCGTGCTCGGCGCCGCGCTCTTCTACGGCGACAGCGTGATCACGCCGGCGATCTCGGTGCTCGGCGCCGTCGAAGGACTCGAGGTCATCGCGCCTGCGCTGAAGCCCTGGATCGTGCCGATCGCGGTGGCGATCCTGATCGGCCTGTTTCTCGTCCAGCGCCACGGCACGCGCCGCGTCGGCTATGCGTTCGGCCCGATCGTCCTCGTCTGGTTCGTCGTCCTCGGCGTCACCGGCGCGTGGCAGATCGCGCAGCAGCCGGCGGTGCTGCAGGCGCTCGATCCGCGCCGCGCGGCGGCGTTTCTCGTCGAACGCGGACCTGGTCTCTTTCTCGCGGTCGGCGCGATCGTGCTCGCGCTCACCGGCGCCGAGGCGCTCTACGCCGACATGGGCCACTTCGGCCGCCGCCCGATCCGCCTCGCGTGGAGCACGCTCGTGCTGCCGTCGCTGGCGCTCAACTACGCCGGCCAGGCGGCGCTCCTGATGGGCGACCCGGGCGCGCTCGAGAACCCGTTCTTCCGCCTCTTCCCGAGCGCGTGGCTGATCCCGGCGCTCGTCCTCGCGACGCTCGCCGCGGTGATCGCGTCGCAGGCCGTGATCTCGGGCGCCTACTCGATGACGCGGCAGGCGATCCAGCTCGGCTTCCTGCCGCGGATGCGGGTCGACTTCACGTCGGCGAGCGCCGCCGGCCAGATCTATTTGCCGGCGGTCAACTGGACCCTGATGGTCGTCGTCGTCGCCGCCGCGATCGGCTTCGGCAGCTCGTCGGCGCTCGCCGCGGCGTACGGCATCGCGGTGACGGTGACGATGTTCATCACCACGCTGCTCACGTTCTTCGTCGTCCGCCAGGGCTGGCACTACCCGTTGCCGCTCGCGCTCGCGGCGACCGGCTTCTTCCTCGTCCTCGACGGCGTCCTCGTCGCTTCGTGCGCGGTGAAGCTCGTCGAGGGCGGCTGGTTCCCGCTCGTCTTCGGCGCCGGCATCTTTCTCGTCATGGCGACGTGGAAGTCGGGCCGCGAGCGCGTCTTCGCGCAAGGACACGAAGACGACCTCGACCTCGAGGAGTGGATCGCGATGCTCGCGGACGAGCGGCTGCCGCGCAGCTCGCGCACCGCCGTCTACGCCGTCGCCGACACGCAGCGCGTGCCGCAGGCGCTGCTTCACAACCTCAAGCACAACCAGGTGCTGCACGAGCGGAACCTCATCCTCAACGTCGCCTTCGCCGACGTGCCCCACGTCGAGCCTGCGAAGCGCGCGGTGGTCTCGTCGCTCGGCCACGGCTTCTGGCGCGTCCAGCTCCGCTACGGCTTCATGGAGGTCCCCGATGTCCCCGCCGCGCTCGAGCGCTGCCGCGCGCAGGGGCTCGACATCGACAGCTTCCAGGTCTCGTACTTCCTGAGCCGCGAGATCATCGTCCCGAGCCCGCGCGCGACCGTCGCGCGCTGGCGCCACAAGCTGTTCGCCGCGATGTCGCGCAACGCAAGCAGCGTCGCCGACTTCTTCCGCCTGCCCGACAACTGCGTCGTCGAGCTCGGCACGCGCATCCAGCTCTGAGCGCGTCCGCGCTGCTGGCGCGCGCCGCAGCATAGACTGGCGCCGGGAGGATCGCGGATGAAGAACGCCAGCAAGCTTCGCTTCGAGACGCTCGCCGTCCACGCCGGGCACGGCGTCGATCCCGCGACCGGAGCGGTGACGCCGCCGATCCACCTCTCGACGACCTTCGAGCGCGCCGCCGACGGCACGTATCCACACGGCTGGATCTACGCGCGCAACCACAACCCGAACCGCGACGGCCTCGAGGCGGCGCTCGCCGCGCTCGAAGGCGGGGCTGCGTGCGCCGCGTTTGCGTCTGGCCTCGCGGCGGTGACGGCGGTGATCCAGGGACTCGCTCCGGGCGACCACGTCGTCGCGCCGAGCGACATCTACCACGGCACCGCGAACGTGCTGAAGCACCTGTTCGCGAAGTGGCGCGTCGACGCAACCTTCATCGACATGACGAGCGCCGACGCCGTCGCTGCGGCGCTGCGGCCCGAAACCAAGCTCGTCTGGATCGAGACGCCGTCGAATCCGCTGCTGCGCTGCGTCGACATCGAGGCGACCGCGGCGCTCGCCCACCGCGCCGGCGCGCGCGCGGTCTGCGACAACACCTTCGCGTCGCCGGCGCTGCAGAGCCCGCTCGCGCTCGGCTGCGACCTCGCCGTCCACGCGACGACCAAGTACCTCGGCGGCCGCAGCGACGTCATGGGCGGGGCCGTCGTCGCGCGCGCCGACGACGCCGCGTTCGCCGACATTCGCACCGCGCAGCTCTACGGCGGCGCGGTGCCGTCGCCGTTCGATTGCTGGCTGGTGATGCGCAGCCTGCCGACGCTGCCGGCGCGGATGCAGGCGCACTGCGCCAACGCGCGCCGCGTCGCCGCGTTCCTGCAATCGCATGCGCAGGTCGCGGCGGTCCACTATCCCGGCCTCGAGACGAGTCCGTTCCACGCGCTCGCGCGCCGCCAGATGCGTGACTTCGGCGGCATGCTCTCGTTCGAGGTGAAGGGCGGCAAGGACGCGGCGATGGCGGTCGCTGCCGCGGTCGAGATCTTCACGCGCGCGACGAGCCTGGGCGGCGTCGAGAGCCTGATCGAGCACCGGGCGTCGATCGAAGGCCCCGACAGCCGGACGCCGCAAGGGCTGCTCCGCGTCTCGATCGGCCTCGAGCATCCCGACGATCTGATCGACGATCTCGCGCAGGCGCTCGCGCGCGCGGCCTGACGGCGACGCGAGATGACTCCTTCGCAGGACGCGTCGCGATCGATCGCGGTCGGTCGCGTCCGTGCCGCGCTCGCGCTCGTCGTCGTCGCGCAGTGGCTCGGCACGTCGCTCTGGTTCAGCCCGGCCGGCGCCGCCGACGGCTTGATGGCGCGGCTTGCGATCGGCACCGCGGCGTTCGGCTGGCTGATCGCGGCGACGCAGCTCGGCTTCATCGCCGGCACGATCGGTTTCGCCGCGACCGGCACTGCGGACCGTTTCGCTGCGAGCCGTATCTTCACGGTGAGCTGCATCGTCGGCGCGACCGCGAACGCGGCGCTCGTCTTCCCGGGCGTCGACTTCGCGTCGGCGTGGGCGATCCGCTTCGTCGTCGGTCTCTCGCTTGCCGGCATCTATCCGCTCGGCATGAAGATGATCGTGCAGTGGGTCGGCGCACGTCCTGCCGCGGCGCTCGGCTGGCTCGTCGGCATGCTGACGCTCGGCACCGCGATGCCGCACGGCGTGCGTGCGAGCGACGCGGCGTGGCCGTGGCAGGCGGTCGTCCTCGCGTCGTCGGCGTTCGCGGTCGTCGGTGCTGCCGTGGTCCACGCGCTCGGCGACGGCCCGCACGGCGCAGCGCCCTCGCGCGCGCGTGCCGGCGTCGCCGCCGGCATCCGCGGCGTTCGCGCGGCGTTCGCAGTGCCGGCGTTTCGCGCGTCGGCGCTCGGCTACTTCGGCCACATGTGGGAGCTCTATGCGTTCTGGAGCGCGGTGCCGTGGCTCGCTCTGCCGGTCGTCCAGGAGCTCGCGCTCAGCCATGGCGCGGCGCCGACGGTCGCGCTCGTGAGCTTCGTCGTCATCGCCGCCGGCGCGTTCGGTTGCATCGCCGGCGGGCAGTGGAGCCGGCGGATCGGCAGCGCCCGCGTCGCCGCGCTCGCGCTCGCCGGCTCGGGAGCGATGTGCATCGTCTATCCGTTCCTGGCCGAGGCGTCGCCGGCGGTGCGCATCGCGGCGCTCGTCTTCTGGGGCGTCTGCGTCGTCGCCGATTCGCCGCAGTTCTCGGCGATGTCGGCCGAGAACGCGCCGGCCGAGTGGCTCGGCAGCGCGCTCGTCGCGCAGAACGGGATCGGCTTCGCGATCACGGTCGTGAGCATCGTCGTCCTCGCGCACGCGCTCGTCGCCTGGGGCGTTTCTGCCGTCTGGCTGCTTGCGCCGGGACCGATCCTCGGCCTCGTTGCGCTGCGGCCGCTGCTCGTTCGCCCCACCGCGGCACGCTGAAGCGATCGCCGGGCGGGACACGCGCCGGCGGCGCCGGGTGTACCGTTTGCTCTGTTCGGGTGCCCGACCCGCGGGCGCCGAGGGAACACCGATGGCCGTGGACCGCAGCACGCAGCGCACGCCAAGCCCGCCGCCACCGTTCCGCGGCGGCGCAGGCGCACCGACGGGCACCCCGCCGACCGGATCGGGGCAGCGCAGCATCCCGCCGCGCCGCGCCTGGATGACGTTCGTCGCGCTGCTCGTCGTCAACTACCTCGTCGTGCGCGCGCTCTTTCCCGGCGAGGACGCCGCCGTCACGATTCCCTACACCGCGTTCAAGGACGAGGTCGCCAAGGGCAACGTGCAGGCGATCTACAGCCAGGGCGCGAGCATCGAAGGGCGGTTCAAGAGCGCGGTGACGTGGCCGGCGGCGGCGGCGAGCGCCGCTCAGGCGTCGGCGCCGCGCGGCAGCCTGTTCGGTGCGGCGAGCGCGCCGAACACGTCGACGTCGTTCACGACGACGCTGCCGGCGTTCGTCGGCCCCGGGCTCGAGACGTTCCTGATCGAGCACAAGGTCGAGATCCGCGCCGTGCCGATCCAGGGCAGCGCGTTCGCGACGTTTCTCTACGGCTTCGGGCCGGCGTTGCTGCTCATCCTCTTCTACGTCTGGATGTACCGGCGCGCCCAGCAGCTCGGCGGCGGCCTCGGCGGGGGCCTGCTCGGCATCGGCAAGAGCCGCGCGCGCCGCTACGACCAGGAAGCGGGGCCGAAGGTCACGTTCAAGGACGTCGCCGGCATCGACGAGGCCGAAAACGAGCTGGTCGAGATCGTCGACTTCCTCAAGGAGCCCGAGAAGTACACGCGCCTTGGCGGCTCGGCGCCGAAGGGCGTGCTCCTCGTCGGCGCACCCGGCACCGGCAAGACGCTGCTCGCCAAGGCGGTCGCCGGCGAGGCGGGCGTGCCGTTCTTCTCGATGAGCGCGGCCGAGTTCGTCGAGATGATCGTCGGCGTCGGCGCGGCGCGCGTGCGCGACCTCTTCAAGCAGGCGCGCGAGAACGCGCCGGCGATCATCTTCATCGACGAGATCGACTCGATCGGTCGCGCGCGCGGGCCGGTTGCGATCGGCGGCTCGAGCGAGCAGGAGCAGACGCTCAACCAGATCCTCACCGAGATGGACGGCTTCTCCGGGCGCGAAGGCGTGATCGTGCTGGCGGCGACGAACCAGCCCGACGTCCTCGACCGCGCGCTGCTGCGCCCCGGGCGCTTCGACCGCCGCGTCTTCGTCAACCTGCCCGACAAGGCCGGTCGCGAGGCGATCCTCGTCGTGCACACGCGAAACGTCCCGCTCGGCGCCGACGTCAGCCTCGGCGAGCTCGCCGGCATCACGCCGGGGCTTTCGGGCGCCGATCTGCGCAACCTCGTCAACGAGGCGGCGCTCCTCGCCGCGCGCCGCGACAAGAGCGACGTCGGCCAGAAGGACTTCATCGACGCGCTCGAGAAGATCGTCCTCGGCCCCGAGCGGCCGCTCCTGCTCAGCCGCGAGGACCGCGAGCGGATCGCGACGCACGAGAGCGGCCACGCGATCCTCGGCCTCGTCGTCGCCGGCGCCGACCCGGTACAGCGGGTGTCGATCGTGCCGCGCGGCCGGGCGCTCGGCGTCACCTACCAGCGGCCGCAGACCGACCGCTACAACTACCCCGAAGGCTACCTGCGCGCGCGCATCGTCGGCATGCTCGGCGGCCGCGCCGCCGAGGAGATCGTCTACGGCACCAAGACGACCGGCGCCGAGAACGACATCCAGCAGGCGACGCAGCTCGCGCGCAGCATGGTCACGCGCTGGGGGATGAGCGACAAGCTCGGCATGGTCCAGCTCGCGCCGCCCGAGAACCCGTTCCTCGAGAACCATCCGGGGTTCGGCGGCGGCGAGAAGCCGTTCGGCGAGCGCACCGCCGAGCTGATCGACAGCGAGGTGCTGCGGATCATCGACGAGTGCCACACGCTGGCGAAGACGCTGCTGCAGCGGCATCGCAAGCAGCTCGATGCGCTCGTCGCGGCGCTGCTCGAGCGCGAGACGCTCGACCAGGACGACGTTCTCGCGGTCACCGGGCTGCCGCCGGCGCCGGCGCTGCCGACGCAGGCGGTGATCGCCGCCGCCGAGGAGGGGCTGACGGCATAGCCGGCGGCGACGGGGACGCACGGGGCGCTAAGCTTCGCCGACCCGCACGCACGATTGCTCCGGAGACGCCATGCCTCATCTTCCCGGCCTCGAGTTCGCCCTCGGCGAGACGATCGACATGCTGCGCGACAGCGTGCGGCAGTTCGCCGACGCCGAGATCGCGCCGCGCGCCGCCGACATCGACCGCGACAACGCCTTTCCGACCGACCTCTGGAAGAAGCTCGGCGCGCTCGGCGTGCACGGCATGACAGTGAAGGAGGAATACGGCGGCAACGAGCTCGGCTATCTCGCGCACATCGTCGCGATGGAGGAGGTCTCGCGCGCCTCCGCCTCGGTCGGGCTCTCGTACGGCGCGCACTCGAACCTCGCCGTCAATCAGCTGCATCGCAATGGCAGCGAGGCGCAGAAGCAGAAGTACCTGCCCAAGCTCGTCTCCGGCGAGCACGTCGGCGCGCTCGCGATGAGCGAGCCGAACGCCGGCTCGGACGTCGTCAGCATGAAGCTGCGCGCCGATCGAAAGAGCGACCGCTACCTGCTGAACGGCTCGAAGATGTGGATCACCAACGGCGGCGACGCCGACACGCTGATCGTCTATGCCAAGACCGACATCAACGCCGGCCCGAGCGGCATCACCGCGTTCATCATCGAGAAGGGCGCGAAGGGCCTGACGTTCGGCAAGAAGCTCGACAAACTCGGCATGCGCGGCTCGAACACGTGGCCGATTTTCTTCGAGGACTGCGAGGTGCCGGCCGAGAACGTCCTCGGTGCCGAGGGCGGCGGCGTCAAGGTGCTGATGAGCGGGCTCGACTACGAGCGCGCGGTGCTCTCGGGCGGGCCGCTCGGCATCATGGCGGCGTGCATGGACGCGGTGCTGCCGTTCGTGCACGAGCGCAAGCAATTCGGCCAGTCGATCGGCGAGTTCCAGCTCATGCAGGGCAAGATCGCCGACATGTACTCGACGTGGTCGGCGTCGCGCGCGTACGTCTATGCGGTCGGACGCGCGTGCGACCGCGGCGACCACTCGCGCGCGCTGCGCAAGGACGCCGCCGGCGCGATCCTCTATTCGGCCGAGAAGGCGACGTGGATGGCAGGCGAGGCGATCCAGGCGCTCGGCGGCGTCGGCTACACCAACGAGTATCCGGTCGGGCGCCTCTGGCGCGACGCCAAGCTTTACGAGATCGGTGCCGGGACGAGCGAGATCCGGCGCATGCTGATCGGCCGCGAGCTCTACGCCGCGAGCATGTGAAGCGGGACTGAGGCCGCGAACGGACGCGGCGTCCGAGGGCACGCCATGCCGGACATCCGCCTGCAGCTCGTCGGTCCTCCGCAGCTCGCTCTCGGCGACGCCCGCGTGCTCGAGCTCGAGCGCCGCGAGGCCGCGTTGCTGGCGCTGCTCGCGCTCGAAGGACCGACGCCGCGCAGCCAGGCCGCCGCGCTGCTGTGGGGCGACGCCGATGCCGAGCGCCAGCGCAGCAGCCTGCGGCAGCGCCTGTTCCAGCTGCGCCGCCGGAGCGGCTGCGAGGTTGTATCCGCCGGCGACGTCCTCGCGCTCGCGAACGTTGTCGAGCACGACCTGGCCGGATGGAAGGCGCGGCTCGCCGGCGACGCCGCCGCCGTGCGCGGCACGCTGCTCGGGGACCTCGACTACTCCGACTGCCCGGGGCTCGACGATTGGGTTCGCGCCGCGCGCGACCGCTGGCGCGTTGCGCGCGTCGACGCCGTGGCCGAGATCGCATCCCGGCTCGAAGCCGAAGGCCATATCGCCGCGGCGCTCGCCTATGCCGAACGGCTCGTCGCCGAAGACGCCACGCTCGAGCACGCGCATCGGCGGCTGATGCGGCTGCACTACCTGCGCGGCGACCGCGCCGCCGCGCTCGCTGCGTTCGAGCGCTGCCGGCACGCGCTACAGCAGCAGCTCGGTCTCGCGCCCGGCAGCGAGACACTGCAGCTCGCACGGCTGATCGAGGGCAGCGGTACGCTGCCGGCAGCGGCGGTCGCGCCGCTGCCGATCGCCATCCTCCGCCCGCCGCGCCTCGTGGGCCGCGATGCCGAATGGGCGCGGCTCGCCGACGCGCTGTCGCCAGGGCGCACGGTGCTCGTCAGCGGCGAGCCCGGGATCGGCAAGACCCGCCTGCTCGAGGACCATGCGGCCGGCGTCGGCGGTGCGGTCGTCGTGGCGGCGCGGCCCGGCGACGCTCGCCTGCCGCATGCCTTGATCGCGCGCGCGCTGCGCGCCATCGCCGCCCGATTCGGCGAACCGGAGCCGGGGTGGCGCCGAGGCGAGCTGGCGCGGGTCGTTCCCGAGCTCGGCGCCGCCAACCCTGGTCGCCTTGAGTCCGCCGCATTCCATCGCGCCGTCGCCGAGGCGCTCGCTGCGTGGGCGGGCGCGGGCCTCGCGCTCGTCGTCCTCGACGACGCGCACTACGCCGACGACGCGAGCCTGGCCGCACTCCCTGCGCTCGCCGGCCGCGGCGCGTGCGTCGCGTGGCACATCGGCTGTCGGGCCGGCGAGATGCCCGCGATCCTCGACGACTGGCGTCGCGCGGGCGACCGCGACGCCCTCGCCGAGATCCGCGTTCGCCCGCTCGATGCCGAAGGCGTCGCTGCGCTGCTCAACGCGCTCGAGATCCCGGGGCTCGAGTCGCCTCGCTGGGCGCCGGCGCTCTGGCGCCACACGGGCGGCAATCCGCTGTTCGTGCTCGAGACGCTGCGCGCCCTGATCGGCCGCGGCACGGCGCTGCGCGGCTCGCCGCCCGCCGCGCTGCCGGCGCCGCAGGACGTCGGCGCGCTCATCGAGCGTCGCCTCGGCCAGCTGAGCGCAGCGGCGCTGGCGCTGGGACGCGTCGTCGCGATTGCCGGCAGCGACGTCAGCGCCGAGCTCGCGGCGCACGTGACGGGCCGCACGGTCGTCGAGCTCACCGACGCGTGGCGCGAGCTCGAGGCCGCGCACGTCATCCGCGACCACGGTTTCGCGCACGACCTGCTCGGCGAGGTCGTGCTGCGCACGGTGCCCGACGCCATCGCCCAGGCGCTGCATCGCGCGGTCGCCGTGTTCCTGCAGGCCGACGGCCGACCGTCGCTGCGCATCGCCGTGCACTGGCGCGACGCGCACGCCTGGAGCGCGGCGGCGGCGGCGTTCGAGGCTGCCGCAGACGAGGCACTGCACGCGTCGCGACGCGAGGACGAGCTCCACCTCGTCGAGCAGGCCATCGCGTGCGCCGCGAGCGCCGGCGACGCCGGTCGCGTGTTTCGCCTGCGCGCACGCGCGGTCGATCCGATGCTGATCGTTCGCACGATCGACGAAGCACTCGCGCTGACCGAGCAGCTGCTGCGCGACGCGACCACCGACGACCAGCGGCTGCAGGCCGAGCTCGCCCGCGCGAGCGCGCTGCTGATGGCGAACCGCTTCGTCGACGCCGCCGAGGTCGCGGGCGCCGCGCGCGCCGCGGCGCGGCGCCTCCGCCGTGCGCGCGCCGAGCTCGACGCCGTCCGCTTCGAGGCGCTCGGCCTCGCCAACAGCGGCCGCGCGGCCGACGCCGTCGACATGCTGCGCGCGGCCGAGCCCCGGTTCGAGAAGAGCCGCGACCTGCTGCAGCGCTACAAGTTCGCCACCGACTACGGCCATGCGCTCAGCCAGTCGGGCCGGTGGCCCGAGGCGATCCGGGTGATCGCGCGCGCGGTGACGCTCGCCGAGGAGCTCGGCGACGTCGCCGAGACGATCGTCAACCTCACCAATCTGGCCGGCGCGCTCGGCTACGTCGGGCGCCTCGCCGGCGCCGTCGCGCAGGCCGAGCGAGCGCGGGCGCTGCGCGATCGCGTCGGCGTCGCCGTCGGCGCGCCGATGGCGCACAACGACACCGTGCTCGGCATGCTGTACGTCGCCGCCGGGCGCTACCGCGAGGCGCTGCAGGCGTTCGAGTTCGCCGACGGGCACTTGCGCGCCGGCGGTGCGCCGATGTGGATCGCGGTCAACGAGAACCACCGCGCGCTCGCCCTCGTTCAGCTCGGCCAGGAGGCACGCGCGCTGCAGCTCCTCGCGCGCGACGACGGCCTGCCGCGGTCGACGCGCGCGCGGCGGCTGACGATCCGGGCACGCGCCGAGCAGGCGCTCGGGCGCTCGGGCAGGGCGCACCTCGACGCCGCGCTCGACCTCCTCGGTGCCGGCGGCAGCGCGGTGCTGCGAATGAACGCCCAGCTCGACCTCGCGCGCGAGCTCGCGTCGGCCGAGGCCGTCGCGCTCACCCGGCGGGTCGCGACCGAGGCGCGCGGCCTCGGCCTCCTGGCGTTGGTGCAGAGCTCGCGCGTCCGTGAGATCGAGGGTCTGGTGCGCGCCGGCGATGCGGAAGCGGCCGCCACGCTCGCCGAGGACGTCATCGCGAACCTCGACGCGTGCCATCCGTCGGACCTGTACGCCGCCGAGGCGTGGTGGGTGGCATACCGCGCGCTCGACGCCGATCCACTCCGCCGCGAGGCCGGCCGCGACGCGCTGCGGCGAGGGCAGGCGTGGGTTCGCGAAGTCGCCGCCCGCAACGTTCCCGACGAGTTCCGCGACAGCTTCCTCCACCGCAACGCGGTCAATCGCGCGCTGCTGGCGGCGGGGCGCGAGCACCGCGGCGGCCGATAACGCTTCGCAAACGGTCCCGTCTCTACGCTTCGACTCGCATCCGCATTCGCGGAGGGCCGGGGAGGAGACCCATGGACCGTGCAGCGAACGCGCCACCGCGACGTCGTCGTGGCGCAGCGTGGCGCGCGCTCGTGCCGGCGCTCGCGCTCGCGGGCGCGCTGCCGACACCGGCGTCTGGCGTCGACGTCAACGACCTCCTGCGCAGCGGCACCGGCATGCAGGCGGCGCGCGAGGCGCAGCGCGCGATGCAGGAGCAGCGAGTCAACGACGCGGCGCAGCGGCAGCGCGCCGATGCCGACACCTGCGCGCCGGTGAAGGCGTGGCTCGCCTCAGTGCCGACGGCCGCGGGATCGTCGCGCAGCGACGACTGGACGGCGCTGCTCGACGACGGACGCTTCGCGAAGGCCTTCGGCAAGACCTACGACCAGCTCACGATCGCCGATCTGCGCCAGCTGCAGGAGACGCAGGCTGCGTGCCAGCGCGCCGGCACGCTGACGCCGGCCGAGCAGCAGGTGGTGCAGCAACTGCTCAACCCGTCGCTGCAGCCGCAATGGGCGCGCCAGGTCGCGAGCGCGCGCGCGCTGCGCGGCGAGATGCAGGCGCTGCTCGCCGAGGCGGCGGCGCTGCCGCCAGGCTTGCCGGGCCTGGAGAAAGGCGTCGCGTCGTTCAACGCCCTGGTGGCGAGGGCGCAGGGCGCGCGGATGAGCGCCACCGAGCTGGCGGCGTTTCGCGACGAGCTCGTCGCGCGTCGGGCGCCGGCGATGACCGCGGCAACTGCCGAGCTCACGGCCGAGGTGCAGAAAGCGAGGTCGGAGGCCGAGGTCGGTGCCGTCGTGTCGCGCCACCTGCTCGACGTCGAGCGGCAGCAGGCCGGTCGCGCGGTCGCGCAGGCAGCGGCCGAGCGCGTCGCGTCGCTGCGCCAGGCCGGCGAAGCGGCACGCGTCGCCGCAGCGGCGAACGAACGCGCGGCCGCGGCCGCCGCGGCCGATCGCGCCGCCGCGGCCGAGCGCGCAACCGCAGCGAACGATCGCGTCGCGTCCGCGAAGAACGCTCCGGCGACTCCGGGCAAGCCTTCGGGATCGACCGGCGGCACGGTCCTCACCGATCCGAGCGAGCTGCGCAAGTACGAGGCCGGCACGATCGTTCGTGCCGTCTACCACGCCGACCCTTCCGGGCTGAAGGACGACACGCTCTTCACTCGCAAGTACCTCATCGCGCAGGCCGGCCACCTGGGCGGCAACTGCGACAGCTTTAAGGCGACCGAAGTGCGCGCCTATGAGAACGCCCTCGCGCGCGAGGTTGCCACCACGGTGCAGCGCAACAGCGCAGAGCTGCTGCGGCAGAGCCTCAACCTCTACGTGCAGGCACAGCGCAACATGGCCAGCGTCGTCGACGCCAGTGCCGCGCAGCAGCGCATCGAGGATGCGCCCGAGTTCGCGGTGAGCGACATCGAGCGCCTCGCCAAGACGTACGGCGGCTGCGAGTCGCCGGTGATCGTGCGCTACACGCGGAACCTCCGCGCGGTGCTCGACCGCTCGCGCTGAGGCCGAGCAACTCCCGGGAGGATCCCATGCAACGACGTGAACTGGTCGTCTCCGTGCTCGGCACCCTGCTGGTCGCGCCGCCCCCGCCGGCATTGGCCGCGTACAACTCCAACAGCTACAAACCGCCGCCGCCCCCGCCACCGCCACCGCCGCGGCCGAGCTATACGCCGCCGCCGCCGTCGCGCTCGTACAGCTCGAGCCCCAGCCCATGGAGCAGCAGCAGCAAGACGTCCTCGTCGTCGAGCACGACGCGCCCGAGCTCAGCACTCTCGAGCCCGAGCAAATCGAGCACTTCGAGCCTCACCAAGCAATCCTCGTCACTCAGCCAGCAGAAATCCACGGGCACTGGCGGATCGCAGAAGTCGGCCCTCGCGGCGAAGCCCGCCACGCCGACCGCGACGTCGTCGTCGAGCACGTCGGCGCTGAAGAAGCAGCCCACCGTCGTGGCGACGGCGTCGAACCAGCCGGCGCGCGGCTCGGCGCTCACGAATGGCACGTCGAAGAACGGGAGTTATCGGCCCGACATGAAGGGCAAGGCGCAGACGCCGTTCAACAACTCGAGCAACTGTGGTCCCGACCAGGAGTGGGATCCGATGACGAAGCAGTGCGTGCCGAAGAAGCCGCACAACCGGCCGCCGCCGCCGCAAGGCCCGGGCTTCACACGCTGACGCACTCGATCTGCCGGCGGCGACACGTCGGCCGCCGGCAGATGCAACCGCGCGGAAGGGTCAGCGGTTCGGCAGCTCCAGGTTGCGCTGCGTCGGCGCGTTGCGGACGTTCACGAGGTCGTCGGTCGTGACGACGCGATCCTTCAGCTTGGACATCTTGCAAGAGAAGTTCGCGGCGCCGTTAATGTCGCCGGAGCCGTTGTAGACGACCTCGGCCGGGTACGCGCGCACCGGGCTCTCATGGGCCAGCAGCGACACGACACCTCCCGCGACGCCGGCCACTTACGTCGGGCCCGCCAATATCCGTGCGACCGTGGCGCTGAACCGCGCACGCACCGGGTACGACGGGTCGTTCACCATCGATCAGTACGCTCGCGACGAGGTTGCTCGAGCACATCGGGAGCCACGTCACTGCCGCGCGGTTCACGGTCGACTGAGCCCTGCCGTCGCCTCCGCGCCGTCGCGGTGCGACCGTATAGGGCCGGCGCGAAGCGAGTCGCTATTTCTCCAGGAAGTCGGTTCGAAACGGGCCGTCTCCGCTGATCTGCACGATCACCACTCCTTCGGGCGCCGCGACGAAGTGCGGCACTCCGGCAGGAATGACGATGAAGCTTCCCGCTGGGTAGGGCTTCAGCTTGGCGGCGTCGAACTTGTCTCCCATGCCGATGTACCACGTCCCGGCGATCACCGTGTCCACCTCGGTGTCGGGATGGGTATGCGCCCGCACCCGGCCGCCGCTCGGGATCTTGACGCGATCGACAAACGGCCCGGGCTTGCTTGAATCCCCGATCAGCTGCGCGCGCTGCCGCCCGTCGGTGTAGTACGAGGGCGTGAACCACTGCACCTGTTCAGGCGTGAGGCCGACGATCTCTCGAGCGCCGGTGTCCGCGGCCTGGATCGAGACCTCCGACACGACGCAGATTCCGAATGCCACCGACATCAGGATCGCGCAACGCTTTGCCAGACGAATCCTCATCGCTTGCCTCCATCGGTTCGGGCAATTCGAGAGGGAGCGGATCACCGGCCCGTGGTACCACGACCCACTCCCGGCTGCGAAAGACTCTACGCCTGCGCGTCGGTGACGCCAACGACGATCAGCGCGGCTTCCAGCCCAGCACGTGCAGGTGCAGGTTCTGCACGTACAGCCGGTCGGCGGTTTCCGTGAGCCCGGTCGTCTCGGGGTAGGCGCCGGAGGGATCCTGCAGGTCGTCGAGCACCTTGCCGTCTTCGCTGAACGCCATCACGTGCCCGTAGCGCTTCGGCAGCGGCCACAGCGCGCGGGGCAGGCGCAACGTGAGCTCGCGCAGGAACGGCTTTCCTGCCATCGCGTCGATGTCGGCGCTGCGCGGACCGGAGAAGCCGAGCCAGATCCGCCCCGCCTGCCCGCGCATCAGGTTGTCGGGATAGCCGGGCAGGTTGTCGAAGAGCACGCTCGCCTGTGACGACGCACCGCCGCCGACATCGAGCTCGCGCGCAGCGACGGCGACCTTCCAGACGCGGTACTTGCCCGTCTCGGCGACGAATAGCGTCTGCTCGTCGCTGCTGAGCGCGACGCCGTTGGCGAAGCTGAAGCCTTTGGCGACGATGCGCGTAACGCCGGTCGCCGGGTCGTACTCGAGGATGCGTCCGGTCGAAGCCTGCTCGATGATGTCGAGCACCGCGGCCTCGAACGTGCCGCCCCACTGCGCCGGGGCGAATCGTGCCGACGCGTCGCTGAAGTACGCCTTGCCGCTCTTGGCGACGACCACCGCGTCGGCATAGCGGATCGGGTCGCCGCCGACCTTGTCGGCGAGCACGGTCACCTTGCGGTCGGGGCCGATCGCGAGCAGTCCCTTCACCGAGTCGGCGGCGATCATCCGACCGCCGGCGTCGAAGTCGAAGCCGAGCACGCGGCCGCCGGTGTTCACGAACACCTCCTGCCCCGTTCCGTCCGGGTTCATGCGCAGGACGTTGCCGCTCGCGACCGCCGCGTAGAGCTTGCCGTCCTGGGCGAGGACGATGTGCTCGGGGCCGGCTTCGCCGCCGAGCGAGACGAGCGTCAGGCCGGCGAGCTTGCTGTTGGCCGCGTGCGGTCCCGTGTAGCCCGGAGGCACAGGCGCCTGCCAGCCGACCGCACGGATCGGCACCGGCCAGAGCACGAGATAGGCGGCGAGCACCGCCACGAGCACGACGAGCGTCCAGACGATGCGTTTGACCACGGCTTCGTTCCTCCCTGATCGGCGGTCGAAGAGTCTAGGGCGCAGACGTATGCTCGCGGGACAAGCGCGCGGAACAAAGAAGAGGTCGAGTCATGAGGCGTTGGCGGCAACAGACGTTCGTGCAGATCGTGTTCTCCCTGGCGGCGATCGTGCTGATGCTCGCCGGCCAGGCGAATGCGCAAAGTCAAACCGCGCTTCCGGTGGCGAACGTCGGCGGTGCCTGGGTCACCACGTGGGGAGGCGGTCGGGCCGTGCTCGATTTGACGCAGAACGGGGCAGCCGTCACGGGGACCTATTCCGGCACCAACGAGGGCAAGGTCAAGGGCACCCTTGCCGGCAACGTCCTCACCGGCAACTGGATCGGGACCGGCGACAGCGGCGCCTTCGTGCTCACCTTCAGCGCCGACGGCAAGAGCTTCAAGGGGACGTGGGGCATGGAGCGCTCGAAGACCGACGGCGGACCTTGGACCGGGACGCGCAAGTAGCGCTGCGTTCGCGCGCGGCTCGCTGCGGCTACGGGCGGGCGTTCGGGGGCGCGTGCTTCGCGAACGTCGCGAGCTGCGCGGCGAGCGCCTTGACGAACGCCGGCCGCTGCTCGTTGCGCTTCTGGTAGGCGTCGAGCGTCGGGCGTTGCGCGACGAGGTCGGTGTTGCGGAGCTGGCGCAGCACGGTCGTCATCAGCAGGTCGGCGGCGCTGAAGCGATCGGCGACGAGGTACTCGCGGTCGCCGAGAAACTTGACGAGGCTGTCGAGCCGCGTGCCGACCCGGCCGACGACCGTGTCGCGCAACGGCTTCGTGCCTTCGGAAACGCCGCCCGGCTGCAGATCGATCGTGATGAGCATCAGGATCGGCGGCTCGATCGTGCTGAGGGCGGCAAACATCCAGGTCCGGATGCGCTCGCGCTGGTGGCCATCGTCGGGCATCAGCGCAGCGCTGCGCTCGGCGACGTGGAGGACGATCGCGCCCGACTCGAACATCGCCGCTTCGTCTTCCTCGAGCACCGGCACCTGGCCGAACGGCTGCAGCGCGCGATAGCGGTCGCTCTTCTGGTCGTCGGGGCCGATCAGGTTCTCCTCGTACGGCAGGCCGGCCTCCTCGAGCGCCCAGCGCACGCGCAGGTCGCGGACCAGC
>Ga0207675_100001396_pt1 | contig 24185 bp, 17 predicted proteins | sample KBSSwiS42_FD_184305 | JGI IMG/M metagenome (GOLD analysis project Ga0207675, IMG submission 184305) | Switchgrass rhizosphere microbial communities from Kellogg Biological Station, Michigan, USA - KBS Switchgrass S4-2 (SPAdes) (version 2) | ecosystem: Host-associated > Plants > Roots >...
CCGATAGTCGGCTTGGTACTGCGGCGAACAGACCGGAAACAGTACTTCGCCGCAGAGCCGGACACTGATGGCATTCGGCCAGATGCCGGTGCCATAGCGCACAGCCACGTCTATTCCTGGCGCGAGGAAATCGCCTAAATCCGCGGTGGTGCGAATCTCCACCGCGAGCTTGGGTTCCGCCGCCATGAACCGGTCGAGCCTGCGGATCAGCCACCGCGTCGCAAACGCCGGATGCACGCCTACCACCACCTTGGCGGGCAACCGCAGGGTTTTGTCGGGAAAAGTGAGCTGCAGCATCCCCAGGGCCTGGCGCACTTGCGCGAGCAGCGTTTCCGCCGCGCGCGTGGGCTGCATGTTGTGACCCACCCGCTGGAACAGGCGGATGTTCAGCCTTTGCTCGAGTTCCCGGATGCGATGGCTGATGGCGCCGTGCGTCACATTGAGTTCGCTGGCGGCCCGCGAATAACTTCCATGCCTCGCGGCGGCTTCAAAAGCCTGCAGTGTCAATATCGACGGAAGTCGTTCCACCGCAAAATTGTGAATGAAACTCACACGCCGGGCAAAATCATTTCGATGGTCCGCCCGGACGGCGGCAGTACCATCGGCTCACGGAGCCTGTCCGGGTAATGATCATCGTCGCGAGGGCGAGTCCACAGCGAGCTATTTTCACCGATCGTCCGAGGCGCATGGCCTTTGCCATGTAACGAGGAGGATCGGTGAAAAGAGCCGCTGTGGCTCGGCCGCAGCAGATGATCATTACCCGGACAGGCTCCCCTGGAACGCACCGGGCGTCGGGGCAGCGTCGATCACGATCCGCAGCCGGCGCCACGAGGCGAGGCTCGCAGGGAGATATGGCAAGCACACTTGCAGAAAAGATCATCGCGCGAGCCTCCGGCCAACCCGGCGTCGCGCCGGGCGAGATCGTGACCTGCAAAGTCGATTTAGCGATGTTTCACGACAGCTCCGGGCCGCGGCGGGTCGCGCCGCGGTTGAAGGAGCTCGGCGCCACGGTGTGGGATCCGTCGAAGGTCGTGGTAGTCAGCGACCACTACGTGCCCGCGGTGGATGACGCGTCGGCGGCCATTCTCAAACTCACGCGCGACTGGGTTCGCGAGCAAGGGATCGCGAACTTCTACGACATGCAGGGCATCTGTCACGTGATGCTCGCCGAGCGCGGCCATCTTGCCCCCGGCATGTTCTGCGCTGGCGGCGACAGCCATTCCACGATGGGCGGGGCGTTCGGCTGTTACATGGCCGGATTCGGCGCCACCGAGATGACCGGCGTGATGGTCACCGGCGAGATCTGGACGCGGGTTCCCGAGACCGTGCTGGTGCATTGGTCGGGGGACCTGCCGGACGGCACCACCGCCAAGGACATCATGCTGTTCCTGTGCCGGCGGCTGGGAATGCAGAACAGTTTCAAGGTCATCGAGTTCGCCGGCCCGACCGTCCAGCGCATGTCGATGATGGAACGCATGGTGCTGACCAACATGGCGGCCGAACTGGGCGCCGAAACCGGCCTGATTGCGCCTGACGCCGTCACGCTCGCAGCGATTCGTGACGGCGGCGCGAGTGTGGATGAGGCCGTTGTCACGCGCTGGCGATCCGACGCCGATGCCACCTATGAAACGCGCCACGATCTGGATGCTTCGGCACTCGCACCGCAAGTCGCCCTTCCCCATTCGCCAGCCAATTCGGTCGCAGTGACCGACGTGCCGCGCCAGCGGATCGATCAGGCATACATCGGTGCGTGCGTCGGCGCAAAGCTTTCAGACCTTCGCATGGCCGCGCGCGTATTGCAGGGACGCAAAGTGGCACCCGGCGTGCGCCTGTTGATTGCGCCTGCGTCTGCACAGACAACTAACGCTGCCGTCGCGGATGGAACGCTCGGCACGCTGCTGTCGGCAGGAGCGATCCTGTTGCCGACTGGCTGCGGCGCGTGCGCCGGCATGGGCGCTGGCATCCTGGCTGCAGGCGAGATCTGCATCTCCACGACCAACCGCAATTTCAAAGGTCGCATGGGTCACCAGGACGCGGCAGTATTTCTCGGATCGCCGTATACGGTCGCTGCCAGTGCCTGCGAAGGACACATCGCCGATCCACGGCCCTATCTGCAAGGCGTCGCATGAACGACGCACCGCTGACCTTGTCAGGCCGGGCCTGGACGTTCGGCGACAACATCGATACCGACGCGCTCGCGCCCGGAATCTACATGAAGCTACCCGCGCAACAGGCGGCACAGCATTGCCTGGAATCGGTCGATCCGCAGTTCGCGTCACAGGTTGCGCCCGGCGACATTATTGTAGGCGGCGCCAACTTCGGCCTCGGTTCGAGTCGCGAGCAGGCCGCGCAAGCGCTCAAGATCCTCGGCGTCAGCGCCGTGCTTGCCCAGGGCTTCGCTCGGATTTTCTATCGCAACGCTATCAATCTCGGCCTGCCCGCCCTGTTCTTCCCCGCAGCAGCAGAAATCCGCAGGCACGACCGGCTCGAAATCGACCTGTTGCAAGGCGTCGTAAACAACCTGACGACGGGAAAGACGTATCGAGTGGACCCGGTTCCACCTCACCTGCTGCAGCTACTGCAGGACGGCGGCCTCATGCCTCACTTGAAAAAGAAGCTTGCGGGAGCTCGCAAGTCATGAGCCGCGCCAGTTGAATTTTCCATCGCAGGACAGTCATCGGAGACCCAGCAAGATGCCCGTCGGCACCAAGTACGATCTGATTCTCAAGAACGTCCGCGTCGTGCGGCCTGGACAGTCAACCGTGGAGCGCGGCGATATCGCCATTGCGGCCGGTCGGATCGCGCAGGTCGGCCACGATCTGCCAGTGAGCGATGCTGCGGCAATAGTTGACGGCCGCGACCGCCTGGCGTTTCCAGGCCTGGTCGATGCGCATATGCATACTGGCATCTACTCGCCACTGGAAAAGGACGCGCTTAGCGAGAGCCGCGCAGCGGCGCAAGGCGGAGTGACGTCGAGCCTCAACTACCTGCGCTCCGGTCAGTACTATCTCAACAAAGGCGGACCATACGCGGAGCTGTTCCCCGAGGTGCTGCAGACTTCGGAAGGCCGCTTCCACGTCGACTACGCTTATCATCTGGCTCCGCTCGACAGCCGGCAGATCGGCGAGATTCCGCTGCTCATCGAACGTCACGGCGTCACCTCGTTCAAGATCTTCATGTTTTACGGCGGCTACGGGCTGCACGGGGCGTCCAGCCATCAGCACGACTTCCTGATGATCGGCGAGGACGAACGCTATGACCTGGCGCACTTCGAGTTCGTCATGCGCGGCATCAAGGACGCGGTGACGCAATATCCCCATCTCAGCGATGCGATCTCGCTCTCGCTACATTGCGAGACGGCGGAAATCATGAATGCCTACACGAAGATCGTCCAGCGTGAAGGCAAGCTGACGGGACTGCGGGCGTACAGCGCCGCGCGGCCGCCGCACTCCGAAGGACTCGCGATCGCGATCGCATCCTATCTCGCCCACGAGACGGAGTGCGTGAACATCAACCTGCTGCACCTGTCTTCGCGCAAAGCGGTCGAAGCGGCGCTGACGATGGCGGACGCTTTTCCCACCATCGACTTTCGCCGCGAAGTCACCATCGGCCACCTGGTGCTCGACTACGATTCGCCCGCGGGCGCGCTCGCCAAGGTCAATCCGCCTATCCGCTCACGCGCCGACGTCGAATACCTCTGGGAGACGCTACTGGCGGGCAAGATCGACTGGGTGTGCTCGGATCATGCTTGCTGCCAGCATGAAATGAAGGTGGATGAAGGCAAGCCCGACGAAATCTTCCTCGCCAAATCCGGCTTCGGCGGCACCGAGTACCTGTTGCCGGCGCTGCTCACCGAGGGCCGCAAGCGCGGACTTTCGTTGCACCGCGTAGCCGAACTCACCTCATGGAATCCTGCGCGCCGTTTCGGCCTGCCGAGCAAAGGCGATCTGGCGCCGGGCTGTGATGCGGACATCGTGCTCGTGGATCCGGACCGGAGCTTCGTGGTCCGTGCGGAAGAGTCTGAGTCCACGCAAGGCTACACACCCTTCGAAGGGTTGGAGTTGACCGCGACGGTGACCAGCACCTACCTGCGTGGCCGCCTGATCTATGACGACGGCAAGATCGTCGGCTCGCCGAGCGGCAAGTACCTCAAGCGCCCCTGTTAACGTATGGATATATCCACTCGCATGGCAAATCCCAATGCTTCGCGCTACCAGGTGGCGGAGCGCGTGACCAGCCTGATCGACGGTCGGCGCGTCGCGCCGCACGCTTCCACAAGCGATGTACCGATCGTCAATCCGGCTAACGAAGAACAGCTGGGCGTCTTGCAACAGGCCGATGCCGCCGAGGTGGATGCCGCCGTGCGCGCCGCTCGCGAGGCTTTCGATCGCGGCTCTTGGCCGCGCATCTCACTCGATGAGCGCAAAGACATCCTGTATCGCATTCGAGATCGGATGCGCAGCCACTGCGACGAACTTGCCTATCTCGAAAGTTTGAACGCCGGGCTGCCGGTGGCACGTGTCGTCGAACAAATCGGCCGCGCGGCGCGCAACTTCGAGTTCTTTGCCGAGGTCGCCAGCACCTTGTCTGGCGAGACCTATAGCGGCAGCAAAGGCTATCTCACATATGTTACGCGCGAGCCGAAAGGCGTTGCTGCTTTGATCGCTCCGTGGAATGCACCGCTGGCACTGGCGTCCATGCGGGTCGCGTCGTGCATCGCGTTCGGCAACACCTGCGTGTTGAAGCCATCGGAATACACCCCGTTGTCGATGTTGCGCATGGTCGAGATCTTTCACGAAGCCGGCTTGCCGGCCGGTGTCGTCAATCTCGTCAATGGACGCGGCCCCGTCACTGGCGCAGCGCTCGTCGCTCACCCTGGCATCGACATGGTCGGCTTCACGGGCGGGACGCGCACCGGTGCTGCCATCATGGAAGCGGCTGCCCGGCATCTGAAGCCCTGCACACTGGAGCTCGGCGGCAAGTCCGCGAATATCATTCATGAGTCCGCGAACTTCGACCGCGCCCTCGACGGCGCGCTCGCTGGCATCTACTCCAACAACGGCCAGCAATGCCTGGCAGGCTCGCGCATCCTGGTGCAGCGACCGATCGCCGAGCGTTTCATCGAGGCGTTCGTCGAACGAGCACGGCGCATCCGCATCGGCGACCCGCTGCAGCGGGACACGGAACTCGGCCCGCTGTGTTTCAAGGATCATCTCGACCTGGTGCTGTCCTATGTCGAGATTGCGAAGCGCGATGGCGCGCGGCTGTTGACCGGCGGCCGACGGGCGACCGCGTTTGCAAAGGGCTACTACATGGAGCCGACGGCCGTGCTCGCCCCTTCCAACGCCACCCGCGTCTGCCAGGAAGAAATTTTCGGTCCGTTCGCCACCTTCCTCGTGTACGACACGCTGGATGAGGCCATCGCCATCGCCAACGATTCGCGATACGGCCTGGTGGGCTACGTCTGGGCCGAGGACCTGAACGTAGCAATGCGTTGTTCGCGCGAGATCCGCACCGGTACGCTCTGGGTCAACACGCCGATGGTCCGCGAACTGCGCGCACCGTTCGGTGGCTACAAGCAATCTGGCGTAGGACGTGACGGCGCGACATCGAGCGTCGAGTTCTTCACCGAACTGAAGTCGACGATCATCTCGATCGACAGGCCCGCGCTGCCGCGATTGGGAGCAGTCGAGACGTGAGCCGTTTCGATACTGTCGACCGCAGGGTGCTGATTGCCGGCGCCGGCCCCGTCGGGCTGGCCACCGCCTTGCGACTGGACAGCTTTGGCATTCCTTGCACGCTCATCGAAGCCGAACCCTCGCTGCAACGCGACCTGCGCGCATCGACTTTCCATCCGCCGACGCTGGACCTGCTCGATGACTATGATCTGTCCGAACCGCTGATCTCGCTGGGTCGCAAGTGTCCGACCTGGCAAATCCGCATGCACGAGACGCAGGCACGCGCCGAGTTCGATCTCGCGGTACTGCAGGCCGATACGCGCCATCCCTATCGTTTGCAGTGTGAGCAGTTCAAGTTGTGCGAACTGATGGTCGAGAGACTGCGCGGCTGCGCACACGTGCGTTTCGAATGGAACACGCGCGTGATCGGGTTTCGGCAGACAGCGGATGCCGTCCATGTCCAGGTGACCCGGGAGAACGAGACTTTCGAGATGACAGGCACACTGCTGGTCGGTGCGGACGGCGCGCGCAGCTTGGTCCGCGAGGCCCTTGGCTTGGAGTTCGTCGGCGCCACCTATCCGGAAACGACTATTCTCGTCACCACGCCGTTTGCCTTTCACGAGCACTTGCCGGGGTTATCCAACGTCAACTACGTCTGGACCGACGCAGGCACGTTCAGCCTGTTGCGCCTGCCCTCGATCTGGCGCTGCAGTGTCTATCCCGACGCCGGCGAATCGCTCGACGACGCGCTCCAGCCTGCCAGCATCGAACGCAAACTGCAGCGCATCGTACCGAGCGAGTCCCCCTATGAAGTGCATGAAGTGCGCCCGTATCGCGTGCACAAGCGCATCGTGTCGGACTATCGCGTCGGCAGAGTGGTGCTGGCGGGCGACGCGGCACACATCAACAGCCCGAGCGGCGGCATGGGCATGAACGGCGGGATTCACGATGCGTTCAATCTCACGGACAAGATTCGCGCTATCCACGCTGGCGCCGGACTCGAAGAACTCGATCGCTACACGCGGCAGCGGCGGCCCATCGCCGCAGAGGAGATCCTGGTCCAGGCCGATCGCAATCGCTCGCGCATGCAGGAGCGTGATCCGGCAAAGCGACAGCAAATGCTCGAAGACCTGCAACGCACTGCATCCGATCCGGTGCTGGCGCGCGCATATCTGCTGCGCTCCTCGATGATCGAAGGGCTGCGGCGTGCAGCGGCACAGCCATGAACGACGCGTACGGCTCGATGGGAAAGTTCGGCATCGGCACACCGCAGGCGAATCCGACGGTGGAAGCGGAAATGAGCATCCTCCTGCCGCGAACCTGCACGATTCACGTGACGCGGCTGACCAGCAGCGCCAGCGCGCCCGAGCAACGACTCAGGGAGTACCTCTCGAATGTGGAACGCTTCCTCGGTGCCTTCGATACGCTGCGCCCCGATGTGTTCGGCTTTGCCTGTACTGGGTCGTCGTATCTGCTGGGGGCGAGTGAAGAGCAACGACTGATCGATTCGGCGCAGTCCACATTCGGCTATCGCGTCGAAACAGCGGCACGCGCGATCGTGTGGAGTTTCGCGCGGATGAATGCCCGCCGAGTCGCCATCATCGCTCCCTACCCTGCCGATCTCATCGCCGCAGCAGACTCTTACTGGGCACAGGCGGGTGTCGAAATCGTTCGGACGGTGCGCCTTCCCACTCGCACGGCCGACACGCGCGGGATTTACGAACTCAGCAGCGAGCAACTGGCCACGGCACTGGCCGAGTTGCCCTGTGACGGCGTCGATGCGGTTCTGGTGAGCGGCACGGGATTACCCAGCTTGCCTGCGATTCGCCAACATACACGAGGCGTTCCTGTCGTTTCATCCAATCTCTGCCTGGCCGCTCGACTGCTGGACCTTCACGGCCGCGGCGATTGGTTAGACGCAGGCTCGCCGTCCATTCGCGGCTGGCAGCAGCGGCTCGATGAAGCGCTGGCGCCGCCGCACGGGGGATAAAAGGGGACAGATTTATTTTCCGCGGCGGAAAATAAATCTGTCCCCTTTTATCTCGCTTTTATCTCGCGGAAGTGACATCGCGCGAGGTGATCCGATTCGGAAGCAACGGGCTGAAGCCCGGGACCGTCGCCACATACGGCAGCACGCTGCACGCATCGCGTACGGTAGTGACACCGAGGAACGACAACCGATCCCCGGCCAGGCGAAGAGCGTCTCGATGATGACCAAAACAGGACGGTCGTCGTGCCGAGCATCAGCACGCCCAGGTCGCGAAGCCAGGCGAGAGTCGGGGCTACCTTGACGCTCATGCGCTGCTGATTGTTGCAGGTCCCAAGAGATTCGAAGCCTGAGATCGGGTCGAAAGATGGCCGGCGGCGACGTTCGCAACACGATGAGCCGAGTCGCCGTCAGCACTGACCATACACTCCGCCGCGAGGCGCGCGGTGTGATTATTTTTCACAGACAACGTCAATTCTATTCGATTGTCTTGTCGGGGCTGCCGCCCACAATCGATCGGTGAGCAAGACACCGAGGATCGAGAGTCTATCCAGCGACGCCGATACGGGCGATGTCGTTATACTGCGGTTCGATACCTTCGCCGCGTCACGACGCTATGCGTGGTACGTCGTCGGGGTGTTGACCTTGACGCAGGTGGTCTCCTATATCGACCGCTTCCTGCCCAGCCTGCTGGTGGGCTCGATCAAGCAGGACCTGCAGCTCAGCGACTTTCAAGTGGGCCTGCTGCTCGGCCCGGCCTTCGGCATCTTCTATGTATTGGTCGGACTGCCGATCGGCTGGCTGGCCGATCGCGTCCCTCGCCGTGCAATTCTCGCCACCGGCATCTCGCTGTGGTGTGCGATGACCGCGACCGCGGCATTCACCCGCAGCTTCATTCCGCTTTTCTGCACGCGACTCGGCGTCGGGCTGGGCGAAGCCGCCGTCGCCCCCTGCAGCATCTCGCTCATCAACGATTACTTTCCGCGTTCGCGGCGCGCGCGTGCGATCAGCGTCTTCATGGCCGGCACGTTCATTGGCGCCGGCTCGGCTTTCCTGTTCGGCGGTCCCATCGTGCATGCCATCGCGCAATTGCCGCCATTCCATCTGCCCGGCCTCGGTGACATGCGGCCCTGGCAGATGGCATTTGCGCTGGTGGGCCTGCCGGGCTTTGCGCTGTCCGCCCTCATGTTCACGATTCGCGAGCCGGCGCGGCAAGACCGGGTGAGAAGCGGTCTGCGAACGGATGCGGCTGGACGTGCATCGCTCGGCGCGGCGCTTGGATATATCGGCACACGCTGGCGCGCCTTCGGCACGGTGTTTCTTGCGTCTGCGGCCGTGGTCAGCATGGGGTCGCTGGCGTTCTGGAACGTGGCGTTGTTCGGCCGCACCTGGGGTTGGAACGTACGCGACGTCGGCATCGCCACCGGCACGTTGTTTTTCATCGGAGGACCGATCGGCACGGCGCTCGCAGTGCGCCTCATGAATCGGTGGCTTGCCGAAGGGCGGGCGGACGCGACTGTCCGGGCACTCTGGGTCGGCCTGTGCTTCGCGGTTCCGGGCTTCGCCCTCTATCCCCTCATGCCCAGCGCCGAGCTGGCCGTAGCCATGCTGCTGTTCGCGTTCATTGGCCAGGCCATCGCGACTGCGGCCGGGCCCGCGTCGCTCACGCTCATCGCGCCGGGCCAGATCAAGTCGCAGGCAGTGGCAACCTATTACTTGATTCTCGGCGTATTCGGCCAGTTGCTGGGTCCGCCGCCCGTCGGCCTGATGACCGACCTGTTCGGCGATCCGGGAATGCTGCGGTATGCGATGACGATCGAGGCCGCCGTCATGGGAGTGACGGCGCTCGTGCTGGTCGCGCTCGGCATGAAGTATTACCGGCGCGCGGCCGTCGAGTTGGAAGAACTCGTCGGCTCTGCCCAGGCCATGGATGTCGCTCATGCCTGAACGCGCATTACAACGACCGCGCCTGGGCAGCATCCGTGCGGTCACCTATACCGTGCCGGATCTGCGTGTTGTCGAAGACGCGTATACGCGCTGGCTCGGCTATCGAGTCATCGCGCGCGAGCGCGTGCCGGTCGAAGTTGCCGCCTCGTGGCATGCGCCTGGTATTGCTCACTGCCCGACACTGACGCTTGGGCCGGCAAGCGGCGAAGCCACGTATCTGCGTTTCATCGAGACTGCCGCTGCAACGGGCTGGCGCGCACTCACGACGCACGGCTGGAACGTTTCCGAGTTCGTCGTTCAGGATGTCGATGCCCTGGCTGCGTCGTTCGACGCTTCCCCGTTTCGTATCATCGGTCCGCCGACCAGCCTGACGCGTTTCCCGATGATCCGCGCGATGCAGGTGGTGGGGCCGTGCGGCGAATGCTTGTATTTCACGCAAGTCGGTCCCGGCAGCAACCTGGATCTCGCGCCGGCATGCTCCTTCGTGGGACGCGTCTTCATCGTGGTGGCCGGTGGAACGGACCTCGAGGCATTGTTCCTTCCGTACGCTGCCTTCGCCAACGAGATCGATCCGCCGGTGGCTACTGCCGTGCGAGTGATTTCGCTCGTCAACGATCTGCCGCCGGAAACGCAGCATCGGCACGGCTTGATAAAGCTCGCCGGCGGCACGCTGATCGAACTCGACCAGTATCCAACCGTGACGCGCGAGCGTGCGACGGCACCGGGCTTACTGCCACCGGGCATGGCAATGGTGACGTTTGCCGTGAACCGGCTGCCCGAGCAGTACGCGACGCAGATGCAGCGTGCGTTCCTTCCCCATACCGATGCACCCTCCTGCGTCTTCGTCGGGGCTGCAGGTGAACTGGTTGAATTGATGGAGAGCGACGATGCCTGACACCATCGACGCCAATGCCGCGCTCGATTTCGTACTGACATTGCGCCGCCGCTGGGCCGATACGCTGTATCCGCAACTCAGGCGCGAATATGAAGCCGCGACGGCCGGCACGGCGTCCGCCCGTGCCGAGACGATTGCGCCGGTCGTGCATGGCTTGCCGACCTATCCCTGGTTTTCATTTCTGGAGCGCGGCTCGCAAAAGATGCTGTGGCGCGCGGTCGAAGCAGCGGTCGCGGCGGCTGAGGCGCCACCCCTCGACACCATCGCCCCGGCAACGCTGACATTGAATCCTTCGCTCGAGCTGCCGCGCTGGTACACGGACTGGGATATCCATTTGCAGCCCGGCGGTGTGTGGTCTGAAGATCGCGCTGCGGCCGTCTACGAACTCGGCGCCAAGCTCGTCATGCTCGGCGACAACGACGACTACAAGATTCACCGGCTGTTCACCGAGACAGCGCTGCCGTACCTACCTTGCAAACGCATCGTCGATTTCGGCTGCGGCTTCGGCAAGTCGACCTGGCCGTTGAAAAAAGCGTTGCCGCTCGCCGAGGTGATCGGCATCGACCTGGCCGCGCCATGCCTGCGCCTTGCCGCATACCACGCAGGCAGGCAGGGACTTGCCATCGAGTTTCGCCAAGCCGATGCCTGCATGACCGGGCTCGCGGCACAGAGCGTGGATCTCGTGACTTCCACGATGTTCGTGCATGAAATACCTCTCGACGTGTTGCCCGCCGTCTTTGTCGAAGCCGCGCGGCTGCTCAGGCCACGAGGTGCGCTGCGCTTCCTGGATTTCCAGCTCACCGGCGACGCTTTTCGCGACCTGGCGATGCTCGAACACGGAACGCGCAACAACGAACCCTACATGTCACCGATGCTGCTTGCCGACCTGACCGCAATGGCGCGCGACGCGGGCCTCGTCAACGTGCAGTGGACGGCGTTCGACGAGCGCGCACGCGGACGCCTTGAGAACGCGCGCTGGCCGCAGCGCGCTGAATGGCATTTTCCGTGGGCCGTACTCGAAGCGGAGAAACCTCTATGAACCCACTGCAACCCGCGCTCGATCTCCAGAAACTGACCGGCCTGGTGTTCGAGCTTTCATCCCAGCTGCACATGGAACGCTTGCATCGGCTGGCGCTCGAAGCGGCGCTGGTGCAGGCCGGCGTACTGGAGGCCGGCGCGCCGGAGAAACTGGCCAACGATGCGGCGCTGCGCGAGGCCAGCCGGCGCGCTGCCGGCGAATCCATTGCTGGCTTGATGCGTGTGCTGACCGAACACCAGGATGAGCGCACACCGCTGCGCTCGAACAATTTTCCAAATTGAGCAGCGAGGAGCGTCACCGTGTCGCGTGCATGGATTGAATTCATACAGTCGCAATTCCTACCCTGGCGTCTCGGCTATCTGTCCGGTGTGCGGCCCGGCGTCGAATGCAAGATCCTGAGCGCTGACCACGAGACTGGCGCGTGCAGCCTGTTGGTTCGCTATCCGGCCGGCTGGAGCGCACCCGGGAGCGCGCTCACGGTTGCAGATGAATTGTTCGTTCTGGAAGGCGGACTGACGATCGGCGAGCGCGCGTATGCGGATCACGCGTTCGCGCATTTCCCACCAGGCTTCGTCACCGGCAACTGGGCCACGCAGCGTGGCGCGGTCGTATTGGAATTCTTTTCGGGACATCCTGCACGGGCGGCTGCAGCGATGCAGTACGACGAACGTCAACTCGTCGTGCATCTCGACGCGCTCGCTGCCGAGTACACCGGCAATTTTCATCCGCAGTTCCCGCCCGGCGCGGGCCGCAAGATCCTGTATCAAGACCCCGAGACGCTGGATACGACGTGGCTGCTCGGCACGATGCCGCTGCGCTGGGCGGAACGCGCCGAGGTGCATCCCACTGTCGAGGAGATGTATCTGATCGCCGGTGAAGTGCACGGCAATCGAGGCGTCATGCGGCCCGGCGCGTACTTCTGGCGTCCAGCCTCCAAACCGCACGGACCCTACGGCACGCAGACCGGCAATCTCTACCTGTTTCGCACCAAGGGCGGACAGCTCTCGACGACCTATGTCGATTCCGAGCGTGCGTTTCACTGGTGGCCGAAGTACGACCCGGTGTTGCCACCGGAACTCATACCCTATGCGGGCGAAGTGCCGCCCACCGCCAAGAGGTGGTAGTCGCATGGGTTGCGTCAACACTGCGAGCGTCTTCTGGCCGAAGACCTCAGCGAGCGATTCGATTCCGTGGGTCTGAAATCACGGCTCTAAAATTACGGGTTTGGCGGGCACGTCCATAATCGTTGGGGAGAGGAACCATGCACATCGTCAACGCGCGCTATCGAGCGTTAGGCCGCAAGGCCACCACACTGGCACTGGCCATCGGCGCCATCCTGGCTGCAGCGCCGGCCGCCGCGGAGGGAGTCGAAGAGGTCGTCGTCACCGCCCGCAAGTCCGAGGAGCGATTGCAGGATGTGCCGCTGTCGATCGCGGCCTTCACCAGCGAAGCGCTGCACGAGACGAACACGCACGACATGTACGACCTGGCGCGACTGACCCCCGGTTTCTCTTTCGAACGGCTGAACCGCTACGGCGTACAGGGCGGCGTCAGCCGTCCGGTGATTCGCGGCATGTCGAACATCCTCGGCGAAGGCAACGCCTCGGTGTTCGTCGACGGCATCCTGTATTCCGATTCGATCCTGTCGTTCCCCTTCGACATCGTCGATCGCGTCGAAGTGATCAAGGGGCCGCAGGCTGCACTGTTCGGCCGGGCGACCTTCTCCGGCGCCATCAACCTCGTCACCAAGAAAGGTACCAACGAACCGGAGAACACCGTGAGCGTGCGCGCTGCCCAGTACGGTGACTACGAAACCAACTTCCTATCGCGCGGCGCGATCAGCAAAGACAAGCTGTTCTACATGGTGCATGGCCGCTACTACACATTCGACGGCATGTATCGCAATACGCTCGACGGCAAGAAGGTGGGCGATGAAGAATCCTATAACTTCAACGCCTCGCTGGAATACCGACCCGGAGGTGCATTCAGCGCAACCTTGAGCGGTGGCGTCGGCCACGACAACGACGGGCTAGCCGCGGTGGTGCTGCAGGATCGCTTCTACAATAATTGCTACCTCAATGTAGCGCGCCAGTACTACTGCGGTGCCGTCAAGGAACAGCACAGCGCTACGCTGAATCGTGCGGGGCTGAATGGGACTGATGGACTCGATCGCGACTCCTCTCGTATCGCGGCGCAACTCGAATGGGACCTCGACAGCTTCAAGATCGTCTCCAACAGCGGCGCGTTCTTTACCGACTCGGACTACGGCTACGACTCCACTTACCAGGGTGCGACGGCACTCGGCGCAACCACAGTGCCTGGCGCACCCGGCTACACGCGCCTTGCCACCGACCCCGTACGCACTGGCAGCGTGATGCGTGACGAAGTTGCGAAACGCGATGAATGGTCGACGGAGTTGCGCGCGCAGTCGGCTCAGGAACAGCGGCTACGCTGGATTGGCGGCGTCTTTTACTATCAGAATCGCCGGTCGCTCAAAGAGCTGCATTTCGTGGCGACTGCGCCGACCATCGATAGCGGTGAGAATCGCGTCGACAACAAGGCCGTGTTCGGCTCGCTCGGCTTCGATATCACGGATCGTTGGGAAGTGACCGCGGAGTTACGCTACGCGGAAGACAAGATCGGCAACCTGAAGACGATTCCGAGCCGCGTGCTGATCGATCAGAAATTCGAATCCTGGTCGCCGCGCGTGACCAGCACTTTCAAATTCACGCCGGACACGATGGTATACGTGAACGTGGCGCGCGGTAATAAACCCGGTGTCATCAACGCGGACCCGCGCTTTCCGCCCGAACTGCTGTTCGCGGACGAAGAGGAGGCGTGGAACTACGAACTCGGCACCAAGAACCGGCTGTTCAATGGCCGCCTGACCGCGAACGCAGCCGTGTACTTCATCGACTGGACCAACCAGCAGATCACCAGCTCCTACACTTTCCCGACCGGCGGTACGCAGTCCTACATCAGCAACGCCGGCAAGTCCGAAGTGAAGGGCGTCGAACTGGAAATGGAGGCCGCGCTGACCGACAGCCTGTCGGCCGGCCTCACCTACTCTTACACCGACGCCGAGTTCGTGAAATTGAACGACGCCGAGGCGCAGCAGCTCTTCGGCAATCCCTCGCTCGATGGCAAGCAGTTGCCGGGCGTGCCGCAGCAGCAGGCGAGCATCTTCGGCAAGTTCGCCTTCCCCGTCAGTTCGCAGCTCGACGGTTACGTTCGTGCCGATGCGTCGTACACGGACCGCAAGTTCGATCAGATCTACAACTTGGCGTATACCGGCTACCAGAAGCTGGTCAACCTGACGGTGGGCATGGACAGCAGTCACTGGAGCGCGCAGCTGTTCGTGAAGAACCTGACGGACGACCGCACGCCTTCCAGCGTCAGCCGCTACGTCGACCAGCTGAACCTCAATGTGCCTCAGTACGTGAACGCGAATCCGGCGCAGAACAACGTAGCCGGCTCGACCAACCTGGAACGCGCCTTTTTCTTACCGCTGGCGGCGAAGCGGCAGTTCGGTGCGAACCTGACGTATCGGTTTTAGCTGCGACGGCGAGGGTCGCTGGTAAAAGGGGACAGATTTATTTTCCGCAGCGGAAAATATTGCAGACAGGGTTTGGGAAATCGACACAGGTCACGACCTGATACTGACCCAGCCGGAAGCAGTCGCTCGACTGCTTGCCCGGCTGGCTCCGACATGACCTACACCGACGGCACCCGTACGCTGGCGCTGGCGCTTACTTCTCCCCTTTCACCGGCCCAAACGCAGGCGGCGCCTTGCGATGATGCGTGGCGGCTTCATAGGCCGAGGCCACTTTCAACAACGTAGACTCCTGGCCCGGTTCGGCCCAGAAGGCAATGTTGAATGGCAGGCCGATGCCGCCCAGCTTGGTCGGCTCGGTGCCTTCGACACCTTCGTACTTGGTGCCATCCTTGCTGAGCGCGAACTTGGCATCGTAGACAATGTCGGAAAAGCCCGCGGGCACGAACACTTCCGGAATGCCCAGCATGGCGCCATAGCCGAAGCCGCTGCTGCTACCGCTGCCGCCCGCAGTGGCGCCGCCGATCTTCTCCGGTAGCGTTGGATTCACCGGGTTGACGAACACATCGATCTTGTTCTGCAACAGCACCTTCGTCATCACCATGCGCAGGGTGTCGCGCCGTTTCATGGTGTAGGTGATCGCGTCGGTACGGATGTCCATTTCCTTGTTCTCCCAGTTCTTCATGGCCACGCGCCGGACATCGTTGAAGTACTTGGCGTTGGCGTTCAAGGTGGCCCAGTCGTTCACCCGGCTGTCACCGCGCAGCATGAGGTACCTGGCAAAATCGTAAGAGAACGTATAGCCGGTCACCGCCGCGGGGTCAGGAGGCGGATTGCCGAAGATGCGATTGAAGTTCATGTTGGCGGGCAACGGCGCCTTGTGAGCTGCAAGGCTCACCAGGTACTTGCGGCTGGTTACATCCCAGCCCGGTACTTCGAACTCCGGCTTGCCATCTTTCTTCCATGAAAACACTTCGGGCATGTGGAACGGCACGATCTCGGCGATCGCATCGTTGAAGGTAAACGCCATGTTGGGAATGGACGGATCGTCGGGATACTTCGGGTCGGTGGTCTCGACCAGCTCCGCACCCAGGTCCTTCAGCACCTTGAGTTCCTTGTTGATGCCGTCGCTCACTGCCGCCTTGGAGGGGGCGTTCTTGACCAACAGCTCGCGGATCACGCCGATGCGCATGCCGGCCAGCGGCTTGGCTTTCGCAGGATCGCTGAGCGCACTGACATACGACGTCTTCGATGCAATCACGCGCGGCAATGCCGTGTACGGATCGCCTGCATCGAAGTAACTACCCGTCGTCTTGTCACGAAACGCATCGAGCACCGTGGTGGCGTCCTTCACGGTGCGGCAGATGATGCCGGGGCGATCCTGATAGGGAGTCGCACCGATCGTGCCTTCGAAGGAGATCATGCCCTTGGTCGGAACCACCAGGGCCGTGTTGTGATAGTTGGCAGGACCGCGGCACGAGCCACCCGTGGTTTCGCAGATCGAGCACACGACCAAGTTGGCCGCCACGGAAGCACCGGAGCCGCCGCTCGAACCCGCAGTGACACGTTCGGTGTCGTAAGGATTGCAGGTCATGCCACCCCAGGATTCGCGCGAACCGCCGGCGCCGATGTAAGGACGTTCTACTTTCGCGTCGCCGCCTGGATCGCCGCTACCGCCGTTGTATTCGGAGTTGTGCGCATGCGCGTAGATGATCGCGCCGGCCGCACGCAAGCGGCTGACCAGCGTTGAATCCTTGGGTGCGGCATCCATCGCGTACTTCACGTCGCCGCCGCCGGTGGAGCGGATATCCGCCGTGTCGTACACCGCTTTGAATGACATCGGTGTGCAATACAAGGGCATGGTCTTGGTATCGGGATTCTTACCGTATTTCTTGTCGAGCGCTGCGGCGTATTCCAACGCATCGGGCTGCTGCCGGAATTTTTCGCACTCGGCTGGCGCACCTGCAGGCAGCGGCGTGCCGGGTGGCGCGTCGAACTTGCCTTTGCAAGTCTGTGAACGCTCGCCGCGAATGTTCAACGCCTCGAGCGCGTTGATTTGTCCGGCGTTGGGGATGCCCACCACCATGCCGAACTGCTGTTGCACGGTGGGATCGGACATGGTCGGCTCCATGCGGCCGAAGTCGGGCTTCATGCCTTTGTATTTATCGAAGTCGGGAACGAGCTTGGTGATGGCGAGCGTGTCGGTTGGAAATTTCAAGGCGGCACCGGCGCGCACCGTTCCCGGTACACTAGCCACCTTTGCGCCGTCGGCCGTCACCAGCTTGGAGCAGACGCCGTTATAAGCGCGTGCGCGTGCGATGTATCCTTCAACGACCTGCTTGCACGTTGTTTCTCCGGAACGGATGCCGTTCTGAATGCTATCGATGGTCGCTTCCTGCAGATGGAACGGCTCGGCCTGTGTCGCAAAGGCGCAGAGCGCGGCGGCTGACAGGATGAAGCTTTGAATTCCCACGCAGACACGCGCCGACATTCGAATCCCCTTGCCGATATGCATTGACCCAGTCATTACTGCTGCTCCCCTTTCCCTTTCACCGGTCCGAACGCAGGCGGTGCCTTGCGATGATGCGTGGCGGCTTCATAGGCCGAGGCCACTTTCAACAACCTGGACTCCTGGCCCGGTTCGGCCCAGAAGGCAATGTTGAATGGCAGGCCGATGCCGCCCAGCTTGGTCGGCTCGGTGCCTTCGACACCTTCGTACTTGGTCGCATCCTTGCTGAGCGCGAACTTGGCATCGTAGATGCTGTCGGCGAAGCCTGCGGGAACGAACACTTCGGGAATGCCGAGCTGAGCGCCGTAGCCGGAGCCGCCGCCGAATTCACCTCCCGCCACCGCCGCACCGCCGATCTTGCCTTGCAGAGTCAGGCCTACCGGGTTGACGAATACATCGATCTTGTTCTGCTCCAGCACCTTGTTCATCACCATGCGCAGCGCATCGTGACGCTTCATGTCATAGGAGAGAGTGTCGGTGCGAATATCTATTTCCTTGTTCTCCCAGTTCTTCATCGCGGCGCGCCGCACATCGTTGAAGTACTTCGCGTTGGCGTTCAACGTTGCCCAGTCATACACGGTGCTGTCACCGCGCAGCATCAGGTACTTCGCGAAGTCGTAAGCGAACGAATAACCGGTGACAGCGGTTGGATCCGCCGGCGGATTGCTGAAGATCTTGCGGAAGTTCAAGTTAGCCGGCAGCGGCGCCTTGTGTATCGAGAGGCTGACCAGGTACTTGCGGCTGGTCACGTCCCAGCCGGGCACTACGAATTCCGGCTTGCCGTCCTTCTTCCATGAAAAGACCTCGGGCATGTGGAAGGGAATGATCTCGGCAATGGCGTCGTTGAACGTGAACGCCATGTTGGGAATGGACGGATCGTCGGGGTACATCGGATCGATGGTCTCGACCAGTTCGGCGCCCAGGTCCTTGAGCACCTGCAGTTCCTTGTTGATGCCATCGCTGACGGCCGCCTTGCTCGGCGTGTCCTTGACCATCAATTCACGAATCACGCCGATGCGCATGCCTGCCAGCGGCTTCGCCGTTCCGGGAGCGCTCAAGGCACTCACGTACGGAGTCTTGGATGCAATGACACGAGGCAGCGCGGTGTAAGGATCGCGTGCGTCGAAGTAGCTGCCGGTTGCCGTATCGCGAAACGCATCGAGCACCATCGCCGCATCCTTGACCGTACGGCATTGAATGCCGGGGCGGTCATGGTAGGGATTGGCGCCGATGCTGCCGGCGAAAGAGATCATGCCCTTGGTAGGCACCACGTTGACCACGCCGTTGTAGTTGCCGGGCAGGCGGCACGAACCACCCGTGGTTTCGCAGATCGAGCACACCACGAGGTTGGCAGCGACTGACACTGCCGAGCCGCCGCTCGAGCCGCTGGTGACGCGTTCGGTGTCATAGGGATTGCACGTCATGCCACCCCAGGTGTCACGCGAACCGCCGGCGCCGATGTAAGGATGCTCTACTTTCGCCGCGCCACCCGGGTCGCCGCTACCGCCGTTGTATTCAGAGTTGTGAGCATGGGCATAGATGATCGCGCCGGCAGATCGCAACCGACTGACCAGCGTGGAATCCTGGGGCGCAGCATCCATGGTGTACTTGACGTCGCCACCGCCGGTAGAGCGCAGGTCCTTGGCGTCATAGATCGCCTTGAACGACATCGGCGTGCAATACAGCGGCATCGACTGGGTATCGGGATTTCTTCCGTATTTCTTGTCGAGTGCGGCGGCGTACTCCAATGCATCCGGCTGTTGCCTGAACTTTTCGCACTCGGGTGGCGCCCCGGCGGGCAGCGGCGTGCCGGGCGGCGCATCGAACTTGCCTTTGCAGGTCACCGAGCGTTCGCCGCGAATATTCAGTGTCTCCAGGGCATTCACTTTTCCGGCGTTCGGTATGCCGACCACCATGCCGAACTGCTGCTGCACGGAGGGATCGGACATGGTCGGCTCCATGCGGCCGAAGTCCGGCAACAAGCCCTTGTACTTGTCGTAGTCGGGAAGCAATTTGTTGATAGCCAGCGTATCGGTAGGAAACTTCACCGGCACACCGGCGCGCATCGCGCCCAGTACCGTTGGCGCCTTCTTACCGTCGGCCGTGACCAGCTTGGAACAGATGCCGTTATAGGCACGGGCGCGCGCGATATATCCTTCAACGACTTGTTTGCAGGTCGTGTCGCCGGAGCGAATGCCGCTCTGAATACTGTCGATGGTGGCCTCTTCCACGTGGAAGGGTTCGGCCTGCGCCACGCCTGCACACAGCGCAACGACGGACAGGAGCAAAGTAGGAACTGCTATGCGCACCGACATCATGGTCTCCGTGAGTACAAGCTGCGTTGGATCTGCATTACGAGTCGCACCTGCGCGTGCGGTAACACTGTTCCTGTTTGGAAACGCCACTTGGACCAGACGTCGGGCGATAAGAACTCCCTACCTTCGGAACAATGTCTATTGCATGGGAGCCGGCGCGATCCAGCCCCGGCGAGCGGAAAGAGAGCTGAGAGGCCCGCCCGCTCAGGGCTTGTACCAGTAGTCGTTCTTGAGGTTCTTGAAGATCTTTTTCGGAATCATCGAATGGATGCCCTTGGTGTGATCGACGATCTGCGTGATGTGAAAATCCACGCCCATGCTGGATAGCGGGAAGGCGCGTGCGGTGTCGGTCCAGCCGTTGAGTTCGTTGATGTAGCCGATCGTCTCATCGACCGCCTGCTGCATGGCATTTTCCAGGTCGGCGTCGAGGCCGTAAGCAATGTAGTGCGTGGGCGTTTCGGCACGCGGCATGCGCAGTGTCTTGCCCTTGTGCAGAATGAATTTCAGGACGACGGTATTGGCTGTCTCGATGGCAGAGCCAGTGATTTCGCCGTCGCCCTGCGCGGCATGCGCATCACCTGTGAAGAACCGCGCGCCTGGGGCGAACACCGGCATATATAGCGTCGAACCCGCCACCAGCTCCCTGCAATCCAGGTTGCCGGCGAACCGGCCCGGCGGACTGCTGCTGACATTCGGTCCGTCCGCTTCCGGCGGTTGCACCGCCATCACGCCCATGAAAGGCCCGAGCGGCACCTCGATGCCGTTCTCGAAGATGCCGACGTTGCGGTTGAGATCCAGGATCGTGACGTGTGCAGGCGGCTTCAACTCGTCGGCCGCCCTGAGACTGCGACCCGGCCCGGACCCCGTCGTGCCATATGGAATTCTTGGAACGACCGAGAGGATGCGCACCTCCAGCGAATCGCCCGGCATGGCGCCTTCGACATTGATGGGACCGATGAGCAAATGGCCGCTCTTGATGTCTGCGTAGCGCGTGGTCTTCTCCAGCACCGCCATCGTTTCTTTGAGCGCCGGGTTGGCAATGGTCGTGGGAATATTGTTCTTCTTCAACCACTGTGCCGGATCCGTTTCGGGGTTGCGCCAGCCCGCACCGCCGCCCGTGTCGATCTTTACCGTCTGTCCCGACTTGACGGTGAGGATTGCCGCCTTCTGCGCCGGATAGTTGCCGATCGCAGAATTTTCCGGAGTGAGATGCAGATAGTGATCGAAGGCAGGCTCGGCGACGGCGTTGGTCGTGCAAACCAATGCCACTGCCAGTCCGAGCAGCGACGCGCGCGCCCGATGAATCGAGGAAAGATATGTACGCATGGTGCGAGGGTCGCCTGGAGATAGTGGTGGCTTAGACGCATTGCGTAAACGTGCCCCCCACCTGGGCGGGAAAAGGGGACAGATTTATTTTTCGCTGCGAAAAATAAATCTGTCCCCTTTTTCCCCTTTTCCCCCCCTTTTCCATGGGGGCATCCCACACGTATCGCGTCTACGCTCTCGAGTCCATCCAGTGGGCTACGACTACCGTTGCGTCCGAACCCTTCGCAGGCAAACCATGTTGCTACCCCCTGCCGTTGCCCGTCGCTTCGCCCGTGCGCCGAAATTCATCCTGCTACATGCCGGTCTCGCCAGTGTGTTGCTGGGAGCATCGCTCACGAACGCCATCGCAAAAGAGTTCGACGCGACCGAAGCTACCGTCGCGGAGGTGCAGGCGGCCTACCAGGCTCATACGCTGACCGCCCATCGACTGGTGCAGATGTATCTCGACCGCATTGCGGCTTACGACCAGAAGGGTCCCGCGATCGATTGCATCGTCACCGTCAACCCCAAGGCGCTGGAAGAAGCCGACAAGCTCGACGCAGCCTTTGCCAAGACCGGCAAGTTCGTCGGCCCCATGCACGGCGTGCCGATCCTGGTGAAGGACGAGATCGACACCGCGGGGATGCCGACCACGCTCGGCACGACGATCTTCAAGGACTATCGTCCACCGCTCGATGCGTTCGTCGTTGCCAGGTTGAGAGCCGCCGGCGCCATCGTGCTGGCCAAGACCACGCTCAGCGAATTCGCAGGCGGCGATACCTACAGCGCGCTCACCGGCTACTCGCGCAATCCGTATGCGCTCGATCGTACGGTCGGTGGTTCCTCCGGAGGCTCCGGCGGTGCGCTCGCCGCAAATTTTGGCCTGCTCGCATTGGGCGAAGAGACCGCTTCGTCGCTCAAGCGACCCGCTGCATGGGGAGCGCTGGCTGGCATGCGTGCGACGCCAGGCTTGATCAGCCGTAGCGGCATGTGGGATGGCGCGCCCGTGCCGACGGCGCAAATGGGCCCGATGAGCCGCAACGTCACCGATCTCGCCAAACTGCTCGACGGCATGGTGGGCTACGATCCGCAAGATCCCATCACCGCGCTCGGCATCATGCACACACCGAAGACCTACACGGCCTTCCTGGATAAGAACGGGCTGAAGGGTGCACGCATCGGCGTGATCCGCGAATCGATTGGCGGCAACTCGCTGCCCGACTCCGAGGACTTCAAGAAGGTCGATGCGTTATTCCAGAAGGCGCTCGACGATATGCAAGCCCAGGGCGCGACGCTGGTCGACGTTGTGATCCCCGATTTGAAAACGCTCTCGGCGAAGCGCGCCACCGACCCTGCCCTCAGCGACGCAGCCCTGCACGTTTATCTTTCACGCAATCCGAACTCGCAATTCAAGACACGCGCCGATATAGACAACCATCCCGAGATGGCAAACAGTTTCAAGGCGCGCACCAACCAAAATCGCGGCCGCAATAGCGCAGCGAGCGGCGCTCCGGATCCCGCCGCGATTCTCGAATCGAATCGCGCCCGCGAACAATTGTTGCTGAACATGGCCAAAGCCATGGCCGACGCCAATGTCACAGCCTTGGCGTACAAAGCGGTCGAGCATCAACCGTCCATCATCGCCGAGGCCACCAACCCACCCTACAAAAGTAACGGCGGCGTGGTCTCACTGAATACCTTCCTGATCTATACACCGACCATCACCGTGCCGATGGGCTTCAGCAGCGACGGCATTCCCGCCGGGCTGGCATTCCTGGGCCTGCCCTACAGCGAACCGACGCTGATCAAACTCGCCTATGCCTACGAACAAGCCACGCATCACCGCAAACCGCCGGCGAGTACGCCGGCGCTGGTGAATGCGGCCGGTGGCAACTGAATCTCAGAGTCCCAGTGACTTTACGGAGCGGAGCGCGGCGACGCGCTGCGGATCAGGCCAGAACGCGTCGTACGGTAATTCATGCTGACATCGGCAACCGCCGCCGGGTCCGCGTGATTGAGCCCCGCTGTCATCCCCGCCGTAGTGAAGTAGACGAGGCTGAAGGTGATGGCCGCTTCCGTCGGGCTGCTGAAATTGACGCGTAGATTGGAAAGCGTGGCGCTGCGTCGGTACGCCGTCCGACGCGCGTCAATTGAAACGCTCCTCTATCGACCCCGCCCGTCTCAATAGTTGCGCCGCTCGGTCCGGTTCGGGTGCTGCCCAGGACGTTTGGTATACTGGTTATTCGCACAGCGCCCGCCGTGGCTGGCCCGCTGTAGATAACCATCGCAGATAACCCATCGCAGATAATCTGGGGACATCATGACCGACCACCCATCGCCGTCCGAATACCTGATCGTTTCGCGTGGACACTGGGACGAAGACAAGTCGCTCGAAGAGATACAGGCAGCGATCGATGCCTTTTACGACTGGCACGCGCGTCTCGTGGGCGAGGGCAAGATGAAGCCCGGGCAGCGGCTCGCGCGACCGTCGATGCTGGTGTCGAAGCATGGCGTGACCGACGGACCGTTTGCCGAAACCAAGGAGGTGATGGGCGGGTACTGGTTCGTCATGGCCGGCAGCCTTGCGGAAGCAGCCGCGCTTGCAGCGCAAAATCCTTGCCTGGCTTGCGGCCTGACCTACGAGGTTCGGCCCATCGAGCCGGAGCGCTGCTCCGCATTCGAAACGACCAACGAAACCCCCGTGAGTCGTCGGGCCCGGGCTTGAGCTGCAGTCGGTTGTCGATTCGAGTCATGATGGATTCCTCCGGCGAGACTCTAGTGCGGCGCATCCCGGGCGCAAGTCGGCGGCCGATGACCCATAGAGAGTAGCTGAGTAGACGCAGAGAACTCAGTGCTGCGTCGGCTTCAACTTGCTCCCTTCCTTCCACGCCGGCGCCGCCTGGCAGAACTTTCGGTTCACGCTGGCCTATGTCCCGCCGCTCGCCATCCTGATCGCC
>Ga0207675_100001398_pt1 | contig 24128 bp, 21 predicted proteins | sample KBSSwiS42_FD_184305 | JGI IMG/M metagenome (GOLD analysis project Ga0207675, IMG submission 184305) | Switchgrass rhizosphere microbial communities from Kellogg Biological Station, Michigan, USA - KBS Switchgrass S4-2 (SPAdes) (version 2) | ecosystem: Host-associated > Plants > Roots >...
GGAGAGGGAGGACTCCTGTTCCCTCTCCCTCTGGGAGAGGGCTAGGGTGAGGGCCTCGCGAACCACCGAACGACCATGACAAGCACCTTCTCCACCCCAGTCGTCACCTCGCTGCGCGTGGTCCCGGTCGCCGGCCGCGACTCGATGCTCTTGAACCTCTCCGGCGCGCACGGCCCGTTCTTCACCCGCAACCTAGTGATCGCGACCGACAACGCCGGCCACACCGGCGTCGGCGAGGTGCCGGGCGGCGAGAAGATCCGCAAGACGCTCGAAGAGTCCGCGGCACTCGTCGTCGGGCAACCGATCGGCGACGTGCAGCGCCTGCTGCGCGCCGTGCGCGAATAGTTTGCGGACCGCGACGCCGGCGGCCGCGGCCTGCAGACCTTCGACCTGCGCACGACGATCCACGTCGTCACCGCGGTCGAGTCAGCGCTGCTCGACCTGCTCGGCCAGCACCTCAGCCTGCCGGTCGCCGCGCTGCTCGGCGAAGGCCAGCAGCGCGATGCGGTCGAGATGCTCGGCTATCTGTTCTATGTCGGCGACCGGCGCAAGACCGACTTCGCCTACTCCAGCGACCCGAGCGCCGACAACGCGTGGTTCCGCCTGCGCCACGAAGAGGCGCTGACGCCGGAAGCGGTCGTCAAACTCGCCGAAGCGGCGCACGAACGCTACGGCTTCAACGACTTCAAGCTGAAGGGCGGCGTGCTGGCCGGCGAGGCCGAGGTCGACGCGATCCGAGCGCTGCACGAGCGCTTCCCGGGCGCGCGCGTCACGCTCGATCCGAACGGCGGCTGGCTCTTGAAGGATGCGATCCGCCTGATGCGCGACCTGCACGGCGTGCTCGCCTATGCCGAAGACCCGTGCGGCGCCGAAGACGGCTTTTCGGGCCGCGAGGTGATGGCGGAATTCCGCCGCGCGACCGGCCTGCCGACCGCGACCAACATGGTTGCGACCGACTGGCGCCAGCTCACGCATGCGCTGTCGCTGCAATCAGTCGACATCCCGCTTGCCGACCCGCACTTCTGGACGATGGCCGGCTCGGTGCGCGTGGCGCAGACCTGCCGCGACTGGGGCCTGACGTGGGGGTCGCATTCGAACAATCATTTCGATGTCTCGCTCGCGATGTTCACCCATGTCGGCGCGGCGGCGCCTGGGCGCGTGACGGCGATCGACACGCACTGGATCTGGCAGGATGGGCAGCGGCTCACGAAAGAGCCGCTGCAGATAACGGGGGGCTTCATCGAGGTGCCGAAGCAGCCGGGCCTCGGCGTCGAGCTCGACATGACTGCAGTTTCGAAGGCGCACGAGCTGTACAACCAGTTCGGCCTGGGCGCGCGCGATGATGCAATGGCCATGCAACACCTGATCCCGAACTGGAGCTTCGATCCGAAACGCCCGTGTCTCGTGCGCTGACGATCCCACGGACCCGCAATGAAGAGGAACCGATGACAACTGCAGCTCCTTACACCGCCTTCCCCAACCGCTTCCGACAGGACCTCATCGCACGCAAGCGCCTCCTCGGCTGCTGGTGCTCGCTCGGCAGCCCGATCTCGACCGAAGTGCTCGGTGTGGCCGGCTTCGATTGGTTGCTGCTCGATGCTGAGCACGCACCCAACGACGTCCTCACGTTGGTGCCGCAGTTGATGGCATTGAAAGACAGCGTCAGCGCACCGGTTGTGCGGCCGCCGTGGAACGACACCGTGGTGATCAAGCGTTTGCTCGATGCCGGCTTCCACAACTTCCTGATCCCCTTCGTCGAGAGTGCGGACGAAGCGCGGCGTGCGGTGGCTGCGACGCGGTACCCACCCGCCGGCGTCCGCGGGGTGTCCGTGTCCCAGCGCAGCAATCGCTACGGCACCGTCGCCGACTATTTCAAGATCGTCAACGACAACATCGCGGTGATGGTGCAGATCGAAAGCAGCGCGGGTGCGAAGGCTGCGGGCGAGATCGCGGCTGTCGACGGCGTGGACGGATTGTTCATCGGGCCGTCAGATCTGGCGGCTGCTTTTGGCCATCTTGGCAATGCGGGCCATCCGGAGGTCCAGGACGCGATGGCCAGCGTGTACGCCGCGGCCAAGGCAGCGGGCAAGGCGATCGGCACGCTCGCACCCGTCGAGGCCGATGCGAGACGCTACCTGCAAATGGGCGCGACTTTCGTCGCCGTGGGAAGCGACCTGGGTGTTCTGCGAATGGCCACGCAGGCGCTCAACGACAAGTTCCGAGGGCCGGATGCGGTCCCGATTGCGGCTCAATACTGAAAGAACTCAGCAGGAGTACATCAATGAAGATCGGATTCATCGGACTCGGGATCATGGGATCGCCGATGGCAGCCAACCTGCTCAAGGGTGGGCACCAGCTGTTCCTCTACAGCATTCCCAGCGTGCCACCAACGTTGGTCGACGCGGGCGGAGTCGCATGCGCGAGCGGCAAGGAAGTCGCGCAAAAGTCGGAAATCATCATCACGATGGTGCCGGACACGCCGCACGTCGAGGCCGCGCTGTTCTCCGACAACGGTGTGGCGCAGGGGTTGAGCAAGGGGAAGACCGTCGTCGACATGAGCTCCATCTCGCCTCTTGCCACGAAGGACTTCGCGAAGAAGATCAATGCGCTCGGTTGCGACTACCTCGATGCGCCGGTGTCTGGCGGCGAGGTGGGTGCCAAGAACGCGACGCTGTCCATCATGATCGGAGGGCCTGAAGCCGCCTTCATGCGGGTCAAGCCGCTGTTCGAGTTGATGGGCAAGAACATCACGCTGGTCGGCGGCAATGGCGACGGCCAGACCGCGAAGGTCGCGAACCAGATCATCGTCGCACTCAACATCGAGGCCGTCGCTGAGGCATTGCTTTTCGCCGCGAAGGCAGGCGCAGATCCGGCGCGCGTCCGCCAGGCCCTGATGGGTGGGTTTGCCTCGTCGAAGATCCTGGAGGTCCACGGCGAGCGAATGGTGAAGCGGACGTTCGACCCGGGATTCCGGATCGAATTGCACCAGAAGGACCTGAATCTTGCGCTGTCGAGTGCACGGCAACTCAAGGTTTCACTGCCCAACACCGCAACCGCGCAGGAACTGTTCAATTCCTGTGCGGCGCACGGTGGTTCCGCATGGGATCACTCGGCCATGGTGCGTGCCCTCGAACTGATGGCCAACTTTGAAATCGGGCAAAACGTGTCAGAGCTGGAGCGCCCATCGCGCTAGGCAAGTGACAGGCCAACGGCCGCTTGACGGCCGTTGCCTGAAGGCGTTCGTTCTGATGTGTTCCAAGGGGAGCAGGTGCCGCTGAAGTCAGACTTGCGGTCGGGTATCGGCGATGTCAGCGGGCAGGCCTCGCGCGAGCTGCTGTTGCGAATGTTCAACGCCGCCATCGCGGCTGCGCAGCCGTCGCTGTGCATACCGCCGCATCTGCCGGCGCCGCCGGCCGGCCGCATGATCGTCATCGGCGCCGGCAAGGCATCGGCCGCAATGGCCAAAGCCGTCGAGGACAACTGGAAGGGCGATCTAACGGGACTCGTGGTGACGCGATACGGTTACGCCGTGCCGTGCTCGCGAATCGAAATCATCGAGGCGGCGCATCCCGTGCCGGATGCCGCGAGCGTGGATGCGGCACGACGAATCCTGGACACGGTCGGGAACCTCCGCGAAGACGATGTCGTGCTGTGCCTGATCTCCGGGGGTGGGTCGTCGCTGCTCGTCGCGCCGCTCGAAGGCTTGACGCTCGAAGACAAGCAGTCGATCAACCAGTCGCTTCTAAGGTCTGGCGCAACGATCAGCGAAATGAATTGCGTGCGCCGGCATCTTTCGGCGATCAAGGGCGGACGGCTCGCGGCCGCATGTCATCCGGCCAAGGTCGTGACGCTGCTGATTTCCGACGTGCCTGGCGACCGTCCGACGGACATCGCATCGGGACCGACGGTGCCCGATCCGACGACGTGTGCCGACGCCCTCGCGATCATCAAGCGCTACGGGGTCGAACTGCCGCGTACCGCGACGGATATTCTCGAAAGCGGACGCGGCGAGAGCGTCAAGCCCGGCGATCTTCGCCTGGCCCGAAGCGAGACGCGGTTCATCGCCACGCCGCAGATGGCGCTCGAAGCGGCGGCGTCCGCTGTGCGCGACGCCGGCATTCGCGTACACATCCTCGGCGACAGCATCGAAGGCGAGGCGCGCGACGTCGGCAAGGTGATTGCGGGCATTGCGGTTCACGTCGCGCGGCATGGCCAGCCGTTCGAACCGCCGTGCATCTTGCTTTCAGGCGGCGAGACGACCGTTACCGTTCGCGGCGGCGGACGGGGAGGGCGCAATGTCGAGTTCCTGCTGTCGCTGGCCGTCGCGCTCGACGGACATCCCGGCATTCATGCAATGGCGGGCGATACGGATGGCGTCGATGGTCTGGAGGAGATCGCCGGCGCCTACCTCGCGCCCGACACGCTCGAACGCGCCTGGGCGATGGGCATCAAGCCGAAAGAGCGCCTCGCGGACAACGATGGCCACGGTCTGTTTGGTGCGCTGGGGGATTCGGTGATCACCGGTCCGACATTGACCAACGTGAACGATTTCAGAGCGGTGCTCATTGGGCCGCAAGCGAGTCGGAAATGACCATGCGACGCCAGCGTCACGCGAAGATCGTGGCTACCCTCGGGCCCGCGAGCGCGAGCGTGGAGATGATCCGTGCACTCTTCCATGCCGGAGCCGATGTATTTCGTCTCAACTTCAGCCACGGTACGCACGAGCAGCACCGCGAGCGACTCGGGCAGATTCGCCAGGTGGAGCAGGAAGTGGGTCGTCCAATCGGTGTACTGGCGGACATGCAGGGACCCAAGCTTCGAGTCGGAACGTTTGCGGCAGGTCCGGTCATGTTGCAGGCGGGTTCGGCGTTTCGCCTGGACCTCACCGACGCACCGGGCGACGCGACGCGCGCGCATCTGCCGCATCCGGAGATATTCGCGGCGCTGCAGCCGGACGCCAATCTCTTGCTGGACGACGGCAAGATCCGTCTGCGCGTGAAGCAATGTGGTGCCGATTTCGCCGAGACCGAGGTGATCGTCGGAGGTACGCTGTCGGAGCGCAAGGGTGTCAATGTCCCGGACGTCGTCCTTCCACTATCGGCGCTGACCGCGAAGGATCGACGCGACCTCGAGTTCGCGCTCAATCTCGGCGTCGAGTGGCTCGCGCTGTCCTTCGTGCAGCGCCCCGAAGACCTGGACGAAGCTCGCGAACTCACGCGCGGTCGCGCCGGGATCATGACGAAACTCGAAAAGCCGTCCGCCGTCGAGGCGCTCGACGCGATCGTGGACAAGTCCGATGCCGTCATGGTGGCGCGCGGAGACCTGGGCGTCGAGTTGCCCGCTGAAAAGGTTCCGGGCATTCAGCGGCGCGTCGTCCGCGCGTGCCGGCGCGCCGGCAAGCCCGTGATCGTCGCGACGCAGATGCTCGAATCGATGATCTCCTCGCCCGTGCCGACGCGCGCCGAAGCTTCCGATGTGGCAACCGCGATCTATCACGGCGCGGACGCCGTGATGCTCTCCGCCGAGTCGGCCAGCGGCAAGTATCCTCTCGACGCCGTGAAGTTCATGGAACGGATCATCGGGGAGGTGGAAGCCGACCCGTATCATCGGGAACTGCTGGAGTCCCTGCTTACGCGCGCGCAGGCGACCAGTGCCGACGCCATCTGCGCTGCAATGGACGTCATTGCGGGATTGCTGCCCGTAGCGGCGATCGTTACGTACACGACGTCCGGCTCGACCAGCCTGCGCGCTGCGCGCGAGCGACCCCGCCCGCCGATCCTCAGCATGACCCCGAGCCTCGCCACCGCGCGTCGTCTCGCACTCGTGTGGGGGGTACACTCGGTGCAGACGCAAGACGTTTCCCACGTCACGGAGATGGTCGAGCACGCCTGTCGCGCCGCATGCGACGAAGGCTTCGCAAACCCTGGCGACAACATTCTCATCAGCGCCGGCATGCCTTTCGGTACGCCGGGCGCGACCAACCTGCTGCGCATCGCGAAAGTCTAGAGGCAATCCATGGCAGCGATTTCGAAAATCACCGGATTCGAGATTCTCGATTCGCGCGGCAACCCGACGGTGGCCGCCGAAGTGGTGCTGGCGGATGGAGCGCGCGGATTCGCCGCCTCTCCATCCGGCGCATCGACGGGCTCGCGCGAAGCGTTGGAGCTCCGCGACGGCGACCCGAAGCGCTACTTCGGAAAAGGCGTGACGAAGGCCGTCGGCAACATTGACCGCGAAATTGCGGGCGCGCTGGTCGGACGCGACGCGGACGACCAGGCCGCACTCGATCGGCGGATGATCGAACTCGACGGCACGCCCACCAAGGCACGACTGGGTGCCAACGCAATTCTCGCCGTGTCGATCGCCGCAGCGAAGGCCGCGGCGCACTCAGCCGGTGTTCCACTGTACCGACGGATTGGCGGAACACGTTCCGCGCGCATGCCGGTACCGATGATGAACATCGTCAACGGCGGCGCGCATGCCGACAACAACGTCGATATGCAGGAGTTCATGATCCTGCCCGTCGGCGCGCCGACGTTTTCCGAAGCGCTTCGCTGGGGTGTGGAAGTGTTCCATACGCTCAAGGGCGTGCTGAAGAGTCGCGGCATGTCGACGTCGGTGGGTGATGAGGGTGGTTTTGCGCCGAACCTGCCATCGAACGAAGCCGCGCTCGAACTCATCATGCAGTCGATCGAGAAGGCGGGCTTTCGGCCGGGACGCGACATCGCGCTGGGCCTCGACGCTGCCAGCTCGGAGTTCCACAAGGACGGCCACTACGAGCTCGCCTCCGAAGGCAAGCGTCTCGCGTCGCCGGCGTTCGTCGACTATCTCGCGGCGTGGGTCGATCGGTACCCGATCCTCAGCGTCGAGGACGGGATGGCGGAAGACGACTGGGACGGCTGGAAGCTGCTGACCGACAAGCTTGGCAAGCGGGTTCAACTCGTTGGCGACGACCTGTTCGTGACGAACACGGCCATCCTCGAACAAGGAATCGCCAAGGGTGTCGCGAATTCGATCCTCATCAAGTTGAACCAGATCGGAACGCTCACCGAGACGCTGGCGGCCATCGCCATGGCGGATGCCGCCGGCTACACGTCGGTAATATCCCATCGATCCGGCGAGACCGAGGACACGACGATTGCCGATCTCGCGGTTTGCACGGCCGCGGCGCAGATCAAGACCGGGTCGTTGTGCCGATCCGATCGCGTCGCGAAATACAACCGGCTGCTGCTGATCGAGAAGGAGCTGGGGAAGAACGCGATTTACGCCGGACGCACTGCCTTTGCGGTCGGTTCGCAGGGTTGAAGTTAACGGTTTGCGCGACCGGATGTTCCGGTGGCGCGTTGGAGTCAACAGGAGGAAGCCAATGAAGTCAGCAAGGAAGATGTGCATCGCTGCATGCATGGTGCTAGCCACCGCGGCCCAAGCGCGGGATTTTCGCTCGGCCGATGTCCATCCGACCGACTATCCGACGGTCGAAGCGGTCCGTTACATGGGCAAGGAGCTCGGTGACGAATCGAAGGGCAAGATGGGGGTGAAGGTCTTCCCCAACGGTGCGCTGGGTTCCGAGCGAGACACGATCGAGCAGCTGAAGATCGGCGGTCTCGACATGATGCGGATCAACGCTGCGCCGCTCAACAACATCGTGCCGGAGACCATTGCGGTATCTCTGCCGTTCGTGTTCCGGTCGACCGAGCACATGCGCAAGGTGCTCGACGGTCCGATCGGGGACGAGATCCTGGCTGCGATGGCCGCGCAGGGGATGGTCGGCCTTGCGTTCTACGACAGCGGCGCCCGTTCGCTCTACACCGCGAAAAAGCCGGTCAAGACGGTCGCTGACATGAAAGGGATGAAAATCCGCGTGCAGCAGTCGGATCTCTTCGTCGCGATGATCGAAGCGCTGGGCGCGAACCCGACGCCGATGCCCTACGGCGAGGTCTACACCGGCCTCAAGACAGGCATCGTCGATGGCGCCGAGAACAACTGGCCCTCCTATGAGTCGTCGCGTCACTTCGAAGCGGCCAAGTATTACGACCTCACCGAGCATTCGCTGGTCCCAGAGGTGCTGGTGTTCTCGAAAAAGATCTGGGACGGACTCTCCAAGGAAGACCAGGCGATGATCCGCAAGGCGGCCAAGGACTCCGTGCCGTACATGCGCAAGCTGTGGGACGAGCGCGAAACCAAATCCCGCAAGGTTGCCGAGGCGGCCGGAACCCAGGTGGTCCCGGTAGCCAACAAGCAGGAATTCATCGACGCGATGAAACCTGTTTACGGAAAGTTCGCCAATACGCCGAAACTGCAGGAACTGGTAAAGCGCATTCAAGAGACCAAGTAGCGACGAAGGCGCGCCGGTTCGCCGCCAGGGTTGGCGCGCCCTTTCCGCAAGTTCCGGAGGATCGCGATGAAAGACGTCGAGATTGTCGACCCGCAGGACCAGAAGCGCACCGGGCGGCCCGAGCAGCGCAGCGCGCTCAATCGCCTCAATGCGACGCTGGGGCGCTACGGGATGTACCTTTCGGTCGGCGGGTTGTTCGTAATCGTCGTGATCGTCGTCTACCAGGTATTCGGGCGTTACGTGCTGAATAGCTCGCCCACCTGGACGGAAAGCTTCGCGCTCGTGCTGGTGCTTTACGTCACGCTCATCGGGGCAGCGGTGGGGGTTCGAGATGCGGGCCACATCGGCATGGAATCGTTGCTGGTCCTCGTTTCGGAGAAGATCCGCAACCGCATCGAGCTGGTGATTCACGGCCTCGTGATCGCCTTCGCTGCAACGATGATCTACAACGGCTTTGTGCTCGGGTCATCGGTCTGGTCCTACAAGATTCCGAACCTGGGATTGCCGGAAGCCGTTCGTTATGCACCGCTGGTGCTGTCAGGCGTGCTGATCATCCTGTTCTCGATCGAGCACATCATCGCACTCGTCAGGGGCGAAGAGGTCATCCCGTCATGGCACTGATCATTCTCGGCATCACGTTTTTCGGCTTCCTCATCCTTGGCGTGCCCGTCGCGTTCGCGATCGGGCTCGCGTCGATCTGCACGATCCTGTACGAGGGGCTGCCGCTGGCAGTGCTTTATCAGCAGATGATGTCGGGCATGAACGTCTTTTCGTTCCTCGCCATTCCGTTCTTCATCTTCAGCGGCGAGCTGATGCTGCACGGCGGCGTCGCGGACAAGATCGTTGCCCTCGCCAAGAGTGCCGTCGGTCACATTCGCGGCGGGCTGGGAATGTCCAACGTCGTTGCGTGCACGCTGTTCGGCGGCGTCTGCGGCTCCGCGGTCGCGGACGTGTCGGCGATGGGCGCCGTGATGATTCCGATGATGAAGAAGGAGGGCTATCACGCCGACTACGCCGTCAACGTGACGACGCATTCGGCACTGGTCGGCGCCTTGATGCCGACGAGCCACAACATGATCATCTACGCGCTGGCAGCCGGCGGCGCGGTATCGATCAGTGCGCTGATCGTGGCGGGCCTCCTCCCGGCACTCGTCTTGATGCTCTGCATGCTCGCGGCCGCCTATCTCGTGGCCGTGAAGCGGGGTTACCCTGCGGGCACGTTCCCCGGCTGGAATGCCGTCGGCCGGGCAGCCATCGCAGGTGTGCCGGGATTGCTGATCATCGTCATCATTCTGGCGGGGATTCTGTCGGGGGTGTTCACCGCAACGGAGGCTGCGGCGGTGGCCGTGACATACACGATCCTGCTCACGTTCCTGGTGTATCGCACGATGACGTGGGATCACTTTCTGGAGGCGGCCGCGAAGGCGGTGAAAACGACCGGCGTCGTATTGCTCCTGATCGGCGTTTCGGCGATGTTTCAGTACCTGATGGGACTATACGAAGTCGCGGATTTCACCGGCAACCTGGTCGCGAAGATCTCGACGACTCCGTGGGTCGTTTTCCTGGTCATCAACGTGATCCTGTTCGTGCTGGGAACGTTCATGGACATGGCGGCGACGATCCTGATCTGCACGCCGATCTTCTTGCCGATTGCAATGAAGTACGGCATGGACCCGGTACAGTTCGGCATGCTGATGCTGATCAACTGCGCACTGGGACTGAACACGCCGCCGGTCGGCACCGTGCAGTTCGTCGGTTGCGCGATCGGCGGGATATCGGTCGGCGCCGTCATGAAGACCATCATGCCGTTCTACGCCGCGTTGATCGCCGCTTTGCTGATCGTGACGTACGTGCCTGATTTCTCGTTGTTGCTGCCGAAGCTGATCCTTGGTTACAAGGGCCCGGGCGGATAGCGGACACGACAGATGGCGAGACGATTGGATGTAGCGGTCGAATGCGTGATCGATGCGCGCAACACGACCGGCGAATCGCCGCTGTGGTCGGCGCGCGAAGCGGCGCTGTACTGGGTCGACATTCCGGATGGATCGATTCATCGCTGGCATCCAGCCAGCGGCGAACGCCGTATCTGGCATCTGCGGGCGGCTATCGGCAGTATCGGTCTTCGTGCGCGCGGCGGGATGATCGTCGCGATGCGGAGCGGGTTTCATTTGTTCGACCTCGAGACCGAGACCGTCACTTTTCTCGCCCATCCCGAACCCGATGTCCCGACCAGTCGGTTGAACGATGGCAAGGTGTCGCCGGAAGGCCGTTTCTGGGCCGGCACAATGGACGAGCGCCCGGAAAAGGAACCGATCGCCAGCCTCTATCGTCTGGACGTGGACCACCGCTGTACGCGGATGGCGGGCGGCGTGAAGGTATCGAACGGCCTTGCGTGGAGTCCCGACGGCCGCACGATGTATCACTCCGATTCGCGCGGCGGCGTGATTTTCCGTTATCCCTATGATCCCGAAACCGGCTCGATCGGCGAGCGTGAAGTGTTCGTTTCGATGCAGCCGGAATGGGGGCGGCCCGATGGCGGCGCAACGGACGAGGAAGGCTGCTACTGGAGCTGCGGTGTCTCCGGAGGACGGATCAACCGGTTCAATCCCGCCGGCGAGTTGATCGAATACGTCGAGATGCCGGTGACGCATCCGACGATGCCGTGTTTCGGCGGGCCCGGCGGTCGCACGATGTACGTCACCTCGCTGCGCGAGAACCTGACCGAAGCCGAACTTGCGCGGACGCCCCAGGCAGGCGGCGTCTTCATGTTGGAACCCGGCGTCGCAGGCGCGCCGGCCGCCCTCTATAAAGGATGACTGCGATGACCAAGGTTGCGCTCTCCGGCGCCGGCGGCAATATGGGACGCGTTCTGCGCGTTGAACTGCAGAAGCGCGGCATCGATCTGCGCTCGGCGGGCGGCCGAACGCCACTCGAACCGTTGCACGCCGGCGAAGACGTCATGCACGGCGACCTGCGCAATCCGGCCGTTGTCGACGAGCTGCTGCGAGGCGTCGACGTCCTCATTCACTTGGCGGGCACGAGCGTCGAGCGACCGTTGCCGGAAATCATCGAGAACAATCTCGTGGGGCTCCACCAGGTGTACGAGGGTGCGCGCCGCAACAAGGTGCGACGCATCGTCTTCGCCAGCTCGAACCACGCATTCGGCATGCACTCGGTCAAGGACAAGCTCACGATCGATGCGCCGTTTCGCCCCGATGGCTTCTACGGCTTGTCGAAGGTTTGGGGCGAGGCGATGGCACGCATGTATTGGGACAAACACGGTATCGAAGGCATATCGGTGCGCATCGGTACGGCGTTCGACAAGCCTCCGGTCGACGCGCGCCATCTCAGCACGTGGTTCGGTACCGAGGACCTCGTGCAGTTGATGATGCAGTGCATAACCGTGCCCGACATCGGTTACATGGCGGTGTGGGGTGTGTCGAACAACACGCGAAGCTATTGGGACAACAAGGGAACGGAGAGGCTTGGCTTCAGGCCGACGCAGAACAGCGAGGCGTTCGCCGCGGAGATTCTCAAGAAGCCGAACCCGCTCGACCCGATCGCACAGCAATATCAGGGTGGAGGCTTCGTCACCCTCGACTTCACGCCCCTCGATGCACGGCCTCGGAAAACGTCGGTCTAACCCGTCCACCGCATGGCTGAACGTGCCTGACGCTCCTCCCATGGCGTTACCCGGATAAAGGGTCGAATGGACGTCGGAAGCGTCGAGTTCTGGCTCGCGTTGCTGCAGATCATCGGCATCAACATCGTCCTTTCCGGCGACAACGCGGTGGTAATCGCGCTGGCGGCGCGCTCGTTGCCCGCGAAGGAGCAGAAGCAGGCAGTCATGTGGGGCAGCGGCGCGGCGGTGGTGCTGCGCATCGTGCTGACCCTCGTTGCGGTCGAGCTCCTGCAGTTGCCGTACCTCAAGCTCGTCGGCGCCGGGCTGTTGCTCTGGGTCGGTATCCAGCTTCTCCTCCCGGAAAAGGAGCACGAGACCGGACGTGACGTGGCGGCCGCTGGGATGGGTGCGGCCGTACGAACAATTCTTCTCGCCGATCTGGTGATGAGCCTGGACAACGTCATCGCCGTAGCCGCGGCGGCAAAAGGAAGTCTGGTGCTGCTCGTCGCCGGACTGCTGGTGAGCATCCCGCTGGTCATCTTCGGCAGCACGTACCTGATGCGGTTCATGGAGCGCTGGCCCGTCATCATCACGCTGGGCGGTGCACTGCTCGGTTGGGTAGCGGGCGAAATGGCGGTGACCGATCCCCTGGTTCGCGACTGGGTCGATGCGAGTGCCAGATGGCTGCATTACGTGCTGCCGATCGGTGGTGCCGTGGTGGTGGTGTCAGTCGGCCAATGGATGGCTGCGCGTGCCGAAAAGAATGCCAAGGGGCGGCGAGTAATCGACCTTGCGATGGCTGACGATCATCCGGCAGCTCGCGCAGGCGACGCCGTCCCGTCGAAGCTGCGGTTTCTGCTTGCGGCCGACGATTCCGAGCCTTCGATCCGGGCCGTCGAGCACTTCATCGCCCAATTGAGTTGGTATCGCGATCCGGTCGAGATTCACTTGCTCAACACCCAGAGTGCCGTCCATCGCGACGTGAGCACATTCGTGGGTGAAGATCAGATCAAGGCGTTCCACCACGAAGAGGGTCTCAAGGCATTGCAACGGGCACGCGAGAATCTGGACCGCGCCGGCGTTCCGTATGCATTGCACATCGGCGTCGGCAACGCGGCACCTGTGATCGCGCATTACGCGAGAGAAAAGCAATGTCAGCAGATCTTCATGAGCGAGCAGGCCGGCGTTAGCGCTTCCGGCTTGATGGGCTCGGTGGCGGCCGAAGTCGTTCACCTCTCCGATGTTCCGGTGACGCTGGTGTAGCGATGAGATCCGAAACTCCCCTCGTCACGGCAATGCAGGTCATTCCCGTCGCTGGCCATGACGGAATGCTGCTCAACCTGTGCGGCGCGCACGCCCCGTATTTCACTCGTAACATCGTCATCGTCAAAGACAGTCTCGGCAACACGGGGCTCGGCGAAGTGCCGGGCGGCGAGGGGATTCGCCAGACGCTGGAAGCGGCAATTCCGCTGGTCGTTGGCCAATCCATCGGTCTTCACAACAGCGTTCTCAATTCGCTGCGTCGCCGATTGCTGAACCGGGGAGAGTCGGCCCACGAAGCGACCGTTCACAAGGTCACCTCCGCCAGCGAAGCGGCAGTGCTGAAACAACCGCACGAAATCAACCTGCGCGCCGACAATGTCATTACTGCCATCGAGTCCGCGCTGCTCGATCTCCTCGGCCAGTTTCTTGGCGTGCCAGTCGCGGCATTGCTCGGCACCGGCCAGCACCGCAAGACGGTTCGCATGCTGGGCTATCTGTTCTACATCGGCGACCGATCCAAAACCGATTTGCCCTATCTTGCAGGCACCGGTGGCGAGGACCACTGGTACCGTGTGCGCCACGAGGAAGCGGTAACGCCCGAGGGCATAGTGCGACAGGCGGAGGCCGCCAGTGCGCTATACGGATTCAACGACTTCAAGCTGAAAGGTGGCGTGATGTCGGGAGCGCGTGAGATGGACGCGGTGGCGGCGCTCAAGGCCCGCTTTCCTACCGCCGGCGTCACGCTGGATCCGAACGGCGCGTGGTCACTCGAGGAAGCGATCGCGTTGTGCAAAGGGCGCGGCGATATCCTTTCCTATGCCGAAGACCCTTGCGGCCCGGAAAGTGGCTACTCCGGCCGCGAAATCATGGCCGAGTTCAAGCGCGCCACCGGCATCCGGACCGCCACCAACATGGTTGCCACCGACTGGCGACAGCTGAACCATTCGCTGAGCCTTCAGGCGGTGGACATTCCACTGGCCGATCCGCATTTCTGGACGATGCAGGGTTCGGTGCGCGTCGCGCAGCTCTGCCAGGACTTCGGGCTGACTTGGGGATCGCATTCGAACAACCATTTCGATATCTCGCTCGCGATGTTCACACAGGTAGCCGCGGCCGCGCCCGGCACCATCACCGCAATCGATACGCACTGGATCTGGCAGGAAGGCCAGGAGCGACTGACCGTTGAACCGCTGAAGATCGTCGCAGGTGAGGTGGCCGTACCCGACCAGGGTGGCTTGGGGATCGAGATCGACATGGCGCGATTGGAAGATGCGCACGAGTTGTACAAACAGGTGGGCAAGGGTGCGCGCGACGACGCGATGGCGATGCAGTACCTCGTTCCGGGTTGGCAATTCGACGCCCGGAAACCAAGCCTCGGCCGCTAGCAAGGGGCTCGCGATCGCGCTTCAGCGCTTCCTCGCGTTGACAGGGTTGCTCGTGTAGCGAGCGCGAGTCATTGCCACCGATCGCGACTTCACTCCGGCGCTAATGCGTTCTCCGCGAATCCGTAGACGACGGCCGGATTTTCGACGAGAACCTTGCGGCGCGTGGCTTCGTCGGGCGCCCATTCGAGCAGCAAGTCCAGCAGCGCGGCGGTCGACGGAATTTCACGCTCGCCGGTATGTGGCCAGTTGGACGCCCATAGGCAACGGTCAGGATGCGCCTTCACCATTGTGCGGGCCAACGCGCCGACATCCGCATAGTGAGGCGGGCCGCTGCGCGAAGTCTCGTACGGTGCCGACAGCTTGACCCAGCAATTGCCTCGATCCATGAGACGCAGCAACACGCGAAACGCAGGATCGTCGATGGCTACCGGCTCGAGGAATTTGCCGTTGTGGTCGATGACGAGTTTGCAGGGCAGACCCGATAGCAAGGCTTCATGCAACGGAAGCTCACGGCCGTCGAGCTGCAGGTTGATGTTCCAGCCGAGCGGCGCGATGCGCGCTGCCATGGTTGCCAACGTATCGATACCGAGCGCGCCGCCGGGCAGCAGGAAGTAGCGCACGCCTCGGATACCCGCAACGTGCATCCGTTCGAGCTCGGAATCGGCCACTGTCTGAGGGACGATTGCGATTCCGCGCGTCCCGGGGCCGAAGTCCGCCATCGCATCGAGCGTGCACCCGTTGTCGAATCGATAGCCATTCGGTTGCACGACGACGACGCGTTCCAGGCCGAGGCTGCGGCGAAGCTCCAGATACGCGCCAGCAGTCGCGTTTGGGGGCGGTGTTGCGGCGGTCGCCGGCAGCGGAAACCGCGAGTCGAATACGTGCATGTGGCAATCGCACGAACCCGCGGGCGTGGCGAGCCTCGGCGCGCGATGCGCATCGCGTGCAGTCACCGCGATCAGCTCGTTGGCGATGCAGGAGGCATCGCATCTTCCAGCAGGGCGCGAGCATAGACGTCCTTGGCTCGCAGGATGTGCTCCGTCAGCGTCTGCCTGATGTCTTTACGGGCACCGTCGGCAAAGGCCGCAAGGATTGCCTCGTGCTCGGCAAACGAGCGCGCCTGTTCATGCGGGCGCGGTACGGTCAAATGCGCACGCAGCGCTGCGACCCGGCCCGACACATTCTTGAAAGCGCTGACGAGATAGCTGTTTCCGCAATGCTCGAAAAAGGCCTCGTGGAATCGGGAGTCAGCCACCGCGTAGGCAAGCGTGTCGCGTCGCCTCAACGCGGCCCTCATCGACTGGACGGCCTCGGTGAGCCCGCGGATCGCACCTTTCTTGTCGTTGACGAGTGATTGCTCCAGCGCAGTCGTCTCGAGCATCAGCCGAAACGCTGCGAGTTGCTTCACATCGGAAACGCTGGGCTTGAAGACGAACGTTCCTCGTTTGGGAACGATCGTAACCAATCCCTGAAGCTCCAGGCGGGTCAACGCCTCGCGCATTGGCGTGCGGCTCACGCCGAGGGCCAACTTTCCTTCCGGAAGCGCCTGTCCGAAACAGAGCTCCGCGTTGACGATCGCATCGCGAAGCCGCTCCTCGACGATCGAGGCGAGTGACTTGGGGTGCTCGATCGCCAGCAGCTTGACCGGCGCGGGCCGTTTCCTGCGATCCGAAGGCGTGGCGGGCGCCAATTGCAATGCGGGTGGCCGGCTCTTCTTCATTCAGAGGGTCCAGGCGCAACTGCAAATGGGTAGGTTCTGCGGAATGCAATCAGTGACATTTCCGAACTCGTTTTCGCGCCTGAAAGCAGTGGCTGGAGCGGATCTACGCATCTTGTATCCAAGATACTAGACCTGATGTAGCATGCACGCATGACAATCGCGCAGACGGTTGCTCCCGCTGGAGAGTTACGCGTGGCCGGCACCGAAGGGCTCGTCGATCGCATCGGGAAATCAGGTATGGGGCGCGCTCGCGAACTCCGGCAACTGCTGGAACAACGGAAGATCCTCATGGCGCCTGGTGCGTCGGATGCGCTCACCGCCAGGCTCGTGGAGTCGGCGGGATTTCCGGCAATCTACATGACGGGATTCGGGGCGACCGCCGTTCGGCTGGGCACGCCCGATCTCGGGCTCATGACGCAAACGGAAATGGCGACGCACGCGCGCGACATGGCTCGTGCCGTTCGCATTCCCATCATCGCCGACGCCGACACCGGCTATGGAGGGCCCGCCAATATCGTTCGCACGGTGGAAGAATACATTCAGGCGGGCGTCGCCGCCATTCATCTCGAGGATCAGAGCGCCCCCAAACGCTGCGGCCAGTTGGCGGGGATCAAGCTCATTGCCGCGGAGGAGAACGTGCGCCGCTTGAAATGCGCGCTGGCTGCGCGCGCAGCGAACGATCTCCTGATCATTGGGCGGACGGACGCCCTGCCGGCCATTGGATCGGACGAAGCGATTCGACGCGCCAAGCTGTACCAGGACGCCGGCGTCGATCTCGTGTTCGTGGATGGCATCAAGAAGATCGCGGAGATCGAGGCCGTCGCACGGGCCGTCGACGGGCCGAAGGTCGTCAGCATCGTCGACGGCAATGAGACGACGACTTTGACTGCGCGTGACCTGGAGCAAATGGGCTTCGCAGTCGTGTTGTATGCAGTGTCCGCGTTGTTCTCTGCCGCGCGCGCGATTGCGGAAACGCTCGCCGCCCTGCGCACGCATGGCACGCCAAAGTCGCGTGAAGACGCGATGATGACGTATGCCGAGTTCAGCGAAGTCGTCGATCTTGCCGCGTTCAAGAAGCTCGATGACGAGTTTGGGTGGTCGTGAGGAGAAATCGATGACAGCTACGGAAATGGCAGCGGTTGAGACGCGGTCGCGGTCGAAGGGATCGTCCGGTTTGCCTCCTTCGCTGGCGGAGGAGTTGAAGGCGATGCTCGGCCAGCGGTTCTCGACGGCCGCCGCGGTTCGCGACCAGCATGGTGTGGGCGAGTCGTATCACGCTGCCGTGGCGCCCGACGCCGTATGCTTCGCCGAATCCACCGAGGACGTGGCGGCGATCGTGAAAGCCTGCGCCCGTCACGGGATCCCGGTCATTCCGTTCGGCGCGGGCACTTCCCTCGAAGGTCACGTCAGCGCGCCGTACGGTGGCGTCAGCCTCGACGTGAGCCGGATGAACGAGGTGCTGGAAGTACGCCCCGGCGACATGGACGTTACGGTGCAAGCGGGCGTGACCCGGCAGCAGCTCAACAGTCACCTGCGCGACACCGGGTTGTTCTTTCCCGTCGATCCGGGCGCCGAGTGCACGCTCGGGGGCATGGCGGCGACGCGCGCGTCGGGGACCAATGCCGTGCGCTATGGCACGATGCGCGAGAACGTGGTGCGGCTTACCGTGGTGCTCGCCAACGGAGCCGTCATCAGAACCGGTAGCCGTGCGCGGAAATCTGCCGCGGGCTACGACCTCACGCGATTGTTCGTCGGATCCGAAGGAACGCTCGGCATCATCACCGAGGTGACGCTTCGGGTCTATCCGATACCGGAGGCGACGTCGGTTGCGATCTGCCCTTTTCCGGACCTCGAAAGCGCAGCCGAGGTCGTCACCGCCATCATCCAGATGGGCATTCCGATCTCGCGTGTCGAATTCCTCGACGAGTATTCGATCCAGGCGACGAACCGGCATAGCGGCACTACGTTTCGCGAGACACCGACGCTGTTTTTCGAATTCACCGGTTCTGCGCACAACGTGACCGAGCAGGTGACCCAGGTCAAGGACATCTGCGCCGAGTTTGGCGTGACGGAATTCGAGTGGGCGGTCGAGTCAGAAGCGCGCAACAAGCTGTGGAAAGCGCGGCACAACATCCACTACGCCATCATGGCGATGCGCCCGAACGCTAAGATCTGGAGTACCGACGTTTGCGTGCCGACGGCCGCGCTCCCCGAATGCATCAAGCAATCGCACGAGGACATGAAGAAGGCGTCCTTCTTCATCGCTGCCGTCGGTCACGTGGGCGACGGGAATTTCCATATGGGGCTGGTCATCGATCCCGCGAATGCGGCGGAGATGGCCGAGGCGGAAGCCTTCAACGAGCGCCTCGTCAAGCGCGCGATTGCGATGGACGGAACCTGCACCGGCGAGCACGGCATCGGCACCGGGAAGCGCAAGTACATGAGGCTCGAGCACGGCGACGGCGTCGAAGTGATGCGCGCGATCAAGAAGGCGCTCGACCCTGACAACATCCTGAATCCCGGCAAGATCCTGCCGGAAAGCTGAGAAGCGGCGCGAGCAGGTCGCGTTCCATCGCGACCCACTGGCCGTCAACGCCAACGCTCACACATCACACGGCCTTTCGAGGCCACATCGGAGGAATCGCAACCATGACACGCTTGATCACTCGCCGCCAAGTGCTCGCTGCCGGAGCCGCCACCGTCGCCACCGCTGCGATGGGTCCATTCACTTCGGCACGAGCCGCAGCGCCCATCGTCCTTCGTGTGTCCTCGTCGGCGCCTCCGGACAAATACGGCGCGCACTATCTCTGGTACAAGCCGTTCGAGGACAATCTCAAGCGGCTCGTCGGCGATGAGATCAAGCTCGAATACTTCCCCAACAGCCAATTGGGCAAGGAAGCGGACGTCGTGCAGCAGGTCAAGGCGGGCTCCGTCGACATGATGATCAGCGGCCCTTCGATCTGGGCCACGATCGTGCCGGAAATCGGCGCGCTCGACCTCGGGTTCCTGTTCGACAACTACGCGCACGCATTCAAGGCGATCGACGGCGGCGTGTCCACCGTGTTCGACAAGCTGCTGCTCGATCGAGCCGGCGTGACCGTGCTCGGCTGGGGCTTCCAGGTCGGCGCCCGCAGCGTGTACACGAAAGCGCCGATCAAGTCGGTCGCCGAGCTGAAAGGCGTGAAGCTGCGCGTGCTTCCGACAAAGGCGTTCATCGACACGTTCACGCAGATCGGCGCGGTGCCAACGCCCATCCCCATCAACGAGCTCTACACGGCCGCGCAGACGGGCGTTGTCGACGGATTCGAGCACGACCCCGGTACCGTGCTCGCCTACAAGTTTTACGAAGTCGACAAGTATTGTTTCCTGACGCAGCACTACTACAGCCCGATGCTGGCGTACATCGGTAAGCGCGGGTTGTCGAAGATCACGCCGGAACTCATGCCCAAATTCATGCAGGCGGCGGCCGAGGCAACCAAGCAGGAGCGCGCCGACGTTCCCAAGGTCGAGAGCGAGGCGGTGGTCGAGCTCAAGGCCAAGGGTGTCGTGTTCACGGACGTTCCCGCAGCCGAGCGCAAGGCGATGGTGGACAAGATCTCCACGGCGCTCTATCCGGCATTTGCGACCCAGTATCCCGTCACCAAGCAGGTGTTCGACAAGATCGCTGCCTCGCGCGGCTAATGGGATAGGAAGCCACACCGCACCGGAGGCAAGGGATGCACACGCCCACGCAGGTTTCGGACATCGGCGAAGTATTCGAGCCAGTTTCGACGGCCGGCACCACCGGTGCGATGCGGCTTCACAACGGATTGCTTCTGGGCATCGAATATTTTGCCGGGGTGATTCTCGCGATCGACGTGGCAGTCGTCTTCCTGTCGGTCATCATGCGGTACTTCCTGCACGAGCCGTTCGACTGGGCAGAGGAGGTCGCCGGCATCCTGATGGTGATGCTGATCTTCCTCGGCGCGGCGAGCGTGGTCGGCCGGCAAAAGCACGTCGGCATCGACGTATTCCTCGGACTTTTCCCGGCGAGCTGGCGCGCGGCGCTCATTCAGTGTGGATTGTGGATCGAGGTCGCGGTCTCCCTGCTGCTCCTCGTCTCGACGGTCGACCTGTGGCTCGATACGCAGGGCCAGACCACACCGATCGGCTTTCCGCAATGGATGGTCCTGACGCCGGTGATCATCGGCAGCCTGGCGATGTTCGGCTTTGCGATGTTCAATGCGCTCGCGCAATCCGGCCGCGTCTTCTGGGGAACGCTCGCGGCGGTCATCGGCGTCGGGGTGGCGGTCGCCGCCTGGAACATTCTCGCTCCCGACCACGCCATTCCGCCGATCCTGCTGCTGATCATCGGCTTCATCGGCAGCATCCTGATGGGCGTGCCGATCGCCTTCGGGATCGCGTTCGCCGCCGCGGTGTATTTCCTCGCCAACCCGACGCTGCCCACGCTCATTTATTCGCAGCAACTCGTCGCCGGCGCCAACCATTTCGTCCTGCTCGCCATACCGTTCTTCGTGCTGGCCGGCGTCGCGATGGAATCCAACGGCATGTCGTCGCGGCTGATCGAGCTGCTCGTGCGCATGATGGGGCGCCTGCGGGGCGGCCTCAATCTGATCATCATCGTCGCAGTCGCGTTCTTTTCCGGCGTGTCCGGTTCCAAGCTGGCCGACATCGCGGCCGTAGGCGGAATCATCATGCCCGCTGTCCGCCGCACCAAGCAGGATCCGAACGAGGCCGCCGGCCTGCTGGCATGCTCGGGTGTGATGGCCGAGACGATCCCGCCGTGCGTCAACATGATCATCTTCGGCTTCGTCGCCAGCATCTCGATCGGCGGGTTGTTCATGGCCGGCGTCATTCCGGCATTCATCCTCGCGCTCGCGCTGGCTGGCGTCGCGATCTACACCGGCAAGAAGGTCGATCCTTCCGCGGCGTTCCCCGAACGGCGACCCATGCTGCGGCTGCTCGGCGGCGCGCTCGTTGCGTTCATCATGATCGCGATGATCGGCAAAGGCGTGACATCCGGGGTCGCCACCTCGACCGAGGTCTCGGCGTTCGCGGTCATATACGCGTTCGTCGTCGGTGGTCTCGCGTTTCGCGAGCTGACGTGGCCCGTCATCGTGCGGCTTTTCGTGCAGTCCGCATCGATGACCGGCAGCATCCTGTTCATCGTCGCCGCAGCGTCCGGTCTTGGATATGCGCTCACGATCGAGCGCATCCCGAACCTCATGTCCGCGACGATGACCCAGTTCGGCGCGAACTACGGCGCGACGGCGTTCGTCGTCCTTGCGGCGATCGTGATGATGGTCTTCGGGATGATCCTCGAAGGCGCGCCGGCGATGATCCTGTTCGGTCCGCTGCTGACGCCGATCGCAGTCCAGCTCGGCGTCAATCCGCTCCAGTTCGGCACGGTCATGGTCATCGCGATGGGTCTGGGTCTTTTCGCGCCGCCCGTGGGACTCGGACTCTTCGCAACGTGCGCCATCACGGGCACCGAGGCGAAGAACGTGGCGAGGCCGATGATGAAATATCTCATCGTCCTGGCGCTGGGCCTGCTCGCGCTGATCTTCGTCCCCGAGTTCTCGCTATGGCTGCCACGCAAGCTCGGCATCTCATGACGCGCGTCGCGCGAGGAACGTGATGGCTCCCGCGTCGTGCGCGCTGTGTCCGCCTCGCAATCCCGCGGCGGAGAACCGCTATGAGATCGCATCGCTCTCGATCTCCACGCTGTATCTGTACGGTGACCAGCGCTTTCGGGGCTACAGCGTGCTGGCATTCGACGCGCGGCATGCTGTCGCACTCGCCGAGCTTTCGAAGAACGAGTACATGCGCTACATGGATGACCTGCGCATCAGCGTGCACGCGATCACCCAGGCGCTGCATCCCGACCACATGAACGTCGAGCAGATGGGCAATGCGCTGCCGCACCTGCATTGGCACATCGTGCCGCGCTACAAGGATGATCCGCGGTGGGGCAAACCGATCTGGGTGGATTGGCCACCAGACGAATTCAACGTCAACCGGTTGAAGCTCGCCGAAGCGGACGCCCTGCAGATGACGCAGCGCATCCGCGCAGAAGTCGAGTCCGCGATGCGGTCCTGAATCCTATCGGCTGCTGTCGTGTCGCGCATCTTTCTCGCATTTCCGGTCGGCGCTCGCGCCAACTACTATGGCGACAAGGCGCTCGCCGGCTTGCGCCGGATTGGCGAGGTCACCCTCAACGACCGGGACCGTCCGCTGTCCACCGATGAATTGATCGGAGCGTCGACCGGATGCTCGCTCATCGTCGCCGACCGCGAGACGCCCGGTACGGCGGAGCTGTTTCGCCGGTCGCCGGCGCTGGTCGCGTTCACGCGCTGCGCGGTCGATATCCGCAATGTCGACGTAGCCGCGGCAAGCGAGGAGGGCATTCTCGTCACCCGCGCAGGGCCGGGTTTCATCGCCAGCGTGGCCGAATGGGTGATCGGCGCAATGATCGACCTCTGCCGTGGTGTTACTGATGCGACCATGGCGTATCGCACCGGCCGTTTGCAAGTGCCGAGGATGGGCAGAGAGCTCAGGCACTCGACACTGGGTGTGATCGGTTACGGGCACATCGGACGCTACCTTTGCGATCTGGGGCTTGCCTTCGGCATGCGGGTGGTCGTGAGCGATCCGCAGGCAACGCTATCGGATCAGCGCCTTCGACAAACGGATCTCGAGGAGCTTTTGAGGGAGTCGGATTTCGTCGTCTGTCTTGCACCCGCAACCGGCGAGACTGCGAACCTGATGGATGCTTCGCGATTCGCGCAGATGAAGCGCGGTGCGTTCTTCATCAACGCGTCGCGCGGGGAACTGGTCGACGACGCCGCACTGAAACGAGCTCTCGACGAAGGCATTCTTGCGGGCTGCGCGCTCGATGTCGGCCGTGCTCCCGATCAAAAGCCGGCACCCGAGCTCGCCACTCACACCAAGGTCATCGCCACGCCGCACATCGGCGGGCTGACTCCGCAAGCGGTCGAGCATCAGGCGTTGGAAACGGTGGAGCAGGCGGCCGCGATCCTCTCGGGGCGCATCCCTGCCGGTGCCGTGAATGCCGATCGGGCGACGCGGCTGCCGGCAATTGCATCCTAACGATTGATTTCGGCAAGTGCGCCGCGCACGGGCAGGTCCGAGACCTGTAGCACGCCTTCGAACGGTTGATCCAGCTCGAGCACCAGAAAAATCGCCGTCGCGACTGACAATGCGCAGACGAAGATGATCGTATAAGCAGTGCCGTTGCGCGGCGAGAAAAGACCCAGCGTGCAGAAAATGACGACAAGCCAGGACGTCAGCACGACCAGGAAGGCCCGCGGTATCGTCTTGCGGCTCTGTTCGATCAGCAGCCAGCGCGTCTGCTCGAGATCACCCGCCACCGAGAGCGCGCGGGCCTGCAGCCATTTTTGCGTGTCGTTCGCGGGTGACAGCGACAGGAGCCGGTGACGAAAAACCGATTCCATGTCGGCGAGTCGCGGCGCTCCGGCAGCCTGCGACTCCTCTGCCCAAAAACGCTCCAGGCGTGCCTTGATCATTGTCTTCAATTGATCGCGAGCGTCGGTGGTTTCGGCGCCGTAATCGCGCAGGGTACGATCCAGAATGATGATGTGAGCGGCAATCTCCCGGACATCGCCCGCGCGCGCGTCGAAAGAACTCTTGGCCGATGCAACCATGAGACCGAGTACGAGCGCCGCAAGCGTGGCGATGATACCGACCGCGATGTTCACGGCCTGTCGGGTCTCGTCCTTGATTTGTTCCGGCGGCAGCACGGGGTTCAGGTAGATGCCGGCG
>Ga0207675_100001399_pt1 | contig 24123 bp, 13 predicted proteins | sample KBSSwiS42_FD_184305 | JGI IMG/M metagenome (GOLD analysis project Ga0207675, IMG submission 184305) | Switchgrass rhizosphere microbial communities from Kellogg Biological Station, Michigan, USA - KBS Switchgrass S4-2 (SPAdes) (version 2) | ecosystem: Host-associated > Plants > Roots >...
AAGAGCGTTGACCGCTTCTGCCGATCTGCATCGTCACGTGTGCCATTCCAACAAGGTTTGCAGCTGCACACAATTGCATGTGAGAATTTCTTACTGTATGTAATTCTACATTTTTACCAGGTTGAGGCTAATTTTTAATCCAATAATCGCAAATTAAGAGCGAATTATAATCCGTAAAGAATGGCCTGTGACTTGAGGGATGCTTTATACGGGTCGCCGCCATCTTGCCGACGATCCGCTTTTAATACCTTGAATCCATAGTTAATGACCAGGAGCGGCCAGGCTCTGCTCCCTTTATTAAAAAGTGTAAAATGACATCATCCGAATTCCTTGCCTTGAACGATGTTCAACGCGCTGAGGCAGTCCGCAGTGGAGTTGCAATAGCGGATCGGCAAACCGAAAACTACAATATTGTATTGTTCCAAATCGAAGGTTTTTACATGGAGGTGTTCTGCGACAGACAGAGTCATGATATTGAGAGATTGGAAGTGTTTTCAAGTGTCGAGCAACTTAAGCCATACCTGGAAGAAATTGACATAGATGAATTACTTTCATAAAAACATGTTCCATTAAAAGGGATTCCATAGCGGACGCGTTGCTTTTCGCTAGCAACCGTGCTAATCAACTAACGGCACTATCTGCCCTTTATTGATCTTTTCAATTATAGCACTTTATTAGAAAAAATATGCCTGGCACTATACCCATATTTCGTGTAGCGATGCGATACAATTAAGAAGCTCAGCGATGAGCCTTTTTATTTAATCCGGCTACATGGGTATTTGTGTATGAAAAAGGGTGCTCAGAGATCTATTTATCGACCAGCTCGCGGATCTCAATTCTTTCCAGGTCCTGGTCCGCCGGACCAGCAATCACTTTACCATCATAATTGTATCTTGTTCCGTGACAAGGACAATCCCATGTCATCTCAGTGTTGTTCCACTTCACTTCACACTTAAGGTGGGTGCAAATTGGATTGAGCGCATAGATCACTCCCTCTGTTGACTTATATATAGCTAGCTTTCGATTCTCGAATTCTACAACCTTTGCTTCGCCAGCCGCAATATTGCTTAACTCATCTAACTGCTCGTGTGAAAACCATTTTCCCGCAAACTGTTTTACCACATCTGCATTGTGACTGATAAAATTGGTAAACCCGGCCACAGGTTTTACGCGGTTTGGATTAAAAACATTATCGTATTTATCGTTTCCTTTGGTCAACATCTCATGTAACACCATTGCGGCCACGCTGCTAAACACCATCCCATTGCCTCCATAACCTGTAGCCACGTAAATGTTTTCAGGATGTCCCGGCAAATGCCCGATATAAGGAAGCCCATCGGCCGATTCAAAAAATTGCGAGGACCATTGATAGTTGATTTCTTTTATGTCAAAAAATTTCCTGATATGACTTTCCAGCTGGAGAAACCTGTTGTTTGTGTTGTCTTCATGAGCCGTCTTATGATCTTTGCCGCCCGCAATAAAATAGGAACGTCCTTCAACTTCCTGCGTGCGGTAATAGTGATAAGGGTCCTCCATATCATAACTTAAATCTGCAGGGTATTCATTATTTGCAAGCGTCAATGCCATTGCATAACTACGCCAGGGAACGCAACGAAGATGAAGTAAGTTGACACCAGGAGGTATATGCGTTGCGTAAACCACATTCCGTGTTCTATAATTGTCGACCGTTGTCTCCACATTGAGCACACCGTTTTCTTCCACACCGGTAACACGACAATCCTGTAGAATGATACCACCCGCTTTTTCAAAAGCTAGTGCTAATGCATAGACATAAGGCAAAGGATGAAATTTTGCCTGGCCCGCAACTCTCACTGCTTTAGTAAAAGGGCAAGGCACAGGAATATCGTCGCAATAATCGATAGGTAAACCGGCTTCCTTTGAAGCTTTGAGTATACTTTCCAGCTCATCTTCCTGCTTTTCGTTCTGTGCAAATAAATAACCATTTGCTCCCGTGAACCCACAACCAATGTCGTATTGATTAATATGATTGCGTATCAGCTGAATCGCGTTCCTCGTAGCATTCGCAACGGTTTTTGCAACTTCCTTACTGAATTTTTTACTAATATCTGAATAGGGCACATCAAGTAATGTATTTAAATGGGCTGTCGTTCCACCTGTAGTCCCAAAACAAAGATTAGCTGCCTCAAGCAGCAGGCATTTCTTTCCGCTTTCCTGTAACAGCGCTGCGGTGCTCACACCTGTAATGCCGCCACCCACAATTATTACGTCGTATACCTGTCGCGTGGTAGGTGTTGTTCCAGACCTGTAAGGTTGAATGCTATCCTGCCAAAGGCTCACATTTGCACCATCCCTGTTAATCATTTTCAATAGCTTTTATAGTAGAAAATGATCAATTATCCTGCCACCCCTCGTGCCATTCCCGTCTTGTTTTTTATAGAGATGTAAGTCCCTTTGCCTTTGGATATTATTCAGAACGAGTCAGGATTTCAGGCATTAAATTATACCGGGCTACAGTGTCTTTTTGAGGAAATTTATGAACAAGTTTTTTGTTGTCGGTCAGGGAGGCGGGTCTTGTTATTCGTCGTAGGTTGAAGTACGATTAAAACGCATGACAGGAACTATGACCAACAACCAAACCGGTTGCCAGATCAAAAACGACTGCCCGCGCCAGCGAGGCTTACATAACATGTGTTAGGTGAATTAGGCAGATGTACCTTCCATTAATTCATTTTCCGTGTTGAAGGTGATTACAAACTCAGTTCCCTTATCGATTTTGCTTTCGACATAAACATTTGCCTTATGCGACTGAAGGATTGTATAGGATGCTGCGAGCCCCAACCCCACCCCATTTTTTTTAAGTGTAAAAAAAGGCTCAAACAGCTTGGGAAGATACTCTTCCGGGATGCCATTTCCGTTATCTTTTATGGAGACGGCATACCTCGAAGGAAAGGCCTCCACTCCTATTGATAATTTCCCTTTTCCTCCCGACATTGCCTCAACTGCATTGATCAAAATATTCGTAAATGCAATCGTCAGTTTTGACCTGTTGGCGGGTATGGTAAGCGGTATCGGCGCATAATTTTTCTCGACTTCGATCTTTTGCAGGTTGATCCTATCGGAACTTATTGCAATGCTTTCATCCAATATCTCCTGCAAAGAACAAGGTTGAAATGTTAATTCCGGCGGTTTTGTCAGGTCCAGCAATTCCGTGATAATATGATTAATGCGGACACAATTTCTTTGCATGATGGAAACCAGGTCGCTTTGTGTATCGTCTTCCCCTGCCGGAACGGTTAAATAATCGAGAGAAAGCCCAATGTTATTTAAGGGATTGCGGATTTCATGTGCTAAAGTACGCATCAGTCTTTCATTGGCTGCAAGTTTTTGAGCCTGGAGATTGGCAGCTTCTGCCCTCCTGATATTGGTCATGTCATGAAGTATCCCGTGTATGAAGTGGTTACCATCGTGGCCTTCGATAAAAGAAAGTGAAAGGAGGCAGAATATGCTTTCCCCTTTGCTGTTTTGAATTTCGATCTGCAGGTCATTGATATTGTCTTTTCGTTCCACTAAATGGGCAACCTGCTTTTTTTGCTGTTCACTCCCGAGAAAATCGAAGAGGGTTTGGCCAACCAGGTCTTTTACCCTGGCTGAAAACAAATATGATGCTGCCTGGTTAGCTTCAGAAAACACTAAGTTTTCATCTACTATAAAGATTGCATCTTTTGAATTCTCGAAAAGATTCCTGTATCTTTTCTCTCTCGCCTTTAACTCTTTAAGGTCATCGGCCCTGTCCAGAGAATAGCGAATACAACGCTCGAGCTTTTCAGTGTTCAATTCAGATTTTATCAGGTAATCCGTAGCTCCGCTTTGCATCGCCTTTATATCAATATCCTTATTCCCCTTTCCGGTGAGCAAAACTACCGGGTCACAAAATTCATCTGTACAGACTTCCTGCAGCAGTTCCAGCCCGGTATGGTGGCCCAACCGGTAGTCAACAAAGTAAATGTCATACCTCCTCTCCCGGATCTTTATAAGCGCGTCATCATAATCCGTGCACCAGTCAATAATGAATTTGCCGCTTTCTATTTCTTTAATGTAATCGGACAGGATAAAATAATCGTCTTCATCGTCATCCACAATTAGTATCCTGATGTCGTGCGCATTCAGCATTTTTAGTCGAGGCTTTGGGGCAAAATTATGGTGAAATTGGAACCTTTGTACTCCTCTCCTTTAGCATATATAATGCCGTTATTGTTCTCGACAATTTTTTTACATATAGCAAGCCCCATGCCGCTGCCCGGGTACCGCGACCTGGCATTTAACCTGACGAAAGGCTCAAAGATTTTATTGGCATACTCATCGCGAAAACCAATGCCATCATCAGCTACCGTAATCTTCCCGTACTCCATTTTATGGTTTAACAGTTGTCTTTCTTCCTGAGTCAATACCGATGAATTAACCCATATACTCCCACCGGTTTCTTTACAGAATTTTATGGAATTATCGAGCAGGTTACCGAATAGTTGCTTCAATTGACCGCAGTTTCCATATAGGCGAGGTAGCGGCGATACCGACAATTTTAATTTTTTGCTCCTGAGTCTTTCTTCCCATCGGTTTGAAATTTCGCCGACAATGTCGCCCGGATCGCATAAATCTTTTTCGTGCAATGCAGAGTTAATCCTGGCAAGAGTTGTCAAACTATCGACCAACTGTCTCATGTCAGTAATATTAGCCTGGATGCGCCCAATATAGTCTTCAATGTCAGGAATGTGACCGGATTTGCTTTTATGAGCCAGCCTTTCGGTTAACAAAGATATTTTTCGCAACGGAGCGTCAAGGTCATGGGCGGCGAGGTCAATAAATTCGGCATAATCTTTTCCGTAATCCTGTGATGTTTTCAAAAGAAGTGCTCTTCTTATGATAAACAACAACAGTTTTTTGTGAGCCGGCGAATGCAGATTTATTCCGACCACGTGAAAATTGAATTCAACAGGATTATTATCGGCTGATATTGCGGTGCGGGAAAAATTGTGCGTTTCATTTTCGTTTAATTGCAGGCAACGTTGCCATTCTTTGGACAAATCATCTTCAAAACTATTGGCAAAGAACGGCTCTGTTTGCATATTAACGGATCCGAAAAACGAATCCAATGGGAGGCTATGAAACAAAATTTCTTTCTCAGCTTTGTTATAGATGAAAACTAACTCTGATGCAGAATTCATATATTTCGGTTTCATGAGCCCGGCTATGTTCATCACTTATCTATTAGTTTCAATCGTATGACAAAGTTAAAAGTTTTGATGATCGATGATGAAGTGGATTACTGCCAGATCATGAAGAACTTTTTTACAAAAAGAAATTACGAAGTATACCTGGCATATACGCTCAATGACGGACTGAACTTATTAAATAGTGTACGTCCGGATATTTTGTTTTTGGATAATAATTTGCCCGACGGGCAGGGATTTACTTATGTGGATTCCATTGTAGAAAAAAATCCCCACCTGAGGGTTTATATGGTCAGCGCGTACTACAAAAAAAGTGATATTTTTTACACATCTCCCAATGTTATTGTATGGGAAAAACCCCTGTCAATGCACCTTTTGAATAATACGTTTGAAACTCAGCCAAGTTCAGCATAATGAAAGCATATACTTTGCCGCATTAACAAGATCAGCTACGTTCGAGGGCTTTATTAGGTATTCATTTGCACCGGCTTCGAGGCAGGTTCTTCTAAATGTTTCTGAGTTGGATGTGCTCCATATTACTTTAGGGACCGAAGAATAGCGGCTTACCTGCTTTATTTCCTGCAATATCTCAGCGCCATTTAATTCAGGCATATTATAATCTAAAACAATCAGGCATGGTAGATGATTATCAGGTATTTCATTCAGCATTTCGAGTAGCCTCCTGCCGTTGTGTACGAAAAGAAGGTGGTAAGAATCGTCAATTCCCCCGATTACTTCCCTAAGCAGATCTTCGTCGTCAATATCATCTTCACCAAAGAGTATAAATTTAGCAGGCAGACTGGCAATTTGTTCATTTTCTCTTGAAGGACTTACTGGCACAGTTTTATGTATGTTATTGGTTTAACGTAAGTTAAGATTATTTTAGATTGTGCACATTTCCAAAAGATAATTTCCACATATTTTTTGGGCTTATTTCTTTACTTAGAGGTGCTTAAAGCTATTTTTCATTAAAAATATAAACCAACTATACCTACCACCGCAAAAGCTTCTTATGAAAAAAAAGTCAACCCAACAGGCCACCCATCCTGCATCCGATTTTACTGCTGAATTGATCACCTCAAAAAAAGCTTTGTCAAAAAAATCCAATGGTAAGCATAACGGAAAACCCAATGGAAAAGCTGCCCTGCCGGAGGATGGATTAGACAACCAGTTATTATTAAGAATTTTGTCTGAAGTGAGGCATGGAAACTTTAGCGTTCGCATGCCAATAGATCGCGTGGGTTTAGAGGGAAAAATATGCGATACGCTAAATGAAATAATCTCGCTAAATGAAACCCTTGTTGACGAACTCACGCAAGCCAGGCACACGATTGGAAAAGAGGGTCATCTCAATCACCGCGTATCACTTCCCAAAGATGCGAAAGGTTCATGGTCCTCAGGTGCCGTTGCGATCAATAGTCTCATATCTGACCTGGTTCACCCTACGATTGAAATCGCTCACGTAATCAGTTCGGTGGCCAAGGGTAATCTTTCCCAGGAAATGCCTCTCAAGATTGGCGACCACGTACTGCAGGGAGAGTTTGCAAAGATTGCCGCTGAAGTAAATGACATGGTGAAGCAGCTAAACCTGTTTTCGATGGAAGTAACACGTGTGGCAAGAGAAGTGGGTAGTGAAGGTAAACTTGGTGGACAAGCTAAAGTAAAAGGAGTCGCGGGGGTATGGAAAGACCTTACTGATTCGGTAAATCAAATGGCCGGTAACCTTACCGCACAAGTGAGAAATATCGCAGAAGTAACAACAGCAGTTGCAAAGGGTGACCTGCGGAAAAAAATTACAGTGGATGTGCAGGGAGAAATCCTTGAACTGAAAAATACCATCAACACAATGGTGGACCAGTTAAACTCATTTTCATCTGAGGTTACACGTGTGGCAAGAGAAGTTGGTACAGATGGTAAACTTGGCGGCCAGGCTGAAGTGCAGGGTATCGGTGGTACATGGAAGGATCTAACGGATTCTGTAAACCAGATGGCATCCAATCTTACAGGGCAGGTACGTAATATCGCAGAAGTAACAACAGCCGTGGCACGCGGCGACTTATCAAGAAAGATTACGGTGGATGTGAAGGGTGAAATCCTTGAGTTGAAGAATACGATTAACACAATGGTGGACCAGCTCAACTCTTTCTCAGTAGAAGTAACGCGTGTGGCAAGAGAAGTGGGATCGGAAGGAAAACTGGGTGGACAGGCAACAGTAAAAGGCGTCGGAGGAACATGGAAAGATCTTACCGACTCTGTAAACCAAATGGCAGGAAACCTCACTGCACAAGTGAGAAATATCGCGGAAGTAACAACGGCGGTAGCGAAGGGTGACTTGTCAAGAAAAATCACGGTCGACGTGAAAGGGGAGATCCTCGAACTGAAGAATACGATCAACACCATGGTGGATCAGCTTAATTCGTTTGCATCGGAAGTTACCCGTGTGGCGCTTGAAGTAGGTACTGAAGGAAAATTGGGTGGACAAGCAAAAGTTCAGGATGTGGGTGGTACCTGGAAGGACCTTACAGAGTCAGTAAACCAAATGGCATCGAATCTTACTGCGCAGGTGCGCAACATTGCTGATGTGACGACGGCTGTTGCGAAAGGTGACCTTTCAAAAAAGATCACCGTAAATGTGGCCGGTGAAATTCTTGAATTGAAGGATACCATCAATACGATGGTGGACCAATTAAACTCATTTGCTTCTGAAGTTACTCGTGTGGCCCTTGAAGTGGGTACGGAAGGTAAACTCGGCGGTCAGGCAAAAGTGCAGGGTGTGGGTGGTACCTGGAAGGACTTGACAGATTCAGTGAACCAGATGGGATCAAACCTTACTGCACAGGTGCGCAATATCGCTGAGGTAACAACTGCCGTTGCGAAAGGCGACCTGTCCAGGAAGATAACGGTGGACGTAAAAGGAGAAATCCTGGAATTGAAAAATACCATCAACACGATGGTGGACCAATTGAATGCATTTGGTTCGGAAGTATTCCGTGTCGCACGTGAAGTAGGTTCCGAAGGAAAGCTGGGAGGCCAGGCAGATGTTCCGGGCGTGGAAGGTCTGTGGAAGGATTTGACCGACTCGGTAAATAAGATGGCATCTAATCTTACATCACAGGTGCGTAACATCGCTGAGGTTACTACCGCTGTCGCAAATGGTGACTTATCGCGCAAAATTGAAGTGGATGTTAAAGGTGAGATCCTGGAACTGAAGAACACCATTAACACGATGGTCGAACAATTGAGATCATTTGCATCAGAAGTAACGCGTGTATCGCGCGAAGTAGGTACAGAAGGTAAACTCGGTGGACAGGCTCACGTACCGGGTGTTGGTGGTACATGGAAAGACTTAACTGATTCCGTAAACCAAATGGCAGGTAACCTGACCGCACAGGTGCGTAACATCGCAGACGTGGCGATTGCTGTGGCAAATGGCGACATGTCGAGAAAAATTACAGCGGACGTACGTGGAGAAATCCTGCAGCTGAAAGAAACACTGAATACGATGGTGGACCAGTTGCGTGCATTTGCTTCTGAAGTAACACGTGTTGCACGTGAAGTGGGAACGGATGGTAAACTCGGTGGCCAGGCATTTGTACCAGGAGTTGCGGGCACATGGAAAGATCTTACTGATTCAGTGAACCAGATGACGGGTAATCTTACTTCACAGGTGCGCAATATCGCCGAAGTTACAAAAGCGGTGGCCTCCGGTGACTTAACAAAGAAGGTTACTATTGACGTTAAAGGCGAAATTTTCGATCTTAAAAACACCATTAATACGATGGTGGACCAGTTGAACTCATTTGCGTTTGAGGTGACGCGTGTTGCCCGCGAAGTGGGAACAGAGGGTAAACTGGGTGGACAAGCCGAGGTGCAGGGTGTGGCAGGAACATGGAAGGATCTTACGGATTCAGTAAACATGATGGCATCAAATCTTACTAACCAGGTTCGCGGTATTGCCAAAGTGGTTACCTCGGTTGCTACCGGTAACCTGAAACAAAAACTTTCGATTGTCTCCCGCGGGGAAGTTGCGCAGTTAACGGATACCATCAATGAGATGATTGACACACTGGCGCTGTTTGCAGACCAGGTTACAAACGTTGCCCGTGAAGTGGGCGTGGAAGGAAGATTGGGAGGCCAGGCATCCGTGCCGGGAGCATCGGGTATCTGGAAAAACCTTACGGAGAATGTGAATCAGCTTGCAGAAAATCTAACAACGCAGGTGCGCGCGATTTCTGAAGTGGCGTCAGCCGTAACAAAAGGTGATCTTACCCAAATGATCCGTGTGGAAGCGAAGGGAGAAGTGGAAGAGTTGAAAGACACGATCAACCAGATGATCGCAAACCTGAAGCAAACAACATTGCGTAACCAGGAACAGGACTGGCTCAAATCAAACCTTGCGAAGTTTACGCAAATGCTGCAGGGACAAAAAGACCTCAATACGGTTACGCGTCGCATCCTTTCTGAATTGGCCCAGGTCGTGAATGCCCAAAAGGGAATGTTCTACATCCTGGAACAGGACGAAAACCAGAGAAATCAAAAATTGAAACTAATCGCCGCATATGCTTATGGCGATGAATCGAAGATAACTAAGGAATTTAATTTGGGTGAAGGGCTCGTCGGTCAGTGTGCTGTTGAAAAAGAACGCATACTCTTAACGAATGTTCCAAAGAACTATATGAAGATCGGTTCCGGTCTTGGTAAAGCATCGCCTGTGAACCTGGTAGTGCTTCCGGTATTGTTTGAAAAAGAGATCAAAGCTGTTATTGAACTGGCTTCATTTGACACATTTACTGAAACACACCTTGATGTGCTCAACCAATTGACCGAAAGCATAGGAATTGTATTGAATACGATTGAAGCGAACACCAGGACCGAAAGCCTCCTTGTACAATCACAATCGCTCACTGATGAATTGAGAAGAACCAACGAAGAGCTGCAGGATAAAGCCCACCTGCTCGTGAAACAAAAGGAGGAAGTGGAAGATAAAAACCGCGAGGTGGAAGAAGCAAGGCGTTCACTGGAAGAAAAAGCAGAACAGTTGCAAATCACTTCCAAGTACAAATCAGAGTTCCTTGCAAATATGTCGCATGAATTAAGAACTCCTCTTAACTCATTGCTCATCCTTGCCCAGCAACTATACGAAAACCATGATGGTAACCTGAACGAAAAACAGGTCAGTTATGCAAAGACCATTCACAGTTGCGGAGACGACCTGATTCAACTGATCAATGACATCCTTGATCTTTCCAAGATCGAATCCGGGTATATTTCCACTGATTTTGTCAATGTGCAGTTCCATGAGATCACAGCATTTGTGGAAACAACATTTAAACATATTTCAGAGAATAAGAATCTCCGGTTTAGCATTGAGCTTGATGACAATCTTCCTTCCAGTCTTGAAACAGATACCCAGCGGCTTAACCAGATTTTAAAGAACCTGCTTTCCAATGCGTTTAAGTTTACTGAAAAAGGAGAGGTGAAGTTCCGGATTTATGAAGCGAATCATAACTGGAGGCATCACCGTCCCAATCTCGAAAAAGCCAGCAAAGTTGTGGCATTTGAGATCAGGGATACAGGCATTGGTATTTCCAAGGATAAACAGAACATTATTTTTGAAGCATTCCAACAAGCTGAAGGATCCACAAGCCGGAAATATGGGGGTACCGGTCTTGGTCTCTCCATCAGCCGCGGTCTTGCTGATCTTCTCGGCGGTACGATTGAATTGCAAAGTGAGGCAGGTTTTGGAAGCGTCTTCACACTGTTCCTTCCTTTAGACTACGATCCCACATTAGCTAAACGTGAAAAACCAAGTAATCTGAAAATAAGTGAGTACAGGCTGGCTGAAGGTGCCGAAACAAGCAAGACTTTGCAGTCAGTGCCTACTATTAAGGTATCGGACATCAAGGACATGGATGCGTTTAATGAAATGATCAATGAAACAGGTGATGACAGAAATAATATTATAACGGGTGATAAAGTAGTGCTGGTAATTGAAGATGATCTCAGGTTTGGAAAAATTATGGTCGAGAAAGCTCATGAGATGGATTTAAAAGTCATAATTGCGACACACTTTGCAGAAGTATTCGACCTGGTGAACAATTACAATCCGATTGCCGTTACACTCGATGTGAAACTACCCGACGCAAGCGGATGGCGAATTCTCGACCTGTTCAAAAACGACATTAATTTCAGGCACATACCAGTGCATCTTATTTCTGGCGAAGAAAACCGTTTGCTCGCCATGCACCGCGGCGCAAAGAGTTTTCATCTGAAACCGTTAAAGAACGACGCGTTAACCGCGTTATTTGGCGATATCGTCAGGTATAATGAAACAAAACAAAAGAGGCTCCTTATCATCGAAGACAATGAAATGGATTCCTCACAAGTGGCTAAAATACTCGACAATGGAGACATGATCCAGATCGAGATTGCCAATACAGGCATGAAAGGCATTGAGCTGATAAAAGAAAATAATTATGACTGCATTATTGTCGATTATATGTTGCCCGACATCGGAGGCCTTGAAGTAGTCACTGAAATAAGCAATATCCGTAAACCATACATAACACCGGTGCTTATCTACTCGGCAAAGGATTTTTCTCCAAAGGAGAAAACACTTTTAAAGCAATATTCGACCAAAATTTTGCTGAAAGACGTGACATCGCTCGACCTGTTGCTTGAAGAAGCCGTGTTGCTGCTGCATATTGACCACAAAAGTTTGCTGCCGGAAAAGAGAAAACTTATTGAAAACTTAAGGTCAAAGAATGATATCCTGACCTATAAAAAGGTGCTTGTCGTCGATGATGACGTTCGCAATCTTTTTGCGTTGACGACAGCATTTGAAAGATATAATATTCAATCTATCACAGCGGAAAGCGGGCAGGAGGCAATGAAGATCCTGGATGAAGCGAATGACATTGACATTGTACTTATGGATATCATGATGCCTGAAATGGATGGTTATGAAACAACTCAAAAAATAAGGCGGGAACATAAAAATACCAGTCTCCCCATTATTGCGGTTACCGCTAAGGCCATGAAAGGCGACCGGGAAAAATGTATTGAAGCCGGGGCTTCGGATTATATAACCAAACCAGTGAAAATTGACCAATTGCTGTCATTAATGAGAGTATGGTTGTACAAATAACTGAAACATGGAAGTTACCAACAACAATACAGCCAGCCGGTCAGACATTAAAATACTTGTTGTAGATGACAGGGAAGACAACCTTTTTTCCATCGAAGCGATCCTGGAAAAAGATAACTATGGCATCGTAAAGGCCAATTCGGGGCGCGCCGCTCTCAAAATTTTATTGCGGCAGCATGATTTTTCTCTTATTCTCATGGACGTGCAAATGCCGGATTTGTCGGGTTTTGAAACTGCGAATATCATCTACCAGAGAGATAAGCTTAAAGACATCCCTATCATATTTATCACGGCACACAATTACGATGAAGATGTAATTTTTAAAGGATACAGGATGGGCGCCGTGGATTATATCTATAAGCCGATAAACCCGGAACTCCTGCGTGTTAAAGTGGCTGTCTTTGTGGAATTGTACAGGAAGAATCTTCAACTGATGAATCATGAAAAAAAACTGTTGACGGCTAACCGGGTTTTGCAAAAAGAAATTGAAGAAAGGAAGGCTTCAGAAGAAAAAGTACGAATTCTGAATGCCCAGCTCGTCGAAAATAATGCGCACCTGAAAGCTGTGAACGAGGAACTGGATCAATTTGCTTACATCGCATCGCACGATCTCCAGGAGCCGTTGCGGAAAATCCAGGTGTTCAGCGATAAGATCCGTATGAAAAATAATGTAGACAACGAAACGGACAAATATTTTAAAAAGATCATCAATTCATCGAGAAGAATGCAATTGCTGATCAATGACCTTTTGAGCTTTTCACGCCAGTCTATAAATGCGTCTGACTTTAAAGAAACAAGCCTTTCCTACCTGGTAAAAGAAGCGGTAAATGAGCTTGAGCTTGAAATTGAAAACACACATGCTACGGTCCATTGCGGGCAACTCCCGGTAATGCGGGTGATACCAAGTCTCATGCAGCAGCTTTTCTACAATCTCATCAATAACGCCCTTAAGTTTAGAAAAAAAACAGCGGCCCCGGAAATTTACATCACTGCCGAGCGTCTCGCTGCGGCCGGGGTTCCCTCCCGTTCAGGGTCAACAAACGGAAACAGCTTTTACCAACGGATCACCGTAAGTGATAATGGTATTGGGTTTGACAACCGGTACTCGGACGAAATATTTATGCTATTTAAACGTCTGCACACACAACATGAGTTTGAAGGAACGGGTGTAGGTTTATCAATCTGCAAGAAAATCGTCGAAAAACACAATGGCACACTCACTGCCCAGGGCGAATTGCAAAAGGGTGCATCTTTTATCATCACCCTGCCAGAATATACTAGTCATTCTAAAAGCGAACCTTTACTGGAGACAGACTTAAAAAAGAAAGGGGAGTGATGAAAATCGCCCCCCGAAAAAAAATCCAATATCCTATGAAAAACTAGTTAGATATATTCAAATCCTGTTCCGGATTATTTTTCCAGGGTTTCTGTCTGACGTCAAATACTCAAATGCCTAATTACTAAAATTTTATGTTGGACTCGCTTCGGCAAAGATTTCTATTCAAAAATTTCCATTGGTAAAAATTTCCACACTGCCTCTGACCAACGGCAAAGTAATTCCCAGGTTCAATGAATTTACAACTGCCGGGAACAACTTGACGAGTCTTTTATCTCTCCTAATTTCTCATTGCAGCGTAAAGTAAGCAATCCGAACGAAGATTTGCGTTTTTGAAACCGTCATTGGCATGCCGACTTACTATAGCACGATATTTTCTATACACTAACAAAACGAATAAATCAATTGGTATAAAAGGTTCAACTACCTGACCTATGGAGCAACAGCGCAGTACAAGGAGCACGGTGTCACGAATTGGACGGATAATCGTGAAAACCGTGCTCTTCATTTTTCTTTTCATTGTTCTAATTGTTGCGCTGGTATTGACTCCACCTGTTCAGAACATGTTACGAACAAAAGCAGTCAGTTATCTTGAGCACACATTGAAGACGAAGGTGTCCATAGGTAAAATTTACATCGGCCTTCCCAAAAAAGTAATTATTGAAAACGTTTACCTCGAAGACCGGCAAAAAGACACCTTGCTCACTGCCGGAAGCCTTAAAGCAGACATAGCTTTATTTAAGTTAATAAAAGGTGAAGTTGATATTAATTCCATCGAACTTAAAAACAGTACTGTTAAGATAAAACGTCAATTTCCGGACACAATTTTCAATTTTCAGTTTATCATAGATGAGTTCTCCCCTGCCGGGTCTGCAAAAAATACAAGTGCCGACACCTCTGCTTCAAAAATTGCAATCCGGAATGTCACCCTTGACAAAATCAGGTTGGTTTTTAAAGATGTAGTGACGGGCAATGATGCTGAAGCGTGGTTGAATCACCTGGAAACAAGAATTGATTTGATTGACGCCGAACATTCAGTCTTTGATATCCCTGACGCCACGATTGACGGTTTGACTGCAAGAGTTTACCAGTCAAAACCGCTGGCAACACCAGAACCCGTTTCGAAAGACGTAGCGGAAGCGACCAAGCCTGCGGTCTTTAACCTGGATCTGGACAAGATATCACTTCGTCATTTGCAATTTGACTACAGGAATGATGTTTCAGCCTTATACAGCACCATCAAATTAAACAGCTCAGATATTGTGGTAAATAAGCTGGATATGGCCAACATGCTTATTGATCTTGATAAGCTTTCCGTTGATAATATTATTGCCAATATCCACCTTGGAAAAAAGGAACAGGCGAAAGTAGTTGTAAAAGAAGCGGCAAAAGAGGTCGAGACGCGTGCAGAAGCCGGTTGGCGCGTACTTGCAAAAGAGATCAGGCTAACAAACAATCAACTGAAATTTGATAATGATAATTTGCCTGTTCAAAAACATGGAATTGACTATGCGCACCTGGCGGCAGATTCGCTGACATTACACGCTGATAACTTTCTTCTAAGCCTCGACTCAATTGGCGGCGAAATCACCAAAGCTGAGGTAAGAGAAAAAAGCGGCTTCATATTAAAGGAATTTAGAACGAAATTTCTTTATTCGGGAACCGAAACTTTCCTCCAGGACCTCTATGTAAAAACTCCCGGAACAGAAATAAAGAAAGACGTAGCATTTCGATATGCATCGCTCGACGCCTTGCAAAACGACATCGGCAACGTGTACCTGGACGCGGATATAGAAAACAGTAAAATTCGTGTAGGCGACATTCTTTATTTCGCACCATTTCTCAGTCAACAACCCGCCTTTGCCAATGCTTCCACAACATGGTATATTAACAGCCGCGTAAAAGGAAGGATTTCTGATCTGCGAATAGAAGAACTTCAATTGCAGGGTTTAAAGGATACAAGAGTCGATATCAGCGGAAGACTTGCAGGCTTACCCGAAATGAAAAACGCCGTCGCGGACCTGACCGTTCGTCGTATCAGCACTTCTAAAAGAGATATGGCGCTTTTTATGCCTGCCGGTGCACTGCCAAAGAATATTACTATTCCGGACCAAATTTCAGTCAGTGGCAGGGCAAAAGGTAATATGGCAGGCATGAATGCTGACCTCGCGCTGAGAACAAACCTTGGGACCGCCTTTGTAAAAGGAACATTCAAGGATTTTTCTGATACAAGAAAAATTCAATACAATGCCACGATACAAACAGCGGCTCTCGACCTGGGAACAATCTTGCAGCAAAAACAAAATCTTGGACCTTTGACATCCTCGTTTACAATCTCTGGAAAGGGTGCCGATCCAAAAACCGCAAACGCTTCACTTAAAGGGAAAATAAATTCAATAGTATTAAAACAATACAATTATCGTGATGTGGCATTGAGCGGGTCACTTGTCAATCAGAAAGCGACATTTACGACATCAATTGTTGATCCTAACATCCACGTTTCACTGGCAGGTGAAGCCGATATTTCAAAAGAATTTCCGGCTGTGTCAATCGATGCAATGATAGACAGTTTAAAACTGCAGCCGCTTCACCTGGCTCCTGCGACGACAATCTACCGCGCAAAAATTAAAGGAAACTTTCCCACCACCGATCCCGACAATCTGCAGGGTAATTTGTTGATAACACAATCACTTTTGATAAGAGAAGACCAGCGCCTGCAGTTGGACACCATCAGGTTACTGGCCGGAAAGAATGATGCAGGCCAATTTATAAGGCTCAACAGTGATATGGTCAATGCAGAATTGAAGTGAAGATATAAGCTAACAGAACTTGCTTATGTTTTCCAAAATTCCATCGAGCCATATTTTGCGGTGCAACCGCCAACATCGGTAAAAAAAGTTCAACCTTATAATTTTCAGCTGGATGCTTTTGTATTTAATAGCCCCGCCATTAAATCACTTATTCCAGGTTTTGAACGGCTTGATTCCATTCAGTTCCAAAGTCATTTTTCCGATACCAATGGGTGGACCGCTTCACTTAACGCGCCGGTAATCGATATGGGCGTCAACCACGTCAGGATGCTAACGATGCAGGCGGGTACGGTTGATAATAAAATTAAAGCGACTGTGGGTTTGGGTCATTTCGTAAGTGGCTCCAGCATTGAGCTAAATAATACAACGTTGAATGCTATATTAGCAAACAACCAGCTCGATTTTGCGCTCAACATAAAAGACAGGGGACTAAAGGATAAATATAACGTGGGTGGAACTCTACGGAAGCAAAACGACAATAACTATACTCTTTCACTCAGACCGGACAGCCTGCTCCTTAACTACCAGGCGTGGAGTATATCACCCAATAACAAGTTGATCATTGCAGGAACAAAATTCAACGCAACTGATTTTACATTGAGCCAGGCCGGTCAACAGTTAAAGATCAGCAGCCAATCTGCATCACTTAATGCACCGCTGGAGGCAGGATTCACAAATTTTAAACTATCCACGCTCACTGGATTTGTTCAGCCTGATTCAACGCTAGCAGATGGCAACATAAATGGTAAACTCACATTGATCGAATTTTCATCCGCACCTGTTTTTACAGGTGATCTTACGGTGAGCGATTTCCGGGTGAGAAATGATACTGTTGGAAATGTTCATTTAATGGTAAACAATAAGGTTAGTGATACATACCATGCCGACATTACAATCCAGGGCAGGGGTAATGATGTCAGGCTTGCGGGCGACTACTTTCCAACCAACAGTAACAACAATTTCGATTTTGTACTCGATATACGGCAAATGCCATTGGCTACTGCGCAGGCTTTCTCTGCGGGAAGCATCAAAGATGCATCAGGATCTGTAAATGGAAAGTTCACGGTAAAAGGCACCATGAAGGATCCTTCAATTGGCGGGGCGCTTAATTTTAATAAGGCGACATTTATTGTCAGTGAATTCAACACTTATTTGTCTGTTGATGGTGAAAAACTGGCCGTCACCGAAAAGGGACTTCAATTCAACGACTTCGTCATCAAGGATTCTTCAGGAAATCAACTGCGGATCAATGGAACAGCAGCGACCACCAACTTTAGCAATTACCATTTTGACCTGACTGTCCGCGCAAATAATTTCCAGGCACTTAACAGCACCAAGAAACAGAATAAAAAGTTGTATGGCCAGTTGTTCTTTAATACCGCGTTGAATATTAAGGGAACTGAAGAATTACCCGTCATAGACGGAAGGCTTGTCATAAACGAAAAAACAAAATTGACCATTGTGTTGCCCCAGCAGGAACCGGGAATTGTAGAACGCGAGGGAGTGGTTGCGTTTGTTGATAAGGACGCCCCTTTAAGTGATTCGCTTTTCATGGCCGAGTATGACTCACTGAATAAGTCCGGTTTTACCGGCATGGATATTTCGATGATTATAGAAGTAAATAAGGAAGCGGACCTGACGATGATCATCGACGAGGGTAATGGCGATTTCCTGAATGTGAAGGGAGAAGCTTTATTAACTACGAGCATTGATCGCAGCGGTAAAATCATCCTTTCGGGAACCTATGAATTGCAAAGTGGCTCTTATGAACTATCCTTCAATTTCCTTCGCCGAAAATTTGAAATCCAGAAAGGAAGCAAAATAACCTGGGAAGGTGAGCCAACCGATGCCTTGTTAAATGTTACCGCCAAATATATAGCTACCGTTGCTCCGCTTGACCTGGTAAAAAACCAATTAAGTGAAAATATCACCACCAACCAGCGCAATACTTATTTGCAGAAACTTCCGTTTGACGTAATGCTAAAAATGGAGGACGAATTACTTCACCCAAAAATCACTTTTGATATCATTCTGCCAACTGACAAAAATTATGTAGTAGGACCTGAAATCATCACTAACGTAAGAACCCGGTTGGATCAGCTCCGGCAGGACGAGGGCGAGATGAATAAGCAAATCTTTTCGTTATTACTGCTTAATCGCTTTGTTGCCGAAAACCCGTTTGCCAGCAGCAGTGGCTCACTGAGCGCTGCTACCCTGGCGCGAAACAGTGTTAGCAAGCTTATGACAGAACAATTGAACAGGCTCGCAGCCGATCTCGTAAAAGGCGTGGACATAAATTTCAATATTCAATCTTCCGAAGATTATACAACGGGTGAAAGGCAGGATCGCACTGATCTCAATGTAGGTTTATCAAAACGGTTGCTTAACGACAGGCTTACTGTAACCGTGGGAAGCAATTTCGAATTGGAGGGACCTGAGAATTCAACGCAACAGGCCACAAATATAGCGGGGGATGTGGCCTTAGACTATAAACTCAGCAGCGATGGGCGATACATGTTAAGGGGTTATCGTAAAAACGAATACCAGGGTGTCATTGATGGTTATATCATTGAAACTGGTGTAGGTTTTCTAATTACTGTAGATTATAATCGGTTCAGGCAAATTTTTATGAGTAGTAAAAAAAGACAGAAAAGGCAACAGCGGGCTTATTCGGCGGATAGCGGCGGTCAAAACCAAACACAGGAAAAAAGAGCCGAATGAACAGGTTCCACTATATCGCAGCATTGATCATTGCAGCAATCGTTGCGGCATGCAGCAGTACCAGAAGAATACCGCCGGGAGATGCATTGTACACGGGTGCCACCATCAAAATAGAAGACAGCCTCTTAAGAGGCAAGAAGAAAAAAGAACTGAAAGAGGATCTCTCCAAACTTACAAGACCGAGGCCCAACAAGAAGATCCTTGGAATACGATTTAAGCTATTTGCCTATAACCTCGCGGGCAATACTCAAAAAGAAAAGGGTTTAAGGGGCTGGTTAAAAAATAAAGTGGGTGAACCACCGGTGCTGCTGAGTAGTGTTGATCCGGACTGGAACACCACAATGCTGCAAAATTCGCTTGAAAACCGCGGTTATTTTAAAGCTTCAGTATTTGGCGATACGGCGGTAAAAAACAAAAAAGCAACTGCTACTTATACTACGCGTCCCAATGTACAATATACTATTAACGAAGTTCATTTTGATCCCGACAGCAGCAAATTACAACAGGCTGTCGCGGCATCCGTCACTGAAACTTTTCTTAAGCCCGGGGATCCCTATGACCTGTCCGTCATCAAAACGGAGAGGGAGAGGATTGACGATTACCTAAAGGAGCGTGGTTTCTATTATTTCGATCCGGATTTCCTGATCATTGAAGCCGACAGTACGATCGGTGATCATAAAGTGAACCTGTTTGTCGTAGTTAAGCCCAATACACCACCGGAAGCACGTGAACTATATAAGATCAATGACGTGTTGATCATGCCCAATTACCGCCTGAACGCTTCCAATATTGATACATTAAAATCCGATGCGGATTTTTATCATGGTTATTACCTTGTCGACAAACGAAAAAGATTTAAACCGCGTCTTTTTTTAGAGGCCATGCAATTCAACCCGGGAGATGTATACAATCAAACCGATCATACCCAGACTATCAGCAGGCTGGTAAACCTGGGAGTTTTCAAATTTGTTAAAAACAGGTTCGAACCGGTACCAAGTATCGACACTCCGCGGTTGAACGCTTTCTATTATCTTACTGCCCTCCCCCGAAAATCATTGCAGGGCGAAGTCAACACAAGCACCAAGTCAAACAATCTTACCGGGTCATCTTTTAAACTTGGGTGGCGAAATCGAAATACATTCCGCGGTGGCGAGTTACTTACTGTTGATCTCACAGGGGGCTTTGAATGGCAGATCAGTGGGCAATTCAGAGGATACAATACCTACCGGGCAGGTATCGAGACGAACCTTGCCTTCCCAAGATTTCTCGTTCCATTTGTTTCCATAAAAACAAAAAGTGGTTATGTCCCCCGCACGAAGATTCTCCTCGCCTATGAAATCGTAGAAAAACAAAAGCTATATACTTTGAATTCTTTTCGTACCGAATTTGGCTATGCATGGAAAGAAAATATTCGCAAGGAACATTTATTTAACCCCATTTCTATCACCTATGTACAACCGCGCGATGTAACCCAATTATACATTGATAGCCTGGTTAGTAATCCCACGCTTGCCAAAGCAATCGAGAAGCAATTTATTCTGGGCACCAATTATAATTATATCTATAACGACATGCAGCGCAACCGCATCATGAGTGGTTTTTACTTCAGGGGTGGGGTTGACCTGTCCGGTAATATTGCAGGTCTCGTAAGCGGTGCCAACATAAAAGAAGGCAAACCGGTAAGTATTGCAGGTGCACAGTTTTCGCAATACGTAAAGTTTGAAACGGATTTTCGTTATTATGCCAAGGTCTCCTCTTCGGCGCTCTGGGCAAATCGGTTAATCCTCGGATTGGGACTTCCATGGGGGAATTCGCTGCAACTCCCATACATCAAGCAGTTCTTTGTTGGGGGCAACAACAGTATCCGGGCATTCCGTAGTCGTTCGTTGGGTCCTGGTTCTTACCAAACGCCACCGTCCGAAACGTTTTTACCTGACCAATCAGGCGATATCAAAATTGAGACGAACACAGAACTGCGCATGAGGCTTGCAGGTATTGTACACGGGGCCATATTTGTCGATGCCGGCAATATATGGCTTTACAATGAAAACCCTCTTAAGCCGGGAGCGAAATTCAGCAGTGACTTTCTAAAAGAAATGGCAGTGGGCACCGGTGTAGGGTTGAGGTTCGATGTAATCTACCTTGTCGTTCGGTTGGATGTAGCTTTTCCCCTACGCAAACCTTACTTACCAGAAGGCGATCGGTGGGTTATAAACCAAATAAGATTGGGTAGTTCAGACTGGCGACGGGATAACATTATCTTCAACCTTGGCATCGGATATCCATTCTAAAAAACATAGGGTACAGGCCAGGCAGTTTATCTTATTTCAAATTCTTCCTGATTGCCTTTGCAGAATCGAGATGCTCCCTTACTTTGGGCAGCGTGTTATTGATAAATGTTTTCACGTCTGAATCTTTGGAATCATTCGCTGCCTTTTCAAACATATCAATCGTGGCTTCATGTTTCTTCACCATCGCCGTCATGTAAGCTTTATCGAAGTCTTTACCTGTTTTCGCAGAGCAGTCTTTGATATCCTTCTGGCTTTCTTCGCTCACTCCCGCCGGGAGCGTTACATTGCGCTGTGCTGCCAAAGCTTTCACCTTTTCATTGGCGGCAGAATGATCATGAACCATCATTGATCCAAAATCCTTCACTTTTTGATTGGTCGCTTTTTGTTGTGCTATTTCACCTAGCTGTACCTCAGTCATTCCTCCATTAGCTGCTTTCACCAGGAATGAAGCTGTGTTTTCATCAGCCTGCACCGTAGGCTGTGTGGACTGCGAGTCAACTTTTTCAATCTTTGCGTCATTAATCGAATCGGCTTTTTCAACCGGATCCTTTGCTTCATTGTCGCAAGCCCACGTTACCAGGGACATTGCGAACAATACGAACAGGGTAGTTTTCATACACTTATTTTTTTATTAATTAAGCTGGTTTGCGAATAAATGGGGGAAATTTTCGTGCCAGCAAGAACCTGTGAAATAGTCGACCCCGCACCGTCCGCGTAATACTCCCTTACTACCATTTATTCAGGGTCGGATTTACCCGAAAACAGACATAGTGTTCTCAAATGTGCATTCTTATCGTCACGAAAATGCCTCGCTTTTGAAGAAAATATTCCACACATTAACGCTTGTCTTATAGTACCCTCTTAGGAATTTATGGCACGAAATTTTGATTAAGAACAATTGAGTACAATTGAAGACTTGAAACATTTTATAAGAATTCAGACCCTATCAGCAAAAAACCGGCCTTTCGGCTGGTTTTTTTTATGGCACAGGAATTTCATACTAATGTTTAAAAATATCGTTATGAGAGCAATATGGAGCGGGGCCATTGGTTTTGGCCTTGTCAATATCCCGGTAAAACTTTTCAGTGCCGTCCAGCAAAGCGAACTGGACCTTGCCATGTTGGATAAGAAGGATCACGCGAACATCAAATTTCAAAGAGTGAATGCCAACACCGGTAAAGAAGTCGCCTGGGAAAATATAGTAAAGGGGTACAAGCTTAATGAACGGTATGTGGTACTGACCAACGAGGATTTTGAAAAAGCAAGTCCGGAAAAAAACAAGATCATCGAAATTACAGAGTTTGTGGAAGAAAAGGAGATTGAGAGTATTTACTATGAAACACCCTATTACCTTCAACCAGAAAAAAGCGGTGCAAAAGCATACTCGCTTCTTCGTGACGCCCTGAAAAAAACCGGTAAAGTCGGGCTTGGTTCATTTGTGTTGAGAAGCAGGGAGAGCCTTGTAATTATTAAATCCTATGGCGAAATATTATTATTGAATAAGATCCGCTTCCAGGAAGAAATACGCGACACCGGTGAAATAAATATCCCCAAGTCTTCGCCTACAGCAGCGGAAGTAAAAATGGCGACCCAACTGATCGACCAGCTGACGCATGAGTTTGATATATCCCGTTATAAAGATTCGTACTCTGATAAGTTGATGAAATTGATTAAAGCAAAAGCAAAGGGCAAAAAACTTGTCAGTTCGCCACTGCGTGTCGTTCATTCACCGGGTAAAGACCTGATGGCGCAGCTGAAGGCAAGTCTTGAACCGTCGAAAAGAAAAGCATCCTGATGGCGCTACTCACTTACAATAAAAAGAGAAATTTCAAAGCGACGTCTGAGCCCAAAGGAAAGGTCATCAGGAAAAATCGATTTCGTTTTGTCGTACAGCGTCATGATGCGTCACGTTTGCATTATGATTTTCGTCTCGAAATGGGAGGTGTATTGAAGAGTTGGGCGGTACCCAAAGGCCCTTCAATGAATCCTGCAGACAAAAGGCTTGCGGTAATGGTGGAAGACCACCCGGTAAGCTACATTAATTTTGAGGGCACAATCCCAAAAGGCAACTATGGAGCGGGAACTGTTGAAGTATGGGATAAAGGCCTTTTTTTCCCGGTGAATGAAAACGTGGAAAAGATCACCGAACAACAAGCCTTAAAAGCCTTGGGCAAGGGCGAGCTGAAAATTTTTTTAAAAGGAGAAAAGCTTGAAGGCGGATTTGTATTGGTACGTTTTAAAACCGGCGACAACAACTGGCTCCTGATAAAACATAAGGATGAATACGCTATCAATAAAAAGTACGATAGTGAAAAATATTCTTCCTCAGCAACAAAGAAAAAGATATGAAAAAGACCGATTCACTTCTTACCAACCTTGATAAGCTTTACTGGCCCGACGAAGGAATCACAAAGGGCGATCTTATCAACTATTATGAGGCGATGGCAGCATATGTTCTTCCCTATTTGAAAAACCGACCACTTTCGCTGAAAAGAAATCCAAACGGGATAAAGGACCAGGGATTCTTTCACAAGGATGCGGGCGATATAGCTCCAGGCTGGATCAAAACGGCGGATATTTATGCGGAGTCTTCAGATAAAATAATACA
>Ga0207675_100001401_pt1 | contig 24104 bp, 25 predicted proteins | sample KBSSwiS42_FD_184305 | JGI IMG/M metagenome (GOLD analysis project Ga0207675, IMG submission 184305) | Switchgrass rhizosphere microbial communities from Kellogg Biological Station, Michigan, USA - KBS Switchgrass S4-2 (SPAdes) (version 2) | ecosystem: Host-associated > Plants > Roots >...
CGGCGGCGGCATGATGCCGAGCTGGGCGCCGGTGTCGTCGATCACGCGAATTTCGCGGACCCGGATGCGTTCGTTGACCCGCGTGCGGTCGTCACGCCGGGGACTTCTATCAAAAGCGATAAGGCCTCCTTACGATGATCTCGTTCAGTGTCCGGCTCGCGACGGCATTACAAAGCGCTTGCCGCCGCCGGCAGCTTGCCCTTCGAGGCGATTTCTTCCTGCGCCCTCGCGACGAAGTCGGACACCAAGCTCGACCCTTTGTCGCCGCCCGCCCGCTCGCGCACCGACACGGTATTGGTGTCGGCCTCGCGATCGCCGACCACCAGCATGTAGGGCACTTTCTGCAGCTGGGCCTCCCGAATCTTATAATTAATTTTCTCCTGCCGCTCGTCGACCTCGGCGCGTATCCCCGCCTGCTTCAGCTGACCCAGCACCGCCTGCGCGTACGCCAGGTGCCGATCGGCAATCGGCAGCACCACGGCCTGGATTGGCGCCAGCCACAACGGAAACGCGCCGGCGTAGTGCTCGATCAGGATGGCGATGAACCGCTCGAAGCTGCCGAAAATCGCCCGGTGGATCACCACCACGCGATGCTCGTGGTTGTCGGCGCCGATGTACTTGAGGTCGAACCGCTCCGGCATCTGGTAGTCGAGCTGGATCGTCGCGCACTGCCACTTGCGGCCGATCGCGTCGGTGACGTCGAAGTCGATCTTCGGCCCGTAGAAATTGCCGCCGCCCTCGTCGACCGTGTAGGTCTCGCCCGCCTTCTCGAGCGCGCCGCGCAGCTTTTCTTCCGCCTGATCCCAGGTTTCCTTGGCGCCGAGGTATTCGCCGGGACGCGTCGACAGCTTCGGTTGGAAGGTCAGGCCCAAATCGTCGTAGACGCGCCGAACCAGCTTCAGCAGCCGTTCGACCTCGTCGCCGATCTGCTCGGGCATCACGAAGCAGTGCCCATCGTCCTGCGAGAACTGGCGCACGCGCGTCAGCCCCGACAGCACGCCGGCCAGCTCGTTGCGGTGCAGCGGCGTCTGCTCGTGGAAGCGGATCGGCAGCTCGCGGTAGCTGTGGACGTCGCTGGCGTAGAGCACGTAGTGTCCGGGGCAGTTCATGGCCTTCATCGCCATCTCCTCGCCCTCGGAGCCGTGCACCTGGAACATGTTCTCGCGGTAGTGCGCCCAGTGCCCCGACGTTTCCCACAGCGCCTTGTTGAAGATGATCGGCGTCTTCACCTCGACGTAGCCGTTGGGCAGCAGCACGCCGCGCATGTAGTTCGCGAGCGTGTTGTACAGCGTCGTCCCCTTGTCCTGCCAGAACGCGGCGCCGGGCGCCCACGGATGGAAGGTGAACAGGCCGAGCTCGCGCCCCAGCTTGCGGTGGTCGCGCTTCTTCGCTTCCTCGATCTGCGTCAGGTGCGCCTTCAGCTCCTTGTCGGTGAAGAAGGCGGTGCCGTAGACGCGCTGCATCGGCTGGTTGCGCGCGTCACCCTTCCAGTAGGCGTTCGAGGTCGACAGCAGCTTGAACGCTTTCAGCCGTCCCGTCGTCGGCACGTGCGGACCGACGCAGAAATCGACGAACGTGTCGCGATCCTTGATCGTGTAGCAGGAGACTTCCGACTGACCCTCGGTCTTCTCCTCGATCAGCTGCACCTTGAGCGGCTCGCCGCGCTTGCCGAAGAACTCCCGAGCCTCTTCGCGCGGCCACATCTGCCGCTCGTAGACGAGATCCTGCGTGGCGAGATCGCGCATCTTCGCCTCGATCGCCTCGAGGTCTTCCGGCACGAACGGACGCTGGACAACGAAGTCGTAGAAGAAGCCTTCGTCGGTCGCCGGCCCGATGCCGCACTGCGTGCCGGGAAAGAGGTTCGTGACGGCGGCCGCCAGCAGGTGCGCCGTGCTGTGCCGGTAGAGCGGCAGCGCCTCAGGGCTCTTGTCCGTGACGATCCGCACCGAGGCGTCGCGGTCGAGGCGATAGACGAGGTCGACCAGCTTGCCGTCGACGATGCCGGCGAGCGCGGCCTGGGCCAGGCGCGGCGAAATCGACTCGGCGACATCCTTGACGGACGTTCCCGCCGGCACACTGCGGCTCGAGCCATCCGGGAGCGTGACGGTGATCTGACTCATGGAATCGTGGTAGGCACGGGTGGACTCGAACCACCGACCTCCTGCGTGTCAAGCAGGCGCTCTAACCTCTGAGCTACGCGCCTACACCAGGCAAAAACTGACGTTAGACGAACGCTCAGTATAACTCAGGAATTGGTGCCTTGGGGAGCGGCGAACGGGTGAGACGGACCCATTCGCCCACGCGCCAATTACGCGGCTTTTTTCTCGCTGAGGCGTTCGAGCGCCTTGTCGAGGATGGGATCGGTTGTCGGCGCCGGCTGGCCGAATTCGACATCGGGCTCGTCGACCGGGACGGTCGGCTCGAGACCCTTTTCGTGCAGCGGCGCGCCGGCCGGCGTGAGGAAGCGCATCGTCGACAGCCAGAGGCCCGCGCCGTCGGGGAGCTTGACCAGCTTCTGCGCCGCGGCGCGGCCGATCGTGTGCTCGCCGATGAGGTCGCCGCGTTTGTTGCCGGCGACCGCGGCGGCAAAAATCTCTGACGCCGCGGAGGTGCCGGTGTCGATCAGCACGACCAGCGGCAGCGTGACGGCGCCGTCGCCCGACGTGGCCGTGATCGGCTCGCGCACGCCGCCCTTCTGCTCGCGAATGGCGATCGTGCCGTCGCGGACGAACAAGCGCGCGAGCGCGATGCCCTGTTCGATCGTGCCGCTCGACAGACGGCGAACGTCGACGATGAGCTTCGAGGCGCCGGCCTTGGTGAGCTCGGACACCTGCGCCGAGACCTGGTTGGTCGTCGCCGGACCGATCGCGGCGACGCGCACGTAGCCGACGCCGCTCGCCGCGATGCGTCCGCTGACCATCGACGCGGGCTCGTTCTCGCGCGTCATCTCGATCACGTGCGGATCGGCCGCGTTGCCGCGGATGATGGTGATCGAGACCTTGCTGCCCGGCGTGCCGCGCAGCGCGCGAACGCCTTCCCACACCGACATCTCGCGCGTCGGCATCTCGTTGATCGCGCGGATGTAGTCGCCGGTGCGCAGCCCGGCTTTCGCGGCGGGCGAGTTATCGCGCGCGGCGATGACCCGCAGATAGTACTGACGCGTCAGCTCGAGGCCGACGCCGCCCGGCGGCAGCGGCGCGCCGCTCTCGACCTGCTTCACCTGATCGACCGTGAGGTACGCGCTGTCGGGGTCGAGGCCTTCGGCCAGCCCGTGCATAGCCCCCTTCATCACTTTGTCGATGTCGGCGGTCTCGACGTAGCTGCTCGAGATCAGGCTGACGACGTCATCGAAGATCTTGAGGTGCTGGTAGGTGTCCTCGCGCGCCATCACCCGGCCGAGAAAACCGCCGACGATCGCGAACGCGATCACCGGGGCGGAGATGGACATCACGATGACTCGTGTGCGAGAGCTCATAGCACCTCACTTGCCTAGCGTTTCTTCAGCCATTGTAAGGGATCCACCGGTTGACCGTCGACGCGCAGCTCGAAGTAGAGCGCATTGGCGCCGGAGGGTGTCGGTCCGACCTTGCCGATGGGTTGACCGTGCTCGACGCGCGCTCCCTTCTTCACCGCGATCTCCAGCAGATCGCCGTAAAGGCTGAAGGTCTGTGATCCGTGATCCAGGATGACGAGGTTTCCAAATCCGCCAAAAGTGCCCGCAAATGCAACGACGCCGTCGTGGATCGCCATGGCAGAGGCGCCCTCGGGGGCGGCGATTTCGATTCCGTTCGAGGCCGCGGTTCGTGAAAAACGCCGTTGCACCTCGCCGTTGACGGGCCACGGCAGATCGCCGCGGAACGGCTTCAGCGGGAGCGCGGCTGTTTCACCGGACGCCGGGGTGGCGCCGGCGCTCATCTCGCGCAGCACGGTCTGCAGCCGCTGCTGTGCCGTTTGCAGCTCTCCGGCGAGCTGAGCGTTGAGATCACGCTTCTGATCGATGTCGCGGACGAGGTCGGCGCGCGCCTGCGCGGCGCGCTGCGCGGCGGCCTGCGCGCGGGCCGCGGCGGTGCGAAGCGTCGCGAGCTCGGTGCGGCGCTGCTCGAGCGCTTGACGCGTGCGCGCCAGCTCGCTCACCGTCTGCTGATGCGAGGCGATGCGATCGCGATCCATTTTCGCCAGCGCCGCGACGGTTCGGGTCGCCTGGCCGAGATGCCGCAGATCGGGTGTGGCCAGGACCAGGCGCAGATACTTGGCACGGCCGAGCTTGTAGATTTCCACCAGACGCGCGCGCAGCTCGGGTTTGGATGCCTCTTCGGCGTTCTGGAGCGTCTGCACTCTGGCGTCCGTGGAGGCGAGCTCGCCCTCGACCTTCGCTGCGTCGGCGTCGATGGTTTTCAGCTCTTCAGCACGGAGCTGCCGCTCGACTTCGAGCTTGCGCAGCTCGCCGAGCAGCGTGCGCTCTTCGGAGGCGAGGCGGTCGGCCTCCCGCTGCAGCGCCTGCAGCCGCTCGGTGGCGCGGCGGGCAAGGGCCTCGGTCCGGGCGCGGTCGGGGCCCTGGGCCTGGGCGACGACGACAATCCCGGCGACTGCAAAAATCGCAGAAACCGTGGCAGTCAGCCCCCAGCCCCAAGCCGCCAGCCCGTTAGAAGATCGACTTCCCATCAATATCACCGGGTATCGGCACTGCGAAGTACTTCAACACGGTCGGCGCGATATCCATGATATCGGCCTGCGCCTCCGCGAGCGCCCGGCTCGAAATCAACACACCGGCGGTCTGCTTGTAATCGAAGGAGCCGTGGTCGCCGGACCACTTCTTCATGTTGGGATAGACGATCCCCGGCGGGGAGCCTCCCAGCGTCGACTGCCACGACACGCGGTAGCCGTCGGCCAGCCCGACCTGCAGCTCCGCCGCGTTCTTCAGGAAATCGCCGTGGTAGATGTCGTCGCGCTTGTAGACCGCCTCCATCATCTTCGCGCCGGTATTCGGATCGGTCATCGTCATCAGCCGCGCCGCAAGTACCTCCTGCACGGCCTTGGACTCGCCAGGGTCGACGATGCCCCGGCCCTCGCGTCCCTTGAGGTTCAGATAGATCTGGCCCAGTCCCATGGCGTAGGCGCGGGTGCGCGTCCAGTCGACGTTCTCCCAGAAGGTGCCGCCGCCGAACAGGTCTTTCAGCATCTTCTCGCCCGGCTGCTGCCCCTGGATCGCCATGAACCCTTCCTGCACCAGCCAGGTATTCAGGTTCACCGACTGGCGGAAGGAGTGGAAGCCGTGGTCGGAGACGATCAGGATCGGCGTCGACGGATCGAGCCGCGAGACGACTTCGCCGACGAACTCGTCGCACTTGCGGTAGATGCGCTCGATCGAATCGCCGTACTTGGCCGCCAGCGCCTTGTCGTACATCGGGTGGGCGGGATCGATCAGCCGCCACATCATGTGCTGCACGCGATCGGTCGACTCGATGACGCCGACGAGCAGATCCCACTGTTTCGCGTCGAGCCGCTGCAGGATCACCTGGGCGCGGTCGTCGAACGCGCGGTAGAGATCTTCCATGAAGGTCCGCTCGTCGATGCGATCCTCGTTCAGCGGCCACGTCGCTTCCGCCCATCCGAGCGTGCGATACGGCCCGAGCCGCTCGTAGAGATCGGCGGCGAAGGAGCGGGGCGACGACATCGGCGCCGGCGGGTTGTCGGGCCGCCAGTTCACCGGCGAGACGTAGAGCTGCAGCTCCTGGCCGGCGTTGATCAAATAGACCTGCGCCATGCCATGGACCCGCACCAGCAGGTTGATGCTGAAGTCGAGGTTGATCCACTTGCTCCACTGATGCTCGGTGAGGTGGATCGTGTTGTCGCCGAGCGTGATCGTCGCCGACTTCTCGGCCCGGTTCCAGTGGATGGCGAGCGGCACGCGCACGTCTTCGCGCGCTTCCAGCTCGGCGATCTTCATCTTGTCCGCTTCCGACCGCGGCGTCCTGGCGCGCGCCGCGCGCAGCTGCTGGCGCACGATCGGGTTGGGCGGGCCGACCAGCTCGGTCTGCGCGACGTCGCCATCGAACACGAGCCGCTTCAGGATGCCGCCGAACTCGGTATTGCCTTCCTCGTAGCGGCTGAGGTCGGTGCCGAAGTAGTAGAAGGTGCCCATCGTGCCGCGGATGTCCGGCAGCGGCAGCCCCGACAGCATCTCGCCGTTCTCCACGTCCTCCGGCGGATACGTGACCGGCACGGTGAGCATGCTCGACCGCACGCCGGCTTTGCCGGCAGTGACCCAGAAGGAAGTGCCGCCGCGAATCGACGTGATCTTCGGGCGCGAGACCGGGATGTAGTTGAGCAGGAAGCGCGGCGGCTCCCGCGTCACCATGCCGAGATCGGGCAGGTACGACGCGTTGTCGCGAACGAGGAAGTCGTAGATGTTGTGCTTGCCGGCGTTCACGCCGGTCGCAAACGACGCCCACGCGGTGGGCGATTCCGGCGAATGCGTCGTCGTCAGCGTGCGGACGCCGCTGCCGCGCTTCGCCAGCTTCTGCATGTTCGGCAGCTTCCCATCGTCCATCCATCTCTGGACGAGGCGCGGGTCCATGCCGTCGAAGCCGAGGATGACGAGCTTCTGCTGAAACTTCTCCGGCGCGCGCCGCGTGCCGCACGCCGTAGCGGCGCCGAGGCAAACGGCGAGCGAGATCAAGAGGAGGCGTTTCACGAGTTTAGGCGGTGTGAAATTATAACATTGAGGGATGAACGGACGAGTGCTGGCGGTCGACGTCGGCACGCGCCGCGTCGGCCTGGCGATCAGCGATGCGTCGCGCACGCTCGCGCGGCCGCTCGAGACGATCGCGGTGACGAGCGAGGCCGACGCGGTCAATCGCGTCGCCGGCCGAATCCTCGAGCTGGCCGACGAGGCCGACGGATTGTCGACGATTGTCGTCGGCATGCCCAGGCGGCTCGACGGCACGCCCTCGGACGCGACCTCGCGCGTCGACGCGTTCATCACCCGACTCAAGGCACGAGTCGCCGTTCCAGTCGAGACCGAGGACGAACGGCTGACCAGCCGCGAGGCGGAGAGCCGGCTCGCCATCCGCGAGCGCGACTGGCGGAAGCGCAAGGCGAAGCTCGACGCGGCGGCGGCGGCCGTTTTCCTGCAGGACTATCTCGATAGAAAGTAAGAGACGTGAAGAAGCTGATCGGGTTGTTCTTCGTGCTCGTGCTCGTGGCTGGCGCCGGGGCGGCTTTCTTCTACATGCGCGTCAACCAGCCCTATCGCGGGTATGAAGGGATGGAGCAATTTGTCGAGATTCCGACCGGCGCCGGCAGCGTTGCGATCGGCGATCGCCTGATCCAGGGCGGCGTCATCCGCGATCGCACGACGTATCGCACCGCCGTCTGGATGACCGGCAAGGGGCGTCAGCTGAAGGCCGGCGAATACCGCTTCGATCGCGCGATGACGCCGTTCGAGGTGATCGACAAGATCGCCCGCGGCGACGTCTACGTCGTCCACGTGACCTTTCGCGAGGGGCTGACGATGGTGGAGATGGCGAAGATCTTCGAAGACGAAGGTCTCGGCCAGGCGTCGGCGTTCATGCAGGCGGCGAAGGATCCGGCGCCGGTTCGCGAGATCGATCCGGCGGCGAAGGATCTGGAAGGGTACCTGTTCCCCGAGACCTACGCGCTGCCGCGGCACGCCGACGCAGCGAAGCTCGTACGCCAGATGGTGTCCTCGTTTCATCGCGCGTTTCCGCAGGAGCTGCGCGACGCCGGCGCCGCCGCGAACCTGACGCCGCGCCAGATCGTCACGCTCGCCTCGATCGTCGAGAAGGAGACGGCGAAGCCGGAGGAGCGGCCGATTGTCGCCGCTGTCTATCGCAACCGGCTGCGGATCGGGATGCCGCTGCAATGCGACCCGACGGTGATTTACGCGCTGCAGCGCGCCGGGTCGTTCAACGGCAATCTTCGACGGGACGACCTGCAGTTCGACTCGCCGTACAACACCTACCGCTATCCGGGGCTGCCGCCCGGCCCGATTGCCTCGCCAGGCAAGGCGTCACTCGAGGCGGCGGCACATCCTGCCGACGTCGACTACGTCTATTTCGTCAGCCGCAACGACGGCTCGCACGAGTTCGCCCGCACCCTCGACGAGCACAACCGCAACGTGCAGAAGTTCCAGATTCAATACTTCCGCGAGAAGCGTCTGCGTGAGCGGCAAGAGGGCAGGTAGGGCGTCTACCGCTCATTCCACTTCAGCTTCTGTCGTAATACTTCAAAGTAGCTCCGTGACGAAGGCCGCAGCAGGCGCACGCGTTTGTCGGCGCAGCGGATGCGCACTTCATCGCCGGCCTCCAGCTGATAGCCAGCCTGACCGTCGAAGGTGACGTAGAGCTCGTCGCGCTCGTTCATCATCGGCTGCACGCGGACGAGCGACGACGCGGGGATGACGATCGGCCGGTTGGTCAGCATGTGCGGCGCGATCGGCGTCAGCACGATCGCATCGACGACCGGCTGGACGATCGGTCCGCCCGCGGCGAGGTTGTAGGCGGTCGATCCGGTCGGCGTCGCGACGATCAGGCCGTCCGCCTTGACGCGCGTGACGAACTCGTCGCCCACTGACACCGAGAGGTCGGTCATCCGCGCCCGCGCCGCCTTGGTGATCACCACGTCGTTGAGCGCCATATGTTCGGGCAACGCGACGCCGCCGCGCAGCGTGGTCGCGCGCAGCATGAGCCGCTGCTCGACCCGCGCCTGTCCGGTGAGCGCCGCCTCGAGCGACGTATACAGCTCGGGAAGCGTCGCCTCGGTGAGGAAGCCGAGCGATCCGAAGTTGACGCCGAGGATCGGCACATCGGCGCCCGACGCCGCGACGCAGTCGGCGACCGACAGCAAGGTGCCGTCTCCGCCGAGCACGACCACGAGGTCGACGTCGGCGACCAGCGCCGGTTTGTCGGCGATGCGGCGCTCGCCGCCGGCGGGCATCAGCGCGGCGGTCGCGGTCTCGAACACGGCCACGTGCCCGCGCGCCGCCAGCCAGCGCTCGATCTCGCCGAGGTGCGGCGTCGCCTCGCGCAGGTGCGACTTGGCGACGACGCCGACCCGCGCGCTCTTCACCATCGCGCTCATTGTGCCATGCGCGCCTCCATCGCCTTGATCGTCGCGACCAGCGCCGCGTTGACCGGACAGGGAATGCCGAACCGCTGGCCGAGCGCGACCACCGCGCCGTTCATGTGATCGATCTCGGTCTGCTTTCCCTTGAGCAGGTCCTGGCGCATCGACGCAATCGTCCGCGCGCCGCCGAACACCTCGGCGATGGTCGCCACGAAGTCCAGGTCGAACCGGACGCCGTCGGCCGCGGCCACGCGCAGACACTCGTCCACGACCAGCTGCTTCCACGGATCCAGCCGCGGGTCGGCAATGCCGCCGACCTCGGTGCCGACAATCGCGGTGATCGGGTTGATGACGCAGTTGTAGATCAGCTTCCGCCAGATCTCGCGCCTGATGTCCTCCGAGACGCGTCCGGCCAGACCGGCTGCGGTGAGGAGCGCGGCGATCTCGGCGCTGCGCGCGCTGGGTTCGACCAGCGTCGCCCCCGCGGCGGTGAAGTCGACGACGCCCGGTTCCTGAAAGATGGCGCCGAACTGCGTGATCGCCCGCAGCACCAGGCACCGCCCGGCGATTGCCTCCTTGACGATCTCCTCGCTGCCGAGGCCGTTCTGGACGCAAAGGATCACCGTGTCGCCGCGCACCCGCCCTGCGAGCGGCGCTACTGCCGCGTGCGAATCGGTGACCTTCGTGGTCAGGAGCACGAGCGTGTTCGGGGCGATCTCGGCGATCGAGGTGGCGGCGCGCAGGCGGTGCGTCGCCGGCTCGCGGCCGACCAGGCGCAGGCCGTGCCGATTGATCGCCTCCGCGTGCGCTTCGCGGGCCACCAGCGTCACCGGATGGCGGGCGGCGAGCTTCGCGGCGTAGACGCTGCCGATTGCGCCGCCGCCGAGCACGACAATGTGCTCGATCGCCGAAGGTCCGGACACGATGCCGCTCACGCTTTCAGGTGCAGAAAGAATTCCTGGTTGCCGGTCGCGCCGCGGATCGCTGATGGCTGCATCGCGACGCGCGACAGCCCGCAGGCCGCAGCCGCCTCGGTGACGCGCGCAACCACCGCGTCGTGGACCGCCGGATCCGAGACGATCCCGTGCGCGCCCACCTCTTCGCGGCCGGCCTCGAATTGCGGCTTGACCAGCGCCACCACGTCCGCGCCCGCCTCCAGAAACGGCGGCAGCGCCGCGAGGATGTGACGCAGCGAGATGAACGACACGTCGATGGTCGCGAGCGAGACGAGGTGCGGCACGTCGGAGGCGCTCAGTTGCCGCGCGTTGACCCCTTCGCGCACGAGGACTCGCGGATCGGTGCGCAGCCGCCAGTCGAGCTGGTTGTGCCCGACATCGAGGGCGACGACGCTGACCGCGCCGCGACGCAGCAGCACGTCGGTGAACCCGCCGGTCGACGCCCCGATATCGAGCGCGCGCCGTCCCGCCGGATCGATGGCGAACGCGTCGAGCGCGTGCGCGAGCTTGACGCCGCCGCGCCCGACATACGGATGGTCGGGTTCGATCAACTCGACGACCGCGTCAGCCGCCACCGGCGCCCCCGCCTTCGACACCACCTGGCCGTCCACCTTGACCTGCCCCGCGAGGATCAGCGCCCGCGCCCGCTCCCGCGATGCCGCCAGCTCGCGCTCGACGACCGCGACATCGAGACGGGTCTTGCTCTTAGCCATCTGGATCAGAAAACCCTTGCAGTCAGCTCCGGCGCGTCACAACCCAGTCGGCAATCGCCGCCAGCCACCCCTCGTTCAGGCCCGCATCCGCGAGCGTTCGATGGGCGCGCGTCAGGCATTCGTCGGCGAGCCGTCGTGACTCGGCGAGTCCGAAGAGCGCGGGATAGGTAGGCTTGGCGCCAGCCGCGTCCTTGCCGGTCGTCTTGCCGAGCGCAACCGGATCGCCTTCGACGTCGAGGATATCGTCGACGATCTGAAACGCCAGGCCGACGTCGGCGGCATACCGATCGACCGACTCGACCAACCCTTCATCCGCCCCGGCCATGATTGCGCCGCTCACCGCAGATGCGCGGATGAGCGCGCCCGTCTTCCGCGCATGCATCTCGCGCAGGCCTGCCGCGTCGAGCGTCACGGCGTGCCCGGGCGCCTGGCCGGCGGCCTGCAGATCGATCGCCTGCCCGCCGACCATCCCCGCCGGGCCGGCCGCATCGCCGACGAGCGCAGCCACCCGCAGCTTGCGCGCCGCGATCCGCGCATCGCTGGTCGCAGGCGATGTCGCGAGCAGCGTGAAGGCCAGGGCATGGAGTCCGTCACCGGCAAGGATGGCGATCCCCTCGCCGTAGACGACGTGCAGCGTCGGCCGACCGCGTCGCAGCGTATCGTCGTCCATCGCCGGCAAGTCGTCGTGAATCAGCGAGTAGGTGTGGATGCACTCGATCGCGCACGCGGCCGGCAGCGCCAGGGCCGGCGTGAACGCGGCGTCGCCGATGCGCTGCGCGACCGCATCAGCGGCGGCAAGCGTCAGCACCGGCCGCAGTCGTTTTCCGCCGGCGAAGACGCTGTAGCGCATCGCCTCGGTGATGATCTGCGGCGCGGCCGGCGACTGCGGCAGCCAGCGGTCGAGCGCGGCGTCGACATCGGCGCGGGCTTGTTCGAGGAACGCCGTCAGGGAGGCGGAGGCCACAGATCAGCGGCCGGGCTCGTCGGCCGCCAGCGTTGCCGGCGCCGGCTTCAGCTCGCCGCGCTCGTTCAGGATCTCGATGCGCCGCTCGGCCTCCTCGAGCCGGGCGTGGCAGAACCGCGACAACTGGACGCCGCGCTCGTAAAGGGCGAGCGACTGCTCGAGGGCAAGGTCGCCTTCCTCGAGCTTCTTGACGATGGTCTCGAGCTCGGCGATCGCCGCTTCGAAGTCTTTGATGGAGGTGTCCGGCATCGGCAGTTTCAGTTTACCCGCGGTTCCCGCCGTCTGCGCCCTTTGCGCCCTTTACGCCCTTTGTGTCCTTTGTACCCTTTGTGTCCTTTGTGAATGCGACGGTCGATCGCACGTCGCATTCGAGGCTGCCGCGCGACAAAGTAACGTGCACCCTGTCGCCCGGCTCGACGGCGGCCGCGTCGCGCAAGGCGCGAGTCTTGTCGGCGTTCCATGCGACGGCGTAGCCGCGACCGAGCACCGCGAGCGGGCTCAGCGTCTCGAGCCGGCCGGCCATCGCCGTCAGCTGCGCGGCGGCGAGGTGCTGGCGGCGCATCCCTGCGCCCCGCAGCCGCGTCTCGGCGCCGATCAGGCGCGTGCCGATCGCGGCCAGGCGGCGTCCGAGATCGAAGCCGGCGAGCTGACGCTCGAGCTGCTGCCGGCGCCGTTCGCGTGCCGCGACCCTGGCGCTCATCGCCCGCGCCAGCGCATGCGACAACTCCGACGCATGACGGCCGCGCATCGCCAGGCGGCCGCGGAAGCCGGCAAACGCCGGCCGCGCGTCGATCAGGTGCAGGCGCCGGTCCGAGCGTTGGACTCGCGCGCGCGCCGCCGCGCGCACCCGATCGTGCAGCGCGTCGATCCGGCCGCAGAACTGATCCTTCGCGGCCACCACCAGCTCCGCCGCCGCCGATGGCGTCGGCGCGCGCAGGTCGGCGACGAAATCGGCGATCGTCACGTCGGTTTCGTGGCCCACACCGGAGATCACCGGCACCGGCACCCGCGAGATCGCGCGGGCGACGACCTCCTCGTTGAACGCCCACAGGTCTTCGATCGACCCGCCGCCGCGGGCGACGATGACGACGTCGACGCCGGGCACGCGTGCGATCTGGCGCAGCGCCCGCGCCAGGTCCGGCGCCGCGTCCTCGCCCTGCACGCGCGCCGGGCACACGACCAGGTGCACGTTGGCGTAGCGCCGGCGCAGCACTTTGATCACGTCGCGAATCGCCGCGCCGTCGAGCGACGTGACCAGGCCGATCTTGCGCGGCAGCGAGGGCAGCGGACGCTTCCGCGCGGCATCGAACAACCCTTCGGCCTGCAGGCGCTTCTTCAGCTGCTCGAATGCCAGCTGCAGCGCGCCGAGCCCGTGAGGCTCGAGGTGCTCGCAGACGAGTTGATATTCGCCCTTCGGCTCGTAGACCGACACGCGCCCGCGAGCGATGACGCGAAGGCCGTCGGCCGGCTTGAATTTCAGGTAGCGCAGCGCCGAGCGGAAGATGACCGCCTTCACCTGCGACGCGCTGTCTTTCAGCGTGAAATAGAGATGCCCGGTGTTCCAGACGCGGCAGTTCGACAGCTCGCCCTCGACCCAGACCTCGAAGAACTCGGCCTCGAGCAGGTCCCGAACGCGAACGGTCAGATCGGTGACAGAGAGCACTCGCCGCGGGCTGCCCGCCGCCGCGCCTTCGGCGCGACGGACGGGTCCGCCGTGGCTCGCCGTGTCGCGTTCGAGCGGAGGCGGAGCGGGCTCACTGTCGCGCCCTTCAGCGTCCGGAATCTCTTCTTCAAACGGAAGATCGAACAGGTCGCTCATCCGACTGTTCCGCCAGGTGCTGGATGTCGTCGGCGCTCAGGCTCAGGCGCTCGATGCCGGTCGCCCGTCCGCTCTGCGGATCGGCGTCGACGATCACCCCGTTGAGCCTCGGGTTCGCGGTGGCGGTCTCGAACTTCGCCGGCAGCGCGGTCAGGAACTTGCCGAGCGCCGCGGCAATGTCGACGCCGATGATCGAATCGTGGGGCCCGGTCATGCCGACGTCGGTGATGTAGGCGGTGCCGCGCGGCAGCACGCGTTCGTCCGCCGTCTGCACGTGGGTGTGCGTCCCGACCACCGCCGTCACCTTGCCGTCGAGATGCCACCCCATCGCGATTTTTTCAGAGGTGGCCTCGGCGTGGAAATCGACGAAGACGATGCGCGCGCGCTGCTTCAGTTCGTCGATCTCCTTGAGCACGACGGCAAACGGGTCGTCGATGTTGACCATGAACACGCGGCCCATCACGTTGACGACGCCCACCGAGACGTTGTCGCGCGTGCGCACGAGATAGCTGCCGCGGCCGGGCGCGCCCGCGGGGTAGTTGGCCGGGCGCAGCAGCCGCGGCTCGATGCCGATGTAGTCGAGCGCCTCTTTTTTGTCCCAGATATGGTTGCCCGACGTCATGACGTCGACGCCCCAGTCGAGCAGCTGCTCGCCGATCTCGCGCGTGATGCCGAAGCCTGCCGCGGCGTTCTCCGCGTTGGCGATCACGAGGTCGATTCGATGATGCTCGGCGATCGGCTGCAGCCCCTGGCGTACAAGCTCGCGGCCGGGCCGGCCGACGATGTCGCCGATGAACAGGATGCGCATGACAGCTACGAGATCGCGATCGTGATGGCGACAGCGCGCCGGTCGGCGATCTTGGGGACCGACACGCGCAGCACGCCGTCGGCGAAGCTCGCCCGCGCTCTGGCGGTGTCGCACGCGCGCGTCAGGCGAATGACCCGCGCGAAGCGGCCGTAGCCGCGCTCGACCAGGTGGAAGCTCGATTCGCGGCGCGCGCGCCGCGGCGCCTTCTCGCCGGCGACCAGGATGTTGTCGCCTTTGCCCATCACGCGGACGGATGACGCCTCGACCCCCGGCAGGTCCACCGCAATCTCCACCGCATCATCTGTCTCGAAGACGTCGATTGGCGGCGAGCATTCGCCGGCCAGGGTTTCGCCGCCCGACACCCGGCTCAGCTCCAGGAAGACGCGGCGGACTTCGTCGGCAAAATCGCCGACCTCTGAGGGGAACGCGATGGCGTGAATGCGCGGCGGCATCCCGGGATGATCGCACAGGCGTCAGGCCACGGCTACGGGGCGCTTACCAGATGAGGTTGCAGACGCTCAAACATGAGTAATATAGACGCATATAAACTGCTTGACATGCACTCAAAGACTCCGTATACTGGCTTCACTTTTTGAGCACACTTTTGGAGGCGCACAGAGATATGCCAGGAAAAGTCATCGGTATCGACCTCGGGACGACCAACTCGGTTGTCGCCGTGATGGAAGGCGGGCAGCCGACGGTCATCGTCAACCAGGAGGGCGCCCGGACCACGCCGTCAGTCATCGCATTCGCCAAGGACGGAGAGCGGCTCGTCGGTCAGGTCGCCAAGCGCCAGGCGGTGACGAACCCGGAAAACACGATCTTCTCGATCAAGCGGTTCATGGGACGGAAGTTCGACGAGGGGCAGTCGGAAGCCTCGCGCGTCCCGTACAAGATCGCGCGCGCCGACAACGGCGACGCGTGGATCGAGGCGCGCGGCCGCAGGCACTCGCCGCCTGAAATCTCGGCGATGGTGCTGCAGAAGCTGAAGCAGGCCGCCGAGGACTATCTCGGCGAAAAGGTCGCGGACGCGGTCATCACCGTCCCTGCGTACTTCAACGACGCGCAGCGCCAGGCGACGAAGGACGCCGGCAAGATTGCCGGTCTCAACGTGCTGCGCATCATCAACGAGCCGACCGCTGCGGCGCTGGCCTACGGGCTCGACAAGAAGAAGGACGAAACCATCGCCGTCTACGACTTCGGCGGCGGCACCTTCGACATCTCGGTGCTCGAGGTGGGCGAGGGCGTGGTCGAAGTGAAGGCCACCAACGGCGACACGCACCTCGGCGGCGACGACCTCGACGACCGGATCATCGATTGGCTGGTGTCCGAGTTCAAGAAGACCGACGGCATCGATCTGTCGAAGGACCGGATGGCGCTCCAGCGCCTGAAGGAAGGCGCCGAGAAGGCGAAGATCGAGCTGTCGACCGCGATGGAAACGGAAGTCAACCTGCCGTTCGTCACCGCGGATGCCAGCGGGCCGAAGCACCTGCAGCTGAAGCTGACGCGGGCGAAGCTCGAGCAGCTGGTCGACGACCTGCTGCAGCGGACGATGGGCCCGGTGAAGCAGGCGCTGGCGGATGCCGGCGTCGACCCGAAGAAGATCGACGAGGTCGTGCTGGTCGGCGGGTCGACCCGCATGCCGAAGGTGCAGCAGCTGGTGCGCGACTTCTTCGGCAAGGATCCGCACAAGGGCGTCAACCCTGACGAAGTCGTCGCCATCGGTGCCGCGGTGCAGGGCGGCGTCATGACCGGCGACGTCAAGGACATGCTGCTCCTCGATGTGACGCCGCTGTCGCTGGGCATCGAGACGCTGGGCGGCGTGATGACGACGCTGATCGCGCGCAACACGACGATCCCGACGCGCAAGAGCGAGATCTTCTCGACCGCGACCGACAACCAGACCAACGTCGAAGTGCACGTGATGCAGGGCGAGCGTCCGCTCGCGCGCGACAACCGCACGCTCGGCCGCTTCCAGCTGGTCGGGCTGCCGCCGGCGCCGCGCGGCGTGCCGCAGGTCGAGGTCGCGTTCGACATCGACGCCAACGGCATCGTCAACGTCACGGCCAAGGACATGGCGACCGGCAAGGAGCAGAAGATCACCATCAGCGCCTCGAGCGGCCTGTCGAAGGACGACGTCGACCGGATGGTGAAGGAAGCGCAGAGCCACGCCTCGGACGATCAGGCGAAGCGCGATCTGATCGACGCGCGCAACCAGGCCGACTCGCTCGCCTATCAGGTGGAGAAGACGGTCAACGACAACCGCGAGAAGGTGGCGGTCGGCGATCTGTCGAAGGCGGAAGCGGCGATTGCCGATGTCCGCAAGGCGATCCAGGCCGACGACCTCGCGGCGATCAACGCGGCGACCGCCGCGCTGCAGCAGGCGTCGCACGCCGTCGCGGAGCAGCTCTACAAGCAGGGCCAGCAGCAGGCGCCGTCGCAGGGCGCGCCGGGCGCCGGCTCGAACGTGAAGGACGCAGAAGTGGTCGACGCGGAATACGCGGAGACGCTCTGAGCCGACTCATTGAAACCATGGAGGGTACGCAGATGACGATTGTTCGTTGGGATCCGTTTCGCGATTTCGGGTTCACGACGCCGAACAACACCTGGATGCCGCCGGTCGATATCTTCCAGACCGGCGAACACGAGCTGGTGCTGAAGGCGGAGCTCCCGGACATGTCGCGCGAGGACATCGACATCAACATCGAGAACTTCGTGCTGACGATCAAAGGTGAGAAGAAGGTCGCCACCGAGGTGAAGGAGGAGCAGTATCACCACGTCGAGCGGCGCTACGGCTCGTTCAGCCGGTCGTTCTCGCTGCCGCAGACCGTCGACCCGGCGCGCGTCTCGGCCGAATATCGCAACGGCGTGCTGACCGTGAAGCTGCCGCTCCGCGACGAGGCGAAGCCGCGCTCGATCAAGGTCGACGTCGCAGCGTAAGAGTCGCAGGCGGGAAGGCCGTCCAACCTTCCCGCCTTTCCCGAGGCGTTCGGCCTTCCGCCCTTCAAGCCTTGCGTGTTACGCTCTACTCTCAATGGACGAGCAGCAGACCGTGGATCCGACCCTGCCGGAAGGCGAAGACAACCCGATCATCCCCTCCGAGCCGCTCGCCCCGATCGAGAGCCGTTTCCTCTTCGTCGACGTGGCGGCGCTGCGCGCCAAGCAGCTGCGTCGCGGCGCGCGGCCGCGCCTGGGCGATCAGGTGCAGGTGCCCCACAAGGCCGAGCGCGTCGCGATGGAAGAAGTGAAGCGCGGGCTCGTGTTCTACGACGTCCCGGCGCCCAAGCCGGCGACCGGCGAGGCGGAGTCATGAACAACGACGCCGTGCAGATTGCCATCGGCACGCTGCAGGGACTCGGCGCCAGTACCGTCTTCGTGCTCGTGCTGTTCATCGGCTTCTGCGTCGCCTTCGGCTTCTTCAAGACCAAGCGCACCGCCGGCGGCGCGGCGAAAGTCGTCAAGAGCCTCGACGAGCGTTTGAGCCACCAGCCGATGACGTATCTGCCGCCGAGCGCGCCGCGCGGCCCCGCCGACCAGCTCCACACGCCAGAACTTCTCGAAGCCGCAGCTCGTAAATAGTGGTGTAGCCGGCACCCGGGCCACAGGGCTCGTGTATTTGTGCGGCAAGGAGGAACCCGCGTGTTCTACCTGCTGACGCTGCCGTTCCGGATCCTGTTCTGGATCCTGATGCTGCCGTTCGTCCTGCTCTGGGTGCTGCTCAAGGCCGCGATGCTGATCGTGGTGATGCCGATCGTCTTCCTCGCGGCGCTTCTGGCGCTCGGCCTCGCGTTCATCGGCATCGTCCTCACCGTGACGACGCCGCTGCTGCCGATCCTCTTCGTCGTGTTCTGCGTGTGGGCCGTCGCCCGGATGATGTCCAGGCCCGCGCTCGTGCCCTGACGCCCGCTGCTAGGCGACGCTCTCGGGCTGCCAGCGCAGCCCGAGATTGATGATGCGCTGCAGCACCGTCTCGTAGCTGATGCCGATCTTCTCGGCCGAGGCGGCGAAATCCTCGCCCCTGGCGATCTGCGGATTCGGGTTCACCTCGATCACCCACGGGTTGCCCGCTTCATCGAGCCGCAGGTCGACGCGCGCGTAGCCGCTCAACTCGAGCGCGCGGTAGGCGCGCTTGCACAGATGCTGGATCTTCTCTGCCAGCCCCTCGGGCAGATCCTTGGCAATCCCGCTGTCGATCCCGTACTTCTTCTGGTACTTCACGCTCCACTTCACGCGGTCGGTCGCGATCCGCTTCGCGCCCTCCGGCATGTTGGTGAAGAACAGCTCCCACACCGGCAGCGCCTGCAGCGTCTGGTTGCCGAGGATGCCGACATACAGCTCGCGTCCCTCGATGTACTGCTCGACGATGGCGGCGGTGCCGATGCTGTCGTGGATGAAGGCGACGCGCTCTTTCAGCTTGTCGTCGTTGTCGACCACCGACGCCTGCGAGATGCCGATCGAGGCTTCCTCGGTCAGCGACTTCACCATCAGCGGGAAGGCGAGCCGCTTCGGCCGGCGGATGGTGCGGCCGGCGCGATAGACCTCGGCCTCCGGCACCCGGATGCGGTGGTAGGCGAGCAGCTTCTTCGAGAGCGACTTGTCGCGCGCCAGCAGCAGGCCGCGCGAGTTGCAGCCGGTGTAGGGCAGCTTGAGCAGCTCGAGGTGCGACACGACGTTCTGGTCGAAGATCACCACGTCGTCGAACCCCTCGAGCAGGTTGAAGGCGATCTGCGGCTTCCACTCGGTGACCAGGCGGCGGATCTCGCCGAGGTCGTCGTGCACCGGCAGCGCCGTCACCTCGTGCCCCATCGCCTTGAGCGTGGTGATGACGTCGTACTCCGTCCGCCACGGCGCGGCGGTGATGTCGGTGCCTTCTTCGATCTCGGCTGGCGGCACCAGGTGCTGATGCACCAGGGCGACGACGCGGAGCTTGACCGGGCTCATAGCGCGACCCGGTGGCGCCCGCTGTGCAGGTAGTTCATCGTCTGCACGGTGAGGAAGATCATGAAGTCCATCTTGGTGGCCTCCTCCGATTCGGTCAGCCGGAGGTTGAGCTCGCGACAACGCTCGATGATTTTCTCGAGCACCCGGTCGATCGTGTACTGGTAGCTGTCGGTGAAGCTGGCAACCGAGCTGCGCACCTCCTTGCGGATGCGGCGCAGGAACCGCGCCGCCGACATGTTCTTCGCGTACTGCGGCGAGTCGGAGAAGAGATTCCGCAGGTCGCTCTCGTAGAAGTCGGGGTGGTCGAGCCCGTAGTGCTCGCGCTTCTTGCGGTAGTGCTCGCCCAGCGTCTTCTTCAGCCGCGGCAGCGCGTCGAGCTGACGCCGCGAGGTGACGCGCGGCCGGGTGTGCGCGATCTCGCGCATCAGCTTGTCCATGTATTCGAGCTTGCGCTGCGCCGGCCAGCCGGCGTAGCGCGTCGCCCACATCGACTGCGGATCGAGCCACACCGCGAAGGTTTCGGCGAAGTCCTCGTCGGGATGACTCTGCGCGTACCAGTGATCGAGGTGCTGGACGAAGCTCTTGCTGTACGGTTTCGGCGTGTAGTACTCGGGGTACTCGGTTCCCGGATCGCCGAACAGCTTGCGCCGGGTCGGCCGCCGCCGCAGCGCGTAGGCGTTGTCGATGGCGTGCCCGACCTCGTGCCGCAGGATCTTGAGGCAGGTCTCCGGATCGCCGCCTTCGACTTCGAGCATCTCCTTCAGCTCGAGCTTCGCCAGGCGCGGATGCGCGAGGTAGAACGGAATCGCGATCCCCGGCACGCCGTCCGGCGTGAACCACTCGTCCGACAGATAGTAGAAGGGATGGAACGCGAGGCCGCGCGCCTCGAGCTCGGCGTTGATCTGGGCGATCCGCGGCTCCAGCTCGGTGCCGGCGATCGAGAGGTTGAGGTCGCTCATGCGGACCTCCAGCAGCTTCTCGTCGCTCAGCGTCGTCCAGTCGGGCGCTTTCAGCGGCTCAGGATCGGCGGCGGCTGTTTCGACCATTCGGTATCGCGCTCGTAGGCGTTGGCGATGCGCAGCAGCGTGGCTTCGTCGAAGCGCCGCCCGGTGAGCTGGAGGCCCACCGGGAGCCGATCGGCGGTGAAGCCGCACGGCACGCTCACCGCCGGCAGCCCGGCGAGGTTGGCGCTGACGGTGAAGATGTCGGCGAGATACATCTGCAGCGGATCCTCGGCGCGCTCGCCGATGCGGAACGCCGGCGTCGGGCTGGTCGGCATCGCGATCACCTCGACGCGGCTGGCCGAGAACGCCTGCTCGTAATCGCGCGCGATCAGCGTCCGCACCTGCTGCGCCTTGAGATAGTAGGCGTCGTAATAGCCGGCGCTGAGCACGTAGGTGCCGAGCATGATCCGGCGCTTCACCTCGGGGCCGAATCCCTGCTCCCGCGTGCGCGCGTACATCGCCCGCAAGCCGCCCTTGATGTCGGCCCGGAAGCCGTAGCGCACGCCGTCGTAGCGGGCGAGGTTCGAGCTCGCTTCCGCCATCGCCACGAGGTAGTAGACCGGGATCGCATGCCGCGCGTGCGGCAGCTCGACGTCGACCAGCGTCGCACCTCGCGCCTGCATCGTGTCGAGCGCCGCGTTCACCGCGCTCAGCACCTCGGCGTCGACGCCCTGCTCGAGCATGGCGCGCGGCACGCCGACGCGCACGCCGCGCAGATCGCCGGTCAGGGCGGCGGCGTAATCGGGCACCGGCTCGCCGGCGCAGGTCGCGTCCGCGGCGTCGGCGCCGGCGACGACCTGCAGCGCGAGCGCCGCATCCTCGACCGTTCGCGCGATCGGGCCGATCTGATCGAGCGATGATCCGAACGCCAGCAGGCCGTAGCGCGACACGCGCCCATACGTCGGTTTCAGGCCGACGACTCCGCAGAGCGCCGCGGGCTGCCGGATCGAGCCGCCAGTGTCCGATCCGAACGCGAGGGGCACCAGGCGCGCCGCCACCGCCGCCGCCGATCCGCCGCTCGAGCCGCCGGGCGTGCGATCGAGCGCCCACGGGTTGTTGACCGGGCCGAACGCCGAATTCTCGTTCGACGATCCCATCGCGAACTCGTCGCAGTTGGTCTTGCCGACGACGATCGCGCCCGCCTCCTCGAGACGGGCGACGACGGTGGCGTCGTACGGCGGAACGTAGGAGTCGAGGATTCGCGATGACGCGGTGGTGCGGACGCCGCTGGTGCTGATGTTGTCCTTGAGCGCGATCGGCACGCCGGCGAGCGGCGCCGCGTGCCAGCGGCCGGGATCGCGGTCGATCGCCTCGGCCCGCGCCAGCGCGCGATCGGCGACGATGGTGTTGAAGGCGTGCAGGTCGGGGTCGAGCGCGGCGATGCGATCGAGCGACTCGCGGCAGACCGCCACCGCGGAACGCGTGCCGGAGCGCACCGAATCCCGGATCTCGCGCGCGGACAGGGCGTCGTCAGACATCAGTCGTCGCCCCCAATCCGCAATCCGCAATCCGCAATCCGCAATGTCGTTATCCGATCACTCGCGGGACGCGGAAGAAGCCGGCGTCGGCGGCGGCGTCCGGGGCGTTGGCCAGCGCGGCGTCGCGATCGAGCGACGGGCGGGGCGTGTCGGGGCGGTCGGCGACGTGGCGGTCCAGCACGCTCGCGGTCGGCGCGATGCCGGTGGTGTCGACCTGCTGCACGGCTTCCGCATAGCTGAGAAACTCGCCGAACTGCCGGGCAAAGAGGTCCATTTCCGCAGGATCGAGCTCGAGGTGGGCGAGGGCGGCGATCTTCGCGACGTCGTCGCGCGTGAAGAGCGCAGGCATGTCAGATGCTAGCATGGGCGCCGCGCGCGGCCGGCTGGCGGCCGTCGAGGTGCAAGGGCCGTGAACCAGATTCGACCCGCTGCCGTCGCCGGCAGCTGGTATCCGCGAACCGCTCCGGCGCTCGCGGCCGCCGTCGATCATCATCTCGCCGAAGCGGATCGCGGCGCGCCGCCGCTGGCCGGGTCGCTGACCGCACTGGTCGCGCCGCATGCGGGGCTGCTGTATTCCGGGCCGGTGGCGGCGCATGCCTATCGGCTGCTGCGCCAACGTTCCTTCGACGTGGCGGTGCTCGTCGGACCGTCTCATTTCGTCGGCTTCGAGGGCGTCTCGATCTATCCCGCCGGCGGCTTCGAGACGCCGTACGGCATTGCGCCGATCGATGCCGACGTGGCGCGTGCGATTGCGGCCGCGTCGCCGGTCGTGGTCGAGAACCCGGCGGCGCACGCGCGCGAGCACTCGCTCGAGATGCAGCTGCCGTTTCTCGCCCATCTGGCGCCGGCGCTGCCGATTGTGCCGCTGGTGATGGGGTATCAGACGGCGGCGACGGCGTTCGCGCTCGGCGACGCGCTGGCGGTGGCGCTGCGCGGCCGCCGCGCGCTGCTCATCGCCAGCACGGACCTGTCGCACTACCATGATGCGAAGACCGCGTCGGCGCTCGACCAGGTGGTGATCGACGCCGTCTCGCGCTTCGATCCCGATCGCCTGCAGCGCGCGCTCGACGCGCGGCCGGAGCACGCGTGCGGCGGCGGGCCGACGGTGGCGGTGATGCGCGCCGCGCAGCAGGCGGGCGCCCGCGATGCGGTGGTGCTCAACTACGCCGACTCCGGCGACGTGTCGGGCGACAAGTCGGCGGTGGTCGGCTATCTCGCCGCGGCGTTCGGGAGCTTCTCGAGCGAGAACGGTTCGGCGCGGGACAGGTGATGATGCAGACCGCGACCTCATGACATCGAACCACGATCGCGAGCTGCTGCTGCGGCTGGCGCGCGAGGCGCTGGCGGCGCATGTCGGCGTCGCGCCGGCGCACGTGCCGGGGGCGACGCCGGTCCTGGACCAGTGGCGCGGCGCGTTCGTCACGCTGCACAACCACGGCGAGCTGCGCGGCTGCATCGGCCACATCGAAGCGAACCAGCCGCTCGGCGCGGTGGTGACCCGCTGCGCGGTCGCCGCCGGCACGACCGATCCGCGCTTCCCGCCAATCACCGCCACCGAGCTCGAACAGCTCGACATCGAGATCTCGCTCCTCGGCCCGCTCGAGGCGATTGGCGGTCCGGGCGAGATCGAGGTCGGCCGCCACGGCCTGGTGATCGAGATGGGCTGGCAGCGCGGCCTGCTGCTGCCGCAGGTGGCCACCCAATGGTGCTGGGACGCCGAGACGTTCCTGGCGCAGACGTGCTACAAGGCCGGCCTGTCGCGCGATGCGTGGAAGAACGGCGGCGTCAAGATCTGGCGCTTCGAGGCGGAGGTCTTCGGAGAAGGCAGGTAGGGCGGGTGAAGCAGGTGGGGGGAACGTGGGTTTTACGGGGCAGGTAGGGCTCGACCGGCCCGACGGAGACCGCGAAGCGTTGCCAGGTTCCGCTCATCGAAGCGATCGATCTCGATTCGCGTCGGCGAGCGGCCTTCTTCTTTCGGCGTTTCAAGAAGCATCGGCAAATCCCGGAAGCGCGGATCGTTCAGGATCCGGCGGAACGGTTCCAGCCCGAGGCATCCTTCTCCAATGTGCGCGTGGCGATCGACGCGGCTGCCGAGCGGCTTCTTCGAATCGTTCAGGTGCATCACCCTCAACCGCTCGAACCCGACGAGGCGATCGAACTGGTCGAAGGTGTGTGCGTGCGCCTCGGGCGTCGAGATGTCGTAGCCGGACGCGATGAGATGGCAGGTGTCGAGGCAGACGCCGACGCGCCGGTGTCCCCGCATCTGCTCGATGATGGCCGCGAGCTCCTCGAATGACGCGCCGAGCGACGTGCCCTGCCCCGCCGTGTGCTCCA
>Ga0207675_100001402_pt1 | contig 24098 bp, 12 predicted proteins | sample KBSSwiS42_FD_184305 | JGI IMG/M metagenome (GOLD analysis project Ga0207675, IMG submission 184305) | Switchgrass rhizosphere microbial communities from Kellogg Biological Station, Michigan, USA - KBS Switchgrass S4-2 (SPAdes) (version 2) | ecosystem: Host-associated > Plants > Roots >...
CTACATCGTGATGGAGCTGCTCGAGGGCGAGAGCCTGGACCAGCGGCTCGCGGCGCGTGGCCCGCTCAGCCCGGGGGAGCTGCGCAAGGTGTTCGGAGAGATCGCGCGCGCCCTGGCCAAGGCGCATTCGCTGGGCGTGGTGCACCGCGACCTGAAACCATCGAATATTTTTCTGTCGCGCGAGGGACCGTACGAGATCACCAAGCTCGTGGATTTCGGCATCGCCAAGGTCAAGTCCGACGCTCTGCAGTTCACGCACGTGGGCACCAAGATGGGCACGCTGCTCGGTACGCCCCAGTACATGAGCCCCGAGCAAGCTCGCGGAAGTTGTACCGTAGATTACCGCACGGATCTGTGGGCGATGGCGATCGTAGCTTGCGAGTGCCTGACGGGGCGCTGCCCGTTCTCCGGCAAGACGGTCGGTGACCTGACGGTGCAGATCTGCACCGAGCGCCCCACCGCGCCCTCGAAGCTCGGCGATGTGCCGGCGGGGTTTGACACCTGGTTCTTCAAGGCGACCGGCAAGACGCCGGGCCAACGCTTCAAATCGATGGCGGCGATGGAGGGGGCTCTGACACCCATCCTCGCGGCAGCCGAGGCGCGCGCGGCGCTGGTGAGCGTACCCCGAAACTGGCTGCCCCGCGGCTGGGCGCTGCGGCCGCTGCCGAGCGTGAGTCTGATCCGATCGGTGTCGCAGACGGTGCTCACTCGGCTCGAGTCTCGTTGGCTGCAGCTGAAGTCGTTTCTGCGCTCACGCCTCGATCTGTGGCTGTGCCTGTTGCCGGAAGAGCGGCGCCGGCTGGCCATGGTGGCGCTGCTGTCGGTGTGCGGACTCACGCTGCTCGTCGTGGCGAACGCCCAGCGGCGCGCCCAGCGGCCGCAGCCGGTCGTCGACGCGCCGGTGGCGGCACCCGCGGCGCACGCCTTGCCGTCGCTGGATCGCGCTGCGCGTCGAGCTACCCAGCAACCCCGCGTCGCCGCGCCGGCCCCCGCGGCCGTGCCGCAGCCCGCGGGGCTCTGAGCCACGGGTGCTCGTCGCCGACTTTGGCGGAGCCGCGTTCAATTCCCGCACTGCTTGCGCCTGACCCGCGGCGCTAGCGCTCGGGCGACTGCTCTCGCAGCCGTGCCCGAAGCCTGGCAATCGATTGCGTACCGCCGCCGGCCGCCCGTGGAGCGGGCCCGCGTCGGGGTGCTTCAGCCTGATGGCGCCGCCCCCCATCGCTGACTGAAGATCGTGGTCCAGCCGGCCCTTTATGAAGGCCCTTCACGTTCACGAGCTCGAGGACGAGCGACGGCAGGGGCAGGGCTTCGATAAGCAATCCGCCGCCGACGTCCCCGGTGCGGAGGGGCGGGCGCAGCCGATGTACGGCGCAGGTGTGGCTGGGGTGCGGCTCGCCGATGTCGTCGGATGGCAAGGGGTTGCAGGTGCTCCCAGTCTCGAGTTGCATCGAGCGAACAAAGCTGGCAACTGGCAACCCGCCGCGGCCGATGCTCCCGCTGTGAGCTCGCCGTAGATGGACCCGTCCAAATTCTCGCGGGTGAGCTGGCTGAGGCGCCGCTCTCGACAGCGCGGTCTCTCGACGGTCGAGTACGTGATCGTGCTGGTCCTGATCGCCGCCGTTGCGATCGGGGCTTGGCGCTTGTTCGGCGACCAGGTGCGGCGTGCTCTGGGCAACGCCACAAGCCGCCTCGAGGGGCTCAGCGCGGAAGACCTCGGAACCGGCGGACCCGGCGGGACCGGAGCTCCCGGTGGCGGCACGCCCGGCGGGACCGGAGCTCCCGGCGGGGGCGCTCCCGGCACTTCGCCTACGCCGCCGCCGTCGGTAACTAGCGGGCTCGGCGGCGGCGTGGACGGTCTGGCCTCTCAGAGCCCGGCTCTGTCTCAACAGATCCAGACCCTTCAGACTCAAGGGTGGAACATTCGCTTCAGTCAGGCGGGCGAGACGGGCAGCTTTACCGATCGCCGAAACCAGACGGTGGTGATCGACTCGAATTTTCAGAACAACCCGACGACCGCGACCAGCCTTCTCTCCCACGAAGTAGGGCATGCGCTCTATCCGCTGAGCTTGCCCTCTCCCTCAGGGCTCACGCGCGCGGAATACGTCACGCGTACGACGAATGCTCAGCTTGCCGACGAGGGGGCCGCGACGCTCAGCAACGCCATCGCCCGCGACCAGTTGCTGGCCAGTGGTAAGCCCGACATCGGCATCCTGGGAGCGCAGGCCAGCACGTACGACTCGATCTACAACCAATACAAGTCGGGCGCGATTACTCGCGCGCAGGCCGAGCAGCAAATCGGTCAGGCCTACGGAAACGGTGAGCGCACGAGCACTACCGGCCAACCCTATCAGCAGTACTATCAGCAGAGCAACGAAGCCCGCTGGGACAGCATGTACCCGAACCAACCTCCAACATTCCGGGCGCCCTGAGCCCGTGCCAGAGTCACGAGCCCTGTCATGAAGTATCTGGTTCCCTGCTGCGCAGAATTCGGGCTCCTGTCGATGCTCGCCGTGGTCGCTGGATGTCGCAGCGATGAGCCCCCGGGCGTACCTGCCCCCTCCGCCGAGCCTGCGCAGTCAGCTTCCGCGCCCGCGCGAGTCGTCAACCCGCTCAATTCCTCGACAGCAGAGGCCTCCGCGATGACAGATCCCTACGCGAGCGCAATCCGTACCATCGATGCCATCGCCGCCCTCTCCGACCTGAGCAAACCCGCTCTCGAGCAGGTACTCGGCGTGACGCTCACGCATCTGTCCACGGTAGCAGCCACGCTACTTTATTATGAAGCGGCGTTGCCGAGCGGTCCGTTCAGCAGGGTCGAGCTGCGCCGCTCGAACATCACTCAGCAGAACTTTGCATTGGTCCTGCTCGATACGCGCCCGGGCGTCCAGGTGCTACTGACGACCTTTCGCGACGCCGGGCGCATCAGGCTGGACATGCTGAGCGACGTGAACCCCAATGTGCCGCCCGAGGGCACCGAGACCTACAGCGCAAAAGCGAATGGTCAAACGCTGAGCTACGAGTTCACCGTCAAGAGCCACCAGCTGCGCGGCGTTTCCATCAAGCGTTGACCGGCGCGTGCGAGCCCGAGAGCACTGGCGATCCGGGCAGGGCAGGGATTCGATACGGGAACGCAACCCCCAAAGTGCGCAACGCTCGGTGGCCTCTCGGAGCCACGCTAGCCGAGCCAACGCAACACAGCGCCCGTTCCTTCCGTGCGCTCCGTCAGCCACGCGCTTGCGAGTGCAGGTCGAGGCGCCCGCCGCCGCTGCGGTCTCTGCCGCGACGGAGTCGAGCGACGTCGCCGCGGAGCGCCCCGCGCCGTCCGCCACCTGCGGCCAGGGCCCGCAACGCTCGGGGCCGTAGGGGCTCGTCCCCGCACGTCGCGGTGCGACGCCAGGAAGGGCCTCCTGGCGTCGCGGGGTGCGCGCAGCAACGAGCCTCACTCGCAGAGTCCTGAGCGGTCCGAGCCCGTTTAGTGCTCCAGCCGGCGGCGACCGAGCACTGTCAGCGCGACCCTCCTCACGGTTCGTTTACAAACTACGTTCTCGCGCAGAACACCCCCCTCCGAGCCATGCCGGACGCGAACCGGCTTCCCTCCGCGGCGGCCCATCTCGAGTGGCGCGCTGGCGAAAACGTCGCGTGCGCCGCAGCCAGAGCCAGCCGAGCACTGCCCCGCTGCTGAGCCAGGGCGTACGCGCAGCCGGCGCTCGTGCCTGAAGCGCACAGCCACTGCTACTGCTCTGCGCAGCGTCCGGCGCGGAGCTGGGGGGGACGGAGCTCGGAGGCACAGTGGAGCTGACGGGCCCAGCGTCGGCGGGGGCGAGCGGTGGGGGCGACTTCGAGCTCCGATCCGGATCGGCGCCGATGCTGCGCGCGATATCGGGCCAGACAACAGGGCAGGTGGCCCCGGTGCTCGTCGCTGCCGCGCACTCGAGCGGCTTCAGGTCGCGCACGTGCCAGAGCGGTGTAAACGTCTGCGCTTCGTCGTTCGAGCTGGCGATCGTCCAAGCATCCTGAGGTTCTTGTCCACACGCCAATAGGCCCTGCGCCGTCCAGCGCAGGCAGCGCAGCATCTGGACCTTGCCCGGCGCTGGCCGAAAGTCGAGCACCGTTGCGCTCGCCAGATACACGCCGGCGCCAGGCCCGCCCGCAGCGATGCGGCTGCCGTCCGGCGAGAGGGCGAAGCCGAGCAGGTCGGTGTTCGGCGAGAAGATCGTCGTCCAGGTCTCGCCCGCATCCGTGCTGAGCAAGAGGTGGTCGGCGGGAGCCGTGTCCGAACCCGTCTCCGCGAGCGAGGCGGGCACCGTGTCGTCGACCCGCGCATAGATGCGATCGGGGTCATGGGGATCGATCGCGCTGATGTACAGGGGCAGGGCGCCGTAGGGCTGGACACGGAAGATCTGCCAATCCCGGCCCCGATCGTCGGAGCGCAGGACGAGTGCCGAGTCGCCGGCGATGAAGCCCGTCACGTACATGCGGTCGGTCTTCGACGGCGCCACTTCGACCGTGCTGGGCACGAAACCCTGTCCAACGTTCAGCGTCTCCAGGATTGTCCCGGCGCTGCCCAGGGCGAGCAAGCTGACGTTGCGGCTGGCCTCTGCGCTCGCGGTGAGCACCCAGCTCCGCGTGGGGTCTCCGGGATCCAGTGTTGCATCGATGACGTAGCGGTGCCCGACGTCCATGCTCAGCGAGCTCCAGCCGCAACCCTGGTCCGCCGAGACGCTGACCGCCCCGTAGTAGCCGGCGAGCAAGCCGCCGCCGCGCTGCACGCCGAGGGCGGGGTCGCCCCCCATGAACCCAACGGCAGCTTCGCAGATCCACGACCAGCTGCGGCCCGCGTCGTGGCTGTCGAGCAGCCCGAACGTGGCGCGCATGAGCCAGTGCGCCGAGTCGTCCGGGTCGATCAAGATCTGATCGGCCGAGGGAAACCGCCCATTGGCAGACGCCGGAGCAGCTACGGAGAGCAGCGCCAGCAGCGCCGCGCCCCCCACCCAGCTGCGCTGCACCGAGCTCGGACACTTCAGAGGCTGGGCAAGCTCCTTCGGACGCTGGGCCCTCAGTAGTACCAGAACACCCACCAGTTCTTCATCGGGTTACCCTCGCTGTCCTTGGCCGCGTTGTTGAGGCCGGGGATGCTCTGGCGCATGTAGAGTTGCCAGCGGCCTCCACAGTCGTCGTCGAAGGTGGGGTGCAGCGCTCGGGAAACGGCCGTCGTGTAGACGGTGGTCGCGTCCTCTGCGCCGGCGCCTTGCCCCATGGCATAGCCCTCACACGCCGTGAGCGCCTGGAGAGTGGTGCTCCAATCGACGTTCGCGGAGTGGTGAACGTCGCCGCAGCCCTGGCCGAAGCCGGTGAAGTCGACGGAGGGCTTGGCCAAGTCCTGGGGATCGAAGAGCATGTGTCCCGGAGTAGGAAAGCTCAAGCAGCCGTTCCTGCCGAAGATGGTGGAGTCGGCGTTGCCCGCGCACGACATCTCGTACAGGCTGTTGTAGCCGATGCCGTAGCGAGCCTTCATGTCGCGATAGAAAAAGCGCGCCGCGTTGCTCGCCAAGTAGGGAATTCGAGCGCCCTCGTTCTCGATCGCGTGGCCCTGCGCGTGCGTGAAACAGCCGGTGCCCCGGTTCTTGTTGACCTCTTGGATCCGGACGGTAACCTTGCAGTTGACGCGCCTGCCCGGATCACTGAAGCAACCGTTGGTGCACTTCGAGAATCTGCCGGTGGGCTGCAACTGGTCGTCGTAGATCTGGACGTAGCTCTGGTTCTCGTAGACGTTCCGCGTGCCGGCTTCCGCCGCGATCCAGAGCTCGTTGGCGAGGCCGCGCTCGAAGATCTCGCAGAGCGGCAGATCGTGACCATCATCGGGGTCTTTGTAGCCCCAGCGCGACGCAAACTCGGGAGCGAACAGGGCGCCCGTGTCGAACGGCGTCGGGGGCCAGAAATCCGGATACTCGGCGCTGGGGTCGCGCAGATCGACGACCTTGTCGATCTGGTAGTCGACGAAGACCGGAGCCTGCGCGTCTGAATAGCCGTGATAGCGTGAGCCTTCGCCGACGTCCCTGGCCGCGGCTTGCACCACATCCAGGATCGGGCGCCCTGTCCGTTGCACGTCGATGACCAGCACCTTGGGCCGCAGCTGCACGAGTTTCGGATGGTTCTCGCGCAGCCAAGGATCGGAATTGCTGTGACTGTCGGGATTGGGCCAGTACGTGTAGCCACCCGCTCCGTCGGAATTTCCCGATGCACCGCCTGCGCCGACACCCGGCGATCCAGACTCTGGGTTCGGTGTTTCACCACCGACGAGGCCGATGCTACCCGTCGGATTGCCTTCGTCTGCGGGACCCGTGCTGGGGGACGAGGTCGCCTCGACCGGAGCGCCCGTCATCGCTCCGCCCTCCCTGCCTGGCTCGGGCGAGCTGGAGGCCTCGTTTGCCGCTGGCGTAGCGGGCGCGGTCTCGCTGGACGCTTGCCCGCCGCGGCCGCTTTCGCTACCGCAGCCGAAGGCCGCGCCGAGCGCGGTGATCGCCACGACGGGCAACGCGCGCCACCGGCCCCAGGCGGCGCAGGGCCGCCCTGGTGCAGACATTTTTTCGAGCTTACGGTGTTGCATCGTCTGTCTCCCGTGTTGAGCGAGCGCCGGCGCCCTGGCTCCGCCGCTCCGTCCGCCGCGCCGCAACGCGAGCAAACGGTGTCAGCGAGCTTCGAGCCGCCGTTCCAACCCGCAGATAATAGGTCGTAGCGGCCTTGGCTCAATGCGGAAAGCGCCGCCATTTCACGAGGCTCGAGCAGGGCTCGGCGCCGCCTGTCCCAAGCGTCCCCAGTATCTGCCCAGAGACGACTCTCTCGCTGTCGCAGATCGGGCGGCAGCCAAAACGGCTCAGCAAATGCAGCCACCAGCACGCCGTAGATCGCTCTGCTTCGATGCGCTCCTTGCAGATCTGCCCGAGCGCCTCACATTTCGCAATTGTTCGGGCGCGCTCCAGCTGAGCGCGCGCGCATGCCGTGATGAGGGCGCGGTCGCGTCGCGCTCACGCCGGCCAGATTCGGCCGAGCCGAGCCAGCGGGCGCTCGAGCAATGCGCGGAGGAAGGTAGGCGCTGACCCTACGGGTGCGCCGAGCTCGAATGCGAGCGTCGCGCTCTGCATCCGCGACCAGGAAGCGCTCGGCAAGGAAAGAGACGCCGCACATCCAGCTCGCGCAAGCGCAGATGACCCGCGCTCGAGCAAGTCGCGTGACGGGCAGGAGAGCAGGCGTGGTTCAAGGCCAGTGTTCCAGCAATGATACACAGCGGTTCGCTCGAGTGCTGCTCGCTCGCGCGCCCTCCGGATCGCAGCGCTGATATCACGGAGCTGTCGAGATTTTTCGCGTGAGCTGGCATTCACCTCGGGGCGCGCGTGTTGTACAAGCGTGGCAGCGAGTATGCCGTGGCCAGTGCAGATGCGGCTACTCGCATACCTTTCAGGTTTGGTATGAAGAAGGCGCGGTCCCGCAGCACGGCAAGAAAATCGCCACAGCAGTCACGCTCGCGCGTGACGGTGGAGGCGATTCTGGACGGAGCCATTCAGGTTCTGGAACGAGAAGGCAGCCTGGCGCTGACCACGACGCGCATCGCGCAGGCAGCCGGCGTCAGCGTCGGCACGCTGTACCAGTACTTTCCCAATCGCAAGAGCATTCTCGATGCGCTGCAGGAGCGCGAGTTTCAGCGCACGCTCAAGCTGATGCAGGAGGTGATGGTAGACAGCCCGGCGGGCTCCACCGATGAGCTGGCCCGCGCCGTGATCCGCGGGCTCTTCAAGCTGTATGGTGCCGCGCCCGAGCTGCACCGCGTGCTCTGCATCGAAGGGCTCACGGGCGAGGCGCCCGAGCAGGTCAAGGCGTTTGACCTGCGCATGGTGAGCCTGGTGCGCAGCGTGCTCAGCGGCGCGCGCCTGACATGCCGTCGCAAGAACGTGGATGCCGCGGCGTTCGTGGCCTATCAATCCGTGCGCGCGTCGATGATGGCACACCTGCTCGAGGCGCCCTCGGGGCTCGACGAAGCGGCCCTGACCGAAGAGCTGGCGGACCTGCTGCACCGCTATCTGGTCTCTTGAGTTGCTCGGGCTGTGTTCATGCACCCGAATCTTCGATTCGGGCTGTGTTCATGCACCCGGATCTTCGATTCGGGCGGTGTCGCCAGCGGCGGCCTTGCGCGCGGCTCGGTTCGGGCGCAGAAGCTCCGCGAGTACGCGCCCCGTGGCCGTGCGGCTCTTCGCGAGCTCCGCCGGCGTGCCCTCCGCCACCTTGTACCCGCCGCTCTCGCCGCCGGTCGGGCCCAGCTCCACGACGTGGTCGGCGCCGGCGATCACCCAGGGATGGTGCTCGATGATGACCAGCGTGTCGCCGCGCGCCACCAGGCGCTCGAGCACGTTCATCAGCCGCGCCACATCGCTGAGGTGCAAGCCCGTCGTCGGCTCGTCCAGCACATATAGCGTGGGTTCATGGCGCGCGCCGGCGGTGAGCTCGTCAGCGAGCTTGAGTCGCTGCGCCTCGCCGCCCGAGAGCGTGTGCGAGCCTTGTCCGAGCGTGATGTAGCCGGTGCCGAGATCGCACAGGGTCTGCAGGGGCTGAGCGATCTTGGGGTGATTGCCGAACAGCTCCGCCGCGCGTGCCGCTGGCAGCTTCAGCACGTCCGCGATGCTGTGGCCGCGGTAGCGCACCTCGAGCGTGCGTGGCTCGAAGCGCCGACCCTGGCAGCTCGGGCAGGCCTGGACCACGTCGGGCAAGAAGCTCATCTCGTGCGTGATCGCGCCCATGCCGTTGCACTGCTCGCAGCGTCCGCCGCCCGCGGAATTGAAGGAAAAGCGCGTGGCGGCGAAACCCGCGACCATGGCGTCGCCGGTCGCCGCGAACAGCTTGCGCAGCGGATCCCAGATGCCCAGAAACGTGGCCGGCACCGAGCGCGGCGTGCGCCCGATCGGGCTCTGGTCCACGCTCACCGCGCGCACCAGCTGCTGATAGCCAGAGAGCCGCGTGTGCTTGCCCGCGGGCTCGCTCACCAGCCCGAGCGCCTGGCGCAGCGCCGGCAACAGCACGCGCCGGATCAGCGTGCTCTTGCCCGAGCCGCTCACGCCCGCGATCACCGACAGCCGCCCGAGCGGCAGGCGCAGATCCACCTGCTTCAGGTTGTGCTCGGCGGCGCCCTCCAGCAAGAGGAATTGTTCGGCCTTGCCCGGGCTGGGCCGGCGCAACAGCGGCGCTCGCGAGAGCACCTGACCGGTGGGCGAGGCCGGGTTCGCGAGCACCTCGCGCGCGCTGCCGGAGCACAGGATGCGGCCGCCTTCGGAGCCTCCGCTCGGCCCCATGTCGATCAGGTGGTCGGCGGCACGCATGGTGTCCGCGTCGTGCTCCACCACCAGCACCGTCGAGCCGAACTGCACCAGCCGGCGCAAATTCGCGAGCAGCCGCTCGGTATCCTTGGGATGCAGGCCGATGGTCGGCTCATCCAGCACGTACAGGGCGCCGGTCAGACCCGCGCCCAGCTGCGCGGCGAGACGCAGCCGCTGCATCTCACCCCCCGACAGCGTCGAGGCGGCACGACTCAGGGAGAGGTATCCGAGGCCGACATCGCACAGAAACTCCAGCCGGCGCGCGAGCTCCTTCTGGATGTCCGCGCCGATGCGCTGGGCTCGCCCGCGGAGCTCGAGCTCCCGGAAGTAGCGCGTCGCCCGCTCGATCGACCACAGACACAGGTCCGCGTAGCGCTCGCCATACAAGCGCACGGCCCGCGGCACGGGCGCGAGCCGGCTGCCGGCGCAGGCCGGGCACACGCCGAGCGGCCCGCTGGTATCGAGCGGCTTGTCCTCCGTGCTCTCGCGACCGGTGCGCCAGCGGCGGGCGCGCTTCTTCTTTGGCGGCGTGAGCGCGACCAGGCCGTTGCCTTGGCAGCGCGGGCAGCGCCCCTGCTCGGTGTTGAAGGAGAAAATGCGCGGATCGAGCTCGCTCTCCGAAAAGCCGCACTCGGGGCAGGAGCCGCGCGTCGAGAAGATCTGTTCCGTGCCGTCCGCGGCGCGCAGCACCACCTCCCCCTTGCCCCAGGAGAGCGCTCGCCCGAGTGTCTCTGCAGCGAGCTTCGCGAGCGACCCCGCCGGCTGCATCACGAGCAGGATCGTGTGCGCCTGGGTGCGCGCGAGCCGCGGAGGTGGATCGGTGCGCGCGGCCACGCCGTCGACGAAGGCGTGCTCGATGCCGGCCCGCGCGGCCGCACTGAACAGCTCCAGATAGGTGCCCTTGCGCGCGCGCACCAGCGGAGCGCACAGCGCGTGCGAGCCGCGCAGCGCATGCAGGCGTTCGAGCAAGAGCTCCGGACTCTGGCTGGCCACGGCCACATCGTGGTCCGGGCAGTGCAGCGTGCCGAGCTTGGCCACGATCAAGCGCAGGTAGTGCGAGATCTCGGTGACCGTGGCCACGGTGCTCTTGGAGCCCGAGCGTGCCGTGCGCTGTTCCAGCGAGACCGAGGGCGGAATGCCGCTCACCCGGTCCACGTCCGGGCGGGGCATGCTGGGCAAGAACTGGCGCGCGTAGGGCGTCAGCGTCTCCAGAAAGCGCCGCTGGCCCTCGGCAAAGATCACGTCGAACGCCAGGCTGCTCTTACCCGAACCGCTCGGTCCCGTCACCACGGTGAGCGCCTGATGCGGCACCGCGACGTCCAGATCCTTCAGGTTGTGCTCGCGCGCGCCCTGTACCAAGAGCTCGGGCCGCTGCGGCTCGGAGCGCGGCGGCGCTGGCGGCCGCGCCTCGCGCCCGGTGCGCTCGCGCAGCGCCTGCCCGGTGAGGCTGTGCGCGGCCAGGATCACGCTCGGAGGGCCCTCGGCCACCACGCGGCCGCCGCCGCGCCCTGCCTGCGGCCCCATGTCGATCACCCAGTCCGCCTGCGCAATCAGCTCCAGATCGTGCTCCACCATCAGCACGCTGCCGCCTGCTTCCACGATCTGGCGGCAGGTCGCGAGCAGGAGCTCGATCTCGCTCGGATGCAGACCCGCGCTCGGCTCGTCCAGGATCCAGACGCTGCCGCGCCGCCGCTCCGCGAGCGAGCGCGCCAGCTTCAGCCGCTGCGCCTCGCCCCCGGAGAGCGTGGACAGCGGCTGACCGAGCCGCAGATAGCCCAGGCCGAGCTCGGCGAGCGGCGCCAGGTTCTTGCGGATCGGCGCGCTCTCGACGAAGTGCGCGATCGCCTCGTCGATGGTCATATCGAGCACGTCGGCGATGCGCACGCCCTGGCGCTGAATGCGCAGCACCTCGGGCTTGAAGCGTCTACCCTGGCAGGCCGGGCAGGACAGGCGCACGTCCGCCAGGAACTGCATCTCGACGGTCTCGAAGCCCTCGCCGTCACAGGCCTCGCAGCGCCCGAGCGCCACGTTGAAGGAAAAGTGGGAGGCCGACAGGCCCTGGCTCTTGGCGCTCGGCTCCTCCGCGAACAGCTTGCGCACGCTGTCCCAGGCCTTGGTGTAGGTGGCGGCGTTGCCGCGCGAGGTGCGCCCGAGCGGCGCCTGATCGACCAGCACCACCTTGCGCACCGCCTCCACCCCGACCAGCTCGCGGTGCGCGCCCGGCAGCTCGACATCCAGCACACCCAGACGCCGAGCCAGGGCGCGGTACACGATGTCCACGATCAGCGTACTCTTGCCCGAGCCGCTGGGGCCGCTGATCGCGCACAGCACACCGAGCGGGATGTCCACGTCGATGTGCTGCAGGTTGTGCTCGCTGGCGCCGCGCAGCGACAGCTTGCCGAGCGGCTCGCGCAGCGCGCGCGCCGGCAGCGTCAGGGGCGCGAGCGCGCGCCGGGTCGAGCCAGCGCCGAGCGCGGCTTGGGCGGGGCTGCCGTCGAAGGTGATGCGCCCGCCGCCCGCGCCGGCGCCGGGACCGAGCTCCAGCACGCGATCGGCGCCGCGGATCAGGCTCTCGTCGTGCTCGATCACGATCACGCTGTTGTTGCGTGTCGCGAGCTCTCCGATCAGCTGCGCGAGCGCGCTCACATCTGCGGCATGCAAGCCGACGCTGGGCTCGTCGAGCACGAACAGCGCATTGTGCAAGCTGGTGCCGAGCGCCGCCGTGAGCGTGACGCGCTGGGCCTCGCCGCCCGAGAGCGTGCGCGCCTGGCGATCGAGCGTGAGGTAGCCGAGGCCGACGCGGTTCAGATACGTGAGACGTGTGAGCAGCTCCGAGCGCGCCAGCCGGCCCTGATCGGTCTCGCACGAGAGGCCGTGCAGGGCTGCTCGAGCGGCGCTCACCTCCAGCCCATGCCACTCGGCGATGTTCAGGCCGCTGACCACGAAGTCGAGCGACGCCTTGCCCAGGCGCTGTCCCCCGCAGCTCTGACACTCGTCATAGGAGCGGTAGCGCGACAGCAGCACGCGCACGTGCATCTTGTAGGTGCGCCCGTTCAGCCACTCGAACCAGCCGCGCAAGCCCTCGAACTCCCCGTCCCCCTCCAGCACCAGCGCTTGCTGCGTCGGGCTCAGCTGCGCGTACGGCACGTCCATCGGGATCGACTGCCGGCGGCAGAGCGCGCGCAGCTGGCCGCGCTCCCAGGTGGTGGATTTGCCGCTCCAGGGTCGCACGGCGCCGGCGGCGAGCGTGCGACGCGGATCGGCGATCACCTTGTTCCAGTCGATGCCCAGCGTGCGCCCGAAGCCCTTGCACTCCGCGCAGGCGCCGAGCGGCGACTCATACGAGAACAGGCCCATGCTGGCTGTGCCGAGTGGGCGTGCGCACTCGGGGCAGCTGCGACCGCGGCGCAGCATCAGAGGCTGCTCGCTTTGCGACCCAAGCGGGGTTGGGGCCCCGCGCGGAGCGCCCTGCGGAGGCGGGGGAGGGGAGGGGGTCTGCCTCAGACCCCCGGGAAAAACAGCGGGCTCGGAGCCCGTGGTCGCTCTGGGGCTCTCCAGGAAGACCTCTGCCAGGCCGCCGGAACGTTGCCAGGCGGCCTCGATCGAGCTCGCCAGGCGCCCGGTGTCGCCGCTCGTCGAGTTGCAGCGATCGACGATCACCCGCGCGCGCAGCTCGGGTCCGAGCGCCGAGGGCGGCACGCTGTCGAGGTCGCGCACCTGCCCGTCGAGCCAGACGCGCCGGTAGCCGTCGCGCGCGAGCTGATCGCGCAACCCGAGATAGTGCTCGGTGCTCTGCGACCAGGTCGACCAGGCGACGATGACGCGCGCGCCGCCAAACCGCTCCTGCACGCGCCGCGCGGCCGCGGCGGTGTCCAGATCGATGGCGAGCAAGCGATGCTCCGGGCAGAGCGGCTGTGCCTCGCGCACGAACAGCGCGGCCAGGAAGGGCTCGATGTCCGCCATCGTGGCCAGGGTGGAGCGCGAGCTCTTGACCGGCGCGCGCCGATCGACGGCAATCGCCGCCGGCACCGGCTCCAGGCTGGTCATCGGCGGCCGCTCCAGGCGCTCCAGAAATTGCCGCGCGTAGGGGCTGAAGCTCTCGACGAAGCGGCGCTGGCCCTCGGCGTACAGCGTGTCGAGCGCCAGGCTGCTCTTGCCGGCGCCGGACACGCCGGTCAGGGCGACGACCTGGCCTGGCGCGAGGTCGAGGTCCACACCCTGCAAATTGTGGGTACGGGCGCCTCGCAGTCGGGTCGACAACATGGCCACGGACCTTCTACTGCTTGCAGAACCCCTGGGAAAGGTCATAGTCCGGCCCTTCATGGCCAAGGGTTCGGCGAAGAAAGTGGCTCCAAACGGCGATCGGCTCGTCGCCCAGAACCGCCGCGCCGCGCACGAGTTCGAGCTCGGCAAGAGCTTTGAAGCCGGCCTGGTGCTCGTGGGCAGCGAGGCCCGGGCGCTGCGCGAGGGTCCGGCCGACATCAGCGAGGCCTGGGTGGAGATCCAGCGCGGGGAGGCGTTCGTGCGCGGGATGCGGGTTCAACTCTTGCCGCACACGTTCCTCGGTCACGCGGAGAAGCGGCCGCGCAAGCTGCTCTTACACCGCGCGCAGATCGACGAGCTGCTCGGCGCGCAGGAGCGCGAGCGCATGACCCTGGTCGTGACCAAGCTGTACTTCAAGGAAGGCCGCGCCAAGATCGAAGTGCGCGTGGCGCGCGGTAAGAAGCTGTTCGACAAGCGCCAGACGCTGCGTCAGCGCGACGCCAGCAAAGAGGCGCGCACGGCGATCCGTAACGCCAAGCGAGGCCCGTCGTGAGCGGCGCGCTGACGTGGAAGCTGGTCGATCAAGGGCGCGGGCAGGGGGAGGCGCGGGTGATCGAGACCGACGGCGACTGGGCCGTGGTGGAGGCAACACAGGCGTTCCCGATCGGCGCGACGCTGCACGCGCTCGATGTCGCGACCCAAGCGGAGTACCGCCTGAAGATGCGCGCGGGAAAGAAGATCGCGGACGGCCGCTTTCGCGTCGAGGGGCGGCTCATCGGGCTGACGCGCGAGGCGCGGCAGGGCTTGCTCGAGGCGCTGCGCGCGCCGTCCGGCGCCGAAACGCCGGCCCGCTGAGCCTGCGCCGACGGCGACCGGCGGCTGTAGGCGAAGCGCAGGCCCACTTCTTCACTCGATGATGAACGGCCCGCAAAAGCCGCCGTTGCAGCTCGGGGCGTTCGGCGGGCAGTTGCCATCGATCCTGCAGGGCAAGCGCGGATCACAGAACGTCGCGCTCACGCCATTGCAGTTCCCGCGCGCCCCGGTCGTGGTCGTGCAGAACGAGCCCAGGGCCGACGGCGGGTCCGCAAAGCAACTGGCGTTGCCGGCGGCGTCCTCCGTGCAGCCCGAGAAGTCCGCGCACTCGGGAAACGGGCACTCGACGAACGGACCATCGGAGAGGCACTGGCCGTCAGCGCGGCAGGAGTCGGGCCCGTTGCAGCCGTGGCCGTCGTTGCACGCGATGCCTGGCAGGATTGCGCTCACGCAGTCAAAGCGGGTGCACTGGGCCCGCCTGCATTGATCCACGGCCACGCGCCCGTTGCAGTCGGCGTTGGCCACACACTCCACGCAGCCGACGCTGGGGGTGCAGAATGGCGTGGCGGTGCCGGCACAATTCCGCGAGGTACTGGCCGTGCCGGCCGCATTGCAGGTGACCGCGCTCGTGCCGTTGCAGGTGATCGCGCCGGCCGTGCATACCTGGGTGGTAACGCAAGCGCCATTGGCGCCGCAGGCCTGTCCGGCGGGGCAATTGACGGTATTGCTGCAGGCGCCGGTCGTGGGGTTGCAGCTATCGGTGGTGCAGGCGCGGTTGTCGTTGCAGCTGACGTCCGGAGGGTTCGAGCAGGCTCCGTTCTGACAGGTCTCGTTGCCGTTGCAGGCGTTGCCGTCGGAGCAGCTCACGGTGTTGTTGGCGTGCGCGCAGCCCGTTTGCGGGCTGCAGGAGTCGTTGGTGCAGACGTTGTTGTCGTTGCAGTTGAGCTGCTGGCAGTTGAAGGCGCAGTTACCGCCGCCCGTGCAAGCCTGGCCCGCCGGGCAGTTGCGCGCGGCGCTCAGCTGACCGTTGTCACAGGTCTGGAACTGCGTGCCGTTGGCGCACGCGCCCTGATTGCAGGTGTTGCAGCGGCCGCCGGTGCAACCGAAGCCTTGCGGACAATTTTCTGTCTGAAAGAAGCCGTTCACGCAGCGCTGGACCTGGCCGTTCTGGCAAGTGGCGCCGTTGCCGCTGCACTGGTTGCAACCGCGGCCCGGCGTGCAGCCCTGCGTGCAATTCGCGGTGACGACGCCGTTGTTCTGGCAGCTGAGCGCCTGCGTGTTGTTGTTGATGCACTCGACGGCGATGTTCTGGCGGGAGAAGCTGCGCCCGTCGGCCGCGCACTGGCGCAGCTGGTTGTTGTTGCAGCTGAACTGGCTGCCCTGGCAGGTGTTGCAGTCGGCCGTGAGCTGGTTGCACAGATTGGCGGGGTTGCAGGTGGCGGCGGTGTCGAAGCCCGTCAGACCCGCGTTGCAGCGTTGCACCTGGCCGTTGTTGCAGCGCACCTGACCGGGCCTGCACGCGCCGTCATTGCACTGGCAAGCCTGCCCGTTCAGCCCGCTACCGCAGGTGGTGAGGGTCTGGGCACAGAGCGCGTTCGTCTCGCAGAACTCGCTCGCCTCGAACTCGCCCTGCGGGTTCTGCGTGCACACCAGCAGCTGCTGGTTGGTGCAGCGGGCACTGCCCGGTGGCCCACAGGCGAGGCAACGCCGCTGATCCGCAGAGCACAGGCCCGCTCCGCAAGCCTGGCGGCTCTCCGCTTGACCGCGCGAATCACAGCTGACCAATGTGTCGCCCTCGCAGCGCACGGCGTTGGGCGTGCACACGTCGCACTCGTTGTTTTGCGCGTCGCAGATCTGGCCCGCGTTGCAGGTCTTGATCACGTTGAACGCCTCGCGACCGGGCGCGCACTGGGTGACCACCGGGTTCTGCCCGCGCGTCTCGCAGCGCCGCGCGCCCGTGGCGCAGACCGGCGGGTTGCAGCGCTGGTTGGCGGCATCGCACAGCGGCAAGCTCAAACAGTCGGCTCGCGTCTGCCAACCAACCAGCGGATCCAGGCACTCCTCGAGATCACCACTCTGGTTGTTGCAGCGCACGGTGCCGGGCAGACACGGGTCTGCGCAGCGCCCCGCATTGGCATCGCATTGACCGGCAGCGCCGCAGTTTTCCGTGTTCTCGAAGGCGGTCTGGCCGTCGTTGCAGGTCTGCAGAAATTCGCCATTGCAGGCGTGCTGACCGGGCTGGCACTTGGGCGCCTGGCAACCGTTGAAGCGTTGACTCGCGTCGCACAGCTCCGCCGTGACGCACTCCTGGACGGCGTCATAGCCCGTGAGCGATTCGTTGCAGCGCTGGAGCCGCGCGCCGTCGCACTTGAACTCGTCTCCGCTGGTCGCGCCGCGGCGGCAGGCGGGCGTCTCGCAGAAGGCATTTGCCGGGTCTTTGGCGTTGCAGAGCGCTGCGCTTTCGCACAGGGGGCCCGTGTTGTCGAGTGCGGTTCGATCCTGTCGACAGACCTGAATCTGCGCTCCGTTGCACTGCATCTGGCCCGCCTCACAGGGCGCGGCCGTGCAGCCCTCTTGCCCTTGATCGGCGAGCACGGCATTGCAGAAAGGTGGCCCGATGCAGGCTTGGATGACGCGAAAGCCCGTGCGGTCTTCGCTGCACACCTGCAGCACGCCGCCGTCGGTGCACTGGTGCTGGTTGACGGCACACGCGGGCACCAGGCACTGCGGCGTGCCGGAGGGTCCGAGATTGGTCAGGCTTCCGTCGCACAGGGCGGGCGAAGCGCAGGCCTCCGCCACCGTCCAACCGGTGCGGCCTTCGGCGCAGTACTCGAGCTGCGAGCCCTCACAGCGCACCTCGCCGCTGGCGCACGCGGGCGCGTTGCACATGACGACCGTCGTGGGATCCGGCTGTGCCTGGAGCCCCAGCATGCCGTCCGAGCCGAGCACGAGCCCCCCGCCCGCTGGAACCGTGAGCGTCTGATCGCACAGCTCGCGCGTGACGCAAGAATCCAGAGGCGCCCAGTCCGAGCGGTCGTCTCGGCACGACTCCAGCACGGGAGACTGGTCGGCGTCGCTCCGATCGCAACGCCGATCTCCCGGGTTGCAGGGCTCGGTCAGGCACTGCCGCAGATCCGCGTTGCAGTGAGCCGGAGAGAGACAGGTGGCGAACAGGTCCCAGCCATTGCGGTTTTGGTTGCACTTATGCAGCACGGCGCCCGCGCAGGTCATCTCGTCCGCGTCGCAGGCGGCAGGTAAGCACGCGGCCGGGTCTGCCTGGCACAGCGCCGCGGCGCCGCAGCGCTGCTGCGTGACCCAGCTGTTGCCGTCATCGGCACAGGTCTGCAGCAGCGCGCCTTCGCAGCGCGTCTGCCCCGTCGTGCAGATCCCAGCGCCGGGGCCCGCCGGTCGGAGCGTGGGAGTGGTGACGTTGGGGAGCTTGGGGGGCTCGCGGGGAGCCACCGTGTTTTGCTCGCCGCCGAACAGCTGCGTGCACGCCACGCCGACGCTGAAGACGAACCCGAGAATACCGACCTTACGGCCTAGTCCAGCCACTTTCACTCCGTTGGCGAGAGAGTCCAGCCCGCGAGGAATCCCGAATTGGCGCAAAAACAGCTATTGTTTCGGCACGTTCTGGCTGGGTCGCGGCGCACTGCGCCAGCCTGCCCATACACTGGCCGCCGGCACGCGTCTAGCGAGCTTGGGCATCCACTCCGCGACATCTGCAGCCACGGCGTCGCCTCGACTCTGCGCCCGCCGCTTGGTGCCATTTTTGTGCTCGATCCAGCCATGTGCGTCGGTGTTCGGAGCGTGTGGCGCCACTTCGCAGCGACCCTTGGCTGAGAGCCGGGCTCAATGCTCGTCGCTGAAGTCGACGGGTTGCGAGGCGCAGATGCCGATGCACTGGTCCCGCTCGGCGTCGCAGCGCTGCTCCTTGGCGTCATCTCCGCGAGCGTCGGAGACGCAGTCTTCGTAGTCCGAGTGGCAGCGCTCGTCACAGTCGTCGTTGCACGCGACGCTCGAGGCGAGCATCGGCAGCAAGCAAGCACAGCAGCGAAGTGCAACTCTCAGAGGTCGATGCATGGCTCGACGACGGAGCAAGCCACATGCCAAGCGCTGGGCGAGACGCGCCTCGCTCGAGGCGAAGCCGAGCACACGGGATCGATGACCGAGCACACGGGATCGCTCGACGAGCTCATGCCGATGCTGCAGCGACCACGCCGTCGTGAGCGGGCCCGCGTGCTGGCGTCAGACGGCGCGTGCAGGGCGCGCCACAGGTGTGGCTGAAACACCTCGCGGGGATTCACGCTGCTGCTCCGAATCGGTCCGCCTGTGCGCCCCGCGAGGCACCAGCGCTTTCTCGAAGAAGAACGCTGGACTCGAAAACAGCTCATGCAATTTCGACTCGCGCGTATGGGTTTTGCGTGGGATCTTGCGCAGCCTGCTGGCTAGTTCTCAGATCTGCGCGCGGTGCCTCGTCGTTCGCCTCGCCGCAACTCGGCGTTGCCTTGTGGGCCTTGCGAGCGTCTGGTAGCTGTTTGGATCGGCGCGCGCGTTTGTGCGCAGGAGGTTCGTGATGGCACCGCTGGCTCTGCGAGTCGCATTGAGCATTCCCTTGGTCGCGCTGCTGGCTTGCGGCAGCGATCAGAACACGCCGTCTGAAGGCGCTTTCGGCGCAGGTGCCAGACCGCCCGAGCGGGAAGTTCCGGAGCTGGCCGGCAGCCTGCCGTCGCCAGCTGAGCCCCCAGCGGGTACGGGCGCGTGCGTCGGGGGCGACTGCGCGCAGGAACCCATCGGGCTGTCTCCCGGGAACACTCCACCCGGCAACACTCCCGTGCCCGCGACTACGTGCACGGATCCTGCTGGCTGCCCGCCAGCCGCCGGGCTGTGTGAAGCCGGCACGAGCGAGACAGCCTGGGCGACCAGCTGTCAGAGCACGCTAGCGACGACCTGCGTGCCCGGGCAGTGGCAGAGCTGGGGCTCCTCGAGCCCGGAGAACTACCCGCTGCGCTACGAGACGGAGCACTTCGCGTTTCTGTGGCCGGACGAGCGCAACGTGACGATGCAACAGGCCCAGACGGCGGGTGACTTTCTCGAGAACGTGGTCTGGAAAAACTACCTGGGCAGCCCGATTTTTTGGCCCGAGCCCGACTGCAACAGCGCCAACAAGCGCAAGACCAGCATCCACATCATCGACGGTGGCCTGTTCGGCGGCTGTAACCAGGGGCGGCCCGGCATCTGGGTGGGTGTCGGCGCGCTCACCGACCACTGGGGTCTCGCCCATGAGTGGATGCACTCGCTGCAGTGCATGACGCCCGGTTTTGCGGAGTGCGGCGCCGGCGGCTGTTGGCTGAACGAGAGCCACGCCAACTTCATGCCGCACCAGTTGCCCGAGTACCGCGACGAGGTGCACTGCTCGGAGATGCTCGAGAACGCGCCGCACCTGTATTACGGCTCCACGCGCGATCGCTACTGCAACTGGCAGTTCTTCGAGTTCCTGAAGGACAAGTACTGCTACTCGGCGGTGAACGAGATGTGGAGCGCAACGGCGCCGAACGGGCAGCGCGATCCGTGGGGCAAGCTGCTGAACAACATGGGTTGGGACATCGAGCAGCTGAACGACTTGTTCGGTGAGTGGGCGCTGCACAACATCACCTGGGACTACCAGAATCCGCCCCCCACCGATCTGAGCAACCAGGGCCCCATCTATCGCGCGAGCTACACGCCCATCACGAACAAGGCTCGGCCGGAACGGCGCATGCGCATCACCTCGCTCGAGCCGCTCGCTGGCGCTGCCGCGAGCGATCGGCGCTTCGTCTCCCCGTATTTCTGGGCGCCGCAGCGCTGGGGCTACAACGTGGTGCGGCTGTATCCCGATGCGGGCGCGAGCAGCGTGACGGTGAGCTTTCGAGGTGTTGATCAGCCCGGCGCGAACGCCGGCTTCCGCTATGGGCTCGTGGCCACGAACGCGGACATTAGCACGGCCCGATACAGCACGCTCGGGCGGGGCAGCGATGGCGAGCTCAGCTTGTGCGTGAATCCGGGCGAGAGCCTGTGGCTGGTGGTCATGGCCACGCCGACGGTGCTGCAAAAGATCATCTGGGACCAGCCGTATCCGTCCATCTATCGCTACCCGTACATGGTGCAGCTCGGCGGCGCCTGGCCCGAGGGCTTCCGCGACGGTGTGCCTGGCGCTTGTGAAGCAGGTGAGCGTCACGCGAACGGCGGCGGCTGCGCCCCCGCCAACTTGCCGGCGTCCGTGTTTGTCGGACCGTATGCTCAGGTGCTGGGCGGTACGCTCAGCGGCACGGCCCGCATCGAAGATCACGCCGTCGTGCTGCCGGGCGCGACCGTATCGGGCGGCACCGTCGGTGCGCTCAGCCTGTTGAATCGCTTCACGGTGAGCGGCAACGCCCGCGTGCAGACGACGTTCTATCCGGCGGGCTTCTTCGAAGCCGGGCAAGGCCTGTCGGGCACGGCGCGCCTGTACGGAGACGTCGAGTATCGCGGTCAGGGCTTGAATCGCAACGCCGGTGAGTTCTACGGCTTCGTGGATGCCGCCACGGCGACGGAGCCGATCCAAGACGTGACGCTGCCGCCGCCGTACACGTGGCGTCCGTGAGCTCGCATCAGACACGCGGGCGTGACAGGCGCGCGGCACGCGGCCTTGCATGCAAGTGACAGCACATCTGGGTATATAATTCGTTGCTGTAGCGAGGGCGCTGGCGCACCGGGAGTGAGCCGTGCAGTGTCCGGAGTCCTCGCCACGAAACGCTCCGCCACCTATAAGGTCAGCGTTCCCTTCTCGGAATGGTGGACGCGGCATGACTCGTAAGCAGGATGAACAGAACGCTCCTTCCGGGGCCGAGCGTGTCACGCGACGGGGTCTCGGCGTCCAGTCCGACCCACGCAGAGCCACCGGCGAGTTTCCCAGCTGGCCGCAGCTGCCGGAGTCGCCGGAGCTGCCGCCGAGCGCTGCCAAGGGCGCGAGCGGCGCGCGCGACACGGAGGAAGTCACCAGCTCCTGGCAGCGGCCGCAGTCGCGCGGCCCCGAGTATCACCCGCCGAGCTTGCCTGCGGCCGCGCGCAGCGAGCGTGCGCCTCCCGGTCGCGCCAGCAGTGGCACGTACCGCGTGGGTACGCCGGTGTCGGCGCAAGCTGTCCCGTTGCTGGTGGGGCTCGAGCCAGAGGCGCCCGGCGCCGACGGCGCGCAGCGACCATCGAGCCCGAGCCTGCTGCCCTTTGAACGCCCCGCGGGGCGCGCCTCTGCGCTGCCGGCTCTGGCGCGTCTGCGCGTCAGACGCCTGGCATGGCCGATCCTGGTCGGGCTGGTGCTGGGCAGCACGCTCGCGCTGGGGCTCGTGCGAGTCCCCGTCCGCGCCTGGGGTGTGCTCAAGACGACGGGCGCTCCCGAGACGCTGAGCGCTCCACTGTCGGGCAGCGTGGCCAAGCTGCGCGTCGCCACCGGTGACAGCGTCGAGCCGGGGGACGTGATCGTGGAGCTGCGTTCGCCGGAGCTCGAGTCGACTCTGGCCGGCCGTCGCTCGGAGCTGGAGCGTTTGCGCCGAGAGCTGGAGAGCTCGGGGCGTGAGGAAAAAGCTGCGCTGTCGCGCAACCTGCTCACGCTCGCGCATCGGCGCGAGCTGTTCCAGCAACGGCTGGAGCTGAAGGACGCCGAGTTCGCGCAGCGCCAGGCGTTGCTCGCCGGGCTCACGGCTCAGATTGGCGCAGACTCCGCTCGAGCGGCAGAGTTGCTCGAGCCGAGCGCGGCCGTGCAGGCCGCGCGCGAAGCGCGCCTGGGCATCGTGGATGCGCTGTCCCAGCTGGATCTCGAGGTGAGCGATCGCCGCAGCGCCGGGCTCACGCGCGACGCTGCTCGCAACGCGCGGCTCGCCGACGCGGAGGCGCAGGTGTTGCAAGCGCAAGCGGCTCTGGACGCCGCGAACGTGCGAGCACCCGCCGCTGGCTGGGTCGAGTCCCTCGCCGTCAGCCCGGGCAGCTACGTGCAGCCAGGCGCAGAGCTGGCGCGGCTCGTGCCGCGCTCGGCGCCGCGCGCCATCGTAGCGCTGCTGCCTTCGGCGGACGCGTTCGAGGTCGACGTCGGGCAGGACGCGAGCGTGCAGCTAGTGGCCCCCCAGCGCCCGGAGGATTCGGCGCTGACCGCTCGCGTCCGCTACATTTCGCGAGAGGTGGCGCCAGCGCCTCGCGTACAGGCGCTCCTGGGCCAGCCGGCTCCGGGCGGGTTTGTCCAGCTCGAGCTCGATCTGCTCGATTCTGCCGCCTACCAGGCGCTGCAGCTGCGCAGCGGCGCACGGGCACTCGTCAGCCTGGAGGCGCCACATCGGCGTCTGGGTAGCGTGCTGCTCGGCGCGCTGAAGCAGTGGTGGGATTTCGGGCTCTGGGGCTGACTTTGCCCTTCGGCGCGCTGCGCGCCGAGAGCCTCAGCCGCGCTCGCGCAGGCGCACGCGGATGGCACGCTCGGGTGCCAGGGTGATGCGCGGGCGTGGAAACACCGGCCGGTAGTCGCTGAGCTCCAGCCGAAAGCGCTGCAACACCGAAGCCAGCACCAGCACGGCCTCCAGCGTCGCGAAACCTCGACCGATGCAACTGCGTAACCCGGCCCCAAACGGCAGGTACGCCCGCGGGTGCTGAGCGGCCTCTCCACCGGTCACGAAGCGCTCCGGATCGAAACGCTCCGGCAGACGGAACCAGCGCGCGTCGCGCTGCATGAAATACACCCAGAGCCACAGCTCATCGCCGGCTTCGACCCGGTAAGCGCCGATCTGGACGGCGCGCGTGCAGACGCGCGGGATCACGTAGACGGGCGGATACAAGCGCACCGCCTCGTCGAGCACGCGCTGCGTGAGCTCGAGCCCCGGCACGTGCTCTGCGCCGAGCGCCTGGCCCGCGGAGACGCGCGCGATCTCTTCGGCCAGGAGCCGGTCGATGTTGGGGTGCAACGCCACCAGGTAGAAGGCCCAGGTGAGCGCGAGCGCCGTCGTTTCGTGACCGGCGAGCAGCAGCGTGACGACCTCATCCCGCAGCTCCTGCCGGGCTTCCTTGGAGCCGCCAGCCGCGGCGCCTTCTGCCGCGGAGCTGTCCCGCAACCGCTCGCGCAACATCGAGAGCAGCGAGCCCGGCGTGTCTTGTTGGCGATCGAGGATGCGATACACCTGCCGATCGACCCGCGCGCGCATGCGGCGGTGTTGCAGGTTGGCGGGTGTTGGCGCCCAGGCCGGCAGGATCTTCGGCCGCAGCACGGCCTCTTGCAGGACGCGCGTCGCGCGCCCGAGCTGATCTGCGTCGCCCGAGAACTCTTGACCGAACAGGGCGCGGCACACCACCCGCAACGTCACGTCGCGCATGCTGGAGTGCAGCTCGAGCAGCGAGCCCGCGCGCCGCCGCGCGAGCAGCCGCTCGACCTCTTCGCCGATCAGCGGGGCGTAGCTCAGCGTGCTCTCGTGACGGAAGCCCGGCTGCAGGCGCCGGCGTTTGGTTCGCCATTGTTCGCCGCTGCTGGTCAGCACCCCGTTGCCGAGGAACTCGAGATCGATGGTGCGGCGCCGAAACGCGCTCGCTTCGGTCACCAGCACGGCATGCACGAACTCCGGATCCAGCGCGGAGAAGGCCCCCTGTCCGCGGACCCGGCTATAGTACACG
>Ga0207675_100001403_pt1 | contig 24097 bp, 18 predicted proteins | sample KBSSwiS42_FD_184305 | JGI IMG/M metagenome (GOLD analysis project Ga0207675, IMG submission 184305) | Switchgrass rhizosphere microbial communities from Kellogg Biological Station, Michigan, USA - KBS Switchgrass S4-2 (SPAdes) (version 2) | ecosystem: Host-associated > Plants > Roots >...
TTTTGGCCGCGCCCAACGCATCGTCCGGTTCCGCCGGGCCTGACTACCACGGCTCGCGTTGCAGTCGCCGTTCCCATTCCAGCGAGCTGCGCACGATGGTGTCGATGTCGTCGAGTTTCGGGGACCAGCCGAGCACTTCGCGCACCTTCTGCGCGTGCGCGACCAGGGAGGGCGGATCGCCGGCGCGCCGCGGTTCTTCGCGCACGTTGAGCTTGATGCCGGCGATCTTCTCGACGCTCTTGATCACCTCGCGCACGCTGTAGCCGTGCCCGTAGCCGCAGTTGGCCACCAGCGACTTGCCGCCGTCGCGCAGGTAGGTGAGGGCGTTGACATGCGCCGTTGCCAGGTCCTCGACGTGGATGTAGTCGCGCACGCCGGTGCCGTCCGGTGTGGGATAGTCGGTGCCGAACACCGACAGATGTGGGCGCTTGCCGACCGCGACTTCGCAGGCAACCTTCACCAGCAGCGTGGCGGCGCGCGTCGACTGGCCGATACGCCCCTCGAGGTCCGAACCCGCCACGTTGAAGTAGCGCAGCGCCACGTAGCGCATCGCCGTGACGGCGCACAGGTCGCGCAGCGTCCACTCGGACATCAATTTCGAGGTGCCATAGGGATTGATCGGCTGACTCGGCGAGTCCTCGGACGCCAGGCCCGACGACGGCATGCCATAGACAGCGGCCGTCGAGGAGAACACGAAGTGCTTGACGCCGGCGTGTGACGCGGCCTCGAGCAGCGAGCGGGTCGCGCAGGTGTTGTTGCCGTAATACTTGAGCGGGTTCGAGACCGACTCCGGCACGATGGTGTGCGCGGCAAAGTGCACGATGGTGTCGACGCGGTTTGCGGCGAGCACGCGGTCGACCAGCGCCCGGTCGCCGACGTTGCCGGTGACCAGTTCTGCGCCGCGCACCGCCTGGCGAAACCCGGTGGATAGATCGTCGAGCACCACCACGCGCTCGCCGCGGGCCACGAGTTGCAGCAACGTGTGGCTGCCGATGTAGCCGGCGCCGCCCGTGACCAGGATCGAAGAGCGTTGCGTCATTGCAAATCCAAATGTGTATGAGCGCCGGGCATTTTACATTAATGTGCGCCTGTGACTGTGACGGATTCTGCACCCGCGCCCTTCGACGCACTCGATCCCGGCGCGGTTTTCGCCGCCGCGGAAAGCATCGGGCTCGAGCCGTCCGGACGTCTTTTCGCTCTCAACAGCTACGAGAACCGCGTCTATCAACTCGGCGACGAACAGGGCGCGCTCTGGGTACTGAAGTTCTACCGGCCGGCCCGCTGGAGCGACGCGCAGATTGCCGAGGAACACGCCTTCACCTTCGAGCTCGCGGACGCGGAGCTGCCGGTCGCCGCGCCGCTGCGGCGTGACGGCGAAAGTTTGTTTGCGCATCGCCGCCTGCGCTTCGCCGCGTTCCCCTACCTGGCGGGGCGTGCGCCGGAGCTCGACGATCGCGCGACCCTCGGCTTGCTAGGTCGCACACTCGCGCGAATGCACGCGATCGGCGCCCGCGCGCGCTTCGCGCGCCGCCCATCGCTGACGCTGGAGCGGCTGGGCAGCCAATCGAGGCGGCTGGTCATGGACAGCGGCTTTGTACCCGAGTCGCTCGAAGATCAGTATGCGCGGGTCAGCGAACAGGTGATCGGACGAGTCCGACAGTCGTTCGAGGCCTTCGGTCCGTTGCCGTCGGTGCGCATTCACGGCGATTGCCACGCCGGCAACATCCTGTGGCGCGAGAACGGACCCCTGTTTGTCGATCTCGACGACTGCATGTCGGGGCCGCGCATCCAGGACCTGTGGATGTTCCTGGCGGGCGATGCCGCCAGCCAGCAGTCGACCTGGGCTGCGCTCATGGAAGGTTATGAGTTGTTTGGCGAGCTCGATTTCGCCGAACTGACGCTGGTGGAAAGTCTGCGCAGCCTGCGCATGCTGCATCACGCGGGCTGGATCGCGCACCGCTGGCATGACCCGGCATTTCCGCGCGCCTTCCCCTGGTTCGCCGACGCGCGCTTCTGGGAGCGGCACATCTCCGACCTGCTCGAGCAGCTGGCGGCGATCGACGATCCACCCATACTTTCGCGCTAGGGCGAGCCTTGCCCTAGTATTGGGACCCGGAGGGAGACGAATGTTGAGACCATTGGCCCGGGCCGGCTTGCTTGTGATGCTGGCGAGTTGCAGCCTGCTCACGGCGTGCGAGGAAGCGGCGCAGGACGAGGGCGCGGCCAAATCCGCCGTGAACACGCCACGCAAGACCCCTAAGACCGCGCATCTCGCCGAGAACATGGTCGCCGCGGTCGCCTCGGAAAAATCCACCGCTGCCCTCGGTCTGCACTTCGCGCTGACCAAAACGCCGACGCTCAACCAAGGTTTGCCCGTGGACATCGTGATCGTGCCCCACCAGGGTTTTTCCTCGGTGGCCGTGCATTTCTTCGGGCAGGACGGCGTCACGCTGATCTCCGGCGATTCCCTGGGTCCCCTTTCCGAGGTGACTCCGGAAAAGCCCATCAAGCACCAATTGGTGCTGATGCCCGTCAAGGAAGGCATTTTCATGGTGAACGCCACCGTCGAGACCATCGGCAGCGATGGCACCCTGTCGCGCGTTTATTCCATTCCGATCCTGGTCTCACCGCCGGCAGCCCCGGCGGCGGCGGTCCCGGCCCCCGCGCCCGGACCGGCCACGCCGGCGCCCTCCACGCACTGATTCCGGCAGCGAATTCGCGAGGCGCTTCACGGGTCTCGCGAGGCATCGGACATATCATGCAGTTTGGTCCTGACTTGCGTGGTTATGTCAAAGAAGGCGGAAGGTTCGTCTTCGCAAGAAGGCTCTGATTCCAGTGCATTTTCCGCCGGCGCGGGCGGGACTCCCAACACTCGCCTGGACGTCAACGAGCTGTCGATGCCGCGGCTGCATCCGCTGCTTCAGACCCAGCTGCGCGAACTGCGCGCGCGGGTCACCGGTTCGCGCATCAGCGCGCACGAAATGCTCGAGATGCTCAGCCGCTACTACGACACCGTCGACGACGAGCGGCGCGCCATGGTCCGCTCCATGCAGCTCATGTCCGACGAGGCACGTTCGCTCGGCGTCGAGATCGCCGAGCAGGGCGCGGCCCAGTTGCAGGTCATCCTCGATCACATCAAGGACGTCGTGCTGACGGCCAACGTCGAAGGCGTCATCGATCGCGCCAATCCGATGAGCGAGCGCGTGTTCGGTTATCCGCCGGCCGAGTTGTTAGGCCTGCGCATCGACACGCTGGTGCCGGAACTCGCCCCCGGTGCCCACAGGTCCGTCACGATCGCCGCGGGACTGGATCGCCTGGCAGGCTCGAGCGACACCTTTCGCGGCGCGCGCATCACGCCGGAGGTGACCGCGCGGCGCTCGGATGGCACGTTGTTCCCCGCCGAGATTTCCATCAGCCGCGCCCGTCACGGCCGCAGCGAAGTGTTCGTGATCTGCCTGCGCGACATCTCCGAGCGACGGGCCACCGAGCAGGCGCTGCGCGACGGCGAGGCACGCTACCGCTCGCTGGTGGACAACGCACCCGAGGCCATCGCGGTCATCGACGGCGACACCCGCCGCTTCATCGAGGCCAACGACTCGGCGCTGCGCTTGTTCAAGCTCACCCGCAACCAGCTGCTCGCCACGCACATCGGCGCGCTCAGCGCCGATATCCAGCCCGACGGCCAGCCCATGAATTCTCCGCATCGCCAGCAGCTGGCGCTGGCGGTCGCGGGTGAGGCCCAGGTCTTCGAATGGATCCACCGCGACGCCGCCGGCCGCGACATACCCTGCGAGGTGCGCCTGGTGCGCTTGGCCGGCACGACGGCGCCGCTGCTGCGCGCCACCATTATTGATATCTCGGAGCGCAAACGCGCCGAGCTGATCATGGAAAACGAACGCGCGTTCTTCGCGCTGCTCGCTTCCAACGCCGGATTGCCGGCCGTGCTCGACGTGATCTCGGCGCTGGTGCAGTCGGTGTACCCGCGCTCGCGCTGCACGATCTCCGTGCTGGCGCCGGATGGCGGCTGCTTTGCGCTCACCATCGCGCGGCAGCTGTCGCCGATGCTGGCCGCAGTGCTGGAGCGCACGCCCATCGAGCCGCGGCGCGGCTCGTGCGCCGCGGCGGTGTATTCGGCCTGCGACGTGTTCGTGCCGGACGTCACCAACGACGCGCACTGGGCGGATCGCCGCCAGGTGGTGCTCGATGCAGGATTCCGCGCCGTCTGGTCCATGCCCATCAAGGGCGCGAGCGGCAAATTGTTGGGTTCGGTTGCGATTTTTCACCCGGAGCCGGGTCTGCCGGATTCGCGCGAGCAGGTCCTGCAGTCACACGCGGTGCGACTGGCGGCGCTGGCCATCGAGCGCAACCTCGCCGAGGAGGCGCTGCGCGCCAGCGAATCCAAGTTCCGTGGACTGTTCGAAGGCGTCATCGAGGGCGTGTACCAGAGCACGCGCGATGGACGCCTGGTGTCCGTCAACAGCGCCTTCGTGAAGATGCTCGGCTATGCCTCGGCCGAGGAAATGTACGCGCTGCCGAGTTCAGTCATGTTGTACTGGAGCGCGCCGGATCGCGCCGACTTCGTGCGGCGCGTCGACACGGACGGCGAAGTGCGTTCCATGGAAGTGACGCTGCGCCGGCGCGACGGCACGCAGGTGGTGGCGCTGGAGAATTCGCGCGGGGTGCGCGACGCCGCCGGCCGCATCGTCGGCTACGAAGGCACGGTCGCGGACATCACTGAGCGCAAGCGCGCCGAACAGGCCATCCACGCCGAGAAGGATCGCGCGCTGGTCACGCTGCAATCCATCGGCGACGCGGTGATCACCACCGACGCGACGGGCCAGATCGATTACCTCAACCCGGTGGCGGAGCGGCTCACGGGCTGGACGCTGAACGAGGCGCGGGGTCGCGCCATCGGCGAGGTGCTGCAGCTGATCGACGAATCGACGCGCAAGCCCGTGGCCTACACGCTCGACCGCGTGTTGCTCGGCGGCGAGACGTCGATACCCTCGGATCGCAACGTGCTGGTGAACCGTCGCGGCGAGGAACTGGCCATCCAGGAAACCGCATCGCCGATCCGCAACCGCGAAGGCGCGGCGATCGGCGCCGTCATCGTATTCGGCGACGTCACCAAGGAGCGCCGCCTGAAGCGCGCGCTGTCCTACCAGGCGAGCCACGACGCGCTCACCGGCCTCATCAATCGCCGCGAGTTCGATGTGCGCCTGGAGACCGCCGTGACGTCCGCGCAGCGCGGCGAGGCCGAGTACGTGCTGCTGTACGTCGACCTCGACCAGTTCAAGGTGGTCAATGACACCTGTGGACATACCGCCGGCGATCGGCTGCTGCGCGACATCACCAGCCTGCTGCAGACGCGGGTGCGCGCCTCGGACACCATCGCGCGCCTGGGCGGCGACGAGTTCGGCCTGTTGCTCGAGCGCTGTTCGCTGGGACAGGCCGAGCGCGTCGCGGACAGCATTCGCCAGGCCATTCACGGTTACCGCTTCCTGTGGGGTGCGAACAGCCTCTCGGTCGGCGCCAGCATCGGCGTGGTGCGCATCGCCCGCGATACCACCAGCGCAGCCGCGGTGCTGTCGGCGGCCGACATCGCCTGCTACGCGGCCAAGGACGGCGGCCGCAACCGCGTGCAGGTGTACGAACGCGACCACGGCAACCGGCATCGCGAAATGCAGTGGGTGGGTCGGATCGCCCGCGCCGTCGAGGAAGGGCGTTTGGAGCTTTACGCGCAACGGATCGTTCGCATTGCGCCCGTACCGGGCGACTCCATGGCGCCGTCCGCCGAAAGCGTCGCGGGCCTCGCTGCGGACACGCCGTTCTTCGAGCTGATGGTCAGGCTGCGCGACGAGGACGGTACGCTGGTGCCGCCCAACGAGTTCATCCCGGCGGCCGAGCGCTACAACGTCATGGTCATGGTCGATCGCTGGGTGGTGAACCGCGCCATCGAGCTGCTCGAGGGCTGCTATCGCGCCAACGCTCGCCTGCCTCTCATTGCCGTCAATCTCTCAGGAACTTCCATCAATGACGAAGATTTCCTCGACTTCGTCCTGACCCGACTGTCGAACGAAACCGTGGCGCGCGCACTGTGTTTCGAAATCACCGAGACCGCGGCGGTGGCTTCGCTCGCCAAGGCCAAGTTCTTCATGCGCGAGCTCAAGGCGCGCGGTTGCCGCTTCTCGCTCGACGATTTCGGCAGCGGGGTTTCCTCGTTCGTCTATCTCAAGACCCTGCCCGTGGACTTCCTCAAGATAGACGGCCAGTTCGCCGCGCACGTGGCGATCGACGCCGTGGATCGCAGCATGGTCGAGGCCATCACCAAGGTCGGTCGCGCCATGCAGGTGGCGACCATCGCCGAAAAGGTGGAGAGCGCCGAGGTACTGGCCGTCCTCAAGGCCATCGGCGTCGACTACATCCAGGGTTTCCACCTCGCGGAACCCGCCGCCATCGAGGACATCTTCGGCTGCGGTAACTGACGCAAGGGGCGCCGCTGCATGGGTTCCATGAGGCGCGTTGCGACGCCAACGAACTAATGCGAGGCGCGCGACGCCGCGAATGGTTGATCCCCTTCGCAAGTCGCGCAACGTGGCAGTAGTCCGTTAGCGTCGCAACCCGGAGGGACCGGGCTCCGCTCGCCTCTGGCGGCGTTGCAAGCCTTGTCGGTATCGACATATCGACTGCGGCTCGCGCCTTGCCAGAGGCGAGCGGAGCCACGGTCGCGCCCATGCAACCCATGAAGCGGCGCCCCACTTGGTTAGGCATACTCACCGGCATGGCGAGGCCGGCAAGAGTCGAACCCAGCTTTTCACTGGGACTTGAAGAAGAATACCTGCTCGTGGACCTGGCCACGCGCGACCTGGTCTCCGATCCGCCCGCCGAGCTGCTGCAGCGTTGCATCACCGAAACCGACGGCCGCGTGAGCCCGGAATTCCTGCGTTCGCAGCTCGAGGTGAAGACCTCGGTGTGCGGCTCGGTGGCCGCGATGCGCGGCGAACTCTCCGCCCTGCGGCGCAAAGTCTGCGAGGTCGCCGGCAGCTACGGCATCGCGCCGGTGGCGGTCTCGACGCACCCGTTCGCCCGGCCGCCGCAACGTCCGCCGCACACCGACCATGAGCGTTACGCCGAGATCGCCCGCGAAGTGCAGGGTGGTGCGCGTCGCATGGTCATCTGCGGCATGCACGTGCACGTCGGCCTGGAAGACGACGATCTGCGCATCGATGTCATGAACCAGCTGACGTACTTCGTGCCGCACCTGCTGGCGCTGTCGTGCTCGTCGCCGTTCTGGGAAGGCGACGACATGGGCATGCAGTCGTTCCGGCTGATGTTGCTGTCATCGCTGCCGCGCACCGGCTTGCCGGAGGCGTTCGACAGCTACGGCGAATTCCGCCGGCACCTCGACGCGCTGGTCAGCAACGGCCTCATCGAGGACACCACCAAGATCTGGTGGGACATCCGCCCGAGCTCGCGATATCCCACGCTGGAAACCCGGGTGTTCGACTGCTGCACGCACCTGGACGACGCGGTGTGCCTGGCGGCGCTCAATCTGTCGGTGGTGCGCATGTTGTATCGCCTGCGGTGCGCCAACCAGACCTGGCGGCGTTATCCGCGCATGCTGATCGCCGAGAACCGCTGGCGTGCGATGCGATTCGGATCCGACGCCAGCCTGCTCGACCTGGCACGCGGCGAACTCGTGCCGTTCGCGGAACTGCTCGAAGAATTGCTCGTCATAGTGCATGACGACGCGGTGGCGCTCGACTGCCTCGCGGAGATCGAACACGCGCGCACCATCCTCAAGCGTGGTTCCAGCGCGCACCAGCAACTCGACGTCTACCAGCTGGCGCGCAAGCAGGGAGCCACCGACAGCGAGGCGCTGTCCGCGGTGGTCGGATGGCTGGCCAAGACCACCTGTGCCGTTGCGTAAGGAGTGAAGCCATGGTGCAGAAATACTGGCTGGCCGTCGCGTTCACCGCCGGAATCGTGGTGGGCGTGATCGTCGACCGGCCGGATCCCGACAGTGCCAACGGGACTGTGCCCAGGCCGGCGTTACCCGAGCCGGTCGAGCCCGCTGGAGTTGAGGACTTTCGCGTTGCGGCGCGACCCGCCGCGCCCAAGGCGCCCGTGCCCGAGAAGCCGCCGACCGCGCCCGCCGGCAACCTCGCCGTCGAGGCCGCGACGCCAGACACCACGGCGCAAACGGATACCGGCGCGGCCAGCTACAGCGGCTATTCGGAACCCATAGATGTGGGTCCGGTGTTCAGCGAGCAATTCGCGGAGTCCCAGAAGCACGGGGTCAAGGGTTCACTGTTCGAACTCCATCAGAACCTCGAGCGCGAAGTGCGCAACGATGCCTGGGCCTACGCGGCGGAGTCGGAAATCCAGAATTCGCTGGTGGCCGACGCCAGCACGGGAAATTTCACGGTTGATCACCTGGAATGCCGTGCCACGTCTTGCGAGGTGCGGCTGTCCGCGCAAGGCAAGTTCCACTCCGAACAGCTCTCGAGATGGCAACAGGACATGCGCTCACGGCAGTGGGGAAACGGGCTCGAGCCGCGCGCCAGTTCGATGATCGGCCAGGACGACAGGACGGATATCCTCGTAATCCTCGTCAAGCCGGAAAAGAGGGCGCCGGAGAAGCTGCCGAAAGCGAGTTAGCGCTGCGCGCAGCTCGTGCCGCGCACCACCTGCGTGAGCGCCACGCAGGCGTTCACCGACAGCAGGGGGCCGCGCGTCGTGTCGTGCCGCTCGGTGGATTGCGCCAGCAGGCTGCGCACCCGCTCGATGCCGAGCTTCTGGTTCTTGGCCAGCAGCAGCGCGACCACGCCACTCACCTGCGCGGTGGCCAGCGAGCTGCCCGAAGCGAAATCGTAATGCCCGTTCGGCACCAGCGTGAGGATGTCGCGCGCCGGGGCTCGCAGCACGTCGTCGCTCTGGTCGAGGGAATTCTCGGCTTCCGCCACCGCCAGCACGTTGGGTAGTTTGGCGGGGAAACCGAGCCGCGGGTCGCCGGACACCGCGCCGACGACGATGATGCCGCTCGCTGTCGCCTTGGCGATCAGCGCCTCGAGCAGCGGGTCGCTCGGGCCGACCAGGCTCAGGTTGATGACCTGCGCCTTGGCGCTGAGCGCGTCGGCGAGCGCCTGTGCCAGCGTGAAGGAATTGCAGCGTCCGGCGCCGCTGGGGGAGGGCTGCCAGCAGGCCTTGAAGGCGAGCAGCCGGACGTCCGGCGCGACACCGACGATGCCGATGCCATTGTTGGCCGATGCCGCGATCAGCCCCGCGATCTGTGTGCCGTGGCGGTCGCGGCGGAACTCGGCCTCGTCGTTGTCGACGTAGTTGCGCGTCAGCTGCGTGCGACCGGCGAGATCGGGATGTCCGGTGTCGACGCCGGTATCGATGATGGCAACCCGGATGCCGGTGCCGCGGCTGATGTGATGCGCCTCGGCCACGTCGAGCGCGCTGACGTTGGCCTGCAGGCGCGCGTACGGATCGTCGAAGGCGGGAGTCGCGTTGCTGGCCGAATCGAACTCGTTGAGCGGCTGCACGATCAGCACGCGCTTGTCGGCCTTGAGCTTCTCGATGACCGCTTCACGCGTGGTGCCCGGCGGAATCCGGAACAACACGCAGTGCATCTGCAGATGTTCGATCGGCCACTCGGACACCAGCGTGAGCGAGTAAGTGCGCGCCAGCTCGCGCAACACCGACGCTGCGCTGGCGCTGACGCGGTAGTTGGTAGTCGTCCCGTAACCATGCGCCGTGCCGCCGACGGCCGCCGGACGTCCGGTGACCGGGTTGGCGACCGCGACCACGATGAACTGCGCGGGAGCGGTGCGAACTTCCACCGGCGGCCGGACCTCGGGAGGCGCGGCGGTCGCGGGGTCGGCGAGCGCGACCGTCACCGCCCCGATCACCAGGGCCAGCGTGGCTCGCCAGGCGTGACGCGTCACATCACTGCTGAACAGGTTCTGCAAGAGTGACATTCGGATCCTTCTTCATCACCGTCGCCACGGACTCCGCCGAGGCGCCCGAGGCCACCGCATCGGGCGACAGTTCGGCCGTGAAATTGCCCTGTGAGCCCGGACCGGCCACGATCGACAGGCCCTGGTTCTCGAGCAGCGTGTTGACGGAATCGATCGACGCGCTGGGCGCGAACACGATGCGCACCGCGGGAGCATTGAGGCGCGGTTCTTCCTGGGCACGAGTCCTGAAGTCGTCAGAAGCAGGCATGGCTCCATTGTTCTTCAGCGACATGCCGAGCACGCCGAGGCCGAGCGCCTGCACGACCACCGCGGCGGCCAGCCAGCGCACGGTGCGCGACGAGCGCGTCGTGCCGACCGCGGCACCCGTGCCGGTGATCGGAATCGAAGCCGACTCCGCCGCCTCGATGCGCGCCCAGAGCTTGTTGAATGAACGCTGTTCGTCCGAGCCCGCCTGCGGCGGGGAGCCAGCTTCCTCGCGCGTGACATGCGAGGCCACCATGCGTTGCGCGGCGAGCTCCGCGCGACATTCCGCGCAGGTCTGCACGTGCGCTTCCACCCACTCGCGATCCTCGGGCGCGATGCGTCCGTTGGCGAGCCAGGGCAGCAGCGCCCAGGCTTCGGCATGGGTATCGGGAATGCGCGGGCTCATGACTTTTCTCCGGACATGCCTGCGAGTGCGGGCAGGACTTGCTTCAGTGTTTCTCTGGCCCTGAACAGCCGGGTCTTCACCGTGTTCACGGGACAGTCGAGAATCGCGGCCACTTCCTCGCAAGAATGGCCGAGAGTGTACGTGAGTTCGAGCGCCATCCTCTGCTCGACCGGCAGGCGCTCGAGTCCGAGCGACAGCCACTGCGTGTTGGTTTCTTCCTCCTCGGAAGACCCGACGCTGACCGAGTCCTCGTCGAAGGGCTCGTCCGAAACCGGACGCAATTTGGCGCGGCGCAAGGCGTTCAGTGCGCGGCGGTAGGCGATGCCGATGATCCAGGTGGACAGCTGCGACGCACCGCGGAATTCAGCAGCCTTGGTCCACACCACCCAGAAGGTGTCGTTGATGACTTCCTCGATGTCCTCGCGGCGCACCGACATGCGCGACAGCAGGCGCGACAGCCGCTGGTAGTAGTTGCCGTACAGGGTGCGAAAGGCGCCCTGGTCCTTGGATCGCGCGATGCGCTCCAGCAATTCGCGCTCGGACGCGTCATTGACCGGGGAGGCAACCGCCCTTGAATTCAGGTTTTCGACGCTCTGGAGTGCCACGTAACCGACCTAAGAGACCTACTGCCTTTGAGTACCGGCCGGGAGCTTGCCGGTTCCCTCAATTACCCGTCGAAAAGCGCCACAGGGCGGTGAACGCCACCCGGTCGCCCACCGCGTCTTCACGGAAATGTTCGCCGGCGTTCTCGTCGACGCCGAGGTAGGCGAGCTGCAGCTCGAAAGGCGACAGCGTCGCGGTCAGGGTCACGTTCCAGTAGTTGTAACTGTCGTGATAGATGTCCTCGAGCGCGTAGTGGCCGAAGCCCGCCGACACGGCAAAGCGATCGTTGAACGGGTAGCGGCCCGAGACTTCAAGCGCATAGGCATTGCCCTCGTCGTATCCCGGCGATGACGCCACCGCTTCGGTGTTGGGCGAGTAGACAGCCGCGACGAACAGCTGGTTGTGATAACCCAGCGTGCCGGTGATCTCGGTACGGTTGTAATTGCGACGGCGCGGATCGTCGGGATAGGTGTACTGCGACAGTCGCACGTCCGCCGAAACATTTTCCGAGAGCCGCCAGTAACGTCCGGCCCACACGTCGAATTCCACGCCAGGACTCGGACCGGGATTCGGATCGCAGGTCGCGACGAATGCGCCGACGTAGAACTCCTGGGGAAATTCGACGTCGATCGAGCCCTGCGCAGCGGGTTTGCCGCGCGTCAGCGACAGTCCGCGGAACACGAAGTCCGACGTGCCGCCAATGCTGCCGGTGACCACGCTCGCGGAGTCGGCCCGGGCCATCGAGGGAGCTGCCATTGCCATGGCCAGGACCAGCCACGTTCGCTTTGATTGCATCACGTCAGGGATTCTCTCAGGGCCGTCCTTGAGCGCGGCCAGTCTGACGAGTCGTTCCCGGGCTGGCAAGCGGCGTTCCCCTGCCGCGCGCCGCGAACCGGATCGCGGCATGCATCACGAGAATGGGATACGCGCGCGTAACGGCCCTGAGTCTGTGACTGCCATCCGCTCGGCCGTCCCGTCCGTTTGACAAGATTCTGGACCGAAACCAATGTCGTCTCCGAAGGGAAATCTCGTCGACCGCTGGGCACCCACGGCCATAGCGCTGTGCGTGCTCTACAGCGCCGTCTGTTCGCTGGCGCTGATACTCGGCTGGGGCGGCGGATCGGTCGCGGAATTCATCGGTGCCTGGGGCACGTTTCCGCTGATGACGGTGTGCGGCGTGCTCATGTGGCCGGTGATCACCGATACCTCCCTGACACCACGCCGTCGGCTCGCATACCGGTTGTTCTTCGGTGCGCTGGTGCTCGATTTCGTCGCGAGCATCGGCTGGGGATATTCCGCGCTGACGGAGAACGTGACGCTCGGTTCGTGGCCGGACGCGCTGTACCTCTTTTATTATCCGATGGCGGCCGTGGCGTGCGGGTTGCTGTACTTCGATCTCGGCGGCCGGCTCAACACGCCGCGATCGCTCATCGACTTCGCCACGCTGGCCATCGGCTTCGGAGTGCTGCTGTGGTTCACCGCGCTCCAGCCGCTCTCCAATATGACCAACGACCAGCTCGTCGAAAAGTGGTCGGCGGTTGGTTACGGCGTCGGCAATGCCATCGCGCTCATCGCCGGCGCCATGGTCGCCATGCAGATCACCGACTGGCGCAGCGAGCGGCCGCTGGTGTGGTTGCTGGTGGCCATGGTGGCCACGCTGGTCGCGGACCTGTTGTGGGTGAATTCCGAGCTGCGCGGCGACTACGCGGTTGGCGCCGGCATCGACAGCGCGTATTTCCTGTTCTACCTGTGCCTGATCATGAGCGCGCGCGCACAGCGCATGCAGCGCCGCCGGGCTTCCGACCGGCATGGCTTGCAGGGCGACCTGCGTGGCTCGCTTCCGCTGGTGGCGCTGTCCACCGGCATCATCGCCCTGCTGGACGACCGGCTCTCGCTCACCAGTTTCCAGTCGCCGGTTCTCATCGTCGTCATGGTGGTGTCCACCATCCTGGTGATCGCCGGCCAGGCCTTCGCCACGCGCGAGGTCATCGGCCTGCATCGCGAGGTGGCCACGCGGCGCTTCGACGAACGCCTCACCGAGCTGGTGCGCCGTTCGAGCGACATGATTGCCATCTGCGACACCGACGGCGTGATCCGCTACGCCAGCCCGTCTTCCGAACAATTGCTGGGCGCGACGCCCGGCGAGCTCAACGGCCAGCGGCTCGACGAGGTGCTCGGTCCCGAGGCGCCGCACGTGCGCGAGGCATTCGACCAGGTGCTGCGCGCCGCGCACTCCGAACAAACCACCACGTTTTCGATCCCGCAGTCGCAGGGCGAAAAGCGCTCCTACAAGATGGTGATCGCCAACCTGTGTCACGTGGATTCGATCCGCGGCGTCACGCTCAACATCCGCGACGTGTCCGACGCGACGCGCCTCAACGACCAGCTGCGCACGCTGGCGTTTCACGATCCGCTCACGCTGCTCGCCAACCGCGCGCTGTTTTCGGACCGCGTGCACCAGGCGATCCGCCATCTCGGCGACGGCATGACGCCCGCGGTGCTGTTCATCGACCTCGACGACTTCAAGAAGGTGAACGACAGCCTGGGCCACGGTGCCGGCGACCAGCTGCTGCGCGGCTTTGCGCACCGGCTGGTCCAGTGCACGCGCGCCGGCGACACGGTGGCGCGGCTCGGCGGCGACGAATTCGCGGTGCTCGTCGATCACGCGCCGAATTCCGCGGCGGCGATGGCCGTGGCCAGCCAGATCATCGAGGCCTGCCGCAAGCCGTTCGACATCGACGGCCGGCAGATCCGCATCGGTGCGAGTGTCGGCGTGGCGCTGGCCGATCGCGTCAGCAACGTCGAGCGCCTGCTGCGCAATGCCGACGCGGCGATGTATGCGGCCAAGGCGCGCGGCAAGGGTCACGCGGAATTCTTCGCGCCGGAAATGCTGCGCGCCGCGCGGCGGCGCATGCGCATCGAAAACGAGCTCGCGACCGCCATCGAACAGCAGCAGCTCGAGGCGCATTACCAGCCCATCGTCGACCTGGCTTCACGGCACCTGGTGGGCGTCGAGGCGCTGATGCGCTGGCGTCATCCATCGCGCGGACTGGTCGAGCCCGGCGAGTTCATTCCGCTCGCGGAAGAAACCGGGCAGATCGTGCCCATGACGCAATGGATCCTCGACCGCGCGTGCCGCGATCTCGCGTACCTGCAGCGCCAGATAGCGCACGGCGAAGGCGTGCGCATGTCGGTCAACGTATCGAGCCGTTACCTGAATCACGGGGCGGTGGTAGCGGACGTGCGCGCCGCGCTGGCCGCACATCGCGTGGCGCCGCATTGCCTGATCCTCGAAGTCACCGAGAGCCTGCTGCTCGAGGATTCCCCGCAGCTCGAGCAGACGTTCAAGGAACTGAAGCTGCTCGGTATCCGGCTGGCGCTCGACGATTTCGGCACCGGGTATTCATCGCTCGCTTACCTGCATCGCTTTCCCATCGACATCCTCAAGATCCATCGCTCCTTCGTCGAGCGGCTGGTGCACGAACACGATGGGCTCGAAGGCGTGGATGCGGTGGCGCTGGCGCGCGCCATTCTTTCGCTCGCCGATGCGCTCGGTCTCGATACGGTGGCAGAGGGCATCGAGGTGGAGGCGCAGCGCGAAACGCTGGTGCGACTCGGCTGCCACACGGGACAGGGCTACGTCTTCGCCCGGCCGATGCCCATCGGTGAAGTACTCGAGGCGGCGGTCACGCGTCGCCGCAACGTCCTCGCCGGCAACATCGAAGGCAACGTCGGCTTCTCCGCCACGGGGCGATTTCGGGGCATCTGACATAACCTCTGGTAGCGCTTCTCATAACGTTTCGGGCGTCATTTCAGGCTCGTGAATGGCCGAAAAGATGCGACCTGCGTGGGCTTTCGGCCTAGGGCACTCGTCTAATCTCTTCGCCGCGTAGAAGACAGAACAAGCAGAGCAGCGGAGAACCGGTGAAGTCGGCAGAAACGGCATCGCTCGACCCGGGCGTCGCGCCCGAGCGGAGCACAGAAAGCGTATTGCGCGCGGTTTGCCTGCGGTTGGGTTGTACCGCAGCGACCGCCGTGTTCGCGCGCCAGGAATCGCGCGCGGTGTGGGGACGTTCGGAAGCGGATATCGCCTTCGCGGGCGAGCAACTCGGCATCGTCGGCGACGAGCTGGCGCGCCGCTGCAGCGACTCCCGCAAACCCATCGCGACCAACAAGCTCAAGCACAAGAGCGGCGGCGACATCGCCTGCAAGCTGGTGGCGGTACCGCTCATCGCGCGCGGTGGTCCGGCCGGCGCGCTCATAGTCTTCAATCGTCCCGACGAACCAAGCTTCGACGAATTCACCGTGCGTCGCCTGGCGCGTTTCGCGCGCCTGCTGGCGCGCAGCGCCACGCAGGACATGGATTCGCTGACCGGGCTGCTGTCGTGGGAAGGCTTCAAGTCTCGCGTGCAATCGTGGGTGCAAAATGCGCCGCCGTCGGCCATGGTGTCGATGTTGTACGGTGACATCGACCGGCTGCACGTCATCAACGACCTCGCCGGCTTCACCGAAGGCGACAAGACGATCGCGCGCTGCGGCGGCTTCGTGCGCCGCGCGCTGGTGGGCGGCGAGAGCTTCGCCTGCCGGCTGTCCGGCGACCGCTTCACGGTGTTCCTGCCGCACATGAACCTGGCGCAGGCGCGCCAGCTCGCCGAAGGAATCTGCCGCGACGTCACCGGCGGCACGATGGCCGGCAGGACCAGCCACCCGGTTTCCATGTCGTGGGGCGCGGTGTCGACCGCGGCGTCCGAATTGCATCTCGATCATCGCATTGCCGAGGCCGAGATCGCCTGCAAGACCGCCAAGGATCGCGGACGCGGCCGAGTCGAGGTGTTCCAGGATACCGACCAGAGCATGATCCGCCGCCACGACGAGATCGGTCTCATCGGCAGCGTGCGCGAAGCACTGCGCCAGCGGCGCATCGTCGTGTTCGCGCAGCCGATCACGCCGCTGATCAACCACGCGCTGCCCGTGACCTACGAGCTGCTGGTGCGCATCATCGATGGCAAGGGCAACCTGGTCGAGGCGGCCGATTTCATTTCGGCGGCCACGCGCTACCAGATCCTGCCGGACATCGATCGCGCGGTGTGCGAGCGGGCCTTCGAGCAGCTCGCTAAGAACAATGGCGCGGGCGGTCGGCCGCTGCGTGTTTCCATCAATCTTTCGGGCCCGACGCTGTCGGATCCCGATTTCCTGGAATGGCTGTTGTCGGCCATGTCAAAGTACGGCATCGACGGCGCCAGCCTGGCGTTCGAGATCACCGAGGCGGCTGCCGCGGCCAATCTCACCCAGGTGCAGCAGTTCATCCGCCGCATGACTACGCATGGCGTGCGCTTCGCGCTGGACGATTTCGGCACCGGCGTTTCTTCGCTCGCCTATCTCAAGAATCTCGAGATCAGCACCATCAAGCTCGACGGATCCTACGTGCGCGACGTGTTGACCAATACGCGCTCGCAGGCGCTGGTGCGTGCCATCGTGCAGCTCGCCGATGCCATGGGCATCACCACGGTGGCGGAGTACGTCGAGTCGAACGGCGTGCGCGACCGGCTCGCGGCGCTCGGCATCCAGTTTGGCCAGGGCTTCGCGCTGGGTCGCCCGGGTCCGCTCGACGATGTGATCGCCGCGGTGGCGGATCGCGCGGCCGAAGGGCGCGAACGTCCGTTCACCACCGACAGGACGCTGGTGACGCCCTCGGGCATCCCGATCATGTTCAAGCACGCGTAGGAAATGGGGACATTCCTCATTTTCCTGTAACAAACGCAGACGTAATGAAGGGGGCCGAAAGGCCCCTCTTGTTTGTTACACGAAAATGAGGAATGTCCCCATTTCCCGTTTACACTGCGCCGCGTGCTTCGACTCACGCGATATCAATGGGCCGTTTTCGCGGCCGCCTGGCTCGGCTGGGGCTTCGACATCTTCGACGGGTTGCTGTTCAACTTCGTCGCGCCCAACGCCATTCCCACCTTGTTAGGCCTGCCGATCGGCAGCGACGCCGCCAAGGGAGCGGTGTTCCACTGGAACGGAATTCTCAACTCGATCCTGCTGCTCGGCTGGGCGGCGGGCGGCGTGCTGTTCGGGCCGATTTCCGATCGCTACGGCCGCAAGCGCGTATTGATGATCACCATGGTGCTTTACGCGATCGGCACCGCGTCCTGCGCCTTCGTCACGGACATGTGGCAGCTGATCGCCTGCCGGATCATCGCCAGCCTCGGCATCGGTGGTGAATGGGCCGCGGGTTCGGCGATGGTCGCCGAGGTCGTGCCCGAAGATCAGCGCGTGGAAGCCGGCGCGCTGCTGTACACCTCGGCCCCGCTGGGACTGTTCCTCGCCACGTTCGTGAACGCCGAAGTGGCCGGGCAGTGGTTCGCGCACGATCCGGCCATGTCGTGGCGCTACGTGTTGTTGTTCGGCCTGATCCCGGCCGCCGTCGCCTTCATTGTCCGTGCATTCGTCCGCGAGCCGGAGCGTTGGGCCACGGCCACCGCGCATGCCGCGCCGGCGCGCGTGCGCGAAATATTCGCGCCGGGAATTCGTTCGCGCACCGTGAGCGCGCTGATCGTCACGCTGGTGGCGCTGATCACCTGGTGGACCTGCAATGCCTTCCTGCAGACGCTTGCCAACGCGATGGCCGGGACCGAGGCGGTGACGCGTGGTCTCGATCCGACGGCAACCGCGGCGCTCAAACAAGCCTGGATCAAGCTCGGAACCAATTGTTTCAACTGGGGCGGTCTGATCGGCACGCTGTTCACGATTCCAGTCGCGAAGTACCTGGGACGGCGCAAATTGTTCCTGCTGTATTTCAGCGGCGGCGCGCTGGCGGTATTGCTCACCTTCGGGCTGGATATTCCCTACGAGACACGCTTGTACCTCTGGTTTTTCATCGGCCTCACGGTCTTTGGCGTGTTCGGTGCCTTTCCTTTCTATCTACCGGAGCTGTTCCCCACGCGGTTGCGTTCCACGGGAAGCGGCTTCTGCTACAACATCGGACGCGTGGTCACGGCCTTCCTGGTCTTTGGAGTGGGGCACATCGCCACGACCGCAAAGGGCGATCCCGCCGTCATCCTGCGGACCCTGTTCATGATCGGCTTCGTGCCCATCGTCGGGCTGCTGCTGATCCGCTGGGTCATCGAGACCCGCGGCCAGACGATGCCGGACTGAGCGGCGCGTCGCGTGCCTCGACGCTCAGCTCCACGGTGATCTTTCCTGCGACGCGGAACTCGAGCACCAGGGGCACGGACTTGCCGGGTTCGAGGGGTGCCTTGAGATCGACCAGCATCAGGTGAATGCCGCCGGGTTCCACCTTCACCGTCGCGCCTGGCGCGATCGCGATCTCGGTGAGCGGTCGCATGCGTGCCATGCCGTCGGCAAGCGTGGTCTTGTGAAATTCGACGCGCGCCGCGGCCGGCGAGCTGGCTGCGACCAGCGCATCGGCGGTCTTGCCATTGTTGGTGATGGATAGATAGGCGACGCCCATCGGCATCCCGGGTGCCGTGGGCCGCGACCAGGGGTGACCGATGACGAGCGTGCCCAGCTCGTATTGATGCGCCACCGCGGGCGCGGCGCCAAGGACGCCGGCCGCGAGCAGCAGGATGAAACGATTGAACATGAAAGCTCCGGAACGGAAACGCGGGCTCGTGCGGTGCCCGAGTGACGCGGAAGTGACGTTTGGACTCCGGTTGAGGAGTGGGCGTCAGCCGTGCGGGGGAGCGCGGGCGAGTTGTGCGCGCTGCAGCGGCGCGTGCGTGATCAGGTCGTCCAGTACCGGCGGAGCCAAAGCCACGATGCGCGCCGGCGGCAGTGGCGCGATCATTGCGATCGGCGCATGGCCCATCGGACTCAGGCAGTGATCGCATTGCGGAGTGTCATGCGACTCGCCGGGCAATTCGATGGCGCCGCGGCGGTTCTTTTCCAGGGAGCAGAGTTGCGTCTGGATGACGCGGCTTCCGTCCGCGCCCTGCGTCATGGAGGTCATGAAGCCGGACGGCGCCAGCGCGCGGCACGCCAGTGCCGCCAGGATCGCTGGCAGCACGTACGACCGGAATCTCATGGTACGCAGCCGCTTCACGGGGTCGGATTCTATCCGGTCCCGTGAGCCGGGTGGCCACGACTCATCGCATTGCGCAGCAGCAAGGGCTCAATTTATCTGATGGTAGACCAGCAGCTTGGCCGAGGCCGGTATCACCGTGTAGCGATGCCGAAAGTCGCTCGGATCGACCCCGGCGTTCTCTTTCAGGTCCGCGGCGACGACGAACAGGTCGCCGCTCTTCGGGTCGATGGTCATGGTGCGTGCTCCAAGCGCGGTCGGCACGGTGTCGAGCACAACGAATTGATCCGGCTTGAGTTCGCCGATCACGGTCAGCGTGCCGTCGCCGTTCGAGCTGAAGGCGCGACGTGAGTTCGGGTCGAAGGCCGCGCCGTCGGTGTGCGCGCCGATTGGCAACTTCGCCAGCAGCGAGCCGTCCTGTGTACTCACCACGACCATGAGCTGGTTGGCGCAGCTGGAGAAAACGTGGTGGCTGCGCGGATCCACCGCGATTCCGTGCGGGCTCTCGCAATCCGGGATCGGCCAGCGCGCGTCGATGTTCAAGGTGCGCGTGTCGATGCGCAGAATCTCGCGCTTCGCTTCGCCGTTCACGAACAACTTGCCGAGCCCATCGGCAACACCGATCTCGAGTTTTCCGCCGCCGTCGAGCGTCGCGCGCACCGTGTCGGTCCTGGGATCGATGACGGTGATCTTGCCCGGATCCGAGTCGATCACGAACAGGTTGCCGGACACCCGATCGAACGCGATGGCGTCCGCGTCGTCGGCAGCTGGAATCGCCTTGAGTACCTTGAGCGCGCCCAGGTCGAAGGAGTTCGCGGTGCCCGCCTTGCCGTCGTCGGTGTAGCCGCGATGCAGGGCCGCGATGACCGCCACGCCGTGCGTGCCGCCGGAGAGTCCCTCGACGTTGCCGACGACCTTGCCGGCCGGGACATCGACCACGGTAACGCGGTCGCCGTGGGCGATGTACACCCGGTGCGATTCCGGGTCGAAGGTCAACAGGTCCCAGCGGTCCGGCGCGCCGATCGGAACGGATTTCGACAACGTGTAGAGCGGGCCGGCTTGTGCCGCGCCGGCGATGAGCAGCAACAGCCCGGTCGAAAGCTTGTACGACATTGAAGAATCCTCGACAGCGATTTGCATCTTGGACGTTTTGGCGCGATGCGGCCCGTCCCGTGACGATATGGCGCGCCCCTGCACGCCCGGATTGCAGGATTGCCGCGCGCGCCGCACACGCGCCGCGACTTCTACGGAAATCGCGGCGCGGAAGTTAGTCGGAGGAATGCGCTCCGCAGGGTGCGGGAACCTTACTTGCTGACCACGCGCAGCTTGCGCAGCAGCTGCCGGTCGACGTAGGTGCGACAGTCGAGCACCAGGCGGTCCTGGAACTGCTGCAGCTGGTGCATCCAGAACATGACGATGATGCAGGAGACCAGCGCGGTCAGCGTGGCGTTGAAGGTGACACCCAGGCCCATGGTCACGCCGGAAATGTCGCCGCCCATGGCGCCCTGGGCTTCCTGCAGCGCGGCTCCGATGCCGCGCACCGTGCCGACGAAGCCGACCGCCGGGATGGCCCAGGCGGTGAATCGCACCATCGACAGCTTGGTATCCATGCTGGCGGATTCGAAATCGCATTCGTCGCGCACCGCCTCCGCGGCGTCCTGCACGCTGCGCGTGGCGCCGAAACGGTTGTACGCCACCATCAGCAGGCGCGGCAGGAAGCCGTCCTGCTCCTCCTTCGGCAACGCCTCGAGCGGACGCGAGTAAACCCGGGAGTCCTCCGGCAGCACCACCTGTGCCTCGCCGATCTTGACGTAATCCTTGTCGAGCAGCTTGCGGTCCTTCTGCGAAAGCAGGAACTGCCGGCCGAGCAGCAGCAGCGCCCACATGCACAGGATCACGCAGGTCTCCTGCTCGTGGTCCTTGAGGATGACGTAGATGGAACGCAGCTGCAGGACGCGGTGCGTGGCGTCGCCCTGCTTGATCTCCACGCGCTGGCCCAGCACGGCCTCGGCGCGCGGCCGGATGAACAGCGTCCAGATGCTGTGCATGACGATCACCGAAAGCAGCAGCGCGCTGATGCTGTAGACCGCGTCGTCGAGCACCCAGTGCGGACGCTCCTGGCGCTTGAGGGCGCCCTTGTCGACGGTCATCGGCGCGTTGTTCTCGGTGGCCATGCGGGGAATCTCGCTTCGGTGCTTAGACCGTTTGATTGTGGCTTAAAAACTTACACGTTAGTCGGGTAGCCGGATCAATAAGTTCCGCGCCGCTGTTACCCCGATGTTATTCAATTGTAACCGCGTCGTTACTCGGGCCGATACCGCCGCGCTGATAGCATGGCCGCCCGGTCTTACCCACGCTGCCCCCCATGTCCATCGTTCTCGACCAAGTCACCAAGCGGTATCAGGATCAGCCGGTTGTCAACGATGTCTCGATAGAAGTCGGCGAGGGCGAGTTCTTCGTGCTCCTGGGGCCGTCAGGCAGTGGCAAGAGCACGCTGTTGCGTGCCATCGCCGGACTCACCGGCATCGATCACGGGCGCATCTCACTGCATGGCCGCGACGTCACCCACGTCCGGGCCCGCGATCGCGGCGTAGGACTGGTGTTCCAGAACTATGCATTGTTCCGCCACATGACCGTGGCCGACAACATCGAATTCGCGCTGCGCGTCCGGCGCATGAAGCGCGCCGATCGCGTCGCGCGGCGCAAGGAACTGCTCAAGCTGGTGGCGCTCGAGGGCCTGGACGAACGCCTGCCCGGGCAGTTGTCAGGCGGTCAGCAGCAACGCGTCGCCGTGGCGCGTGCGCTGGCGCACAAGCCGCAGGTGCTGCTGCTCGACGAACCGTTCGGCGCGCTCGACGCCAAGATCCGCGAAGAACTCCGCCGCACCATCCGCGCGGTGCAGCGCGAGCTCGGCATCTCCACCGTGCTGGTCACGCACGATCAGGAAGAAGCCTTTGCACTGGCCGACACCATCGGCGTCATGAACCACGGCCGCCTGCTCGAGGTGGGCTATCCGCACGATTTGTATGCGCAGCCGGCCACGCGCTTCGTCGCCACCTTCCTCGGTGCCGCCAACCTGCTGCTGGCGCGCCAGAGCGCCAATGGCATTCGCTTCGGCGCGACCCCGGTGAACGCGGAGGGCACGGAGCGGCTGCGGGCCGGCCGCGAACATGAAGTGGTCGCCGTGCTGCGCCCGGAAGAGGTCGAGCTGGCCGCCACCCGCGAGCAGCTCACGTCCAACTACATCGCGCGCGGCGCGGTCGAGGAGGTCGCCTTCACCGGCGCGCTCGAACGGCTGCGCGTGCGCCTGCTCGACGAGCCCAGCGCTGCTCAGTTGTTAGGGGCGGGCAGCGCCGCCGAGGCGCGCGTCGAGGTCACGCGCACGCAACCGGAGCGGCGCGAGCTGCCGCTGCATGCGGGAGCGCAGGTGGCCCTCGGTGCGCGCCGCCTGCACATCCTGCCGACGCCGATCTCCAGCTTCCTCGCCTGCGCGCCCACCGAGGCCGAGGCCGAGGAACTGGCGCGCGAGCCGCTGCTCGAAAGCCTGTCGACGCGCATGAAGACGCGCGTCGGCATGCGCGCCATAAACGGCCTCGTGGGTACGCCGGAGCCGTTCGCGGGTGTCGCCGCGATCGCCGCCGGTGACAAGGCCGCGGAGACCGTCGAGTGGTTGCTGGAAAACGGCGCGGGCGAGGTCCTGGTGCTGCCACGCCAGGCGCCCAGTCCGTCACGGGTCTTCATTCACTGGGCCGATGAGGCCGTGCGCCGCGCGACACTCGCAGTGTCGGCGAGCCTGCTGCGCCACGTGACGGCCGAGGCCGTCTATCTCGGCATCGTGCCCGAGGGTGCGCAGGGTGCCGGTCGCGCCGCGCCGATGCGCAAGCTGCTCGATGCACGCTCCGAGGCGCAGCAGAGCCATGGCCTGGAGATGCGTACCGAGCTCGCGATCGGCGAGACCGTCTCCGAAATCACGCGCAACCTCTCGGCCGCCACGGCGCAGATGCTGGTGCTCGGCATTACCGACATCGGCCAGGCCGGCACCGCCTACCGCAGCCTGCTGGCCGCACAGCCGGGCTGGCCGGTGCTGATCGTCTACCGGCCGACCGAATCGCGCATTTCGCCCGAGATCGCGGCATGAAGATGGTTGGGCAGCGCGAGCCAAACGTCCTCCCCGGTTTCGGGATCACGCTGGGATTTACCACCTTTTTCCTGTGCGCCATCGTGCTGCTGCCGCTGTCGGCGCTGGTGCTCAAGGCCGGCGGCATGGATTGGGAGCGGTTCGTCTCCGTGATCACTTCGGCGCGCTCGCTCGCTTCCTACCGCCTGTCGTTCGGCGCCTCGCTGCTCGCGGCCACCATCAACATGGTGTTCGGATTCGCGCTGGCCTGGACGCTGGTGCGCTACGACTTCCCGGGCCGCAAGTTCATCGATGCCATCATCGACATGCCGTTCGCGCTGCCCACCGCGGTTTCGGGCATTGCGCTCACGGCGGTGTTTGCCGGCAACGGCTGGATCGGCCAGTTCCTGGAACCGCTGGGGATCAAGGTGGCCTACACGTGGATCGGCATCACCGTGGCATTGACACTGATCGGCATGCCCTTCGTGGTGCGCACCGTGCAGCCCGCGATCCAGGAAGTGCAGCGCGACCTGGAAGACGCGGCCGAGACGCTTGGCGCGGGCCGCTTCTACGTGTTCCGGCGCATCATCATCCCCACGGTGTTGCCGGCGCTGCTCACCGGATTCACGCTGGCGTTCGCGCGCGCCGTCGGTGAATACGGCTCCGTGATCTTCATCTCCGGCAACCTGCCGATGAAG
>Ga0207675_100001404_pt1 | contig 24092 bp, 21 predicted proteins | sample KBSSwiS42_FD_184305 | JGI IMG/M metagenome (GOLD analysis project Ga0207675, IMG submission 184305) | Switchgrass rhizosphere microbial communities from Kellogg Biological Station, Michigan, USA - KBS Switchgrass S4-2 (SPAdes) (version 2) | ecosystem: Host-associated > Plants > Roots >...
TTCTGCTCGGTCTCGGACTCGTTCGACACGTCGGTGGTCGCATTGGAGTCGGCGGTCTGCGTCGCGTTGCTGTCGCCTGAGGTGATGTCACCACCGGCGGTCGCTACGGGCGCGTTGCCGTTGACGGCGTTCTGGTCGCTCTTGGCGATCCCCAGGGCCCCCTGATTCGTCTGGGCGTCCTGGATCCCGAGCTGGAAGCCCCCTGCGCCGCCGCAACCGGCCTTGCAGGAGCTCGAGCCGAAGTCCTGATCGAGCTTCTGGTGCTGCTCGGTCTCGGACTCGTTCGACACGTCGGTGGTCGCATTCGAGTCGGCGGTCTGCGTCGCGTTGCTGTCGCCTGAGGTGATGTCACCGCCGGCGATCGCTACGGGCGCGTTGCCGTTGACCGCGTTCTGGTCGCTCTTGGCGACGCCGATCGCTGCTTGCTCGGTGTCGGCCTTCTGGATCCCGAGCTGGAAGCCGCCCGCCCCGCCACAACCGGCGTAGCAGCCGTTCTTCCCGTCCTTGCTGTCCCTGCTGTCCTTGCCGTCCTTCTTGTGGTTGCAACCGCAACCGAAGTCCTGATCGAGCTTCTGCGATTGCTCGGTCTCGGACTCGTTGGAGACATCGGTCGTTGCGTTCGAATTGGCGGTCTGCGTCGCGTTGCTGTCGCCGGAGCTGATGTCACCGCCGGCGATCGCTACGGGCACGTTCGCGTTGACCGCGTTCTGGTCGCTCTTGGCGACGCCGAGTGCGAACTGGTCTGTATCCGCCTTCTGGACACCGACCTGGAAGCCGCCCGCCCCGCCGCAACCGGCGTGGCAGGAGCTGCCCCCGAGGTCCTGATCGAGCTTCTGCTTCTGCTCGGTCTCGGACTCGTTCCCGACGTTCGCAGTGGCGTTCGAGTCCGCGTTCTGCGTCGCGTTGCTCGAGCCGCCGGAGATGTTGCCGCCGGCGATCGACACCGGCACGTTCGCGTTCACAGCGTTCTGGTCGCTCTTGGCGACGCCGATCGCTGCCTGGTTGGTGTCCGCCTTCTGGACGCCGACCTGGAAACCGCCCGCCCCGCCGCAACCGGCGTGGCAGGAGCTGCCGCCGAGATCCTGATCGAGCTTCTGCTTCTGCTCGGTCTCGGACTCGTTGGAGACATCGGTCGTTGCGTTCGAATTGGCGGTCTGCGTCGCGTTGCTCGAGCCGCCGGTGATGTTGCCACCGGCGATCGAGACGGGCACGTTCGCGTTGACCGCGTTCTGCTTGCTCTTCGCTACCCCGATCGCTGCCTGGTTGGTGTCCGCCTTCTGGGCACCAGCCTGGAAGCCGCCAGCGCCGCCGCTACCGGCGGAGCCGCTGTCGCGACCGTCCTTGCCGTCCTTCTTGCGGTCGCACCCGCAACCGAAGTCCTGATCGAGCTTCTGCTTCTGCTCGGTCTCGGCTTCGTTGGAGACGTCGGTCGTCGCGTTCGAGGTGGCGGTCTGCGTGGCGTTGCTCGAGCCGCCGGTGATGTTGCCGCCGGCGATCGAGACAGGCACGTTGGCGTTGACCGCATTCTGGTGGCTCAGCGCCGCGCCTAAGGCTCCCTGGGCGGTCGTCGCGCTCTGGACCCCGGCTTGAGCACCGCCGGAGCCACCGGAGCCGTCGGCGAACGCCGCGGGAGCAATGGCGAGTGCGGCAAGCACCACGGCCACGCCCATTCCTATGGCTTTCATCCCTTCTCCTTGGTAGTTGGGGCGACGCGCTGTCGCAGAACAGCGCGTGTACGTCGGCGCGCCGTCGCAGAACGGCACGCTCCGTATGGCCGGAGAAGGGCGTCAGCCCGGATGCCAGGAAGGCAGAACGATGCGCCTCGGCTTCCGGAAGGCCAATAACGGAAGCAGACGAGGCAAGAAGCGTAAAGCGAAAGCTGCGAGCACCCCCAAGAGCGTCGCCAACAGCAGCGGCACCGGTGCATTTTGGCCGCCGCTCTGGCCGAACGACGAAGCATCCGGTCGCGGCGGCATCGGCCCGGGAAGACGCGGCGGCTGCGGCGGGGCCGAGCGCTGTGGGCGGGGCGAGGCCTTGGCCGGACGCGGGGCGGCGGCCGGCGAAGGCCTCGCCGGGGAGGGGGAAATCGTGTTGGCCGAGCCGTCGTACGGAAAACCCGCGACCGTTGGAGGCCTGGAGTGAGCGACCGGTGCGTGCGGCTTCTTCTTCACGCGTGCATGGCGCGGTCGAGCTGGCGGCGGCGTGCGTTCCGGGGTACCGACCTCGCTGCTCTCCGGGACGACGGCCGGAATCGACGACCCTGCGTCGACGCTCTGTGCCTCGAGCGGCGCAGCGGACGCGCGAGCGTCCGCTGCAGCGGTCCGGGCGAGCGTCAGAGCCTGATCCACGATCGCGTTCGCCGTCTCCTGCGCCTGCGCCGGCTCTTGCTGCGCGGCGCCGAGCGCGGAGGAGACGATCCCGTCGACTTGCGCCGAGAGGTCCGTCGGTACGGGTTCGCCCGCCGCCCGTGCGGAGCCGACGTGCAGGTTTCCGCCGACCAGAACGGCTACGACGAGCACGAAGACCCGAGCGAACACGTTGCAACGAGGGGTGAAATCGGCTTGGTTGCGGGAATTTCGTCCAGATTCGTCCAATTGGCCGCTCCGATTCGTCCAATCGGCCTGCCGGGTCACGACCGGCGTCCCCAGGCGGTACGAACAGGTCCCACCCGCGTCGACGAAAGCCACAACAGGAGGGCGCCGAGCAGCGCGATGACCGTAAGGGTCAGCAGGCCGGCCCCCGCGGCCCGCTGACCGGCCGGCGGGGAAACCGCCGGAAGAGGCGCGTGCGCGACGCGAGCCAAGACGCTCGTCGCCCGCTGGAGGCCGCCGGCATGCTCGGAATGCCGCTGTTCGAGCGGCTTGGTGTCCGGCGCCCGAGCGGCCGCCGCCGGAAAACCGGCGGGATGAGCGGCTGCGGCTCCGCTGACCGGCCGCCCGAGCGACTTTTCCGCCGTCTTGTCGGCGGGACGGGACGCGGGCGCGCTCCGCCGAGGCGCCGACTGCCGGCCGCGATCGTTCGTGGCCGTCTTGTCCTGCGCTGCCTCGGCGGGCGCGGCTCCGGGCCGCAGAGCATGCGCTCGAGGTAGTGCAACCCTCGGCGTGTTCCCCGCGGGCGTTGCGCCCGTCTGAGAGGTGGAACTTCCGTTGTTTGCGCCGACTCCGACGCCGACGAGGTTCGTCTGCGAGATCGGGCCGTCGTTCCCCGGGCTGTTGATCCGCACGGAGACGATGATGTTGATGGGATGCGATTGCGTTCCCTCGCCTGTCGCGGTTGCGTCTTGCCCGGTCGAGGCCTGTTGTCCTCCGCCGAGCTCGCCTGTACCGGCCTGCGAGGTCTGGCTGGCGTTTCCGGCTCCGACGGTCACGACGGCGACGTTGGACTGGGAGATCGCGCCGTCGTTCCCGGGGCTGTCGATCCGCACGGAGATGACCAGGTTCGTGGGCGAATCCTGCGTAGCCACGCCGTTTGCGGCCGCCGATTGATCCGTGGTGGCGGCCTGCGCCGGAGCCTCGATCGGCACGATGAGGTCGTCCGCGGCCGCGGGACCGGCCACGGCAAGCGGATACAGCGCACAGAGCCCGGCCGCAAGGCAGAGACGCGCTCGCCATCCGAGACGGCACGGGTAGGGCGAAAAAGTCGGATTCACTGTTTTCACGCGCGCAGTTAAGCTTTGGCTTGCCGTAATTGAGGCTACCATAGCGTCGTGATGATTTCCACAGATCTTTTCCGGAATTCTAACTTTCGGAGTAAAGTTTCTAGTCAAGGCACACGCCACAGAACATTGCAAAACGCATTTTGTTGGACGAAAGAAGAAGCGCCATTGGACGTAGGCTCACAGAGCCGGCGGAATGCGGGGTTTCGGGGGCGGACGCAGTGAAAATCACGATTTCAACCGCTCGCGGTGGCGCAGGGCTATCGTTCGGCCGAAACTGCGCTACAGTGAGTGCCAAGCACGGCTGCTGCGTGACCTGGGGAGGGCACGATGCCGCACAGGGCCGGTCGGAACGAGCTTAAGCCCGCACAACGAGCTGCCCTGGCTGCCCTGAACGAGGGGTCGGCCGAGGAGCTCACGCGGGGGGACTACCAGCAGCTCACGGGGGTGAGCCGGTCCCAGGCGGCCTACGACGTCGCCGAGCTCGTCGACGCCGGTCTCCTCGAGCGTGTCGGCGGAGGCCGCTCGACCCGGTATCGCCGAACCCGGCGGGCGCAGCCCTCGCACCGCCGCTGGACGAACGAGCGCATTCGCGCCGCGCTCGTCGAGTTCTGCGCGGGACGGACGACCTGGCCGTCGGCCGGGGAGTTCAAGGCCGCGGGTCACACTGATCTCTACGTGGCGGCGAGCCGTTACGGGGGGATCCGCTTCTGGGCCTCGGACCTCGGGTTCTCGGGGCCGGCTCGTACGGCGCCCCGGAGACGCCGGTCGCGCTCGCTGCGCCCGCATCTGACCTGGGCCGCGACCGCGGCCGCGTTGGCTGCGGTGCTGCTCGGCGTCGGCGGCGCGGTGGTTCAGCCCGACGCGTCTGCGCCGACAAGGGAGGCGACCGGAGCGCCCAGCGCCCGAAACGTCGTGCGCGCGTTTGCCCCGCCGAGCACCGTCCGGGCGAAGCCGAAGCCGGCACGGCCGACGCGCCAGACCAACCAGCGCGCACCTGTGACGCGTAGCAGCACGCCACGCTATCGAGGCGTCATCACCTCGAGCCCTCGCCGCGAACTCGCGTCTCAGACGATTTCCGCGCCAGTGATCTCGACCCCAAGGCAACAGCCGGCCGCCCAGTCCCTGCCAAGCGCCGGCGGAGTCGCTCCTCTACCCTCACCCGGCGGCAGTGGCTCGCCCTCACCGCTGCCGTCCCCGAAGCAATAGTGGACGGCTCATTTGCAGCGAGTTAACCTTTGAAGCGAGGAAAACGAGGCGAGGAGAGCGCCATGGGAAGGAGTCCGACTGCGTTGCTGCGGCGGATCGCGACACGGGTTCCGCTCGTGCTCGCCCTCGTGGTCCTTTCAGGCGTGATCGCCACGACTGCCGCCGCAGCTGGGCCGGTGATCAACTTCTCCCTGAGCGGAACGACGGGCGACAACGGCTGGTACCGCTCAAACGTCGGCATCGCTTGGGTCGTCAGCGGAGGGATGGCAACGAGCGGCTGCGTCTCGACGACCCTGCTCAGCGACACCAGCGGGAGCAAGCAGTCCTGCGCGGCGACCGATGGAACAATCGAGAACTCGTCCTCGGTCACGATCAAGATCGACAAGACACCGCCGCAAGTGACGAGCGCAGCGCCCCAGCGGGCGCCCGACTACAACGGCTGGTACAACCACCCGGTTGCGTTCTCGTTTTCGGGCACCGACGGCGGTTCCGGGATCGCGAGCTGCTCGCAGGCAACCTACGGCGGCCCGGACAACGGCAGCGCAGCGGTGGGCGGAAGCTGCCGCGACAAGGCCGGTAACACCGGCTCGAATGCGTTCGGCCTCAGCTACGACGCGACGGCCCCGACGCTGAGCAAGGTCGAGGTGGCGAGCCGCGCCGCATCGGCGCTCGTCCACTGGCAGTCGACGAGCCCGGCGGACACGATCGTCGTCCGCAGGTCGGCTCGCGGGAACAAGGCGGACCCGACGGTGTTCCGCGGCGCCGCCTCGAGCTTCGCCGACAAGAAGATCCAGCGCGGCCTCGAGTACGTCTACTCGCTGCAGTCCTACGACCAGGCGGGAAACGCGTCCAAGGTCGTCTCGGCGGTCGCCCTGCCCAAGGTGCTGACGCTCCGCAAGACGCCCTACACCCCTCGGGCCGCGGCCAACCCGGTGCTCCGCTGGGACGCCATCCGCGGCGCGACGTACTACCACGTCCAGCTCTTCCGGGGAAAGAAACGGATTCTCGCCGCCTGGCCGGGCACGAACGAGCTCACGCTTCCCGCAGCGTGGCGGTGGGCCGGCCATCGCTACAAGCTCGGTCCCGCCCGCTACCGCTGGTACGTGTGGGAGGGCATCGGCAAGCGCTCGTTCGCCCGCTACCGGACTCTCGGCAGCGCAGCCTTCATCGTCCCCCGCCGCTAGCTGGCCGGATGATCTTCTCGCGAGGCTTCAAAGGGCGGCGCCAGGACGGGCCGCCGGACCGGGTCCCGCCCGGCCAGTACCTGACCGACGACTTCCCGGTCCTTTCTGCCGGGCCGACACCGCACACGCCGCTCGAGGAGTGGACGTTCTCGATCGAGGGCGGCGCCGAGCCGGTCAGCTGGACCTGGGACGAGTTTCGGCAGCTTCCGACCGAGACGGTCACGAAGGACATCCACTGCGTCACCAAGTGGTCGAAGCTCGACACGGTCTGGGAGGGCGTCTCGGTCGACACCTTGCTGGACCAGGTCGAGCACGACGCCGAGTACGTGTTGGCGTTCTGTGACGGCGGTTACACGACGAACCTCCCGCTCGAGGACGTGACGGGCGGCAAGGCGTGGGTGGCATTCGTTTACGGCGGCGAGCCGCTCGAGCCCGAGCACGGCGGGCCCGCGAGGCTGCTAGTGCCGCACCTCTACTTCTGGAAGAGCGCGAAGTGGGTGCGCGGCCTCACTCTCCGAGACGAGGACGGGCCTGGCTTCTGGGAGTCGAACGGCTACCACATTCGCGGCGATCCTTGGCTAGAGCAGCGGTACTGGGGCGACTGACGTGGCTGGCCGCGACCGTGGCCGGCGGGAAGTGGGAAACGCCGAGGGTGCGGACGCTCGAGCTCGACGTTCCCGACTGGCCGGGCCACGTGGCCGGCCAGCATGTCGACGTTCGTCTGACCGCGGAAGATGGCTACCAGGCCGAGCGGAGCTACTCGATCGCCTCGGCTCCCGATGAGCCACTCGCGGTCACCGTGGAGAGGCTCGAGGACGGTGAGGTCTCGCCGTACCTCGTCGACGAGGCGCGGGAGGGGGACGCCTTCGAGGTGCGCGGCCCGATCGGCGGCTACTTCGTCTGGGAGCCCGACGACCCCGCGCCGGTGCTGCTCATCGCCGGCGGCTCTGGCGTCGTGCCGTTGATGTCGATGGCGCGCGACCGCGCCCGCGAGGGAAGCAGCACGCCGATGCGGCTGCTCTTCTCGTCGCGCACGCTCGAGGACGTGATCTACCGCCAGGAGCTCGAGGCTCTCGCCGGCAACGGCTTCGAGGTCGTCCACACCCTCACGCGCGAGCAACCGCCGGGCTGGAGCGGCTACAGCCGGCGCATCGACGACGACCTGCTCCGCGACGTCGCCTGGCCAGCCGAGGACGAACCGAAGGTCTTCGTCTGCGGCTCGACCCGCTTCGTCGACGCCGGAGCGGACGGGCTCGTCCGCCTCGGCTACGACCCGCGTTGGATCCGAACCGAGCGCTTCGGAGCGACGGGCTGATGGAGATGCGGGACCTCGTTCTCGACGGGAACGCGATCGGCGGGCTGCTGAACGAGCTCTTCGGCACCGAGCTGACCGCCGCCCCCTGCGTCTGCGCCGGCTGCGGCGCGCGCGAGGAGATGGCGCGTCTCGACGTCTACCTGCACGCCCCTGGCGTCGTCGTCCGCTGCCGTCACTGCGAGAACGTGATGATCAGGATCGTTCGCAGCCCGACCCGCACCTGGATCGACCTCGGCGGGACCAGTGGGCTCGAGCTCGGCTAGGGTCGCCGCATGCGGAGACGATTCGAGCGGGCGATCCTGGGCATGCTGATGAGTGCGGTGGCCTTTCTCGTCGAGCGCCGCATCGTCAAGGCGCTGGCGAAGCGGCGCTAGCCCTTCCGGCCACGGAAGAGGTCGAGCAGCAGAAGCAGCGTCAGGCCTCCGGCGAGCGCCCCCAGGCTCGACGGCACCCAGCGCTCGACGTTTTGCGCTGCGGCGGTCGTCCCGGTGGCGACGAGGGCGGAGCCGGCGGTGATCGCGAGCGCCAGTCGTCTAGCCGCGACCGTCACCGTGTGCTCCAGCGGCCTGATCCCCCGCACGTCCACCTGGAGGCGCTGGCCCGGCCGCGCGCCCGAGATCCGCTCGAACGACTCGACCAGCCGCTCGCCGCGCACCTTCAGCTTCTGGACGTCGTAGAAGAGCCGCTTCGGGTCGGCGCCGGCCTGGGCGCGGGCGACGAGGTTCTTCATCAGGAAGCGCCCGACGACCGAGAAGGGATCGAGCTCCGGGTCGAGCTCGGTCGCGGCGAGCTGCATCTGCGCGAGCGCCTTCCCCGTCAGAACGAGCGACGCGGGCAGCCGAACGCCGTGCTGGGTCGAGGTGTGCGCGACTTCCTGGAGCAACGGCCCGAGCGAGATCTCGCCGAGCGAGGCGTGACGGTAGCGGCGCAGGAGCTGCGTGAGGTCGGCCTCGAGGCCTTCGGCGTCGGCCTCTTCGGCTTCGGGGCCGGCCATGATCAGCACGACCTCGGTCATGAACGGGACGTCCTCCTGCCAGAAGGCGAGCAGCAGGAGCAGGAGCTGGCCGCGCATCTCTGGCGAGAGCTCGCCGACCATGCCGAAGTCGAGGAAGTAGATCCGCTCGTTCCACCAGAGCATGTTCCCCGGGTGCGGATCCGCGTGGAAGAACCCCTCGACGAGGATCTGGCGGTAGTAGCACTCGAGCAGCTGCCGGGCCGACTCGCCGCGGGCGGGCCCATCGGGAATCTCGCGCACCGGCACACCCTGGATCTCCTCCAGCACAAGCAAGCGGCTCGTCGACAGCTCCTCGTAGACGCGCGGCGCGCCGAGCCGCGGAAAGGCGCTCAGCGCAGCGCGCAGCCGCTCGACGTTCTTCGCCTCGAGCTCGAAGTCGAGCTCGCGGCGGAGCGACTCGGAGAGGTGCTCGATCGCGGCGGACAGGTCGACGATCTTCCGGAGCTCCTGGCGGTTCGCGGTCTTCTGGGCGAAGAGCTCGAGCAGGCTGAGGTCGCGCATGATGTCGCTCTCCGCGGTCGGCCGCTGCACCTTGATGACAACGCGCTCGCCGTTGTCGAGCACAGCCCTGTGGACCTGACCGATCGTCCCCGCCGCGAGCGGCTCCGGCTCGACCGAGGCGAAGACGTCCTCCCATGGCACCCCCAGCTCCTGCTCCATCACGAGCACGACCTCGTGCTCGTCCAGCGGGGTCACCTGGTCCTGGAGCGCGGCGAGCTCGGCGACGGCCTCGGGCGGGATCAGGTCAGGGCGCGTCGAGAGGATCTGGCCGAGCTTGGCGAAGGTCGGACCCAGCTCCTCGAGGGCCTGGCGCAGCCGGCGCGCGCGGGCCTCGGGCGGGTCGGAGTCGCGTCGGGCCTCGTTGAAGCCGTACTTGCCGAGCACGGTCGCGATCCGCGCGGCCCGGCCGAGCAGGCGCTCGTCGGCGGCGGCGCTCATGGGGCTCCTCGCTGCGTGTGGACGATCACGACGGTGCAGGGCGCATTGTGCGAGACGCGGTTGGGAACGTTGTGCAGCAGGAACTCGCGGCGGCCGCTCATACCGACGCTCCCGACGACGAGCACGTCCGCCTTCTCACGGCGGGCGGACTCGACGATGGCCTCGGCCGGATCCGCGCCGATGACGACGGAGGAGCGGCCCCGCTCGCCGGCCAGGCTCTCCGCGTACTCGGCCAGCTCTCGTGCCGCCTCGGCGCGCGTCCCGTCGTCGGAGAGCAGTACACGCAGGACGAACAGCTCGGCCCCGTAGCGCTCGGCCATCTCCGTCGCGAACCGGACCGCGCGCTCGGCGGTCTCCGACCGGTCCGTCGCCACCAGGACCCGCCGCACAGCGAGCCCGTCGTTGCTCTTACGGCGTAGTCGCACTAGGTTTCCAGCGCCTGCGGGAGGTCGTTCCGCGAGCCGATGCCGAGCTTGCGGTAGACGTTGCTGAGGTGCACCTCGACGGTCTTCGTCGTGACGAAGAGTGTCTGCGCGATGTCCTTGTTCGAGAGGCCTTTCGCCGCGAAGTCGGCCACGCGTCGCTCGCTGGCGGTCAGCGACTCCACGCCCGAGAGCAGCAGCCGCCGCGGGCGGGCGCCCGTCGCGGCCAGTTCCGCTTCCGCATGCTCGACGAGCGGCTGCGAGCTGCACCGGACGGCAAGGTCGATGCCCTCCTTCAGCAGCTCGCGAGCCTCGGCGCGCTTGTTCGCGCGACGCAGGGCGGCACCGAGCTCGACCATGGAGCGCGCGCGCTCGAGCTTCGCGGACGAGCGGTTGAGCACCTCGAGCGACTCGCGCAGGGTCGCGATCCCCTCGTCACCGCCCTGGGCGAGGCCGAGCGTGCGGAGCGCGACCCCAATCGGCCGAGGCGCTCCCCACTCGCGGGCAAGCTCGAGCTCCTCCTCGGCGAGCTCGATCGCCTCCTCTCGCCGGTCGAGCCCGAGCAGCGCGAGCGCGAGGTGGGACCGCCACGCGACCATGGCCGGGTTGCGCAGCTCGAAGGCCTCCATGCAGTTGCCCAGGCGCTCGAAGTCGGCGCGCGCGCCCTCGACGTTGCCGCGCGCGAGCCTCACCCAGCCGCGCGCTCCGAGGAAGAAGATCAGATGGCCGCTGTGCGCCACCTCCTCCGGGAGCCCGAGCTCGGCCAGGGTGCTCTCCGCCGCCTCGAGCTCGCCGCGGTTCGTGAGGACGTCGGCCAGGTAGGAGTGGAAGTAGATCGCGCCCTGCTGGGTCGGCAGGTACGGGACGAGCTCGTCCGACTCGCGCAGATCGCACATGGCCGCGTCGAGGTCACCGCGCTGGGCAAGGGTGAGCCCGCGGAAGCAGAGCATGTTCGACAGCGTCACGAGCTCGCCGCGCTCCTTCGCCGCCTTCATGATCGCGTCGAAGAAGCGGTCGATGGCCTCGTCGCTCTCCGCGAACATCAGGGCCGTGGCGGCACAGGAGATCGCCACGGAGGGCATGCTGTTGATCAGCGCCGCGATGGATTTCGGGTCCGCGACCCGGCTGACGGCCTCGCGGTTGCTGCCGTGGCGGGCGTCGAAGTAGCGCAGGGTCGCCGTCATCACGGCACTCCCGACCTCGCCTACGAGCGCGTCCTCGTCGATGCGCAGGATCCGCTCGCGGGAGACGTCGATCACAGCGGTGTCGAAACCGGCCGAGTTGATCAGCTCGGCCTCGAGCAGCTCGCGCAGCTCCGGCTCCGAGTCTTCCAACCGTGCGATCGCATCGTCGAGGACGCGGACGGCCTCGGGGCCGCGGTTGAGGCGGAAGAGCGATCGACCGAGCTCGAGCGCGACCCGGGCCCGCCTCAGGGGCTCCTCGATCGACTCGAGCGCCTCGGCGAGGTGCTCGGCCGCCGCGGGGATGTCGACCCGCTGCTCGGCGAGGCCGAGCTCGAGGAGCGTGTCGACGCGCACCTCCGCCGCCGGCGGCTCGGCGAGCGCGCGCCGTAGGTAGCGGGCCGCGGCTTCCGGAGCGCCGCGGACGAGCGCGCGGTCGGCCGCGACTCGCAGCGTCTCGACGACGAAGCGGTCACCCGCGGGCGGCACGAGGTCGAGGTGGGCGGCGACGCGCTCCGGCTCGGCGTCGCTCTCGTCGAGGAGCTGGGCCGCCCGCCGATGGGCCGTCAGCCGCTGAGTCGGCTCGATCGACTCATAGACAGCGGTACGCACGACGGGGTGGACGAACTCGACGTTCAGCGTCGACACGTGCAGCAGGTCGGTGCGGGCGAGCGAGCTCGCGGCGAGCGACGCGAGGTGCCTGTCGTCCAGCTCCGCGAGCTCGGCCGCGTGCTGGAGCTCGGCGCCGTCGCCGAGCACGGCGACCGCCACGGCCAGCCGCCTCGCCTCGGTGGGAAGCCGCGACAGCCGCAGCGTCACCGCGCGCGTCACCGCCTCCGGCCCGATCTCGCGCACGCGCCCGGCGTTCTCGGCCGTCGGCGAGAAGCCCTCGCCGTGGATCGCGTCGAGGATCGCCCGCAGGAACAGCGGGTTGCCGCCGGTGGCCGCGTGGCACGCAACGACGAAGGGCTCCTCGGGCTCGACCTTGAACTCGTCCCGGGCCAGCGAGGCGACCGAGGTGACGCTGAGCGCGGTCGGCCTGATCACCAGCGCCGAGGGATCGGCGATCAGCTCGGTCAGCAGGTCCTTCTCGACGCTCTGCTCGGGTGGGCGCAGGCCGAGGACGACGACCAGCGGCAGCCCCTCGAGCCGCCGCGCGAGGTAGGTGAGCCAGCGCAACGTGGGCGCGTCGGTCCAGTGCAGGTCGTCGATCACGATTGCCGTCGGACTGCGGGCGGCCAGGTTCGCGGCGAGCCAGTAGAGCCCGTGCAGGACTGCGAAGGAGACGTCTCCCGAGGCGTCGCCGGTCAGCTCCTCGTCGCCGAAGAGCCGGTCGGCAAGTCCGGCGGTGCCCGCCATCACGTCCTCTCGCTCGTCGAGCGGGAGCGAGGCCAGGTACGGCTCGAAGAGCTGGCGCACGACGCCGTAGGCGAACTCCTGCTCCAGATCCGCGCTGCGGGCGACGAGCACCTCGAAGCCGGTCTCGGCGGCGAGCGCCCGCGCCTCGGCCACGAGCCGGGTCTTGCCCATCCCGGCGCGGCCCTCGATCGCGATCACCCGACCGGCGCCGGAGTACGCCGCATCCACCACAGCGTTCATTGCGGCGAGCTCGGCCTCGCGCTCGAGCAGCGGGACGCGCGAGACCTGAACCTCGGTCCGCCTGCGGGGTGCGCGTGGCCTGGCCTTCGTCAGCTCGCGCACGGACAGGGGCGGGAACTCGTCCTCCAGGGCCGGGCCGGCCAGTTGGTAGAGGCGCTCGGGACGGTCGAAGTCGGGCAGCGCGACCTCGCCCAGATCGAGCAGCTCGAGCTCGTTCGGCAGGTCGTGGCGCACGAGGCCGGCCGTCGTGCTCGAGATCAGCACCTGGCCGCCGTGCCCTGCGTCGCCGATGCGCGCCGCCTGGTGCACCGCGTAGCCGACGTACCCGTCGCTGCCCACGTTCGCCTCGCCGGTGTGAAGGCCCATACGCACGCGCAGGGCGATTCCGTCCGGCCACTCGTGCGAGGCCAGGACGGCCTGGGCGGCTCCGGCGGCGGTGACGCCCGCGCCCGCGCTGCGGAAGACGACGAAGAAGGAATCGCCCTTCGTTTCGATCTCGATCCCGCCCGCGTCGGTAAAGGCCTTGCGCAGCAGCTTGTTGTGCATCGAGAGAACCTCGCCGTAGCGGTCGCGGCCGAGGCTCTTGAGCAGCCGCGTAGAGCCCTCGATATCGGTGAACAGGAAGGTCACCGTGCCCGTGGGCAGGCCAGTTGAAGCCTCACGAATTGCAGGAACGCTCACGTTTCGATCCCCGATCGACGACCCGGAAACGCCAATTGTAGAGCCAAACGAGCGAAACCTTGGGGGTCGGTTTAGGGGCGCCCCCAATGCGAAGGAGACCTGCGCGCGCGGAGACTGCGGCCATTACCAAGACCCAGTAGGAGGAAAGCCATGTCGACCACCGCAATCGCCGCCGAAGTCCTTCCGGAGGTCTCCGCCGAGCCTCTCGTCGCAGCCTCCGCCACCAACCTCGTCCGCCGGTACGGCGAGGGCGCCACCTCGGTCGAGGCCCTGCGCGGCGTCTCGCTCGACGTCGCCGACGGCAAGCTGACGGCGATCATGGGCCCTTCGGGCTCCGGCAAGTCGACGCTGATGCACATCCTCGCCGGCCTCGACCGGCCGACGAGCGGCAGCGTGCTCCTCGACGGCGTCGAGATCACGAACCTCCCCGACAAGAAGCTGACGATGCTCCGGCGGGACAAGATCGGCTTCGTCTTCCAGTTCTTCAACCTCCTCCCGATGCTCACCGCGGAGGAGAACGTCGTCCTGCCCCTCATGATCGCCGGCCGCAAGCCGGACCGGGAGTGGGTCGACGACCTGCTCGAGACGTTCGGCCTCACCGACCGACGCTCGCACAAGCCCGCGCAGCTCTCCGGCGGGCAGCAGCAGCGCGTCGCGCTCGCCCGCGCGCTCGTCACGAAGCCGAAGGTGATCTTCGCCGACGAACCGACCGGCAACCTCGACTCGGCCTCCAGCGGCGAGGTGCTCGAGCTGCTGCGCCACTCGGTCGACGAGCTCGGCCAGACCACCGTGATGGTGACGCACGACCCGCGCGCGGCCGCCATGGCCGACCGGATCCTGTTCATCGCCGACGGCCTGATCGTCAAGGACATCTCCGAGTCCACCGCGGTGGAGGTGCTCGCTGCGATGCAGGAGGTGACCGGCCGATGATCCGCGTCTCGCTCAAGGGCCTCGCGGCCCGCCCGATTCGCGCCGTCCTGACCGCGCTCGCGATCGTGCTCGGCGTGGCGATGGTCAGCGGCAGCTTCGTGGTCACCGACACGATCACGAAGGCGTTCGACACGATCTTCACCAGCTCGTACGCGCACACCGACGCCGTCGTCAGCAAGAAGTCGCTCGTCGACTACTCGAACAGCGGCAACGGCACGGTTCCGCAGAGCCTGCTCGTGAAGATCCAGAGGCTGCCCGAGGTCGGGGCGGCCGCCGGCTCGATCATCGACCTCAACAACGACACGACCAACACGAAGCTGATCGACCGGGACGGGAACGCCATCGACGCCAACGGCAACCCGACCTTCGGCTTCGGCGTCGATCCTTCTAGGCCGCGCTTCAACCCGCTGCACCTCGTAGCGGGAACCTGGGCGCACGGGCGGCATGAGGTCGTGATCGACTCGAACACGGCGAAGAAGCACCACTTCGCGGTCGGCGACTTCATCGACGCCGCGGCGAAGGGGCCGAAGGAGCGTTTCCAGATCTCGGGCATCGCCAAGTACGGGGATGTCGACACCCTGGGCGGGGCCACGATCGCGGTCTTCACGATCCCGACCGCGCAGGGCCTGCTGGAGCTGAAGGGCTTCACCGCGATCTCCGTGGCCGCCAAGCCGGGCGTCTCGCAGGACCGGCTGGTGCGGGAGATCCAGTCCGTCGTCCCCGGTGACGTCCAGGTCAAGACCGCGGACGAGCAGGCGAAGGCGGACAAGAAGAACGTCGACACGTTCCTCTCGTTCATCCGCGGCTTCCTGCTCGGCTTCGGCGGGATCGCGCTCTTCGTCGGCGCGTTCGTGATCTTCAACACCCTGTCGATCACGATCGCCCAGCGGACGCGCGAGCTCGCCACGCTCCGCACGCTCGGCGCCAGCCGGCGGCAGGTGCTGCGCTCTGTGATCGTCGAGTCGCTCGCGATCGGCGTGCTCGCCTCGCTGATCGGGATCGCGGCGGGCATCGGCCTCGCCCGCGGGCTGACGGCGCTCTTCGACGTCATGGGCCTCTCGCTGCCGCAGAGCTCGCCGGTCTACGCGACCAGGACCTTCGTGGTCGCGCTCTTGCTCGGCGTCCTCGTCACGCTCTTCGCGGGCCTCTGGCCGGCGGTGCGCGCAACGCGCGTGCCCCCGATCGCGGCCGTGCGCGAGGGAGCGGTACTCGAACGGCGCAAGCGGCTCGGGCCGATCGCAGGGGCCGTGCTGTTCGGGATCGCGACGGCGCTCATTGCCTACGCGACGCTGGGCGGGAACCTCGGCGCCGGCAAGAGCCTGCTCGCGCTCGCGGCCGGCACCCTGATCGGCCTGCTGGGAGTGGCCGGCTTCGCACCGGCGCTCGTCTCCGGCCTCGCAAAGCTTGTCGGCTTCCCGGCTCGGTCGCTCGGCGGGCCCGCCGGCCAGCTGGCCTCGAGCAACGCGGTCCGCAACCCGGCTCGCACAGCCTCGACCGCCGCCGCGCTGATGATCGGCCTCGCGCTGGTCTCGTTCGTGGCCGTGCTGGGCAAGGGCCTCCACGGCTCGGTCGACAGGGCGCTGCACGAACAGGTCAGCGCGGACTGGGTGATCAGCTCGAAGAACGGTTGGTCGGCCTTCACGGCGGCGGCGGGCGCCGCGGCCGAGAAGACGCCTGGAATCACCCGCTCGACGAGCATCCGCTCCGATCGCGGCCGCGTCAAGAATGCGAATGCGACGGTCAACGGCGTCGACCCGACGACGGTCTCCGGGCTCTACAACTTCACCTGGAAGCAGGGCTCGTCGAACACCAGCCTCGCAAAGCTCGGCGAGAGCGGCGCCCTGGTGAAGCGTTCGTTCGCGAACGAGCACGACCTGCACCTGGGCGACGCGTTCACGCTGAGGACACCCGCCGGAAAGCCGATGCACCTGAACGTGGTCGGCGTCTTCCAGCCGCCGCGGCTGTACGAGCTCCTGGGAGGGATCGTCATCTCCCAGCAGGCCTTCGACCACAACTTCGCCCGGCCGGGCAACCAGCTGACGCTGATCGACGGCAACGTCTCCCGGTCGCAGCTGGAGCGGTCGCTGGCCTCGTTCCCGGACACGAAGATCGAGACCGAGGCGGAATACGTGACGAGCCAGTCGTCCTGGATCTCCACGATGACGAATCTGCTCTACGTGCTGCTCGCGCTGTCGGTGGTCGTGAGCCTGTTCGGGATGGTCAACACGCTCGTCCTCTCGGTGTTCGAGCGGACGCGCGAGCTCGGGATGCTGCGCGCGGTCGGCCTGAGCCGGCGGCAGACCAGGCGGATGGTGCGGCACGAGAGCGTGATCACGGCGCTGATCGGCGCTGCGCTCGGGCTCCCGCTCGGGATCCTGCTTGCCGCGTCGGTGACCCACGCGATCGGCAAGTACGGCGTCGCGTTCTCCTTCCCGGTCGTCTCGATTGTTGCCTTCACGGTGACCGCGATCCTGGCCGGGATCCTGGCGGCGGTTGCGCCGGCCCGGCGAGCGTCGAGGCTCGACGTGCTCTCGGCACTGCAGTACGAGTAACCGCAGGTTGGTGTGGACGAGGACGAGGGCGGCTCAGCGGTCGCCCTCGTCCGGCTTGATCGCCGGCGCGCGGCAACGGTGGCCACGAGAAACGGGGTTTGCGGCCGAGACATCGAGAGCGTCGGTGGGTCGTTGTAGGATCGTGAGACCGGATCGAGCGACGGGAGGAGCCACATGAACGTGATCGCCGGGATCGACGCAGCGAGAGAGCGCTGGAACGTGCTCGAGCACCCCTTCTACACCCGCTGGGAGAAGGGCGAGCTGACCCACGAGGAGCTGGCCCGGTACGCGGGCGAGTACAGGCACGCCGTCGTCGCCCTCGCGCGCGCGGCGAGGACCGCAGGCCTACACGCCGACGAAGAGGCTCAGCACATCGCTCTCTGGGACGACTTCGCCTCGGCGCTCGAGACCAAGGCCGCCGAGCCGCTCCCCGAGACGCGTTGCTGCGCGTCGGCCTGGGCGGCCGCGGACGACGAGCTCGGCGCCGCCGCGATCCTCTATGCGATCGAGTCGGGCCAGCCCGTGATCTCCGAGACGAAACTCCGCGGGCTCGTCGAGCACTACGGCTTTGCCGAAGGCTCGGAGGCGGTCGAGTACTTCGTCCTGCACGGCGAGCGCGACCACGAGCATGCAGCCGAGGCGCGCACGCGGCTGGAGGAGCGCGAGGACGCGCGACTGGTCGGCCTCGCCGAGGCGGCACTTGCCGCCAACTGGGCGCTGCTCGACGGCGTCTCGACTGCCGCCTAGCTCACGGCGCGAGCCGGAACGGCGGGTACTCGTCTGTGACGAGTACGAACGCGTACGCGATCACGCGGTTCCCCCAGCGGAACACCCCGAGGACGAAGTCGAACAGCCCCCGCGGGTAGCGGCCGGTAAAGAGGATCGCGAACCACGCGATGATCACGCACACGATTGCCGCGAGCCAGAGGAAGAGCAGCACGATGTAGTGCGGGATCGCAAGCAGCCACTTCACGAGCGGCAGCCAGCGGTTCAAGTCGCGCTGTGCATCCGGATAGGGAAACTCGAGCTGCACCGACTGGTGCTCATCGGTCGAGGGATACCGGTCGTCCATCAAGGCGAGAAAGGCGGCGATCCGGTTCTCGAACCGCATGATTTCAAGATTCCAGTCGAACCACCAGCGCGGATACTTCTGCCGGAACAGGATCATCAGCAGCGGCCCCAGAACCAGGATCGCGGCGGCGCCGCCTCCGCCCCACGCCCACTGGTCGCCGCCGTAGTTGTAGCTGCCGCCCTCGTGGCCGAGTGTCGCGGCGACGATCAGGATCGGGATCGCGACGATCAATCGGAACGCGGTCGTCAGCCGGTTGAGCTGACGATCCGGATAGTCGACCGAGAACTCGACCGGGTAGCCGCTTGCGGTGCCTGCCTCCATCGGGAACCTCCTACTCGATGTCGTCGGTGCCGAGCGGGCGCTGCTGTTGGAGGACCTCCCGCGCCTCGGCGAGGTTCTCCTCGTGCACGACGATCTCCCGCGGCCCCCCGATGACGGACATCCCGTCACCGACGCCGGCGGCGTAGTTCGTCCGCTGCTGGATGCACGGGATCCCCGCGCTCCGCAGGAATGAGCAGATCAGCTCGGCCTCCGGCTCGGAGCCGACCACCTCCAACACGACGAGCTCGGCCACGCCCTGAAGCTTAGAGGCGACCGGCCTCGATGATGCGTTCGAGGAACTGTTTCGTCCGGGGCTCCTTGGGGTTGGAGAAGATCTCGGTCGGCGGTCCCTGCTCCAGGATCCGGCCGGCGTCGAGGAAGCAGACGCGGCTGGCGATGTCGCGGGCGAAGCTCATCTCGTGCGTCGCGATCAGCATGGTCATGCCGCCCTCGGCGAGCTCGCGGATGACGTTCAGCACCTCGGCCACGAGCTCGGGATCGAGCGCGCTCGTCACCTCGTCGAGCAGCATCAGCTCCGGCCGCATCGCGAGGGCCCGCACGATCGCCACGCGCTGTTGCTGACCACCCGAAAGCCGGTCTGGGTACTCGTCCCGCCGCTCGGCGAGCCCGAACCGGCCGAGCAGCGCCGTCGCCTCAGCCTCGGCCACGTCTTTCGAGACGCCCAGCACCCGGCGCGGCGCGAGCGTGACATTCCGCAACACGCTCATGTGCGGGAAGAGGTTGTAGGCCTGGAAGACGATCCCGATCCGGCGCCGAACCTCGTTCACCTTGACGCCGTGAGCCGTGATCTCCTCGCCGAGGACGACGATCCTGCCCTCGTCGATCGGCTCGAGCAGGTTGACGCAGCGAAGCAGAGTGGACTTGCCCGAGCCGGAGGCTCCGATCAGGCAGACGACCTCGTGCTCGGCGAGGTCGAGGTCGATGCCCTTCAGCACCTCGTTCTTGCCGAAGGACTTGCGCACGCCATCCAGCCGCAGCGCCTGGCACTTCGAGCTCATGCCGCTCCGGCGAGCTGGCGCCTGCGGTCGCGCGCGATCAGCCAATCGGTCAGCCGCGCCATCGGGATCGTCAGCAGCACGAACAGGAGCGCCGTGCAAAGGTACGGCGTGTAGTTGAAGGTCGCGGCCACGTCGATCTGCGACTGGCGAAAGGCCTCGATCGGGCCGATCAACGCGACGAGCGCAGTGTCCTTCTGCAACCCGATGAAGTCGTTCAGGAGCGGCGGGATCACGCGACGGACGGCCTGCGGGATGATCACGAAGCGGAGCGTCTGCGGCTGCGAGAGCCCCAGCGAGCGCGCGGCCGCCTCCTGGCTTCGGTGCACCGACTCGATCCCGGCGCGGTAGACCTCGGCCACGTAGGCGGAGTAGACGAGCACGAGCGCGACGATCCCCCAGAAGAGCGGCGTGAACCGCTCCAGCCACGAGAGCTGCAGCGCGGGCGCGCCGAAGCCGAGGATGTAGATCACGAGAATGGTCGGGATCCCGCGGAACAGGTCCGTGTAGACGACCGCCAGCGCCCGGATCGGGAAGAAGACCGGGCCGGGCAGGCCGCGCAGCACGGCGATCAGGAGCGCAAAGACCAGGATCACCGCCTCGGCGATGAGGAAGATCCGGATGTTCAGCAGGAACGCGCGCGCGATCTCCGGAAACGAGTCGACGAAGATCTCGCGGTTGAAGAACGCTTTCTTGACCGCCGGCCAGCCCGGCGAGGTGACGATGACGGCGACGACGATCGCCGCGAACACGATCGTGCTCGCGGTGGCGATCCAGATGCTGCCCTGACCGCTGCCCCTCAGGTCTCCCAGGATCCTGGAGCCGCGGCCGGGATCCGCGCCGACGCTCACGCCGCTGTCGCTACTTCAGGACGGGGGCGCCGGCCGACGAGATCCATTTGTCCGCCAGCTGGTTGAGCGTGCCGTCGGCCTTGAGCTCGGAGAGCGCCTTGTTCACGCAGGTGACGAGGTCGTCGCCCTTGGCGAACACCATGCCGAAGTGGTCGCCGCCGCCAATCGCTGGGAACCGGCCGACCACGACGCTGTTCGGCACCTCCTCGGCGCCGGTGATGATGAACGCGGTCGGCAGGTCGACCACGATGCCGTCGATCGCGTGGGTCTTCAGGCCCGAGTTGACGTCGTTCGAGTTGTTGTAGACCGCCGGTTGTTTGTCCGGCTTGATGTTCTTGACGATGTAGTCGTAGCTCGTCGTCCCGACCTGAGCGCCGAGCTTGTACTTCTTCAGGTCGGCCAGGGTCTTGGCCTGCGTGATCGGCGTGCCCTTGATCGCGACGAGCGCCTGGTTGGTGTTGTAGTAGGAGTCGCTGAAGTCGACGCTCTGCTTGCGCTGAGAGGTCACGGAAACCTGGTTGAGGTCGAAGTCGTAGGAGGCCTTCCCCGGCTTGAACAGCTGCTCGAAGGGGACGACGACCCACTTGACCGCGCTCCGCTGGAAGCCGAGCTTCTTTGCGACCGCATAGGCCACGGCGCTCTCGTAGCCCTTGCCCGTCGTCGGGTCGTTGAGCTTCCACGTCGAGCCCTTCGGGGTGCCGCCGCCGAACCACGGCTGGAAGGCCGGGTTGTCCGTCGCGACGGTCAGCTGGCCCTTCTTGACGAGCGTGAGCTGGTCGGGGGTGCAGGAGCTCGCGCCGCTCGCAGCCGTCGTGGTCGAGGACGAGCTCTTGCTCGACGAGCCGCACGCGGCGGCCAGGAGGACGACGAGTGCGGCGGCCGCGACGATCGCCGGCGCCCTCACGCCGCAACCCGGCTGAACTGCGGGATGACGTCCTTGCCGTAGGCGACGAGAGTCTCGTCGGCCCCTTCGGTCATCAGGTAGATGTCGAACTGGTCGACGCCGATCGACTCGAGCTCACGCAGCTTCTCGGTCACCTGCTGCGTGTTGCCGAGGACGCAGAAGCGGTCGCAGATCTCGTCCGTCACGAACTCGCCGTGCTTCGCGCCCACGCGGCTGTGGTCCTTGTAGTCGTAGAACTTCCGCGCCTTGACGAAGTCGGTCAGCGCGGTCGGGATCTCGTCCGAGTCGGCGCCGTACTTCTCGACCAGGTCCATGACGTGGTTGGAGACCATCGCCGGGAACCAACGCACCTGCTCGCGCGCCTCGGCGAGGTCGTCGGAGACGTGGCTCGGGGCGCAGACGATGCACTGCAGCGCGTCGGGATCGCGTCCCTCCGCCTCCGCAGCCTCGCGGGCCGTGGCCATGATCCACTGGATGATCTGCGGGTCGGCGAGCTGGATGATCACGCCGTCACCCACCCGGCCGGCGACTCCCAGAGCCCTCGGCCCGTAGCCGGCAACGTGCATCGGTACGTCCGGGAGCTCGTCGCGCACCCACGTGAGCTCGAGCTCCTTGTCGTTCCAGTCGACCTTTCGACCGTTCATCAAATCCTTGATCATCCGCAGGCGGCGCTCGAATTCGTCCACCTTGACGGGCTTCAGACCGACGACCCGGCGCGAGGAGTCGCCGCGGCCGATCCCCATCACCATCCGGCCGTTCGAGATGTCCTGCATCGTCGCGTACCAGCTCGCGGTGATCGTCGGGTCACGGATGCCGGGGTTCGTGACGCAGTGCCCGAGCTTGATCTTCTGCGTCTGCGTCGCGGCGATGGCGAGCAGCGCGTAGCTCTCCTGCCAGAGGATGTGCGAGTCGTAGGTCCAGCCGTACTCGAAGCCCTCCTTCTCGGCGTTCTGAAGCACCTCGACGAGCCGCGTGTACGGCGGATCAGGCAGCACGGTTACCCCGAAGCTCAGCATCTGTGCCTCCCCGGTCGGTGGCAAGGCAACGAGCATATCGTCCCGAAAACCGCTGGCACATGGCCTTGGCGTTGGTCGCCCTCGCGATCGCCGCCGGCGCCGCGTTCCCGATTTAGGCGGGCCTCACGCATGGCTCGCAACGTGGGTTCGCGGGCCGATCCGAGCCTCGCCGATCTCCTTCAGCGTCGTAACTCTCGTGACTGCTCGGTGCTGCTCGACCACTTCGGCGTGCTCTACCGGGAGCACGGGCCGAATCGCGGGCGTGATCATGCTCGGCGCCGGGGTCGCGATCGTCCGGTTCTTCTAGCTTAGGTAGGTCACCTCCAACCGCGGCCTCACGGTCGGGTCGTCGAAGCTCGAGCTCGGAAACGCCGGGCCGCCGACGTCGTAGCTCTCCTCCCCGTCGACGAGCTTGAGCAGGATCCCGTTGTTCGGGTACCCACCCGAGAACCAGTCGGCGACGAGGTCGGTCAGGTCCCACGCAATCCACCGTGGACCCCCCGGCGCCTCGAGTGCGGCGAACGAGATCGCCGGGCCGAACGACACCTCCCTCCTGGTGAACCAGGCGGCCGTGAAGATTGGGCGGGCCTCAAATGCAAAGCCCCGGGCGTCGCAGGGCCGCGTCTCACGCCGGGGCGCAACACAGGTCCCGTCGTACCGGAGCCAGAGCTCGGCCGTGACGACCGTCGCCGAAGGCGGAAGCGCCACCAGCGAGAACCGCAACGCCGAGCGCCACACCTTGTCACCGGCGCCGCCGAGCTCGAGGCGGTCGAAGTCATCGCGGTAGCACCGTTCCTGCCAGTCGTAGCCCCAGTTGCAGAGGAAGGGCAGCGAGACGTCCTCGGTCGCGGGCAGAGCAACCGTTTGGAGCCCGCCGGCGCGCGCGACTCCGGTAACAGCCAGCGCGACCGACGCGATCAGGATGGCCACGAACCTCATGCCCCAAGCGTGGCGACGAAACCATCACGTGTGGGTGGCGGCTTCGTGCCGGAAGTGTGACTTCGCCCTAGCCGGCGGCGACGCGGGCGATCGTCTTGTCCGCCAGCCGGTCGAGCGCCTGCACCGAAAGCTCGAGGTGCTCTTCCTCTGTGTCCTCGAGCTTCGTGTGCGAGAGGCCGCGGAGGCTCTGCACGAAGAGCATCACGGTCGGGACACCCGCGCGAGCGACCTCGGCGGCGTCGTGTAGCGGCCCGCTCGGCAGCCGGTGGGACTTACCCGCGACCTCGCGTATCGACTCGTCGGCGAGCTCGATCAGCGCCTCGTCGAACAGGATCGGCTCGATGTTCCAGATCCGCTCCCACGAGACCTCGACGTCCTCCTCCTGCGCGAACCGCCGGGAGGCGGCCTCGGCGTTGCTCAGCATCTCCGCCAGCTTCGTCGCGTCCAGGTGGCGCTGGTCGAGCAGACACTCAGCAGTCTCGACCACCGAGGTCACGATCCCCGGCTTCGTCACGACCCCGCCCATCGTGCAGACGGCGCCCTCGCCCGTGCGCTTCGCGATCTCTCTGATCTCGAGCTCGAGCTTCGCAGCGCCCGCGAGCGCGTCCCGGCGCTTGTCCATCGGCGTCGAGCCGGCATGCGCGGCCTGACCGGTGAAGGTCACCTGGTGCCGCTCGACACCGAACGTCCCGAGCACGACTCCTAGCGGGAGATCCATCGACTCGAGCACGGGGCCCTGCTCGATGTGCAGCTCCAGGTAGGCGGCGGCGTTCTCGAGCTGCGAGCGCGCCTCGAGCGCCCGGTCGAGCTCCACTCCGCACGCGGCCAGCACGTCGGGCAAGACGCCCCCGTCAGCGTCGTGCCGCTGCCGCAGCTCGACCTGGTCGTCCATCGACCCTGCGGCCGCCGACGAGCCGAACAGCGAGCGCCCGAACCGCGCTCCCTCCTCGTCGGCCCAGTTGACGAGCCGCACGGTCAGCTCAGGCTCGCCGTCCTCCGCGAGGCGCCGCATCACTTCCACGCCGGCGACGACGTTCAACGCGCCGTCGAGCCAGCCCCCGTTCGGCACCGAGTCGATGTGGCCGCCGATCAGCAGCTCGCGCTCGCTCACGCCCCGCAGGGTCCACCACTGGTTGCCCGCCTCGTCGATCTCCTCCTCCAGCGGCAGGCCCGCGAGCTTCTCGCGGAGCCACCCGCGAGCGCTCTCCCACGTCTCGGTCCAGGCGACCCGCTGGGAGCCGTTCTCGTCGCCGGTCAACTCACGCAATTCCTTCAGCTCGGCGACGGTTCG
>Ga0207675_100001407_pt1 | contig 24062 bp, 22 predicted proteins | sample KBSSwiS42_FD_184305 | JGI IMG/M metagenome (GOLD analysis project Ga0207675, IMG submission 184305) | Switchgrass rhizosphere microbial communities from Kellogg Biological Station, Michigan, USA - KBS Switchgrass S4-2 (SPAdes) (version 2) | ecosystem: Host-associated > Plants > Roots >...
TTACGACATGAATCGCGAGATGCTGGCGTTACGGGGCTGGATTCGGCCCTTGCGGGAGCTGGTGGGCGTGCTGCTAAGGGCGGAAAACACCCTCGTTCGCGACAAGACGCAGCTCTACCTTCGGGACTGTTACGACCACGCACTGGAGTTGATCGAGCTCATCGAGATCAATCGCGAGATCGGGACGAGTCTCATCGATCTCTACCGCGCGAACCTAAACATGCGACTCAACGAGATCATGAAGGTGCTGACCATCATCGCCACCATCTTCATGCCGCTCACATTCATCGCCGGCGTGTACGGGATGAACTTCAAGCACATGCCCGAGCTGGCGTGGAAGCTCGGCTACCCGTTCTCCCTGGCCCTCATGGCCCTGGTTGCGATCGGTATGCTGATCTACTTCCGCCGCAAGGGCTGGCTGACAAGAGAGAAGTAGAGAGCCGGATGATTTTGGGCTTTTTTTCTTCTTAAACCTCACCAGTGCCAGACGGCGTCGAATTCGCCGAACAGCTTGGCGACGCCGGTGCGGTTGATCGACCGCACGCCCGGCAGAAGCTCTCCCGCCGAAAGGCCGCGCTCCTCCACATCTTCCTGGACCACGTACACGGGTACGTCTTTTTCCATGAGCCGCGCCAGCTCGTGTTCCGGATTCATGGGTTGAGTTTGCTTGCGGCCGCCGAAGCTAAGCCCCGACGCATCCTGACCCTTAACCGCGTAATTCACCGCACTTCCCCGTAACAGAACGCCGAACTCACCGCCGGCGCCACGCATGGCATGGGTGATCCAGATTGCGGGATCGTCCTGCTCTTCCACGGTGCAACGATACGGAGCGTCGATAATCTGCAAAACGCGCTTGGCCATGATTCTGTCCTTTAGCGAGTGCCGATGATGAGCGTGCCGTCGGATGCCTCGGCCGCCTTCCAGAGGTCGGCGGGCGATCCGCGGCGCGGGCCCGGAATGGATTCGCTCATCCCCCGTTCGTCAACGCACAAACCGCAGTTGATCCAATCGATGCTGCCGCCGTTTTGGGTGGCGGTCTGCATCAAGGCGGCGATCCACTCGCGTGGCAAGGGATGATCTTCTTCCCCGGCGTCCCGGCCGTGCACGGCATTCGCGTGGGCCGTCTGCTTGGCGAAAGCCAGCGAGACGGCTCCTTCGTACGCAAAAACGGTGATGTCGTAGCCGCGCGTCGCGGCGATGTCGATCAGCCGCATCGCGGTAACGGTGCGGGCGCTCTCGAAGGGTCCGTCCATGATGGAGACCGTGATCTTCTTCTTTTCGCTCACGACCGCCTCCTCAATGCCAGATCACCCGGCGACCTTCGGCCAGGTGATCGACCATTAAATCCAGCTCCGCGGGCTCGATACCACTTTCCAACCGCCCGTGATCGATGCCGCGTTCCTTCAAAGAAAACGTGTCGGCCAAAATCCGCACGCCTTCGCGAGCCAGCTTGGACCAGCCTTGCGAAGCGACACTCTTCCGGGCTCCGAACACGCCGTTTTGTACAAGAAAGATCGTGACTTCGTTTCCGGAACGCCGCAGCTCACTGGCCAAGCTCATCGTGTGCTCGCAATCCCGGGATTCGAACGGGTCTCGCGAGGAGATGAATGTATATTGCGCCATGCAACGAACCTCCTGATCTATATTCCATCCAGACGGGACGGAGATGCTATCAGATTGCAATAATTGTGGGCCAATTTTTTCTTGTTTCCCGATGTCACGTCGTAAGATGTTACAATTGAGCGTTCGATAAACCGGATGTTTCTTTGAGGAGGCCAATGATGCGCCGCTTGACCCCCCTATTCCTTGCTCTGGTTGCGTTCACTCTGCCCGTCGTCTCGGGATTGGCTCAGGCTGATACCCCGCCCCAGTTCCAGCTCACCATCGGCAGTGGACCAAGCACCGCCGACGGCCAGTTCGATAACCCCTATGGTCTGGCCATCGATGGGGGCGGCCATATCCTGGTTGCGGACTGGAACAACGATCGCGTCGAGATTTTCGATGCGCAGGGAAACTACATTGGCAAGTTCGGCCAGAGTGGAAGCAATGACGGAGAGTTCTTCTGTCCGGAGGACATCGACATCGATGGGTCGGGGAACATCTATGTGATGGATACGTTTAACGACCGCGTCCAGGTATTCAATGCCGCCCACACGTTCCTGCGCAAATGGGGCACCACGGGCACGGGAAACGGTAATTTTGACAGCCCCGAGGGGATCGCGGTGGATAACTCCGGCAATGTTTTCGTGGCGGATACGGGCAACAATAGGGTGCAGAAGTTCGATGCGAGCGGGAACCACCTCCTTACCTGGGGTAGCCAGGGCAACGCGAACGGGCAGTTTCACCTACCGATCGGCATCGACACCGATGGCGCCGGGAACGTCTACGTGGCGGATTGGCTCAACGATCGAGTTGAGAAATTCAGCAATACCGGAGTATTTATCCTTGAGTGGGGCTCCAACGGCTCCGGTGACGGCCAGTTCGACGGACCCCAGGGTGTGTTTCTTGACGCCAATGACAATGCCTACGTGGCCGACAGCTTCAACAACCGCATCGAGAAATTCACGTCCACGGGCACGTTCTTGACCAAATGGGGGTCGACCGGGGCCGGGGACGGGCAATTCAACAGCCCCTTCTCGGTGGCCGTGGGCTCCAACGGGGACGTCTACGTCTCGGACACGAACAATAACCGAGTCCAGAAGTTCGTAACCATGGTGTCCGTGCATCCGGCCACCTGGGGGCGAATGAAGGTCTTGTTTATCGGAAAGCCGGTCGCGGCGGCCAAAAAAGTACGTTAGGCCATCAGTTCATTGAAGAAAAACCGTTACTCGGGGTAAACTGCGCGGGTCCAGCGTTAGGTCAGACATCTCTTGTCTGCCCCAAGTTACCCACACCAAGAGGACGGTTCATGAAGTCAAAGTATGCTGCCCTTTGGCTCGTCGTGGCCGGTTTGCCGTTCTTCGCCTTGGCTGCTTCGAGCCCTCAATGTGCCCGTTCATCCGATTCCGTGTTGAGCCCCGGACTGAGCCCCAACGCCGGTCCGGATCCTTTGCATCAATGCCAGTTGGACTGTGACGCTGCCGCCCGCGAAGCGGAGCGCGCCGAGAAGAAGCGTCACCGCACCGCCGACAAGGCCTGTAACGGGGATCAAGCGTGTCATGATCAAGAAGACGCGCTGCATAACGCCATTCTGGCCGAGATCGAGGCGGATCGTGTGGGCTGCAATGACAATTGCACCCACCAGCAGGGAAGCGGCCTCGGCGGTCAATAGCTCAACAAACTCAAGGTACAATCGAAAAAAGGAGCGGCATGCCCGCTCCTTTTCATTGTGTGGTTCCTATGACACAGTGGGTTGAAGAAACGGAGACGATGCTCTAGGGTATTCTTTGTCTAGCGCTCGGACAGTTATACATCATTTACCCATCCACGAGGGACAGCTCATGAACTCAGCACGTACGCGCAACGGTGCATTCTGGTTATTGGTCACTGGGATGGCCTTCTTCACCATGGCGGCCTCCAACCCCCAATGCGCACGGACTTCCGAGAGCGTCACGGGTCCGAGCCTCGGTGCCCAAGGAACGCAAGACGCTTGTAACCAGGATTGTGTCAGCACCTATCAGTCGGCGAAGAAAGCCGAGCAAGCACGGTTCAAAGCGGCCATGGCGGCTTGCAACAACGACCCGGCTTGCAAGGACAGTGAATCGGCCACTCACGACGAGATCGTTGCCGAGCTCGCCGCGGACAAAGATGCGTGCGTTGCCGACTGCACGCACCAACAGGGAAGCGGGATCGGCGGCCAGTAGTTTCCCTAAGTCAACAATAAAAAAGAGCGGTCATGTGCCGCTCTTTTTTTGTGCCTCGAACAGTATGCCGGCCTGAAACTGAGACTCACATCGATTTGCGAAGTGCTTCTGAATCGATATTGGAACCGGTGAGGACGATTACCGCCGTGCCGCTTACTTGCCGGCCCTCCAAGAGGGCAGCAGGGCCGGCGGCGGCTGACCCTTCGATGATCAATCGCTCGCGGCGAATCATCGCGCTAATGGCGTCGCGAAGACTGGACTCCTTCACTGTCCAGATGTCGGCGAGAACCTCGCGCGTCAAGCGGTAGGTTCGGTCACTCACTCCGCCCTCGAGACCTTCGGCGATGGTGGGAGCAGCGGGGAGTTTCTCGTGGGCGTGCCCATCCTTCCATGACAACCACATGCCGGGCGAGGCTTCGGTGTTGATGCCGATTGCTTTGCCGCTCAGGCCTCGTTCTTTCATCACCCATCCCGCTCCACTGGAAAGCCCGCCTCCGCCACAGGGAAACAAAACCCAGTCGGGATCCGGCACGTCCTCGAGAATCTCCAGCATGGTGGTCGCCCCGTTCCCGAGGATCACCACGGGGTCATCGAACGCGGAGACGAACATCGCCTTCCCCCATCGTTCGCGATTCGCGTCTAGCCAGTCTTGTGTGTCGTCATAGCCATCATGGGGAGAGCGAACGACGGTAGCGCCTTCGTTACGGATCCCGTCTTCTTTGATCTGAGGCGCGTGCCGTGGCACGACGACCGTGCACGGGTTTTGAAAGATCCGCGCCGCGCGCGCCAGTCCCAACCCATGGTTTCCCGCCGAGCAGGTGACCACGCCTTCTTGTTGCGTATCAGCGGGCAAGCACGATATCGCCGCCAGGGCGCCTCGCAGCTTGAAGGATCCCGTGAGCTGCAGGTTCTCGCACTTCAAATACACGTCGGCGCCGGAGAGTTGCGACAGCCACTCGCTTTTCAGGAGCGGGGTGCGACGAGTGTGACCGGAGACGACGGGAAGGATGCGCTCGAGGAGGTCGCGGGAGAGTTCGGTGGGCATGGGAGATCAATCCAGAATCGAAAGCATGTCCTCACGCGAGAGAAATTTCTCGCGGGGCTTTCCGCGTTCTTTGCCTTTTTCGACTTCGGCCAGGTCGATACGCCGCCAGTCCGCGAACGTGATCACACGCACGCCCCGGCCGTTCAAGAGCGTGATGAGCCCGCCCGAGTCAGGCACCGCGCAAGGCGGCAGCGTTTCGAGATCGGCCAGAAGCGATTCGACGGACTCCACGCTGCACGGTTTGTTCGTGCCAATCACGCCGCTCGGCCCGCGCTTGATCCATCCGGCGACGTAGAGCCCAGGAATGGGCGTTCCGTTTTCGGTGATGCGCCCTTTCTCATTGGGAACGACACCCTCGCTTTGATCGAAGGGAAGCCCTCTGATCGCGACACCTTTGTAGCCCACGCTGCGGAAGAGAATGTCGCAGGGCATGGTCATCGTTTCACCGGTGCCGACGGCTTTTTGGCGGAACGGCTCCCCGGTCAAACGGTTCTTTTCCAGCACCAGCGTAGTGACGCGGTCCTTGCCCTCCAGGCGAATGGGACTCCAGAAAAAACGGAACACACACTTGCGGTTCACGTTCCGCGGCGCCCGTGTGGCGAACTCACGCAGTGCGGCCAGATTCTTGCGGGCATGGACGTTCTTGGCATCTTCAAGCTCCGCTTTGTCGGCGGGCCCCAGCTCAAGCTCCGCGGGATCCACCACCGGGTCGCAATCTTCGAGCTCAGCGAACTCTTTAATTTCAGGAGGTGTGAACTTGGCTTGCACGGCGCCGCGCCGGCCAATGACGTACACCTCTTTGATGCGGCTTTGTGCCAGCACGTCCAGCGCTGACTGGGTGATGTCGGTTTCCTTGAGCTCGTTCACCGTCTTGGAAAGAATGCGGCTCACGTCCATGGCCACATTCCCCTGCCCCACGACTACCGCTACTTTCCCGGATAGATCGAATTTGCGATCTTGATAATCGGGATGTCCGTTGTACCAGCCCACGAACTCCGTGGCGGTGTGACTGCCCGGCAGATCCTCGCCCGGAATACCGAGCCGGCGATCGGTTTCCGCCCCGGAGGCGAGAATGACGGCATCGTAAAAGCGCTTGAGCTCATCCACGGTCACGTCCTCTCCAACCGTGACGTTGCCGAGGAAATGGAAGTTAGGCACCTCGGCAATTTTTTCGTAGATGCGGATCACGCTCTTGAGTTTCTGGTGATCCGGGGCCACGCCGGCCCGCACCAAGCCGTACGGCGTGGGCAGTCGGTCGAAGATGTCGACGTGCACGGCTTTTCCGGATTTGAACAACGATTCCGCGGCGTAGAAGCCGGCCGGTCCGCTTCCCACGATCGCCACGCGAAGCGGACGAGATTCAGTGCCAAGAACGCTCATCGGTGACTCTCCTTGCATAGCCGTCCATGCGGGGGCCAGTATACCCCGATGATGTTCCAGATTTCGCGGAGAGTGATCCCGCTCGCTGCGGCATTTCTCATGCTGCTGCATACGTGCGTCGCGGGGGCCGATGAGCCGTACCACCTTACGAAAAAAGATGCGGCACTTCTTTTAGGCGGAGCCGCTGCGGTGGGTGTGGGCGCGTTTCTTCTTGATTCCCGAGTGCAACGTGTTCCTTCCGAAGGCTTGAATCCCGACGACATCGCATTCGATTGGGATCAGAACGCGGTCGATATCCCGCATCCCGGCGCCGAAGACGCGAGCAGCGCCTTGCTGCTTGCCGCCGGCGCGTCTCCGACGGTGATCTTTGCCGCGGCAGGCGGAGACGGACGCACGTGGAGCTCGGCGGGTCGTTTGTGGACGGTGCAGGTTGAGGCCGCGTTGGTATCCACCGGACTCTCGTTCATTACGAAGCGAGCGGCCTCGCGCCCGCGGCCCTACACCTATCTGCCGGCTTCGGATCGCCCGTCGGGCTATGACGTTACCGACGAAGACGCGTTCGCATCGTTTCCGTCCAATCACGCCGCCGTATCCTGGGCGGCGGGGATGTCGGGAGCGTCCTATCTTGCGCTCGCGCGACCCGACTTGTCCGGTTCCGTGCACGTCGCGAGTGGATTTCTGGCCGGCGGCTTTGCCACTGCTTCGGGGATATTGCGCGTCCGGGCCGGAATGCACTTCCCCACCGATGTCGTGGCGGGCTCGCTCTTGGGTCTCGCCACCGGGGTCGGCATTGCCGCGCTCAACCGTCCCGACGTCGACGGCAATCAGGGTGCGGCGTTGCGCAATTGTTTGCTTGGCGCCGCCGCCGGCACGCTGGTCGCGATCCTGGCTACGCCCCCCGCTTCTCCTTGGGATTGATCGCGTCGCGCTGGCGAGACCATTCATAGAGCACGATCGACAACGCCGTTGCCGCGTTCAAGGACTCCACGTCGGGACGGATGGGAATGCGAATCGAACGCGATCTCCATCCGCCCGGAAGACCCGGCCCTTCAATACCCGGCAGAAGAGCACAATTAGCCTGAAGCGTGGCTTGGCTTAGATCTTTTCCTTCCAAGGACAAGGGAACAAACGGAAGATCCAGGGGCAACTCTGCCAGCGCAGGACCGCTGGAAAGCCGGGCGCGAAGCACGGCTCCACCGGATGCTCGTAACGTTTTCGGATGAAATGGATGGGCGGCTTCGCGAAGGAGCACGATGCGCGACGCACCGAACGCCAATCCGGAACGAATGGCCGCGCCCAAGTTTTCGGGATCCTGAAACGGAAGAAACAAGCTCAACCCAGACGGGAGACCGTCGTTTGGCGTCCATGGCGAAAGATCGGGGACGCGCAACACAAGGAGCGGCGCGCGCGTGCCAATGGTGTCCAGCTCCTGGAACAACGGCGCCGGCAGACGCACGACTCGCATCGCTTCAGGGAAGTTATCCGGAGCGGACATGCGCGTTCCGCCGAGAATCAGAACTTCAACGTGCTCCGGAAATGTTTGCCAGGCTTCCTCGACAATCTTATATCCCGAAAGCAGGGCCCGACCTTGTTTGCGTATCCCGCGAGGCAGCGTGAGCTGTTTCCACTCACGGAAACTGGGATTCTCTTCACTCGTGATCTCGTGTACGCGCACCACTCGCATGGGTTCGGGGGAGCGCTTCACTACGGGAAGTGGTTTCGGGACGGATTTTGGTTTCACGGCCGAGCGTGGCTTCACGCCGTAGCGCATAATCGGCTTAGGGTTTCGAAGCGATAGCCCTGCCGCGGGAGGTTCTCGAGCAGTTGCTCGGCAGCCCGAACCGATTGACTGCGGTCAGACTGCAAGCTCCACCCGCCGTCGTGAAGAATGATGATGGACCCCGGAGTCACACGTTTCATTACGTGATCCACAATAACCTGGACTCCAGGGCGCGTCGAATCACGCGGATGAATGCTGCCGATCACCGGCTCGTACCCGAGCTTTCGCACCAGGCGTAGCGCACCCGCAGTGAACCAACCCATGGGGGGCCGGAAAAACCGAGCCTTCTGGCCGGTCGCATCCTCGATGGCCTTCCCTCCCCCTTCGACTTCACGGCGAATAAGAGACGCGGGAAGAAGATTGATGGGAACGTGCGCGAAACCATGGTTTCCAATTTCGTGGCCGCGCGCGGCGATCTCCCGCGCAAGATCGGGAAACGCGTTCACGCGCCGGCCCACCAGGAAGAAGGTCGCTTTCACCCCGGCGCGATCCAGGTGGCCGAGCAGCTGGGGGGTGTGCCGTGGATGGGGCCCGTCGTCGAACGTGAGCGCAATGCGCGGCTCGCCGGTACGGATGGAGCAAAGGAGATGACGGTCCAGATGCGCACGCACCTGGGGGTTGTCGAGAAGGCTTCGCGTCACGATCAGGACCCTTTTTGGGTGGCTTCCGGCGGAGTTCCCGCCCGTAGCTCTTGATACTCCTCCCGGAGCCGATCCATTTCCCGCACCAGCCGCTCCCGTTCTCGGCGGAGCTGCTTTACCGCGTTTCCATGGGTGGCCAGGAGCCAGGCAAAACGCAATCGTTGTCGCTCCCGCATCCACATCCGGCGATAGGCCAGCGCAAAGAGACCGGCCGGAGCCAGGCTTGCCCCGAATAGCACGGTCCCCAGCCCACCCAGCCAGGGATGCACCAAAACGAGGAGGCCAGGGAAATATAGACCGTGGACCACGAGCCCGATGGCCAGACGCGTTTGATGAATGCGGGCTGGATCGGGCTTTTTCCACTTCATCAGCATTACCGTGCCCCAATGCGGCAAGCCGCAGGTGGCCACGCCGTAGAGCGCGGCCGGAAGTCCCAGCGCAGCCAGCGCCACCGCACGTGACGTAGCACGGCGTAACGAGGGAAGTTGGTCCTCCGCCAACAGCTCCTCGGGAATTTGGATGCGATCTCGTCTGGCCCGATAGGCGAGGAGGCTTTGTCGAACGTGCACAAGCGATTCGGGGTCCTCCTCATGGAGAGCCGCGACCGCCTTCGCAATTTCCCCTTCGATCACGATCTCTTTCGCAAAGCGACTACCCTCCGGCAGAGCCATGCCTGGGTCCGCGAAGAGCTCGTCTCCATACACTTTCTCGATCTCGACCACCAAGGACTCGAGATCGGCGTCCTCGACGTGGACGATCTGCGCCGCGAGAGCCTGTTGCAGGTCGGCGGTCATTTGTTCCACCGTCGTGCGTGGGTCGCGCCGGTACGCGTCGGCGTAGTCGTGAGCCCAAAGTGGCGGTCCCGCCCGCAGAAACACGCGGGTTCGAAAACTGCGCGGGCGTTCGAAATGAATGCCCACCGGAACGATGCGCACGCCGAGCGTGAAATCATGCGCCGCTTCCGCCTCGAGCGCGATGCGAGCGGTACCGGTTTTCAGGCGCTCCAGGCGGCGCTCGTCGCGTGTCGTGCCCTCGGGAAAAATCCCGATCGCCGCGCCGCGTTCCAGCACCTCACGGCAGGCGCGAAACATCTCCACGTTTTTTTCCGCCGCGCCGGGTACGTCCTTGGGACGGTGTACGGGCACCACACCTACACCGCGAAGAATGTGTCCGCGGACGGGGTTTTTGAAGAGGCCGCTTTGCGCGATGAAATGAACGACGCGTCCCGCCGAGAGACCGAGCACCAAGGCATCAGCGCCGGATTGCGGGTGGTTTGCGGCGAAGATGGCCGGCCCGGGCGCTTCCAGATGCTCTTTCCCCGCCACCTCGATGCGCTTGAAATAAATGCTGACCACGCCGTGACCGGCCAGTCGTGCGGCGCGGTAGAGGGGCAGAATGGGCTCGCCCTGTTTGTCGTTCGAGGCCATGGGTAGACCGTATCAGGGCCGTGGTGGCGTGGACAACGCTCAGGAGTCTTCGGAGAACAAGTCGCCCTGTGAGATTCCAGGGACTCGGAAGTGCGCCGTGGAAAGCTCGAGGCTCCGTTTGATGAGCCCGGCTCGCCGACGGGACAGGCGGAACAGCGCTTCCACTTCATCGGCGAAGAATCCTTCGCCCCGCATGCGCGAACCGAACCGCGGGTCGTTGAGCTTGCCTCCGCGAACAGAACGGATACGGTTCAGGATCTTGTCCTTGCGATCCGGATAATGTGTTTCGAGCCAGGCCTCGAAGAGCGGGGCTACCTGATAGGGCAATCTCAGCATCGTGTATCCGGCGCCGATCGCCCCGGCCTCCGCGGCCGCGTTGAGAAGCGCGGGAATCTCGCTATCGGTGAGTCCGGGGATGATGGGCGCCATCATCACTCCGGCCGGAATGCCGTGTTCGGTCAACATGCGAACGGCATCCAACCGACGTGACGGCGATGACGTGCGCGGCTCGAGTTTGTTGCGGAGCGAATCATCGAGCGTGGTGATGGACAGATACACCACCGCTGCATTCAATTTCGCGAGCTCCGCCAGAAGATCTGCGTCCCGCGTGACGAGGTGGTTCTTGGTGATGATGGCGACCGGGTTTTTGAACTCCACCAGCACCTCGAGAATGCGCCGCGTGAGTTTCAGACGCTTTTCCACCGGCTGATAGGGATCGGTGATGCCGGAGAGCGCCAGCACGCGAGGCACATACTTGGGCGATGACAATTCTTTCTTGAGCAACTCCGGCGCGTTTTCCTTCACCCAAATTTTTGTTTCGAAATCTACGCCAGCCGAAAGCTCGAGGTACTCATGTGTAGGCCTAGCGAAGCAATAACTGCATCCATGTTCGCATCCGCGATACGGGTTGATGCTCGCTTCAATCCCGACATCCGGACTCTGATTTGTGGTGATGACACTCTTCGTGTGATCCAGAAAGAAGCGCGTGGGCACGGATCCGGGAGGCCCTTCTTCGGGATCCGCCTCGATCTCGAGTGGGACGAACCGGTTGGGTGGGTTCTTGACTGCGCCTCGACCACGCGGGGCAGGCAGCGGCGTCGTAAACGTCCCGTCCTCTTCAGGGACGTATTCGGGACTCATGGCACTACCAGTCTGCGGGGAAAGCTCGGGCAAGGAAGACTGAAGAACATCTTACCGCATCCATGACCTCACCGATCATTTATGTGTTCTTTTGAAAACCTTTTTTCACTGCCTCGGGGGGGTGGTGATCCAATGCTACAATTTGCTCATGCCCCGACTCCCCTGGGGCTAGGGCGAGGACGGGCTAGATATTGTGCGAGGATCGGTAGGTCGAGCAGAATTGACGTTGGTCTGCTGGCTCGTCCCGTTTTGCGTTTGTCTTCCTCTAGCCTCCTCTGCCAATCCTTTACCCGGTGACTTCCCGCTCATCTTCGAGCCCGTGGACAGCATTCCCGGGCTTTCCAACTACGGACACACAGGCACGGCGATCGCGTTGGATTCTCGCGGAGACCCCCACATTCTTTATTGGGGAGTGAACGGGAGCCGAGACGAACTGCGCTACGCCTTTAAGAAATGGGGGCAATGGACGGTAGAAGTTGTTCCGCATCAGCCTGTGAATCCGGATCCTCAGTTATCGTTAGTTATAGATCAACTTGACCAGCCCCACATCTGCTTCTCGGACGGACAATGCTTTAGCTCTGGATGTATCAGCGGCATTTGGTATGGAGTAAAAGTGGGGAGTGCCTGGCAACTGTCACTGGTCGCCCCGGGTGGCTATCCGGATAGTCCTTCTCTAGCTTTGGACTCTGATAACAACCCCCGTGTAGCGTATCGAATCTTTGGCAATCTCAAATATGCCGTTTTGGAGGGAGCATCCTGGAACATTCAGACCATATATAACGTCATCCCGCAGACAGCCAGCGGCGCTCACCCCTCCTTGGCCATTGACTCGGCGAATAAACCCGTCATCGGTTTCTTGGAAAATTGGAAGGACCAGGTGGGGGTTATTCAGTTGACCGAATCAGGCTGGCAACAAGAGATTGTCGACACCATAGGGGATAACCAAGCAGTGCCATCCCTGAAACTGGATGGATATGGAAATTTGAACATCGCATACCAGAGTACGCCTCTGTACCGATTGAAATTCGCTCATTACGAATCCGGGACTTGGTTGACCGAATTCGTGGATACGACCAGTTATTTCTATTTGGACAATCCGCTCGCGATGGGGGTTGATGGGACTCCCTACATTCTCTATAGAGACCTCATCTCTCATTCACTCAAGTTTGCCGTCAAGCGCCAAGGGACTTGGATCGTCGAATCGGCGAGGGCCCCCGGCTCCGATCCTCAATTCGTCTCCCTCGTAGTCGATCCCGAAGGCAATCCACGGTGGACATACTTCGACGTCGCTACGGGGAAGCTGTGGTACGCGGATGCCGCGATTCACTTGACCTATCCGACCGATGGGGATGTCTGGGGCGGGACCCGAGTCGTTATTAGGTGGCAAGGGCAAGGTGCGGTGGACGCTTATGTGAGTGAAGATGGGCAGAACTACATTCAGGTGGGGAAAGGACTCTTGGGAGGCGAGGCCGTCATCCGCCTTCCCACAGTCCGCCCGCCGGCACATCGCGTTCTCATTCGCCGCGAGCTGCCGCTTTCAAGTTCAAGCGCGGAGGTGAACTCGGTTGCTCTACCACGATCGGTGGCACTGGCCGCCTCGCCTGTCCCCTATAGAAGCGACAACCTCTCGATCTCTATGGCTGGGTCCGGCCGATCGAGCGAACTGGGGCGGATCCAAATGTCAGTGCATGACGCCTTGGGACGACTCGTTAGGCGGATCCCCGAAATGGATGTACAAGAGACGTTCGCCACCACTCTTTGGGACGGCCGAGATGACCAGGGTCACCCGGTCGTGAGCGGGACATATTTTATTCGTGCCGTCACGGAGGCCGGGGTGGCCTCTCTGTCTGTTGTCGTGTTGCGTCCCTGAAGTCCGGCCTGGCGGCCCATCAGACCGATTCCCGACCGGGCAAGTCCATTATCTTTAAATTCGATAGCTCGTTTCGTCCCTTGGCGTGGCTCTGACGGTGCTAGATTGATCCCGGTTTCCGGCTCCCCGGATGAGGGCACGATGTGATCCCCCAACCGGTCGGTGGGCGGAAGGGACGCTTCGAACCAGCGCGGTTCGGGGCACTTCCCCCGGGGCTAGGAGGAGGAAGGTCCACATGTCTGATTACGCGAAGCAAATGATCGATCAGGTGGTGGCGAGAAATCCCGGGCAGCCTGAATTCCACCAGGCCGTGCACGAAGTGTTCGAATCATTGACTCCCGTGATGGAGAGGCATCCGGAATACAAGAAAGCGGCGATTCTCGAGCGCATCTCCGAGCCGGAACGCGTCATCATGTTTCGAGTCACGTGGATGGATGACCGCGGCGATATCCAGGTCAACAAAGGCTATCGCATCCAGATGTCGAGCGCGATCGGCCCCTACAAGGGCGGTCTCCGATTCCATCCGTCGGTGAACCTTGGCATCCTCAAATTCCTCGCCTTCGAGCAGGTGTTCAAGAACGCGCTCACCACGCTGCCGATGGGCGGCGGCAAGGGCGGTTCCGATTTCGATCCACATGGCAAGAGCGATATGGAAGTCATGCGCTTCTGCCAGGCGTTCATGCGTGAGCTCTACCGGCACATCGGCAACAATACCGACGTCCCGGCCGGAGACATTGGCGTCGGCGGGCGTGAGATCGGGTATCTTTTCGGCGAATACAAGAAGATCACGAACGAGTTCACCGGAGTGCTTACCGGAAAAGGACTCGATTGGGGCGGCTCCAAGATCCGTCCCGAGGCCACCGGATACGGGACCGTGTACTTCGCCTCCGAGATGCTGAAAACCCGGGGCGAGAGCTTGAAAGGCAAGACCTGTCTCGTTTCCGGCAGCGGTAACGTGGCCCAGTACACGATCGAAAAGATCAACGATCTGGGCGGCAAAGCGGTCACCTTGTCCGATTCCAACGGCGTCATTTATGACCCGGACGGCATCAATGCCGAAAAGTTGGACTACGTCATGACCCTCAAGAACGTGCGTCGCGCCCGTATCCGCGAGTACGTGGAAAAGTTCAAGACGGCGAAGTTCATCGAAGTCGCGGCGGGCGCGGACACGAACCCGGTTTGGTCGTTCAAGGCCGATTGCGCGTTTCCGAGCGCGACCCAGAATGAAATCACGGGCAAAGACGCGGATACGCTGGTCAAGAACGGCATCTACGTGGTGGGCGAAGGCGCCAACATGCCGAGCACTCCGGAGGCGGTGAAACGCTTTGTGGATGCAAAGATCTTGTTTGGTCCGGGGAAAGCAGCGAATGCCGGCGGTGTGGCGGTCTCCGGTCTGGAAATGGCCCAAAACAGCATGCGTTACTCGTGGACCCGTGAGGAAGTGGATCAGCGACTCTCGATGATCATGAAGGAGATCCACCGCAACTGCGTGGAGACGGCAGCCAAGTACGATTCACCAGGCAACTACGTGCGCGGCGCAAATATCGCCGGCTTCCTCAAGGTGGCAAATGCAATGATGGACCAGGGCGTGGTGTAGTTTCCGACAATTTAGATATCTCTGATATCGGGCGCCGGACCTAAGCTGCCGGCGCCCTTCTCTTTCTCGAAACATTCTTTTTCCGAAAATCGCTTCCTGCTTTGCAAGATTCCAATAGCTTCCATATGCTACAAGAAATGAACAATCTGCTGGAGGGCTTTATAGACGCTGCCGATATGTAACTGCGAGACTCTGTAATCGAAGAGCACAGGGCTTTTCTTTCAAGGGGGTAAAGAAATGCCGCGTTGGACGATGCTCGTTCTGTTTTGTGTCGGTGTTTCGGCATGTCAGGAAACAACACCGTCGGCCCCGGAACCTGGAACGGTTCTCGATCAGCTGAGCACACGCCAGGATGCCTACAACACACAGGTGGGCACTCTCGCCACGGCAAAGGCTATCCAGAGCGAAACCGCTACCTATGCCGCCGACATGCATGACCTCATCGATAGGCTGCAGAAATCTTCCCAACGTCACGCCGGCATCAATGCATTGGTGAGCGGGTACACTGCCGAGGACATGCAGCAGGCCACGGTCCAGATGCTCGAAAGCGTGGACAGTTACACCGTGCGCATGAAGCAGCTGCAATTGGTGGAGGACTTGAGAGCGATCGCCGCAGAACACGAAGCCGCGATGAATGAGTTGTTCCAAGAGATGAATGGCATGCTGGGAGGCGACTAACGTCGAGACGCGTTAAGCGCGCCCGATAAGCGATCGAGTGCTGCGCAAGAGAACCCACGCGGCGAGATAGCCGGCCGTGCCCACCCACAGCACGCCCTGAAATCCCAAGATCAGAGCCAGGGCTAAGGACGCGACGCCGGCCAGGACGCCGCTTACCCCGTTCATCGCCCAGAACCAAGCCTTCGCCTCGTCCCCAAAGAGAGATATCCCCACCGGAAACGCACATCCCATCAGAAACGCTACCGGTAGAAGAAGACAAAGACTGGCCGAAATCCGCGCCGCAAATGGCCAGCCGAGCGTGGCTCCGAAGAGTCGTGGCAGAACGAGGGTGATGAGGCCAAGCAAGAGCGGCAGTATCCAGCCCCATTTCCTCACTCGCCCCGCCGGCGCTCGCGTTACCGCGTACGAGCCCAAGCCTGCTCCTAGCAGCATGCCGGTGAGCACGACCGTGGTCGCGTGGCTGGGATGCCCCAGATAAAGAATGAATCTCTGAATCAACCCCGTCTCGATGAGGATGAATGCCAAACCGATGGCCGCGAAATAGCCGCTGCCCTTCCAGAACTCGGGGCCTCGTGGGATCCGTCTCGCCAGGCCGAACGGCAACAGGAACACGATCAGGGCTACGGTGCTCACGAATCCAACCAGCCACCGCAAGAGGATCACCGCGCCTTCATTGACGGAGAGCTTCCGATTGAGAGCTGAATCAATCTTCCCGAACATTGGAATGAGCTGAAAAAAGAATGGCCGGTCATCTGTGGGCGGACTCAAATCGATGCCCATAGATGTGTAGCGGCTTCCCCCTTGCAACACGTGGGAAAGGACCGACTCCTTGGCGGCAACGGGCCATAAGCGAGTGAAGCCCCGCTGGTCACAAATGGCATCCAATGCCCCTATGTCCTGGTTTGTCAGTGGAGCGCGGGCGACCAGCACCGTTCCCACGATCCCTCCTTCAATCACCGAAATATGATCGAGGGGGCGCTCGATACCTTCCAGCTCGAGTGCGCGCTTCAACATCAAGATCAGCCGTGACACTTCGAGTCCGGTGGCAAGCCGGGTCCAACGGCTGATCGACAAGACCCCCGATGGCGTGAGCCGCCGCCAATAAAGCCGCGCCGCCTCGACGGTGTACAAGTTGTTCTCGGATAGCGCATACGCGCCGGCCGCGGTGGCAGAAAAACTATCGATCAACGAGATCTGAATGAGATCCCACGTGCGATGCGAACGGGTTAGAAACGCACGTCCTTCCTCCACGTGCGCCGTGACATCGGGGCGATCGTAAACATTTCCGGCAAATTCCCTAAAGCGCCCGCGCAAAAGTCCCACGATCCCCGCGTTCAGCTCGACCGCATCCACGCTGTGGGCTCCCGCCGCTAACGCAGTCAATACATCGCGCCCTCCCCCGGCGCCGATCACGCACGCCGTCTGGGGCGGCTTCCACTGATAGCCGACGCTGGTCACGTCGTACATGAGGTTGGAAAACGCGGACAGCGGCCGGTCCAACCGCGTGATCGGGGTGCCCGCGGATCCATCTTGTTCCAGCCAGAGCTGATTAATGGAGAACGGCACGAAGCGCGTTCCCATCCCCCATCCGAATGCCGTGCTCGGATTCCGGCGCCAGAAAACGTTCGAAAAGACGCTCAAGCGCGCGGTGGGTGTCCACTTCTCCAGCAGGAGTCCGTCTTCCTTGTACGTCTTGTTGTAGTGAAGATGTAGCGGCTGTTGCCACAGCATGAGTCCGATCAGAAATACTCCAAGCACACACGCCGCGATCGGCAATCGGCCCTCGAGAACCCACACGGCTATTAAAGCCAACCCACTGCAGCCGACCACGATCACCGGAGTGGGAACGATCCGCATGAGCGGAATCGCCAGCGCCGCTCCGACCGCGGCGCCACAGAGATCGGCCGCGTACATGCGCCCAAACGCGGGGCCGTGCGCACGCATGAGTAAAAGCACCACCGCAGCGCCCAGAGCCGTCATCGGCAACAAAATGGCGCACACCGCCAAGATGACGCGTGGGCCGATGAGATCCAGGGGCCGGGTCACGGTTCCCGGAACCCAGGGCAAGAGAGCGCCCAGATGGAAAATGGCGAGTAGTCCGGCGGGTATCAGCAGCGCGGCGAGAAGCAGCAACCGGGAGAGAGTGCGGTCCTCGGGCGGCTTAAGCGTGAACCAAACGCCGGGAGCCCCCAGCCCCAGCATGGCCAAGGACACGGTGAGAAATGCGAAGTGATACCAGAGAACCACGCTCAAGATGCGCGTGAACGTGATCTCGAGAAGAAGTATGGCGGCGGATATGAGGGCGATGGCTAGCGGCGCCATGCTCGCCCCTCGCCCCTTATTCGGCGATGATCACCCCGGTGTACATGTCCATACCGCACGCATAGGAGAGCGAGTCTCCGATCACGTCGGCGGGCAAGGGACCGATGCGGACGGCCTGATTGAGGGGGAGATCCTTGCGAATGTTGAGGCCCTGAAGAACGATCTCCTTGGCGCACGTCTGATCGGTCTTACGCTCGACAATCAGGGTCACCGGCTCACCCTTCTTGATCACGCTCCGCGCGGGCTCGAATCCTTTTTCGGTGACGGTGATTTGAACTTCCTGCCCAGAGGCTTTCTTGTTTTTTGCGCATCCTGACGCCAGTATTAATGCTGCTGAGGCCAGGACGAAAATCACTCGTTTCTGCATGTCGCATCCCTCGTTTCCAAATCAAGAGGACGGTGTCGGCCATGAATTTTCCAATGAAACGTGAGGCGGGTCAAGGCGCGGGGTGGTTGGCGGTACTGGTCGTATTGATCGCCTCCAGCCGACCCGCGAGTTCGTTCGCACAGCACTCCGGACACATGCCCGGTATGGACATGGACATACCCACGCGTTACACGCCCCATCTCTTCCAATCCGACATGTCGGAGATGTCCGGAATGACGGCCGAGCCACCCATGGACATGGGAGATGCATGGCATGTCATGACGATGGGTGTGGTGCGACTTCTCTACAATGATCAAGGCGGCCCGTCCGGAGACGATGCAATCGAGTCCTCGAACTGGGCGATGGGCATGCTCTATCGCTCCTTCGGCCAGAGCCACGTCACCTTCATGCTCATGTCTTCGCTGGAGCCGGCCACCATTCACGTGCACGGTTCGCCGGAGCTGTTCCAGACCGGCGAGTCGTATCAGGACAAACCGCTCGTCGACCGTCAGCACGCGCACGATTTCTTCTCCAATTTGTCCGTCACCTATCGCCATGCCTTTGGAGCCCACGCTGCGGGCTGGATTCAAGTCGCACTGGTTGGAGCCCCCGCTCTCGGGCCCGTTGCGTTCATGCATCGCGCTTCGTCCGGTGACAATCCCATCGCGCCCCTCGGCCATCACTGGCAGGACGCCACCCACATCACCCGTAACGTGATCACCGTGGGGGAGGGATGGAATCGATTTGTGCTGGAGGGTTCCGCGTTTCACGGCGCGGAGCCCGACGAAGAGCGTTGGGATCTGGACGGCGGCCCCATCGACTCATATTCCGGCCGGCTGAAGATCAAGTTGGGAGCATCCTGGTCGGCCCAAGTTTCCAACGGATATCTGCACGATCCGGAAATCCGTTTGGAACCTGGGGACGTGCACCGCACCACCGTGTCGGTGGAAACCGGCGCCGATGGAACGCGGGATTGGGCAGCGACTTTGGTATGGGGACAAAACAACGAGGAGCACGGCATCACTTCGCATTCGTTGTTGGCCGAAGGAACATGGCAAAAGACTCGGCTCGATCAACTGTATGGGCGTTTCGAGTGGGTCGAAAAAAATGAAGGGCTTCTGGCCACCAAGGCGCTTTCCGACGACCCCTCACTTGCCGATATCTATGCGCTGACCGGTGGATATTTTCGAAATATAGACGTGTTGCAGCAGGTGACGACGGGCTTGGGCGGCGATTTAACCGTCTACGATTATCCGGAAAGCCTCAAGGACGTGTATGGCGATTTCCCCATCTCTTTCCACATTTTCTTGCGCGCGCGCTGGGGCGATCAGCAAGCTCACTGACCCTGTTCTGAAGTCTGGGATCGCAACCACTCTACATAGGCCCACAGCGCATCCACGTCCCCAGGCTCCAGAAACCGGTCGAAGGGCGGCATCCTTACCGACGCCTGCTCCAGGAAGAACTTCGCAAAAATATTGTGTTGGAACCGATCCGAGATTCCATGTCGGGTCCATTGTTCGAATTCGGCTCGATCGCGGACCAGGTCTGGAAAATCCTTTCCGTCCCAGGACGGGATGTAACCCTTGAAGGAACCGGGATTGGGACGGGCGAACCGGCCATCGGGTCCATGACAGCCAAAACAACCCAGTGCGTTCGCGCGGTTCCTCCCTAGCGCCGGGAGTGAATCCTCGGGCGTCGGCTCTCCCATGACACTGACAAATGCGACGAGGTCGTCAATGTTCCGGCTGCTCAAACGTTTTCCGAATGCGGGCATGCGAAGCGCTCCGGCATCGCGTTCGCCCTTCCAGCTTTCGCTCCCGGCTTTGGCCGGCGTGACGCCGTCCCGAATCCAGGCGCGAATGTCGTCGGGAGAATTCGAATACATCATTTGGTCCCCTAGAAAATTGGGGACCTCCGGAGAAGGCCGACCCGGGTTTGCGGCGCCTTGCGTGCCGTTCGGTCCGTGACAACCGAAGCACCCTTCCCGCTCGGCGATACGGCGCCCTCTTTCCGCGGGCGGCAAGTGAGGCCGGCGAACGTATGCGCCTCCGAGTCCGGCCAAAAATAAAACGGCGAGCGGGAACCAAAGGCCCACTCGCCGTTTAACCTTCACGACGTTTTGAAAAACTACTTGGCTGGTGTCGCTGCCGCGTCGGCGATTGCCGTCACCTCGAGAGCCTTGACCCCATCCTTTTCCATCGCCTTTCCCGTCACGTTGACGGTCGAGGCCATCATATCCTTCGCCTTGTTGTAAGCGTCGGCGCTCTCATGGCTCATGGTGAGGACATAGAGCTTGCCATCGGCCGTCACCAGACCCATCGGCATGCCACCCGCCACGCACTTGGTGCCGCACGACTTGTGCTCCGCGCCCTTGGCGTTATGACCCATGTAGCAGCCCATGCAGACGATCTCGCCTTTGACCGTGACCGACTTCGTTTCCGTCTTGGCTGTAGGCGACGCTTGCACGCTGACGGAAACCACGGCGGCACACAAGAACAGGCTCGCCGTCAAAAGACTCCAGGCTTTCATCGAAAGACTCCTTTCCTGACGAAATTGGCCGGGGGGATTGTGATCCAGTCCGTTCATACCGTCGACAGGAATTCGTCCATCCCTAACCTCGTCCGTTTGGTTTGAGAATGATCCCCCGACCGGTCCGGCCGTCGGCGATCACGGTCACCGGCCCGGCCAAGCGCAGATGGCGCACGAACGTGCCTTCCTCCATCGCCGGCAGCCCGCGCAACCACGCCCAATCCACGAACCCGTCCTCGTCCGATTCCACGGTGAAGTAGGCGGTTAAGGAGGCAGTGAGATTGTGAAAAAAGTGCGATCCCTGCGAGGGAGCCACATGCTTCCCGGGAAGGTTTGCCTCCACGATGGCCCGGGCTCCCGCGATCTCTTCCCAGGTCACCGGAATTCCCAACCAGGGTTCCGACGAGCCCCATCGCCCGGCACCAATCAACAGATAGGGCGCCTGGCCGGTGAGCCTGGCCGCCATGCGTGCGACCTCTCTTGCCACCTCCATGCTGCGGGAGGCATCGAAGTGCTCGCGGTCGACCACAATGACGTGCTCGATGCCTTCCATCCTTCCGTTTCCCAGCACGCGATCGCTACGGCAGATCATGGCGTCCGCAGGAAGGTCATCCAGGTGCACATCGAACGCTTCACGCGACACGACCATCGGTCGCATTTGCAGGAAATAAAGCTCGGCCGTTTCGCCGGGAGGAGGACTCAAGTTCACCGCGAACTCCACTTCAACCGGAGTGTTCATACCGCGCTCACCGATTTCCAGAAGAAGGCGCAAGGATTCCGACAACGGAAAGAGCCCATGTTTGAGCACAGGCGCCATGGTCACCAACGGAATGCCGGGGCGCGACACCCCGTCGTAGACGGCGTCATTTTCCGGCGAATACACGGAAGCCACTTTTCCTAACGTGCCGTCCTCTCGGGCCGCGTCCAGCCCCAGCTTGACCGTACCGTCTTCGAAGGCTTCGGCAACACCAAGGTCCAGGGCATAAAACGTGGTTTGCGCGGCTTCGAGCATGTCGACCGGCGATGCGAAGTCGACGGGGAGTTGGGGATGCCGGGGAGAAAACCGAAACGCCTTTCCCCCCTCCACGACCGTTTTTCCCAACCCGAGGGCGAGCGAGACCACCCCGTCTTCCGCGCGCAGGGGCGGCACGGGATAAAAGTTGTACGAGCGCGCAACCCCAGAGATCTCGGGGTAAAATCGATGTCCGTGCGGTGCCCCTCCCAGCCGCTGCACGATCACCGCCATCTTCTCTTCCTCGAGCCGGAACGTGGTTGCTCGAAGATACGTCTTGGCTTTGGATGAGAACGTGGAGGCATAGACACGTTTGATGGCTTGCACCAGCTCGCGGCGGCGCGTCTTCATGTCGGAGTGATTGTTGGGCACCAGCACGGTCAGATAGATGCCGGCGAACGGCTGATAGGGCGAATCCTCGAGCAAGCTCGAGGATCGCACCGCCAAGGGATATGTCGCTTCGTTCAAGAGATGGTTGATATCCGCCATGGCTCGTTTCGGGAAACGGGCTTTGATGAACGCCGCTTCGATGGACGTGTCATCGGTTTCCCGCATCGCGAAATCACGAAGATTATTTTCGTCCAGAAACTGATCGAAGATGTCCGTGCCAAGGGTGACGGAGGCTGGAACCACGAGGCGTGCTCCCGGAAAACGATTCCGGGCTCGATAGTTGTAGAGAAGCTCGCGGGCAAAGGCGAGCCCCCGTGCCTTGCCTCCCATGGATCCCCCGCCGATTTTGGCGAATCCCACCTGGAGATCGAACGCGTCCTTCTGGAAGGCCGAGATCACTCCGCTTTGCCGCTCGCGCCGGAATTCTCGAATCGATTCGATCAGGTAGGCGCGCAGCTCACGAGCGGAGGTGAAGTCCGAGACTTTCTTTCCGCGCAGCTCCTCGGCCAATCGGAATTCCGTGCGGGCGCGAAGCCAGGTGGAAAAATGGTTGCGGCTGGCGTGATCGCGAATGACGTCGTCGGGAATGTCATGGAGCACGCGCTCCATGGCGTGCAGGTTCCCCGCTCGCGCCACTTCCACCCCGTCCCGCCGGCGAAACACAAATTCTCCAAACCCGAAATTATGAAGCATGAACTCCCGGAGCTCCCGAAGGAGGAACGGTGAGTCCTTGAGTACACAGGCTGCTTGCACTTCGCGCGCCTTCTCGGTGTAACTCACGTCGCGCGTCTGCAGGAGAATGGGCAGGTCCGGGTACTCTCTGCGGACCATGCGCGCGAATTCGAGCCCGGTGTACGCGTGGGGCTGTCCACCGCGTGGAAAATCCACGTCGGAAATAATTCCGATCAATACGTCCTGATATTTCCGGTATGCGTCTACCGCCTCTTCGAACGAGGTAGCGAGGAGGATCTTGGGGCGCGCCCGCATGCGCATGATCTTGTGGGTGAGGTTTACGCCCTCGGCGATGACGCGCTCGGATTGCTTCACCAGCTCTGTGTAAAGGTGAGGCAAGAAGGACGAGTAATAACGGACACTGTCCTCGATGAGAATGATGACCCCGACTCCGGCCAGAGCCACATCTTCATCCACGTTCCAGCGATCCTCGATCGTCTTCACGATCGCCAGCAAGATGCGAAAATCGCCGTGCCACGCGAAGAGGTGATCGTAAGTCCCCGAAAAACGGGGCGATCGGATTTCGGAAAGCTCCCGGTCATCGAACGCCAGAAGCGCAATCGGCAGATCGGGGCACGTTTCCTTGATCTCCGCCGCCAGCCGCGGCCATGGCATGTCCCCGATGTGGAGCGTGGAGACGAGAAGATCAGGAGGCGACTTGCGACAAACGTCCAGCGCTTCGCTTCCCGTGGTCACGCGGATGATGCCGGGAACATTTCGCAAGTTGAGCTCGACCGACTCGCTCAAGATGAGCTCGTCCAGCCGGCCCTCTTCCTCGAGCACGAATGAGTCATACGGGCTGGCGACCAGAAGAATGCTCCGCACTCGGTGCGGCATGAGGTTCTGGAAGTGCTGGAGGCGGTCTTCCAGATGGTCGAGGGCTTTGAGGCCGGTAGCCATCACGCCATTCTCTGGGTTGGGCCGGTTAATGTGAAGGACTCTTTAACCCGATAATGGATAGATAAAAAACGTCTTGAAAGCCCGCCCAACCGGGCGTGCTATGATTTGCCTGGGTATTGGAAAAACATGCGTCTTAGCACATGGATCGCGGTCATTCTGGTTCTTGCCGGTCTGGGCGACGGACTCGCTTCGTCGGCCATTGCCCTTTGCCGTCCGGCGCCCAGCCAAGCAGCGTGCTGCTGCGGATCCCGTTGCGCCAAAGATGCGGCCGGCCCCGGAATGCGGTCCGCGTGTTGCGACATGCAGCGGGCGCCACTCCGGGGCGCAGAAACTTCGGCCCGCAACACCGCGCCTTCCACACCAACGTTAGCGTCCGCCGTGTTCGCGGCAATGATTCCTCTACCCTCCAGTGATTCACCCGCAAGCGTTTCGCTCCCCGGCGTGCCCGA
>Ga0207675_100001408_pt1 | contig 24052 bp, 28 predicted proteins | sample KBSSwiS42_FD_184305 | JGI IMG/M metagenome (GOLD analysis project Ga0207675, IMG submission 184305) | Switchgrass rhizosphere microbial communities from Kellogg Biological Station, Michigan, USA - KBS Switchgrass S4-2 (SPAdes) (version 2) | ecosystem: Host-associated > Plants > Roots >...
GCCGCTCGGTGGCGGGCAACAGCACCGCCTTGGACGCCGGCAGGTCGATGAACCCGCCCTCGGCCCAGAACTCCAGGCGGTCGCCGATCGGCTCGCCGACGATCGTCACCCGCGACGGTGCGGCCTGCTTCAGGTACCCGGCGCTGGCGATGCCGGCCGAAAAGGTGTGGCCCGAGGTCAGCACGAAGATGCGACCGTCGCGCGGCAGCAGCCCCGGCAGCCGCTGGAAGAACTCGCGCGTGGTGTTGAGGTCGCCGCCGCCATCGAGCCGCAGGTCGACCACCAGGTGCTTGGTCTTGGCCTTCTTCAGCGTCGCGCGCGCCTGGTTGAGAAAGGCGTCGATCTTCTGCTCGTAGAACGACTTGTTGATGCGCAGCTGCAGGTAGTGCGCGTCGAGTTCGGGCAGCGCGGCGATCGCGAACGCGCGGCGCGGTCCCTGCAGCCACAGCGGCGTGGTGGCCGGCGCGACGATGTGCTCGGGGGCCAGCGTCACCAGCCGCGAGAAATCGAAAAAGTCGTAGCGCTCCTCGCGCGGCGGGTCGAGCGCCGCGACCAGCGTGCGCATCGTCTCCTCGCCGCTGGCGAGCTCGAACTGCACGTCGACGCGGTCGTTGGCGCGCGCCAGTCCGGCGGCCTGCAGCAGCGCCGGCGACTCGATGAAGAAACCGAGCCACTCGTCGCGCTTGCCGGCACGCCCGCCGAAGTAGCGCGCGAACGCCTGCCGCAACGCGTCGACGCCGTAGCCGTCGATGGCCAGCACGCGTGCGCCGAGCAGCTCGCGCATCTCGGGCGGCGCATGCAGCACGCGCAGCCCGTCGGCAAACAGGTGGTAGCGCAAGGGCGTGCGATTGAAGTCGAAGGCCCAGGGGCCCGGCAGCAGCATCGTGTGGCCGTTGCGCGCCAGCGCCGCGATGTGCGCGACCGCGAGCTGAAACGCCGCCGGCGACATGTCTTTCGCACCCATCTGCAGCCGCGCCAGCGCGGCGCGCGCCTGCGCGCGATCGGGCGGTGCGTACGACTTGTCGCGCTCGAGGAACTGTCCCACCGCAGGCAGATCGCCAGTCAAATCGCGCGCCGCTGTGGGCGCGGCTGCCAACGCCAGCCCCAGCAGCGTGCAGCAAAGCCTCGTTGTTGTCATGCCAGCCCCTCGCGCCGTGCACCGGCAGCGCGTGCGCGGCAAGTCTGGCACGGCGCGCCGGCTCTTGCAGCGCTCAGCGCGGGTGCCCGGGCCGCGCGATGATGTCGGGGGCGCCCGGCCGTTGTCGAAAAGGCGGCCCTTGGCGCGTCGTCAGGATGAGAGCGCAATGGCTCGCAACCCCTCAAGGAGACTGACATGCGTTTCATGGTCATGGTCAAAGCCACGCGCGAGAGCGAGGCCGGCGTGATGCCCAGCGAGCAAATGCTCGCCGACATGGGCCGTTACAACGAGGAACTGGTGAAGGCCGGCGTCATGCAGGCGGGCGAAGGCTTGCACCCGAGCTCGAAGGGCGCACGCGTGCGCTTCTCCGGCAAGAACCGCTCGGTGGTGGACGGCCCGTTTGCCGAGACCAAGGAGCTGGTGGCGGGCTTCTGGCTCTGGAAGTGCGCCTCGCTGCAGGAGGCGATCGAGTGGGTCAAGCGCTGCCCGAACCCGATGTCGGGCGACTCCGAGATCGAGATCCGCCAGATCTTCGAGGCCGAGGACTTCGGCGAGGCCTTCACGCCCGAACTGCGCGAACAGGAAGAGCGGCTGCGCAAGCAGGTCGACGACCAGGCCCGCCGCTGACCGGGTGCCCGAGCGCGCCTACACTGCGGCCATCGATACAGCGATGTTGGGAACGCGATGCAGCAGGTGCGCGTGGAGCTGTTGCAGCAGATGCCGATCTTCGGCGGCGTCGACGCCGCCGCATTGCAGCTGCTGCTGGAGCCCGCGCCGTCGGTGACGGTGTCCGCCGGCGCGTTCTTCTTCCGCGAGCGCGATCCGGCTGACTGCATGTACGTGCTCGAGTGCGGCCGCGTCGCGGTGCTGAAAGACTGGGGTGGCCGCGAGCTGCTGCTGCGCCACCTCGGCGTGGGCGACTGCTTCGGCGAGATGGCGCTGCTCGACCTGTTCCCGCGCAGCGCGTCGGTGCGCGCGCTGGACGACTGCCGCGCGATCGCGCTGACGCCGGCGCATCTGTCCCAGCTGTTCGAGCACAGCGCCGAGCAGTTCGCGCTGGTGCAGATGAACATCGCGCGCGAAATGAGCCGCCGGCTGCGCGACGCAGACGAGCAGCTGTTCCGGGCCACGACCGGCGAACAGCAGCCGATGCGCGAGACCGTGTTTCAATCGTTCTGACCCAGCGTTCGACAGCGCTCGCCAAACGCCCTGGCGCGATGGCGAGCGCTGCAGCGGGCACGGGCGCTACCACAGTTGGGCGCGTCGAAGCGCGCAGGCTGCTTCACTACACTGCGCCGCTGAATCAACTGCGGGGACTCCATGGATTTCACCAACCGGGTGGCCGTCATCACCGGGGGCGGCAGCGGCATCGGCCGCGCGGTGGCGGCGACGATGGCGCGGCGCGACGTGGCCGCGGTGGCGCTGGTGGACGTGAACGATGCGATCGATCAGGTGGCGAGCGAGCTCAATGCCGAGGCGGGCCGCACGGTGGCCATGCCGTTTCGCGGCAACGCCACCGACGAGGCGTTCCGCGCCTCGGTGTTCGACGCGATGAGCCGTCACGGCCCGGTGTCGTTGTGCGTGCCAGCCGCGGGCATCACCCGCGACGACCTGGCGGTGCGCATCGACAAGCACACCGGCAAGGCGCGCATCTATCCGCTCGAGCAGTTCCGTCAGGTGGTCGATGTGAACCTGATCGCGCCGGTGTACTGGGCGCTCGAAATGATCGGCCGCATCGCCGAGGACCGCGCCGCCAAGGGCCTGAAGCGCTGGCTTCCGACAGAAGGCATCCAGGGCTCGGTGGTTTTCATCGGCTCGATCTCGTCGCAGGGCAACCGCGGCCAGATCTCGTACGCCAGCACCAAGGCAGGTCTCGAAGGTGCCGCCGCCACGATCATGAAGGAGGCGATGTTCCACGGCGTGCGCTGCAGCGTGATCCATCCCGGCTTCACCGACACGCCGATGGTGCGCTCGCTGGGGGCCGACTACGTGGCGAAGAACATCCTGCCGTTCACACAGCTTGGCCGCCTGATTCAACCGGAAGAGATCGCCGACGCGATCTGCTTCATGCTGGCCAACGCGGCGGTCAGCGGCGAACTGTGGGTCGATGCCGGCTGGCATGCCCCGGCGTGAGCAGGCTCGGTGCTGCCGCGACCTGAAGCATCGGGCTCAGCGTGGCACCGCGACGCGGTCGCCCACGCGCAGCGGTCCGCCACTGACCACGCGGGCGGTCATGCCGCCGTGGCCGCGCATCGCGGCATAGCCGCCGGCGCCGATGGCTTCTTCCATGCGTGAACACGGCTGGCAGGGACCGACCAGCTCGAGCAAGGCGCCCCCCACCTGCAGCCGCGCGTTCTTCAGCGCCAGCAGGTTGATGCCGCTGACGACGAGGTTGCGCCGCAAGCCCACCGGATCGACTTGCGCCACGCGCGCCAACTGCGCAATCACCGCCAGGTGCTCGTGCTGGATCAGCGTGACCTGACGCGTCGACAGCTCGGCCTCGCCGCGCTGGCCCAGACGGTCGTCCGCCAGCCCGACACCGGCCAGCGCCAGCGTGGCCTCGATGCGTCGCGCCGGCGCGCGCGACGCGCCGCGCACGATGATCGCCTCGAGGCGGCCCTCGATGTGCGGCGGTGTGTTCAGGTCGTGGATCGTGAGCATGCAGGCGCCGCGGTTGGCAGCGCCGCAGTATGACGCTCGCTGGCGTCGCTCAGGGCGCCACCGCCTCCGCCAGGTGCCGCAGCAGCTGGGCGCCGTCGCCGCGCCAGGCGCTGCCGTGCATGCACGCGAGCGTGCGCGGCGCTTCGCCGGCCAGGCGGTGCAACACGGCGCGCGTGTTCGGTGCGTGCGCGAAGTAGTCCATCGGCGCGCGAAACTGCTCGCTCGGGCCCAGGATGTCGCGCTCGATCAGCGCTTCGGTGCCTTCGCCGGGTTGGGTGAACAGGTCGCCGCAGAAGAAGGTGTTCGTCGTGCGGTCCATCAGCAGGCCGCAATCCCAGCCGTGCGGCACGTGCGGCGCGTCGAACCACTGGATCTCGTGGCGGCCCAGCACCAGGCGCTCGCCGTCGGCCAGCGCGCGCGGCGGGCGGTCGGCGAGGTCGCCGATCGACACCATCGCCGCCACCTGGCCGCACAGCGGCGCGGCCTGCGGCGCGGCCGCCAGCAGCAGGTTGAGCGCGCCGCATTCGTCGGCTTCGACGTGCGAGAACGCCACGTGGCGCAGGCGCTCGATCGGCATCACCGCTGCGATCGCTTCGCGCACCAGCGGAAACAGCTGGCGCGGCCCGGTGTGAAACAGCAGCGGCGCGTCGTCCACCAGCAGGTACTGGTTGAAGCTGAACGCCTGCGCGCCGGGCAGCATGATCGGGGTGTTGATGCGGTAGATACCGTCGGCGATCTCGTGCACGTTGGTGCCGCTCTGCGGGTTGGTGACCATCGGTGGAGGCTCCTGAGTGGGGTTGGAGTGCAGGATGTGTCGCCAGCCGCGCCGGCGTTACAGCCTTTTCTTCGGCGCACCTTCGCTATGCTTGCCAGCCATGGACGCCATCGACGTCGCCGCGCCCGACAGTGCCGAGGCCCAGCTCGCGCAGCGCATCGCGCACGCCCCGGCGGGCGCCGCGCGCGACGCCGAGGCGCAGCTGTACCGGCTGCTGGCGCCGCGCGTGCGCCGCTACGGCCAGCGCCACCTGCGCGACGACCACACCGCCGACGACCTGATGCAGCACGTGATGGCGCTGGCGATCGAAAAGCTGCGCAGCGGCGCGCTCGACGAGCCGCGGCGCATCGTGTCGTTCGTGTTCGGCGCCTGCCGCATGACGGTGCTGGACTTGCTGCGCGGCCAGCGGCGCCGCGACGAGCTGCTGCGGCGCCACGCCGACGATTTGCCGCTGGCCGACCTGCACGTCGCGCCGCGGCTCGATCACGAGCGCGTGGCGCGCTGCCTGGAGCGCCTGCCCGAGCGCGAGCGCGCGGTGCTGGTGCTGAGCTTCTACGAGGAGCAGCCGGCCGAGGCCGTCGGCCACTCGCTCGGCCTGAGCGCCGGCAACGTGCGTGTCATCCGCCATCGCGGCATCGACCGCTTGCGGCGCTGCGTCGACGGTGGCCGGAGGGCGGCATGAGCACCGCCATGCCCACGCATCCGAGCTGGGATGCGCTGGTCGACTACTGGCTCGGCGACGGCGACGCCGCGGCCAGCGACGCGATCGATGCGCACCTGATGCAGTGCGACGCCTGCGGCGCGCTGGTCGACGAGGTGAGTGCGCTGTCGCGCGGCGTGCGCGACGCCTTTGCGCGCGGCCAGGTGCCAGCGATGCTGACCCCGGCGTTCGTGGACCGCCTCAAGGCGACGGGGCGCCGCGTGCGCGAATACCGCGTGTCGCACAACGGCAGCATCGTCTGCAGCGTGGCGCCCGATGACGAGCTGCTGGTCAGCCACTTGAGCGCGCCGCTGCAGGGCGTGACGCGACTCGACGCGGTGCTGGCGCTGTCGCTTGCGCCTGGCCGCGAGCAGCGGCTGCATGACATTCCGTTCGATGCGCAGGCCGGCGAGGTGGTGTTCACGCCGCGCACGGCCGAAGTGCACCACCTGCCGACGCACGACCTCAGGGTGCGCCTGATCGCGGTGGACGCCGGCGGCGAGCGCGAGATCGGCCACTACACGTTCCACCATCAGGCCGCCCGGCCGGCCTGATGACCGCCACGCGCCTGGCGGCGCGACGGCTCATCGGCATGGGCCTTGCCGCGATTCAGTGGTTCCGGTGCATGACCATGAGCGACGCTGGACTTGCCGTTTTTGACAAGACGCTGCAGACCACGCAGCATTGGCTCGACGAGCTGTGCAGCGCCCTCGGCGAGAGCCGCCAGGTCGCGTGGAAAGTGCTTTCCGTCGTGCTGCACATCTTGCGCGACCGCCTGCCGCTCGACCTCGCGGCGCACTTGGGCGCGATGCTGCCGCTGCTGGTGCGCGGCGCGTACTACGACCAGTTCGTGCCGAACCGGCTGCCATTCAAAGGCGGCTTCGACGCCTTCGTCGACGAAGTGGCGCAGGGTCTGGCCCGCACGCGCGGCGTGGCGCCGCACGATGCGATGCGGGCGGTGTTCGCGTTGCTGTCGGCGCACCTGGACCGCGGGCAGGTCGACAAGGTGCAGCACGCGCTGCCCGCCGACTTGCGACAGTTCTGGCTCAACGCGCGAGCGGGCTCATCGTCAGCTGTTTGATCAGGAGAGCAAGATGTTCCGACGTCAACCATCCACGGGCCGCAGCGTGCGGCCCGCTCAACCCGGCGCTTCCGGCGAGCCACGCGGCCACGGCGTGCCATCGCTGTTCGGCGGCGAAGGCGGTCCGTTGGCGCTGCTGCGCCAGCTCGACGAAGACATGAACCGGTTGTTCGAGGAGTTCTACGGCGGCCGGCCGTGGGGCGGCGAGGGCAATGGCGGCGGCTGGATGCCGCAGATCGAGGTGCACGAGCGCGAAGGCAAGCTGCACGTGTGCGCCGACCTGCCCGGCATGCGCAAGGATGACATCGAGGTCGATCTCGCCGACGGCCAGCTCACCATCCAGGGGGAGCGCCGCCACGAGAGCGAAGCCCATGACGAGCATCGTCAGGGCTTCTACCGCAGCGAACGCAGTTACGGCAGCTTCTTCCGCAGCATCCCGCTGCCCGAAGGCGTCAAACCCGAGAGCGCGCAGGCGACCTTTCGCGACGGTGTGCTCGACATCAGCTTCGACGTGCCGGACGAGCGACAACAGCGCGCACGCCGACTCGAGATCCGCGACGAGGCGGGTGGTGGCGGCCGCGGCGGCGCGGGGGCAGAGGCGTCGACCGAGAGCATGCGCGGGTTCTCGATGGGCGACATGACGCAGGCGCCGAACGAGCGCGATTCGACGGCATCGTCGGGCGGCGCCGCTCGCGCGGCACCGTCCGGTGACGCAGCAGCCAGCGCGCCGCGCTGACGCCGCGCGCAGCCGCTGAATGCCTTGGCGCGCGGCATGCAAGCCCACAATCCGTCGGTTGATCGAATCGTGGGCCGGTCCCGGCGTCGTAGCGCCGGGGCTCAGCGCTTGGCCTTCGAGCGGCCGGCCTCTTCGGCCTTGGACAGCTCCTCGGCCTGCTGGGCGTCCTGCGGCTTGGCCCGCCGGGCCGCGTCGTCCACCTGGCCCGACTTGACGAACTCGCGCTGCGCCTTGTCGTAGCGGCGCGCGGCGCTGTAGTTGCCCTCGCCTTGCAGCGGGGGATCGGCGTCGACCGGCTTTTGCTTCTGTTCGGGGTTCGGATCCTTCGCGAACTGTTCGCGCGCTTGATCGGACTTGGGTTTCATCGCTACTCCTTGCCTGAAGCATTGCACGCGGCCGTGCGGCTCGCGCGAATGGGCAGTGTCGTCATGGCAGCGCGACCGCCTTGTCAGACAGCGGCTTGTCACAGTGTCGGCGCCGGTCGGCCGCGGCGTCACAGCACGGGTGCCGGCATGCGGAAATCGCTGCAGGGTCAGCGCCGATGCCGCAGCGGTCGCGACATGACACGATGCGAGACAGGCGTCGTGTGGACGGCGCCAATGGACCTCTCTTGCAACGACGATCTCATCTCGGCCTGGCGGCCGTGTGGTTGACGGCGCCCGCACTGCTGTGCGCGCAGGACATCCCGAAGAAGCCGCTGACGATCGTGGTGGGCTTCGAGGCCGGCGGTGCGGCCGACCATGCCGCCCGCGTGGTCGCGAAGAAGCTGACCGAGAGCCTCGGCACCACCGTCTTGGTGGACAACAAGCCGGGCGCCGGCGGCAACATCGCGCATGCGCAGGTGGCGCGCGCCGAGCCCGATGGCTCGGTGATCCTGCTCGGCTCGGTGGGGCCGCTGTCGATCGCGCCGCACCTGACCAAGCTGCCTTACGACCCGCAGAAAGACCTGGCGCCGCTGACGATGGGGATGAACTTTCCCAACGTGCTGGTGGTGCCGCCGTCGCTCGGCGTCAAGACGTTCGCCGAGTTCATGGCGCTGGCACGCAAGAGCCCGGGCAAGCTGAACTACGGGTCCACCGGCGTCGGCTCGGCGTCGCACCTGGCGGGCGAGCTGTTCAACGCGATGGGCGACGTCGAGATCGTCCACATCCCGTTCAAGGGCGGCGCACCGGCGATGAACGAGCTGCTCGCGGGCCGCATCTCGGCGTACTTCGCCACCATGTCGACTGCCGGCCCGCACATCGCCTCGGGCAAGCTGATTCCGCTGGCCACCACGGGCGCGCAGCGCGCGCCGTTCCTGCCCGACCTGCCCACCGTGTCGGAGGCCGGGCTCAAGGGCTTCAGCGCGACCAATTGGTATGCCTTCGTCGCACCGGGCAAGACGCCGCTGCCGGTGCTCGATCGCTGGAACGAGGAGCTCGTCAAGGCGCTCCAGGCGCCCGAGGTGTCCGACGAGCTGACGCGCGCCGGCCTCTTGCCGGCGCCGGGCACGCGCGACGAGCTCGCGCGCACGATCGCGCAGGAGTCCAGAACCTGGGGCAAGGTGATCGTCGATCGCAAGATCACCGCGGAGTGACGCACCGGGCGCGCGCCAGCGCACCGGCGCAGCGCAGGCCGCAGCGCGTCAGTGCGCCGTCGACGCGACCCAGCGCACCAACTCGTCGAGCACCTGGTCGAGCGCTTGCCGCAGCGCGCCCACTGCGCCGTCGGCGTCGAATGACGGCGCGGGCACTGCGGCGCTGAACGTGCGCTGGTCCAGCCGCGTGCGGCCCGCGGTGTCGTTCACCTGCGCGCTCAGCACGATGCGCGCGACGCCCGGCGGCGTCACCGCGTCGTGGTAGATCTCGTCGAGGTGCACGCGCAGCAGCAGCGTGCCGGTGGCGCCGCTGCCGGTGGCGGCCATGCTGCGAAAGCCGCCGCTGCGCTCCAGGCGCGCGATCAGCGCGGCGCCGATCGCCTGCGCGGGCGGCTCGGTCCAGCTGCTGTACTGGTAGACCGCACGCGTGCCCGCGGCGCTGCTGTACACCAGCTCGCGGCCGCGGTAGAAGCTGCCCGCGCTGATCGGCGCCACCAGCAGCGTGGCGTCGCGCGAGGTCGGCGCAGCGGGCGCGTTGGCAGCGGCGCCATCGAGCACGAAGTAGCGGTGTGCCGGACCCGAGCTGGCACACCCCGCCAGCAGCAGCGCGAGCCCGATGAAGCCGGGCCACTTCATCGCCGCGCCTCTCCGGGGCCGAGGCTGGCGTCGTTGGGGCCGAACAGCGCGGCCCGAGGGTCGCCGAGGCGGCGTGCCGCTACCGACACCGCTTCGCTGGCGGTGCGCAGCTCCTGCACCGTGAAGCGCAGCTCGGCGTCGCTGACGTTGACCAGCGACTCGGCGCGCTGTGCCAGCTGCGACAGGTCGCCGCGCAGTTGGCGCGCAGTCTGCGTGACCTCGCGCGCGCTCGCAGTGGCCTCGGCGCCGAGCGCGTCGTAGCGCTCGCTCAGCCGGTGTGCATCGACGCCGACGCTGTCGACCGAGCGGCGCATCGTGTCGGCGGTGCTGCCGATCGACACCAGCGTCTTGTCCAGCCGCGACACCACGGCCGCGGTGCCGCGCGTGGTGTCGCGGATCTGGTCGAGCGTTTCGCTGAGCGCCGCCACATTGTGATCGGACAGCGTCGCGTTGATGCGGCGCAAGGTCTCGTCGGCGCGCTGCGCCAGCTGGTTGACGGTGTCGGAGAACTGTTGCATCGTCGAAGAGCCTTCCTCGACCACCGCGCTGTCGCCGTTGTCCGGCACCTGCAGCGCCGGGCTGTTGTCGCTCAGGTTGGCCAGGCGGATGGTGGCCAGCCCGGTGATGAAATTGCGGTCGACCACCGCGCGCGTGCTCTGCAGCACCGGCGTGCCGGCGTCGAGCGCAAACGACACCTCGACGGCGCCGCGGCGCTCGTTCGAGAAGCGGAAGCCGCGCACGAAGCCGACGCGGATGCCGCGCATGCGCACGTCGCTGCGCACCTCCAGCCCTTCGAGCGACTGGCGCGTGAAGTACACCTTGTACGGCACCAGTTCGGCCTTGCCTCGCGTGGCGGTGAGCCAGACGATGCTCGCGATCAGCGCGGCGACCAGCATCAGCACCACGGTGCCGACCAGGGTGTAACGTGCCTTGGGTTCCATCATGCGGTCCTCAGCGTGTGCGGCGCGCGCGCCGCGAAATACGATTGCAGCCAGGGGTCGGCGCTGCGCGCCACCTCGGCCACCGGGCCGTCGGCGATCACCTTGCCGCCGGCCAGCGCGATCGTGCGATCGATGATCGACAGCAGCGTGTCGAGGTCGTGCGTGACGATGAAGACGGTGAGCCCGAGGCTGTCGGCCAGCGCGCGGATCAGGCTGTCGAACGCGCGCGCGCCGATCGGGTCGAGCCCCGAGGTCGGCTCGTCGAGGAACAGCACCTCGGGCTCGAGCGCGAGCGCGCGCGCCAGCGCCACGCGCTTGCGCATGCCGCCCGACAGCTGTGCCGGCGTCTTGCTGCCGGTGTCGGGCGCCAGCCCCACCAGCGACAGCTTGAAGCCCACCAGCGGCGCGAGGGTCTCCTCGGAGACCTCGGTGTGCTCGCGAAACGGCACCGCGATGTTCTCGGCCACGCTGAGCGACGAGAACAGCGCGCCATCCTGGAACAGCATGCCGAAGCGCCGCCGCAGCGCGTTGAGCTGCGCTTCGGTCGCGCTCCAGACGTCCTGCCCGAGCAGCGCGATGCGGCCGGCGGTGGGGCGCAGCAGGCCGATCATCTCCTTGAGCAGCACCGACTTGCCGGTGCCGCTGCCGCCGATCAGCGCCACCACCTCGCCGCGGCGCACGCGAAAGCTGACGCCGTCGTGCACCGTGTTGCGGCCGAACCGCGTGAGCACCGAGTCGACCTGCAGCACGGTGTCCATCAGATGTCCAGCCACTGCAGGGTGACTGCGAACGCGGCGTCGAGCACGATCACCCAGACGATGCTCTGCACCACGGTGGAGGTGGTGTGCTCGCCGACGCTGCGTGCGTCGCGTGCCACCGCCAGTCCCATGCGGCACGCGATCAGCGCGATGAACACAGCGAACACCGGCGCCTTGGCCAGCCCGATCACCACCGCGCTCAGGTCGAGCGTGGCGTGCAGCCGGTTGATGAAGGCGGTGGCCGAGATCGACAGCTGCGTGGTGCTGATCAGCAGGCCGCCGGCCAGCCCGGCGACGTCGCCGATGAACACCAGCAGCGGCAGCCCGAGCGCGAGCGCGATCAGGCGCGGGATCACCAGCACCTGCACGGTCGACAGGCCGAGCGTCTGGATCGCATCGGTCTCCTCCTGCACCTTCATCGAGCCGATCTGCGCGGTGAACGCGGCGCCGGAGCGCCCGGCCACGATCACCGCCACCAGCATCGGCGACAACTCGCGGCAGATCGCCAGGCCGACGCCGTCGACCACGAAGATGGTGGCGCCGTAGCGCTGCGCCTGCACGCCGAGCAGGTAGGTGAACACCACGCCGATCAGGAACGTCATCAGCGCGACGATCAGGATCGCGTCGACGGTCGCGCTCTCGAACTGCGACACCGTCTCGCGCAAGCGGAAGCGCCGCGGCCGCAGCAACAGCGTCAGCAGCTCGAGCGCCACCTCGCCGAGGAACGCGTTGTGCGCGCCCAGGTCGCGCAATGCGCGCAGCGTCGCCTTGCCGACCTGCTGCACCATCGATGGCAGCGCCGACGGCGCGGCCACGGGCGTACAGCGCATGTGCTCGTGCACCAGCTGCAGCAGCCGCGCATGGCGCTCGGCCATGTGGCGTGTGCCGATCGTCTTGGCGTCCAAGCCCGCCTCGTCGAGCCGGTGGAACAGCACGAAGCCGGCGTTGGTGTCGAGCTCGCTCAGCCGGCTGCCGTCGAGCACGCAGGAGCGGCCGACGCGCAGCGGCAGCGCGGCCACGGCGGCCGCGATCGCGGGCACGCGGTCGAGCCGCCATGCCCCCTGCAGGTAGAGCACGTCGGCATCGGCTTCCGGCGAGAACTGGATCGGTGACAAGGCGGCGGGGCGAGCAGTCGCGCTGATCGCATTGTCGGTGCGGCGCGGGCGCCGCGCCGCGGCGACGTTCGGGTGTCGCGGCGGCACATCGCGCTGGCTCGGCGCGGTGGCACGTCGCGCTGGGTCGCGCGCGCCGCCGTGCGCCGGCCCCTGCGCGAGCGCGGCCACACCCGCGCGGCCACGCAGCGTGCGGCCGGGTCGCTACCATGCGCGATCCAGCCACCGGATTCGCCATGCAGGGTTCCCACAGCGGCTTTCGTCTGCCACGCATCTGCCTGCCGCGCAGCGGCATCGACCTGAAGAAATGGGCGGTGATCGCCTGCGACCAGCACACGGCGGAGCCCGACTACTGGGAGCGTGTGGCGCAGGAAGTCGGCGACGCGCCGTCGACGCTGCACCTGATCTATCCCGAGGTGTACCTCGGCGCGCCCGATGCGGCGGCACGCATCGCGCGCATCCAGCAGACGATGCGCCGCTACCTGGACGAGGGTGCGTTCGTCGAGCACACGGGTCCGGTCTACGTGCAGCGCACGGTGGATGGGCGCACGCGCCACGGGCTGATGCTCGAGCTCGACCTCGAGCACTACGACTACAGCGCGCACTCCACCAGCCTGATCCGCCCCACCGAGGGCACGATGGTGGCGCGCCTGGCGCCGCGCATCGAGGTGCGGCGCGGCGCCGCGCTCGAGCTGCCGCACATCCTGGTGCTGATCGACGACCCGGCCCACACGGTGATCGCGCCGCTAGCGGCGGCTCGGCGCCACGCGTTGACGCCGCTGTACGAGACCGACCTGATGGCCGGCGGGGGCCACGTCGCGGGCTTCGCGGTCGACGAGGCGACGAGCCGGCGCGCGGTGCAATCGCTCGCCGCGCTGGCCGACCCACAGCAGTTCGCGGCGCGCTACGACGTGCGCGCCGGCGCGCCGCCGATGCTGTTCGCGATGGGCGACGGCAACCACTCGCTGGCCACCGCCAAGGCGATCTGGGACGGCGCCAAAGCCAGCGTCGGCATGGATCACCCGAGCCGCTTCGCGCTGGTGGAGGTGGTGAACATCCACGACCCGGCGCTCGACTTCGCGCCGATCCATCGGCTGCTGTTCGGCGTGACGGTCGACGTGCGGCAGGCGCTGGTGCGCCGCTTCGGTGCACGCGTGTCGTGCACCGACGTGCCGTCGGCCGCCGCCATGCGCGAGCGCGTCGCGTCGGCACCCGGCCCGCGCCAGGCCGCGGGGCTGATCGGCCCGGGTGCGCGCTTCAGCGTCATCGAGATCGCCGACCCACCGTCGACGCTCGCGGTGGGCACCTGGCAGCCGTTCATCGACGGTTTGATCGAGCAGGGCGGCGCGCGCGAAGTCGACTACGTGCACGGCGACGCCGCGCTCGAGCGGCTGGCGCAGCAGGACGGCCACGTCGGCGTGCACCTGGCCGGCATCGGCAAGAGCGAGCTGATGCGCCGCGTGGTGCACGAGGGGCCGACGCCGCGCAAGACGTTCTCGATGGGCGAGGCGCACGAGAAGCGCTACTACATGGAGGCGCGCCGCCTCGCCCCGTGAGCCGCGCCGCCGCATCGGGCCCGCGGGCGATGCCGGCTTCAGGTCTTCAGGCGATACCCGGTCTTGAAGATCCACACCACGACGGCGAGCGAGGTGATCAGGAACAGCATCGTCATGCCCAGGCTCAGCCCGAGCGCGACGTCGGCCACGCCGTAGAAGCTCCACCGAAAGCCGCTGATCAGGTAGACCACCGGGTTGGCGAGCGCGACGGTCTGCCACAGCGGCGGCAGCATGTCGATCGAATAGAAGCTGCCGCCCAGGAAGGTGAGCGGCGTGACGATCAGCAGCGGCACCACCTGCAGCTTCTCGAAGCCGTCGGCCCAGACGCCGATGATGAAGCCGAGCATGCTGAAGGTGGCCGACGTCAGCACCAGGAACAGCACCATCCACAGCGGATGCTCGATGCGCAGCGGCACGAACAGCCACGCGGTGGCCATGATGATGAGCCCGAGGATGATCGACTTGGTGGCCGCCGCGCCGACGTAGGCGAGCACGATCTCCAACGCCGACACCGGTGCCGACAGCAGCTCGTAGATGGTGCCGGTGAACTTGGGGAAGTAGATGCCGAACGAGGCGTTGGAGATGCTCTGCGTCAGCAGCGACAGCATCACCAGCCCGGGCACGATGAAGGCGCCGTAGCTGACGCCGCCCATCTCCGGGATGCGCGAGCCGATCGCCGCGCCGAACACGATGAAATACAACGACGTCGAGATCACCGGCGAGACGATGCTCTGCATCAGCGTGCGCCGGGTGCGCGCCATCTCGAAGCGGTAGATCGCGCGCACCGCGTGCCAGTTCATCGCCGCGGGTGCGTGCGCGTGCGGCGCATCGGCGCGCGGCGCCACGGCGCTGTCGGGTGGCCTGGCAGGTGTCATGCGTGGTCCTTCAGCAGGCCGACGAAGATGTCCTCGAGCGAGCTCTCGGTGGTGTTCAGGTCCTTGAAGCCGATGCCCAGGCGGCCGAGCTCGGCGATCAGTGCGGCGATGTCGGCGCGGCCGCTTTGCGCGTCGAAGGTGTAGGTGAGCGCCGTGCGGTCGGGCGACAACGCGAGCTCGTAGGCGGCCAGCTCGGGTGGCAGCTGCACGAGCGGCGCGCCCAACTGCAAGGTGAGCTGTTTCTTGCCGAGCTTGCGCATCAGCTCGGTCTTGTCCTCCACCAGGATCAGCTCGCCCTTGTTGATGACGCCGACGCGGTCGGCCATCTCCTCGGCCTCCTCGATGTAGTGCGTGGTCAGGATGATCGTCACGCCGCCGGCGCGCAGCTCGCGCACCAGTGCCCACATGTCGCGCCGCAGGTTGACGTCCACGCCGGCGGTCGGCTCGTCGAGGAACAGCACGCTCGGTTCGTGCGACAGCGCCTTGGCGATCATCAGGCGCCGCTTCATGCCGCCCGACAGCGTGATGATCTTGTGGTCCTTCTTGTCCCACAGCGACAGCGCCTTCAGCACGCGCTCGACGTGCGTCGGGTCGGGTGGCCGACCGAACAGGCCGCGGCTGAACGACACCGTGTTCCACACCGACTCGAAGGCGTCGGTGGTGAGCTCCTGCGGCACCAGCCCGATCAGCGAACGTGCGGCGCGCCAGTCGCGCACGATGTCGTGGCCGGCGACGGCGATGCTGCCGGCGCTCGCATTGACGATGCCGCAGATGATGCCGATCAGCGTGGTCTTGCCGGCGCCGTTGGGCCCGAGCAGCGCAAAGATCTCGCCGCGCCGGATCGTCAGGTCGACCGCGTGGAGGGCGCGCAGGCCAGACGCATAGGTCTTCGAGACGCCTTGTGCGCGCACGATGTCTTGCATCAGGGCGAGCATACGGGATTGAACCGGACGCTGCGCCACTGCAACCCATGGGATCCGGCCGCGCGCGGGCATGCATGCGCGTGGCCGCCGCATGACTGGAGCCCTCGCGATGATCCGACCCGTGTCCGCCGGCGGTGTGCCGCCCAATGAACCGACTGTGCCGGCCGAGCCGATGGCCGACACGTCGCTGCCCTCGAACACCGCCGATGCGCTCTCAGGCCAGGCCGGCGACCCGCTGGCCAAGTTGTTCGAGCTGATCGGCGCCGCGCCGCACCAGCAGCGCCTGCATGGCAACAACGGCGGCGGCACACAGGGCACGCAGGTGCGCCAGACCGATCCGCTGGTGGGCACCGAACTGCCTGGGCAGAAGGGCGTCGTGATTCAGCGCTCGTTCGGCGACCCCAAAGGCTACGACACCCGCAATCACGCACTCGCCTGGGCGCGTGCGATGGGCTCCGACACCGCGATGGTGGTGCAGGACAAGAACCATCGCTGGCATGCGGTCCAGACCAGCCAGGCGGGCCAGAGCAGCACCAAGGCCAACGGCGCGGTGTTGAACGCCATTCAGGTCGGCAAGGTCGACCCCAAGGTCTACGAGCAACTGCGTCGCGACGCGATGGCGGACAACGACCCCGACAAGTGGAAGACCTTCGCGTCGTATGCGCTGGGCGTGCCGCGCGACGAGATCAACGTCGTCACCGGCAACCGGGAGCCGGCGCGCGACAAGCTCAACATCAATCTGACGCGCGACTTCGACGCCGAAGGCAAGACCGCCGGCTTCGACCCCAAGAAGCCGCCCTGGGTGCAGCTCGGCCCCGCGGCGTTCGACCGCCCGGCCAATGCATGCGCAACTCTGGCGCACGAAGAGGTGCACGCCGACCACCATCAGCTGGCACAGGGGGTGTACAAGGACTACCTCGCGTCCGGCAGCAAGGACTCGTTCCGCAAGTGGGTTGCCGACGTGGCCAATCAGGTGGCGGCCAAGAACAAGAGCGACCCGACCAAGGTGTTCGAGGCGTTCCGAAAGGCCGACATCGTGGCCGGCATGGTCGACGGGACGTTCGGTGCCACCGAGTTGGAGGCGCACATCGAGGCCGCCAAGGTGGCCTTCGCGTCGGGCGACCTGGTGCAGGCGCGCACCGACCTCAACAAGGTCGCCACGCGTCCGACGATGCCGACCCCGCAGACGCAGGAAGTGTCGATCGCGCTGCTGAAGGACCTGCGCGCGAGCCTGAGTGGCGACGCGCTCAAGGTGTTCGACGAAGTGGCGAAGAAGGCACCTGAGCGCAACGTGCTGCACGACGGGCGGCTGCGCCCGCGCTGATCGGGTACGCGACGGGGCTGCGCGCCGCGGCGTGCAGTGCCACAATTGGCGCACCCCGCCACCGCCATGTCAGACCCCGTCGATGCCCTGGTGATCGATCTGCTCGAGTGGATCGGGCCGCGCGCGCGCCCGACCGCCGAAGTGCTCGAGGTCTGGCGCACTTCGTGTCCGCGCCTGCCGGTGTGGGAAGAGGCCAACGCGCGTGGCTTCATCGAGCACCGCCACGAAAGCGGTCGTGCCGCCACGGTGGCACTGAGCGCCGCCGGTCGCGCGCTGCTTCAGCAAAGGCGCCCCGTGCGGGCCTGAGCGCAGCGGCGGCGCGCTGCCTCAGTGTCCGACGATCGCGTTGCGCATCTGCTCGAGTGCCGCCAGGGCCTCGCGCCGCTCGGGCCCGGGCACCTTGTGTTGGTCGAACGCGCGTGCGATGTCTTCGAGCAGCGCGTCGAACTCGTCGTCGCGGATCTGCATGCCGTCGTGCACATCGGCCATGTTGCGGCCGCGGTAGACGCACGGCCCGCCGGCGCGCTGGCACAGCAGGTCGACCAGGTTGTTCTTCAGGTGCCCGGCATCGGCGGCCTGGAAGCGGCGGTTGATGCGCGGGTCGACGCTCAAGTTGCGGATCGCATCGTCGACCAGCGCCTCCAGCGCCGGCCGGCCACCGAGCCGCTCGTACAGGCTGGGTGGTGGGGCGGTCTGCGATGCGGGTGCGGTGCAGCCGGCCAGCCCGATGCATGCGAGCAGGGCGAGGGTTGCGCGAAGCAGAAGTGGATTCATCCGGCGGTCACTTGATGCCAAGGCGGTCGAAGCATAGCCCGGTTGACAGGCGGCGGATCGCTCAATATGATGAGCGTCATATTGCTCTGCCGCCATGAGCCGCACCCCCAACAGCCGCAAGGAAGACACGCACGAGCGCATCGTCGAAGTCGCCGCGCGGGCGATCCGGCGCCACGGCTACGCCGGTGTCGGCGTGGCCGACGTGATGAAGGAGGCCGGGCTGACGCACGGCGGCTTTTACGCCCACTTCAAGTCGCGCGACGCGCTGCTGGTCGAGGCGCTCGAGCGCGCCGGGCGTGACAGTGCGGCCGCCGTGGCTCGCGGCGTCGAAGCGCGCCGCGTCAAGCAGGTGAGCGTGTTTCGCGCGCTGGTCGACACCTATCTTGCGGATGGCCACCTGGCCGCGCTCGACAGCGGCTGCCCGGTGGCCGCGCTCGGCTCCGACATGCCGCGCCAGTCGCAGGCGGTGCGCAAGGCCTCGACCGCGCGCGTGCGCGCACTGATCGGCGCGGTGCGCGCTGCGCTGCCGCAGCGCTCGCAGGCCAGTGCCGCGGTGGTGACCAGCACGCTGGTCGGCGCGCTGCAGGTGGCGCGCGCGCTCGGCGACAACGCCGACGGGCGCGCGGTGCTGGCTGCCGCGCGCAAGGCGCTGATCGAGCAGCACGACGCGCCGGCTTCGGCCGGCCACTGATCCGCACGAGGGCACCCATGCATCCGCTGGTTTGCGCACAAATATGACAAACGTCATATTCAGATCCACCTCACCCCCAGGAGTCGAACCATGAAGATCCGCAATGCCGTCGCGCTGGTCACCGGCGCCAACCGGGGCATCGGCCTCGCTTTCACGCGCGAACTGCTGGCACGCGGCGCACGCACGGTCTACGGCGCGGCGCGCGACCCGGCGAGCATCACGCTGCCGGGCGTGCAGCCGCTGCAGCTCGACGTCACGCGCACCGAGCAAGTGGCCGCCGCCGCGGCGCGGGCGGGCGACGTGACGCTGCTGATCAACAACGCCGGTGTCGGCCACGTCGGTGGCTTTCTGGCGGACGACAGCGAAGAGGCCGCGCGCCGCATGCTCGAGACCAATTACTTCGGCATGCTGCGCATGAGCAAGGCGTTCGCGCCGGTGCTGGCGGCGCACGGCGGGGGCGCGCTGCTCAACGTGCTGTCGATCGTGTCGTGGATCAACGGCGGACAGCTGGCCGCGTACGCCGCGAGCAAGTCGGCGGCCTGGTCGCTCACCAACGCGCTGCGCCACGAGCTGGCGCCGCAGCGCACGCAGGTGACGGCGCTGCACATGGCGTTCGTCGACACCGACCTGGTGCGCGCGCTCGACGGGCCGAAGACCCGCCCCGAGCTGATCGTGCAGCGCGCGCTCGACGGCCTGGAGGCCGGGCTCGACGAGGTGCTGGCCGACGAGCGCACGCAGCGCGTCAAGGAAAGCTTGTCGGCGCACGCCGCGAGCTACCTGCCGGCGCGCGCCTGACGCGTCATCGCACCTCCAGGAGCCGCCATGAGCGCCATCGTCCGACCGCTTGCCACCGCCCCCCACGCCCCCGGCGCCGCCGCTTCGCCGTGGCCGGTGTTCTGGATCGCCAGCGTGGCGGCCTTTCTGGTGTCGCTCGATGCGACGATGCTGTATGCCGCGTTCGGTGCGTTGCGCGCCGGCTTCCCAGGTGCCAGCGCGGCCGATTTGTCGTGGGTGCTCAACGCCTACACGGTGGTGTACGCCGCGATGCTGATCCCGGCCGGCGGCCTGGCCGACGCGCATGGGCGCAAGCGCGTGTTCCTGCTCGGCGTGACGATCTTCATTGCCGCGTCGGCGGCGTGCGGTCTGGCCGGCCACGTGGCATGGCTGGTGTCCGCGCGGGTGTTGCAGGCGGTGGGGGCCGCGCTGTTGACGCCGGCGTCGTTGTCGATCGTGCTGGGCGCGTTCGCGCAGCACCGGCGCGCCCAGGTGGTGAGCCTGTGGGGCGCGGTGGCCGGATTCGCGGCCGCGGTGGGGCCGAGCCTCGGCTCGTTCATCGTCGAGTCGGTGGGCTGGCCGTGGGCGTTCTTCATCAACCTGCCGATCGGCGCGCTGTCGCTGTGGTGGGGCGCACGCGTGCTGCGCGAGTCGGCGCGCGCGCCCCAGCGCGCGCCGGTCGATGGGGTGGGCATGGCGCTGCTGATCGTCGGCGTCGGCGCCATCGCGCTGGCCATCGTCGAGGCCGAGTCGCGCAGCTGGTCGCGCAGCGACGTCGCGGTGGCCGCCGCCACCGGCGTGCTCGCGCTCGTCGCCTTCGTCGCGTGGGCGCGGCGTGCGCGCGCGCCGCTGGTGGACCTGCGGCTGTTCAGCAACCGCACCTACAGCGCGGTGAACGCGGCCACGCTGTCGTTCGGCATCGCGTTCGCGATGATGTTCTTCACCTTCTTCTTCTACATGGGCCACGTGTGGCACTACAGCCAGGCGCAGGCCGGGCTCGCCATCGCGCCGGGGCCGCTGACGGTGATCCCGGTGGCGATCGTCACGGGGCGCCTCGCCGGCCGCTACGGCCACCGGCCGTTCCTGGTGGGAGGCGCTCTGCTGTACGCGCTGGCCGGCCTTTGGTTCCTGCTGGTGCCCGGCGGCGCGCCGTCGTACGCGGCGCACTGGCTGCCGGGGCTGTTCTTGAGCGGCGCCTCGGTGGGTCTGGTGATGCCGTCGCTCTCCGGTGCCGCGGTGAGCCACCTGCCGGCCGCGCACTACGCGGTGGGCAGCGCGATCAACCAGGCCACGCGGCAGATCGGCGCGGTGATCGGCGTCGCCTTGACGGTGCTGCTGCTCGGCCACGACAGCGTGCAGCGCGCCAGCTTCGACACCGTCTACGTCTTGCAAATCGCGCTGGCCCTGCTGACGGCGCTGCTGTGCGCGTTCGTGCGCACGCGGCCGGCCGGCCCGCGCTGACGCAGCGCGCGCCGCGGCGCCGGACCCGCGGCGCCGCGGCATGGCGATTGCCCGTGGTGACCAGCGCTGTGCCTGCAGCCGGGCGAGCGTGCCCTCCATGAAGTTGCCCACCGCCGTCACCCTGATCAAGCAGGCGGTCTCCGCCTGGATTGCCGACTACGCGCCGAGCATGGGCGCGGCGCTGGCCTACTACACGATCTTCTCGATCGCGCCGCTGTTGTTGATTGCGATCGCCGTGGCCGGGCTGGTGTTCGGCGCCGACGCCGCGCGCGGCGAGGTGGTGGCGCAGCTGCAGGGGATGATGGGCGAATCGGCGGCGCAGGCGATCCAGGGCATGCTCGAAAGTGCCAACAAGCCCGGCGCCGGCGTGGTGTCGACGCTGGTGGGCAGCGCGCTGCTGCTGGTGGGCGCGACCACCGTGCTTGGCGAGCTGCAGAACGCGCTCGACCGCATCTGGCGCGCCCCCGAGCGAGCAGGCGGCAGCGGACTGTGGAGCCTGCTGCGCGCGCGGCTGCTGTCGTTTGGTCTGATCCTCGCGATCGGCTTCCTGATCCTGGTGTCGCTGCTGTTCAGTGCTGCGATGGCCGCGCTGGGGCGCTGGCTGGGGCCCGCGTTCGACGGCTGGGAGCTGCTGGCGCAGCTCGCCAATGCGCTGATCGGCTTCGTGCTGACGGCCGGACTGTTCGCGATGATCTACAAGCTGATGCCGCGCGTGCACGTGGCGTGGCACGACGTGTGGATCGGCGCCGTGGTGACAGCGGCGCTGTTTGCGATCGGCAAGCTGCTGATCGGGCTGTACATCGGCAAGAGCGGCGTCACGTCGGCCTTCGGCGCCGCCGGGTCGCTGGCGGTGCTGCTGGTCTGGGTGTACTACTCGGCGCAGATCTTTCTGCTCGGCGCGGAGTTCACGTGGGTCTACGCGCACACGCTCGGCTCGCTGAAGGGCCAGCCGATGCGCCCGCCCACCGCACCGCAGCGGGCGCAGCCGGCCGGCACGCCGCAAGCGCGCCCGCAGTGAGGGGTCGAGGCGCCGCCTGCGCCTTCATCCTGGCGACGTCGTTGCCCACACGGCACGCCACGCCGCCGATCGGTGGCTTCAGCCGAACACGATCACGCCGCGCGCGCTGCGGCCCTGCGCCAGGTCGTCGAACGCCTGCGGGGCCTCGTCGATGCGGTAGCGCCGCGTGATCAGCTCGTCGAGCTTCAGGCGCCCGGCCTGGTACAGCGACACCAGGCGCGGAAAGTCGCGACGACCATCGTGGCGCCCGCGTGACGCAGCCTTGGATCGCGTTGAGGCCGACGCCGCCGGCACCGAACGCGACGCAGATCGAGCCGGCCTCGACCTTGGCGGTGTTGCACAACGCGCCCGAGCCGGTCATCACGCCGCAGCCGATCAACGCGCAGCGATCGAGCGGCACGTTGTCGACGATCTTGACCACGCTGGTCTCGTGCAGCGTCGCTTATTCGGCCATCACGCCGCACGCCGCCATCACATTCAACGGCAGCCCTTGCGCATCGCGCGTGCGCGCTGCCCGCCCGGCAAGGTGGCCACCGAGGTGGTGCCGATGTCGCACAGCTGCGGTCGCCCGGTGACGCAGTGGCGGCAGCGCCCGCAGCTGGCGACGAAGCTGGTGACCACGGGACGAAGCTGGTGATCACGGGATCGCCGACCTTCAGTCCGTCGACGTCCGCGCCCACCTGCGCCATCCGGCCGGCCGACTCATGACCGAGCACGATCGGTGGCGGCAGCGGCAGCGTGCCGTTGGTGACCGAGAGATCGCTGTGGCACACGCCGCAGGCCGCGAGTTTGATCATCACCTCGTGCGGGCCGGGCGGGTCGACCACGATGTCTTCGACCCGCACCGTGGCGGTGTCGCCCCGATAGACCACTGCCTTGGCTCGCCGCGCGCGGCGCCCACGGCAGGCCGCGCAGCGCCTGCACCGCGCGAGAGCTCAGCCGCTGATGCCGCGCACGACCGTCCCGGTGCCGCCGCAGGTGGGGCACGGCGCATCACCGAAGCGGCCGCTGCCGCCGCAGCGGCCGCACACGGTGGCGCCGGTGCCGGGCGTGCCCGGTGACGCTTCGTCGCCGGGGCTGCGCGGTGCCGGCGCGTCGGCCGCGCCCGTCGTGTCGAGCGAGGCACCCGGATCCTCTTCGCCGGCGACCGACTGGGCGGCCGCTGCGTTGGCGGCGCGGGTTTCACGCGTGCGAGTGCGGGACTTCATGGTGTCGGACCCCAGTGCCATGCGAACGAGGCAACGCGCATGCCGCGCCTCGATCGCGGCGCCGTTTGCGCGCCGCATGAAGCTGGCGCGCACCTTGGGAGCGTCGCGCCCAGCGGGAACGTGGATTGCTCTGTAACCGCGAGCGTCTGGCGGGTGGGGCGTCTGTGCAACAGACGGGTTCGGACGCAGCAATGCCCTCCGGCATTGCATCACTCTCGTGGATGATGAAGATCGCGCAAATCGCCCCGTTGATGGAAAGCGTGCCGCCCAAGACCTACGGCGGCACCGAACGGGTGGTGTCGTACCTCACCGAAGCACTGATCGATCTGGGCCATGACGTCACGCTGTTCGCCAGCGGCGATTCGCGCACGCAGGCGCGCCTGGTGCCAGTGGTGGAGCGCAGCCTGCGTCAGCATCCGGGGCACCCCGACTGGGTCATGTGGCACACCGTGATGCTCGACCAGGCGTTCTCCAGCGCCGCCGAGTTCGACGTGATGCACTTCCACGTCGATTACCTGCATTACCCGCTGGTGCGGCAATGCGCGACGCCGTGCCTCACCACGCTGCACGGACGGCTCGACCTGCCCGATCTGGTGCCGTTGCACCGGCACTTTCGCGAGCAGCCGCTGGTGTCGATCTCGCAGAGCCAGCGCAAGCCGTTGGCCGACAGCCGCTGGATCGCCACCGTGCCGCACGGCCTGCCCGAGCACCTGTACCGCTTTCACCCGAGACCCGACGACTACTTCGCGTTCATCGGCCGGATCTCGCCGGAGAAACGTGTCGACCGCGCGATCGAGATCGCGATCGCCACCGGCACGCGGCTGCGCATCGCCGCCAAGGTCGACCGTGCCGACCGGGCGTACTTCGAGCGCCACATCGAAGGCCTGCTCGACCACCCGCTGGTCGAATTCGTCGGCGAGATCGCCCAGGACGCGAAGGACGAGTTCATCGGTCAGGCGCGCGCGCTGCTGTTTCCCATCGACTGGCCCGAGCCGTTCGGGCTGGTACTGATCGAGGCGCTGGCGTGCGGCACGCCGGTGGTGGCGTACCGCTGCGGCGCCGTGCCCGAGATCCTGCAAGACGGCGTCACCGGCTTCGTGGTGAACGACCAGCCGCAGGCGATCGACGCGGCGCGCCGCATCGACGCGATCGACCGGCGTGCCTGTCGCCAGGCGTTCGAGAGCCGTTTCACGTCACGCCGCATGGCGCAGCGCTATCTGGCGGTGTACGAGGCGCTGAGCGCGGCACTGCCGCGTCTGTCCGACACCGACACCACGAGCCAGTTGCCGATCTGACGATCTGACATGGCCGTCGCCAGCGTCAGCGAGCGCGAT